>Ga0210095_1000050_pt1 | contig 47865 bp, 38 predicted proteins | sample China_Galinas_PW_FD_184861 | JGI IMG/M metagenome (GOLD analysis project Ga0210095, IMG submission 184861) | Wetland microbial communities from San Francisco Bay, California, USA, that impact long-term carbon sequestration - China_Galinas_PWA_D1... | ecosystem: Environmental > Aquatic > Marine >...
TTGCAATGCAACGTCATGAATAATGTGATCAAAAGCCCTTTGAAGGAATGTGGAATAAATTGCAACAACAGGAATCACTTTTTGTGTAGCTAGTCCCGCTGCAAAAGTAACGGCGTGTTCTTCGGCTATGCCAACATCAAAATAATTTTCCGGAACCTCCTTCTGGAGTATATCCATACCTGTACCGCCTGGCATTGCACCGGTTATTCCAACGACATTTTTATTTTGTTTTACAATTTCAACTAAAGCATTACCGAAAATTTTAGTGAACGCCGGAGCGGCGCCAGCTTTTTTGTAAGCTTTTCCGGTAACTTTATCGAATGGAGTGGAGGCGTGTAATTTCTGTATATGCCCTTCTGCGGGTTTGTATCCTTTTCCTTTTTGAGTAATTGCGTGAACAAGAATAGGCCCTTTAAGATTTTTTACCTGCTCAAATATTTTCACCATCTGATGAACATTGTGTCCGTTGATAGGACCAAAATACCTGAACCCAAGTGCTTCAAAAAGCATTCCCGGAGTGATTACAGCTTTTACTCCGCTTTCCAGCCGTGATGCAATCTTTCTTAATCTATCTCCAAATTGATCAAGTTTTCCCGTGAGATCCCAGATTTGTCCTTTAAATTTGTTGTAATCCGGGTGAGCAATCATTTCAGTAAAATAATTTGATATCTGCCATACATTCGGCGCAATTGACATATTATTATCATTCAGGACAACGATAAGATTCGATTTAATAATCCCTGAATTGTTCATAGCTTCGTATGCCATACCGCCGGTCATAGCCCCATCACCAATAACCGCAACTACCTTTCTATCTTCTTTATTAATATCTCGTGCAACAGCCATTCCAAGTGCAGCAGAAACTGAGGTTGAAGCATGTCCTGCTCCAAAGGTGTCATATTCACTTTCACTTCTTTTCAGGAATCCACTTATTCCATTAAGTCTTCTTATTTGTTTAAGCGCTTCCTTTCTTCCTGTTAATATTTTATGCGGATAAGCCTGGTGGCCTGTATCCCAAACAACAAGGTCATATGGAGTGTTAAAAACTTTATGGATTGCTACTGTTAGCTCAACTGTGCCGAGCCCGCCACCGAAGTGTCCGCCAATTTCCGAAATGGTATCAATCATATACTCCCTGATATCACTGCACAACTGCTTTAGATCCTGCAGTTCCAGAGTTTTAACATCATCGGGTGTATTGACCTTAGATAATACTTTATATTTACTCATCTCTATCATTATTAGATAACTCCGGTTTATTCTTCTGTTAAATCTTCCTGTTCATCAGTAATTTCTGTTAACTTTGATTTTAATTCGGTTATTTTTAACTCAGCATTTTTCAAAGTTGATGTGCAATCTTTTGAAAGTTTAATGCCTTCTTCGTAAAGCGTAATAGATTTTTCTATCCCGATTTCTTCACTATCGAGCAAATTAGATATTTCTTCCAATCTGTGCAATTTATCTTCAAAAGTTTCTTTACTGGATTTCTTTGCCATAAAATTATTTCTTTATTTCAACATTTATATCATTATCATAAAACTTAAGAGAAGCTGATTTTTTTTTATCAAGATTTTTGGAGCGGCTAATAAATTTATCCCCCTGTTTAACAAGTACAAAACCTTTTTTAAGAGTTTTGCTAACATTGTGGGATTCAATTGATCCTGATAATAAATCAAGTTTCCCTTTTTTTAATAAAAATTTTCTATCAATATTCCCGAGAAGTTTAAAAGTCAGGCTATCGATTAGCTGGTTATTTCTTCTAACTAAATCAAGCGGCATTCTGAAGCCGTATGAATTCAGAATATTATTAACTTTTTGATATGATTCACTGCAAAGATCAACCACATTTTGTGTTGAAGTATAGGAAAATTCGCTAATAAAGGCAAAGAAGTCATTTTTGTCAGGAGTAGCCAGTTCCATTGCGGCAGAAGGCGTTGGAGCCCTCAGATCAGCAACAAAATCGGCAATTGTAAAATCAACTTCGTGCCCCACCCCCGAAATAACCGGAATTTTAGAAGCAAAAATGGCTCGTGCTACAATTTCTTCATTAAATGCCCATAAATCCTCAATCGACCCACCGCCGCGTCCGACAATTATCAGATCGATATTTTTCTCTTTTTCAAGTCCCCTGATTCCATTTACAATCGATTTAGCTGCTCCGCTTCCCTGAACTCTTGCCGGAGCAATTACAAGTTCAACCAGTGGAAATCTTCTCTCCGCTACACTTATCATATCACGAAAAGCTGCACCATCAATAGCTGTAACAACTCCTATTCTTCTGGGAAAAGACGGGATAGTTTTTTTTAATTCCTCATCAAACAATCCCTCACCAGCAAGCTTTTGTTTTAACTCTTCAAATGCCGCCTGCAGTTCACCAACCCCTGCCGGTTTCATTGAACGAACATCAACCTGGTAATTGCCTCTTGGAGGGTAAACAGAAATTTTTCCGTTCACTGTAACTTTCATTCCATCCTGCGGAGTGAAAAAAACATAATTATTAAACCCTTTCCACATTGTGCAGGAAATTGATGCATTTGCGTCCTTCAAACTAAAATACCAGTGCCCGGAAACGTGTGCTTTAAAGTTTGATATTTCACCCTGAACGGAAACCTGGCCGAATTTCCCTTCAAGAGTTTGTTTAATATCTTTTGTTAATTCTGAAACTGTTAGAATAGTGTTCATAATCTTTATGTTTTCTTGATCTTAATCTTTGATAATGTCTTCCTTAATTAAGGAATATACAAAAGCATCATGTACCTTTTTGCCAACAACCAGTCTTCTTCTTGCAAGACATTCTTTTTTTGCACCAACTTTTTCCGCAACCTTCTGGCTCGGGATATTTTCTTCTGCCGTAACAATTTCAATTCTATTTAGATTTAGTTCCAAGAAACCAAATTCTGCACAAAGTTTTGTCGCCTCGGAAGCAAATCCTTTACCCGTATGTTTTGTGCCAACCCAGTATCCGAGATTGCCCATGTTATGCATCCAGTTCATCTGGTTCAGTCCACAGCCACCGACTAATTTATTACTTGAATTATCAAATATCGCGAAAGAATATCCAAGTTTATCGTTCCATGCATGCTGCTGAAACCCGACCCAATCTATAGTTTCTTCGATATTGTAATCAGGGTGACACCACGGCATCCATACAGCAAGTTCCTTTCTGGATTCATATATTGTTGAAAATAGAGCAGAAATGTGTTCAGGGATTATCTTTTTGATTGTAATTTTACTGTTACTAAATTCTTCACGCACATTGTCCCCGCACAAAAAAAGATTAGAAATGGAATGAGAAGAAATTCGAATAAATTCCTAAAGATATTTCGTGAAAATTCCTTTCTGGTTTAGCAGGTTGAGTATTAAACCTGTAACGGGCATAAAGTGTAAACGTATTTAAGACATCAGCCAATCCAATTGAAGTTTCAAAACCTATTCCGCTAAACCCATCAAAATTAGTAAAACCACTAACGCCGGGTGAAATATATTTAAAGACCGGCAATTCAATTATCTGCTTATAACCTATTCTGAAAAAGTTGCTGGCATCTGCATTGAATATGTGAGTGTACTCAATTGAGAGATACCCGGATGGAAAATTTATGTTGTCAGATCTGAATGAAAGTAATGGAATCTCTTTTGTCAGAGCAAAAAAGTCTGTGTTGTTAGTTCTCACATATTCCGGTGCTGGCAAAAGGAACTGAGTTCCAAAAAATACTCCGAGCAATAAGAAGTTGGATTCCTTTTCTATTTTAATTTCTTTTGGAAAATCAAGGGTATAGCTGTCTGTTCTTGTAATATTTCCTGCTGAATCTTCGACAGTTATATAAAAAGGGACAACCTTCCCTGAAAATTCCTTTCCTCCAAGATCTATTTTTGCCTGGTGCGAATCTATTAATGAATCGGAAATAACAATTTTATATTTGTTATTCAGCAATATCCAGGACTTTACAGGTACACTGGATATAAAAGAAAGATTAAATATTGTAGGTTTTTCCGGTGCAATGTATGAATCAAGTAAATATACCTCTACTGAGTCCCCCTGCACATAATTAGAGAATGCAAAATTTCCTTGTGCACCAACAAGCAGAACTAAAATAACCAGGAGTAATTTCTTCATATAATAAGTTTTATTTTAATGCATTTTCAATATCTGCAATTAAATCTTCTATGTCTTCTATACCAACTGAAAATCTAATAAGACCGTCGGTTAAGCCGAATTTTTCCCTTTCTTCTTTAGGAACAGTTGCGTGGGTCATGCTTGCAGGATGTGAGATTAAACTTTCAACTCCACCAAGGCTTTCGCCAAGTGTAAATATTTTTACATTCTTTAAAATCTTTTTCGCTTTTTCGGTATCACCAACATCAACTGAGATCATTCCACCGAATCCGCGCATTTGTTTTTTCGCCAGTTCATGCTGCGGGTGCGATGATAATCCAGGATAGTAAATCTTTTTACCGATTCCTGATTCACTTAAATATTTTGCCAGCGCAATAGCGTTCTTTTCGTGTCTCTCCATCCTTACAGCAAGGGTTTTCGTTGAACGCATAACAAGCCAGCAATCAAATGGTGAAGGAACACCGCCGGTTGCGTTTTGAATATATCTCAACCTTTCGTGGATCTTTTCATCACTCGTCAATAAAATACCCCCTATAACATCACTGTGACCATTTAAATATTTTGTAGAACTGTGAAGCACTACATCACAGCCGAGAGTAAGAGGGTTCTGAAAATAGGGACTCATAAAAGTATTATCGCAGATACAAAGCAAATTATTTTTCTTGCAAATATCCGAAGCACCCTGTAAATCCGTTAAATTTAACATCGGATTTGTTGGAGTTTCAAGGTAAACCATTTTTGTGTTTGGTTTAATTGCTTTTTCAATATTTGAAAGCTCGCTGGTATTCACCCAGGAAAATTCAAGCCCGTAATCTTTCATAATTTGCTCAAACAATCTGTAAGTACCACCGTAAACATTATTGGAACAAATTACGTGATCACCAGCTTTCACAAGGCTTAAAAGTGCGTGAGTCGCTGCAAGGCCGGAAGCAAATGCGATTCCGTATTTCCCTTTTTCAAGTGCGGCTATGTTAGCTTCCATAGATGCGCGCGTAAGGTTGTGAGTTCTTCCGTATTCGTATCCTTTATGTTTTCCCAGCTCTTCCTGCGCATATGTTGAAGTCTGATAAATTGGTGTTATTACCGCCCCTGTAACCGGATCAGGTTGCTGACCTGCATGAATTGCATCTGTTGAGAATCCCATATATTCCTTTTAATTGTTTAACTATTAAAATGTCTAATTGCTTTTTATCCTAGCCCTAGCTCAAATCTGAATTTTCAATAATATCGTAACGCGTGATTATATCTTTTATTCTTCCGTATTCAGTTACGAGTACGGCCGGCGAATCACTTAAATAATTCTTTACAGTGGTTAGTTCCGTTCTTTCATCAAGAGTCGGCAGTCCCGGCCCCATAATTTTTGCAACCGGTTTATCCAGCAATGCAGGATCCTTCACAAGGCTTGCCATTAATTTAGCTTCTTTTACGCTGCCGACTGACTCACCTTCATCAATAACCGGCAATTGGGAAAAACCACGGAAGTTTAAAAGCTCAACCGCTGTTTTGATTTTATCAGTTGATTTAACCGAGATCAATTCTTTCGGTTTACCATTTCTCTTTGCCAGCGAAATATCGTGCAGTGATCTGAATTTCTGTACAAGCATTCCGTTATCTCTCAACCATTCTTCACTATGCATTTTTGTGAGATATCTTTCACCTGTATCAGCTACTACAAAAACGACAATGGCTGATTCATCAAGTTCTTTTGCCAGTTCAAGAGTTGCCCATAGATTTGTTCCTGTGCTGCCTCCGCAAAAGATGCCCTCTTCTTTTGAAAGTTTGCGGGCAAAACTAAATGAATCCTGATCTGTTACATTTATAATTCTATCGATATAGTTAAAATCTACGTTGTTCGGCAGGCAGTCCTGACCAATTCCTTCAACAAGATATGGAAGACCTTCAATCAGCTTTCCAGTTTTTTTGTACTCCTGAAAAATAGAACCAAATGGATCAGCTCCAACGACCTGTATGTTTTTATTTTTTTCTTTTAAAAATTTTCCGGTTCCACTTATTGTTCCGCCTGTTCCTATACCTGATACAAAATGTGTAATCTTTCCTTCGGTGTCACGCCATATTTCAGGTCCGGTTGTTCTGTAATGAACCGCAGGATTTGCCGGGTTTGAATACTGATACATAAAAAGAGAATTATCAGTTTCTTTTTCTATCTTTTTTGCAACAGTTATATAATAATCCGGATGATCGTGACCGACCGCATTTGAAACAACAATTACATCTCCGCCGAGAGCTTTAAGGTAATTTATTTTTTCCGAACTAACTTTATCTGTAACTACAAAAATAGATTTGTAACCTTTTACAGCGGCAGCAAGTGCAAGACCAATTCCTGTATTTCCGCTGGTTGCTTCAATAATTGTCCCGCCGGTTTTTATCTGCCCATCTTTTTCAGCGGCTTCGAGCATAGAAAGTCCAATCCTGTCCTTTACACTACCACCCGGATTTGATGATTCAAGTTTCGCAAATATTTGTGGCTTTAGTCCTTTGTTAAGCTTATTTAGTTTTATGAGAGGGGTGTTTCCAATCGCATCGAGTATACTTTCTTTAAATATCATAAAAATGTCCTGCGTGTTTTATCCAATAAAAATTAGCCTCCCCTTAAATTAATATTTGGTCATAATTAAGCTACAATAATAACCAAATGGATTGAATGATTAAAGCTAAAATTAGTGGGATATTTTTAATTTCCGTTGATTCTGATATTATTTATTTTGATACAGATTCATAAAAAAAGTCTTACTTATATGGAAAAAAGGATCACTACAGCTTTTTTAATTCTTGTTATAGTCCACACATTTCTCATAATAGCACATCCCTGTTTAAGAGAAGTTCTGACAATCAGATGGAATTGTTTTAATATTGGTTATCATTGAATCTAAAATTATAAACAGCAATATTGTGTTGAAATTAATACAACAAATCGATTAAAGAATTATAAATATGACTGAAAATTTATTACTATTTGCCTTAACAGTTTTCACGGGGTTCTTTGCTATTATGAATCCAATAGCAAACACACCTGTATTTTTAGGTCTCGCTGGCGACCGGGATAAATCGGATAGGAAAAAAATAGCGAAAACATCCTGTGTTACGGCGTTTATAATTGTGGTGTTTTTTGTTATTCTTGGTAAATACATTTTTGAATTATTCGGGATAACAATACCTGGCTTTAAAATTACTGGCGGATTGCTTTTGTTCTATGTCGGCTTTGAGATGCTGCAGTCCAAAAAATCAAAAATACACCACCAGGAAAATGTTGAACCCGATGACGGGGTTGCCGTTTCCCCACTCGCAATTCCAATACTTGCGGGACCCGGCACAATAGTAACAGCAATGAACAATGTTACACACGGTGGTTTCATTCACATAGCTATCGATATTATAATTTTCGCAATTATGATCCTGCTTACATACCTGGCTTTCACCCTAAGTGATCTCATAGTAAAAAAAATAGGTGAAAACTTAATAACAGTAATCGGAAAAATAATGGGACTTATTCTCGCCATAATGGGAACACAGATGGCAATAGAAGGAGTAAAAATTGCGTTTGGAATTAAATAGATATTCCTTGCTCCCGTAATCATTTATAAATAAGCGGTTGCGGAGCTGTATTAGCCCATTTCACGGATTTTTCCTCATTAACCCTAATCCTGTTTTCTGAAAGATTTCTCTGGCATTTTAAAGATAATTTCCGCAATATATACACGAAAATATCTGGGGAGTTATAGCGATGGAAAAACTAACCACAGCCCGTAAGGAAAAGTGGATCACAGTCATTTTTTCAGTCCTTCTTGCTCTTCCGTTCGGCCTAGTAGGGTCAATTGTTCTGACACCATTTTTCTGGTGGATTGAAAAATTTATTCCGTTTAAACTTACCGGGCACACCGGTCCCGAAACCTGGGTAACCTTAACGGTTACATTTATTACCGCGAACCTACTCTATATTATCTGCAATAAATTATTACACAGAATTCCTGATGAACAAAATACCATACCAGCAGATAGACTGGTCAAAAATTCCAAAGTCTGAGCACAAAGGCACAACCGGAACATCTTTCTGGCAAACTATAAAACTCGACGGACTCAGGATCAGGATTGTAGAATACTCTAAAGGATACCTCGCCGATCACTGGTGTAAGAAAGGACATATTGTACACTGCCTCGATGGAGAGTTTATAACAGAAATGGAAAATGGGAAAAAGTTTTCTATGAAACCGGGCATGTCCTACGTTGTATCCGATGAAGTGAGTTCCCACCGGTCAGTTTCCAAAATTGGGGCTAAGTTGTTGATTATTGACGGGGAGTTTTTGAAATAATTATAGCCTATATTTGTAAAGTAATTTTAATTAAATAGGCACACTCAGATACTAAATACAGGGAAAGTTACCCCGCTTCTCCAAACCTTAAATTTCAAAAACTACAATGATATTACTCGACAAACCTTACGTCTCAGATTTTCTTAAACAAACTATAAAAGAAAACAATATTGAAATTATTTCCACTCCGGAAGCCAGAGGGCTATTTCCCGATGATTCACTCAACTGGATAAGCGAAGAAAAGGCCAGGAGTGTATTTGAAAAGAATCCCGATACCAGGGTTTATACAAACTCAGAAAATTCGATAAGCTGGATCGAAAGAAATTTCAACTCATTCAATCTGCCGGAACAAATAGATGTTTTCAAAGATAAAATTACATTCAGAGAATTGATCAAAGATTCCTATCCCGATTATTTTTTTAAGGGAGTGAAGTTCGGGGAATTAGCCGGACTAAATTTAGCTGAGATAAAATTTCCAATTATTGTTAAACCCGCGGTGGGGTTTTTCAGCATAGGCGTTCATAAGATTAATAGTCACGAAGAATGGAACGGGGTCTTAGCCAAAATTGAAGAAGAGATAAAAAAAATAAGTGGCCTGTATCCAAAAGAAGTTATAGATATTTCCGATTTTATTTTAGAGGAATGTATTGAAGGTGAAGAATACGCAGTTGACTGTTACTTCAATAAAAACGGCGACCCGGTTATACTTAATATTTTTCACCACATATTTTCATCAGACAGTGATGTGAGCGACAGGGTCTATTCAACTTCGGAAGAGATAATTAACAGGCACAAAAACGCAATAAGAGAATTTCTTTCCGAAATCGGCCTTAAGACAAATCTCAAAAACTTTCCCGCGCACATCGAGGTTCGTATCAACAAAAAAGGACGGTTAAATCCTATAGAAGTAAACCCGCTTCGTTTTGGCGGCTGGTGCACCACGGGAGATTTTTCATGGTACGCATACGGTTTCAATTCATACAAATATTTCCTGGAAAATAAGAAGCCCGATTGGGATGAAATTTTCAAATCAAGAAAGGATAAAAAATACAGCTTAATCGTACTTGATAATATTTCAGGAATTAAAGAAAACGAAATAGATTTTTTCGATTATGATCTGCTGCTGAAGGACTTTAAAAATCCACTTAATATCAGGAAGGTAGACATAAAGAAATATCACATCTTCGGATTCCTTTTCCTCGAGACAACAATTGGGAAAGAGGAAGAACTCGATTATATCCTTACATCTGATTTGAAAAAATACATAAAGCCTAAAAACCAGATTGTCAGGTCGGCATAAATTAAATCTACTTTTCAGTTGCTGTACAGTACATCTCGGCGGACATAAAATTGCCTGTTAAATTTCTGGTTGTAGTTTCTTGGTAAAACAATAATATTACTATATTCATTAGAAAAAATATTTATTTTTAATAAAATTTTACCGGATATAAAATGAAAGGAATTGGAAATACACCGTTAATAAAACTCGAAAGAATGACTGAGCCAGCCTGGGCGGATATTTACGTGAAATATGAAGGTGCAAATCCCACAGGAAGTATGAAAGACAGGATGGCTCTTTCAATGGTGGAAGGTGCCGAACGAAGAGGTGATATTAAAAAAGGCGGAACTATAGTTGATTACACCGGCGGTAGTACTGGCAGCTCACTCGCAATGGTTTGCGCCACAAAAAGATATAATGCTCATTTCTTTTCATCGGACGCTTTTGCCGAAGAAAAGATTCAAACAATGAGAGCATTCGGTGCAAAAGTTGAAATTCTAAAAAGTGAAAACGGATTAATAACCGCTAAATTGATCGACACGCTTGTAGAAAGGGCTAAAGAGGCCAGCAAAAAACCAAATACTTTCTGGACCGACCAATTTAACAACGTTGATAACAGGAATGCATATCATAAAATGGCTGAAGAAATTATTGATGCTCTTGGAAATGATATTGACGAATTTGTTATGGGAGTTGGAACCGGGGGATGTTTTTCAGGAAATTCTGAAATATTTAAAGAAAAAAGTCCCGGAATTAAATGCACTGTAATTGAACCTTTTTACGTCCGTTCTCTTTCCGGCGGAGATACTTCCGGTACTCACAAACTGGAAGGAATAGGTGCTGGATTCGTCCCATCTATCTGCAGACTGGATCTTGCTGATGAAATAGTTGCAGTATCTGATGAAGATGCTTATGAAACTGCAAGAAGACTTGCAAGAGAAGAAGGAATTTTAGGCGGTACAACTTCCGGAGCAAATGTGTGGGCTTCTATACAGAAAGCAAAAAAACTCGGCAAAGGCAAAAAGATTGTTACTATTATTTGTGATTCTGGTTTGAAATATCTAGACGGGGATTTATACAGGAAAATAAATTTTCCGGGAAATATTACTTAAAACTAAATCCTCTTAAAAACTCTTCTGTGGTCATTCTCTTCTTCCCTTCCTGCTGGAGTCCGAGAATTTCAAGAGTTCCGTCCCCCGTTCCGATGTAAAGTTCTTTCTTTGTCTGTTTTATTTCTGAGGGCTTTAGATTTTCGGAGTCAGAAAATTTTGTTTTGTAAATTTTTATCTGCCTATCATTGTGGTAAAAATAAGCTCCTGGAAAAGGAGACAATCCTCTTACAAGATTATGGATTTCTTCAGCGCGTTTAGTCCAGTCTATCTTTCCGGTTTCTTTTGTGATTTTTGGGGCCGGGCTTGCGAGACCATCGTCCTGTTTCTTCAGCTCAATATTACCGGAATCAATTAAATCTACAGTCTTTAGTACAACCTCAGCACCGACCAAGCTCATTTTATAGTGAATGGTTCCGAGATCATCCTCATCTTCAATTTTTAGTTTTTCCTGCAGGTAAATATTCCCGGTATCAACTTTTTCTTCCAGTTTGAAAGTGGTCACACCAGTTTCTTTTTCTCCACTAATAATTGCCCACTGAATTGGAGCAGCACCTCTGTACTTAGGTAAAAGTGAACCATGAAGATTAAACGAACCTCTTGAGGGAATATTGAAAACTGCAGCAGGCAAAATTCGAAAAGCGACTACAACAAAAAGGTCAGCATTAAAATTTTTGAGTTGCTCAACAAATTCGGGATTTTTTAATTTGTCAGGCTGCAGAACGGGAAGATTATGTTGAAGTGCAAATTCTTTTACCGGTGTAAAACTTACCTTCCTTCCTCTTCCTCTTTCCTTATCCGGCGCGGTTACTACAGCGGCGATTTCGTGTTTACTTTCAAGTAATATTTTTAAGGAAGGAACCGCGAAATCCGGTGTACCCATAAAAACTATTTTCATAGCAACTGATAATCCACATGATCAGTAACAGGATATTCGAAATCGATTTTTCTGTTCTTAATTTTTAACAAATCTCTTTTAAACTTTTTCTTCATAATTTCAGAAATCTTGTCAGTGAACAAAATGCCCTGAAGATGATCATACTCATGCTGAATTACTCGTGCCAGAAATTCGTCTGCTTCTAGTTTCTTTTCCTTCATATCAGTATCCTGATAAACAATAGTCACTTTTTTGGGTCTTTCAACATCTGCACGAATATCTGGAATGCTGAGGCATCCTTCTTCCATCAGGACCTTTTCATCACTCATTTCTTCAAATCTCGGATTAATAAATACCATTGGTTTTACACTTTCATAACCTTCAATTTCAGAAATATCAACGATGAAGATTTGCTTATCGGCACCAACCTGGTTTGCTGCAAGGCCCACTCCTGAAGCATTTCTCATCGTATCAAACATATCAGTAATCAGCTTAACGATTTCCATATCAACGTCAGAGACCTGCTCGGTTTTCTTCCTTAAAATTTTATCGCCATATAATGTAATGGGCAAAAGTGACATTTCACACCGTATTTCATTTTTAGATTATGATTAAAAATAATTAAAATAGCAGGAATAAAAAAGGCAAAGTATCCAGGCAACCTTGAAGGTCGCTTTCTGTGACCTTCAAGGTTGCTAAAATTTTCATTTAACTAACAGTTTCCCATCTTTCATCAAAAGCTTTCCGTCAAGATAAACTGTAGGCTTTTTCATCACTCCATCCAGATGAATCGGAACGTTTACACTCCCTCCCATTGAAATATTATTCCCGAGTGCTATGTGTACCGTTCCCATCACTTTCTCATCTTCAAGCAAAATTCCGCTGAGCTTTGCGCTGTCGTTTGTCCCAATTCCGAATTCTGCAATACTCCTGGCATCCTTGCCAACAGCATCGAGCATTTTCGTAAGCTTTTTTGCCATTGGTCCGCCTGTAATTTTTATGGCGTAACCATTTTTCACTTCAATTTTAATGTTTGCGTTTTTCATTAATCCCAGACCGGCCATCGATCCGTCAACTATAAAAACACCGTTTGATGTTCCTTCAACCGGAGCGAGAAATGTTTCCCCTGTTGGCAGGTTACCACTTTCACCTTTCTTATGGAAAAGCCCTTTACTGGCAATTGATTTCCTTCCTTTAATGGAAAAAGAAATATCTGTACCTAGCGGAGTTGTGACTCTTACACTCTTCCCCTTTTCCAGTATTTTTTTCAATTTAATTGAAAGCGCAGCGATTTTTTTATAATCGGCGTTCATACCGCGTACCATAATTTCCTTTGTAATGCCCGGAAATGTTGCTACACGTACGCCTTTTTTAGAAGCTGCTCTTCTGGCATCGGTATGCGTAAGTGATTTTGCGGTCGGACAGAAAACGACATCAAACTTACTCATTAATTCAGCAATTGCTTCTGGTGGTTCCTCCCCGTTCACTTTGCCCGATTTCATTTCCACATACAATGCTTTATGTCCGAGTCCCTTTGCATTTTCAAAAAGTGAAAGACCTATTTCCCTCTTCAATTCATCGGAAATAACAAGAATTGATTCCTTTTTCTTCGCTCCCATGCAATCTTTAATTGCGGTGATGGAGGCTTTGTCTAATTTTGTTTGTTTCATAATTTTAATTGCAGAGACACGCTATCGCGAGTCCTATCACAATAATTAATTTTAGGTTGATTTTTTATTCATTATACCAAGTTCCAGTCCGTGCCCATTCGGCCCCCTTTCAGATTTTCTCAGCAGGTAAGCAAAGATTAAACCAAGTATGCCGAGAATTGAAAATATCCACATCCCCAGGTGGTACCCAGCAGGATTCTGAGCGCTGGCCCCGGTATAATCATTGGCCCAACCAATGATTAATGGGAATAATGCCATTCCAATTTGCTGCACAACAGTCATTAAAGCGTATCCGGAACCGAGTCGTTTTTCTTCAACTATATATGCAACTGCCGGCCACATAACCGCGGGGATTAATGAAAAAGCAACTCCCATCATTATTACAGGGATATAGAGAGAGAGTTGTGTGTAACCCATTATTAAATAAACCGGCAATAAGAGTATTGATCCGAAGGTCATTAACAAAGCACGTTTACCGTAATAATCCACAAGAAGCCCGATTATAGGAGTTGCAATCATCGCAGCTAATGGTAAATTAGACATCAGGCTGCCAGCCATTTCTCTTGTAACATTATGTGTTTCCATAAAAAATTTAATCGCAAAAGCTCTGAACGGAAAAATTGCAGAATAAAATGTTACACATAATAATGTTATATACCAGAAGGATTTATTAAACTTAAAGAAATCTTTAATATTAAGTTTCTCAGTTTTTTCAGCCTTTCCAAGAACAAAAAGTTTTTCACCTCTATGTTCCAGCATAGCATAAATCATAATTCCTACAAATGCCAACACCCCGATTAATGCTGCGATGAAAAGCGGACCCTGATAACCGGAACTATATGCACCCGGAAAAAGAGAAGGTGAATTATCTACTGTATAGGTTCCAGCCCTGGCAATAAATAAATTAATGCCTAACGCAAAGCTGAGCTGTTTTCCCTTAAACCATTTAGCGATAGCGACAGTAACTGCCACGATCAGCGGTTCAGAGCCTACACCGAGAAAAAATCTTCCCACAAGCATTACATATAAATTGCTACCGAACGCCGTCATAAATCCTGAAATCGTACAGATAATTGCAAATACAATCGCCGATTTTTTCGTTCCCCATTTATCAACAAGGATTCCTCCAAATATCAGTACAATAAGCGCAGCAACACTGTAATAAGTATACATTTGCCCGATATCAAAATCGGTAAAATTTAGCTGGGTTTTTAACTGGTCGGCAACAAGCGATATTGAATCGTAAACATAATAGTTCCCGTACATCGCAATGCTGAGAAAGAAAAGAACCACCCACCGGTAAAAGGTGGATGGTTCTTTTTTAACAATAGTCGAATTATTTTCGATATTCATTTTTTATTTTTCTATAGTTTCGTCAATAGTTGGCTGTGGTTTGCGTGAAACTTTGTACATAATAAGTCCCATTAACGCAAAGAAAATAACCCCCAGAATTTCATATCCGCCGCGTCCTATAATTCCTTCAAGCCCGGCCTCTGCACTAATACTTTTCAGAAATTCGAATACCCCGGTGTTAACCGAGAGCAGGGCAACAATCACTCCTGCAAGGGCGCCGCCTGCTACAAGACCGGTTGCAAAAAGACTTCCGTTTCCAAGTTCACTGTCATCAACGTTTTCGCCTTTTTTCTTAGCAACTTTATCGGAGACGCCTTTAATAGCTCCGCCGACAAATATCGGTAAGGTTGTTGATAAAGGAAGGTAAGCACCAACCGCAAATGAAAGCGCGTTAACTCCGCAAAGTTCAACTGTAACAGCAAGACAGACACCCACTAAAACATACTGCCAGTCAAGATTGAAAGACAACAACCCCTTAATAAGAGTTGCCATCAAGGTACCCTGCGGTGCAGGGAAAGCGTTACTGCCTATAGCATGCTGAATTCCCTGGGCTGCCATATCCACCGTGGGTTGATCCAGTATCTTAATTGTAGCACCAATTACAATCGATGAAACAATTGCCCCGACGAACAGCGCAATCTGCTGATACTTTGGAGTAGCACCGACTATGTATCCTGTTTTCAAATCCTGTGAAGTCGCCCCCGCATTAGCAGCAGCGATACAAATCACACCGCCGACTACAAGTGCCATTGGTTCAAAAACTTTTCCCGTCCAGCCAACCGCGATAAATACAAGAGCTGTGCCCATCAAAGTAGCAATTGTCATTCCCGATATCGGGTTTGAACTGGAACCGATTATACCAACGATACGGCTTGAAACAGTCACGAAGAAAAATCCGAATACTATAACAAGCAAACCGATTAGAATTTTATTAACAATCGTATCACCAGGTATCATCGGAAGAATAGCCATCAAGGCTACAAGAACAATACTTCCGATAATTACAGTCATAAATGAAAGGTCATTTTCAGTTCTTGCTACTTTAACTGCTTCGCCTTTATTTTTCAATGAGGCAAGACTTCCTTTGAAGGAAGAAACAATTGTCGGGAAAGTTTTTAACAACGTAATAAAACCACCTGCCGCTACAGCTCCGGCACCAATCTGCCTGACGTATGCGCTGTAGATTGCATTTGGAAAACTTGCAAAAGTATGGAGACTTGGATCCCAGCCACCGGGTCCGCCGGCAGTAACTAAATCTTTTAAATATCCAAGTTTTACCAATTGAGTTGCAATTACATCGGGCGGAACAAGACTTGCCAATAATGGAATAATTCCTAACCAGGCAAGTACACCACCTGCAACCAAAATTCCTGCAATCCTGGGCCCGATTATGTAGCCCACACCGAGATATTCAGGTGTGATATCCGCGTTAACCGTTGCTGACGGGAAAAATCTATTTGTCTGGGAAGTAACAAACGCTGGTGTTTCGGCAATTACGTGAAAAACTCTTTGAAGCAAGGCATAACCAAGAGCTACTGAAAGCCCATGGTAGGCGGTTTTTGCAAAATCGCCGCCTTTATCCCCAGCGATAAGAACCTGCGCACAGGCAGTACCCTCAGGGTAAGGAAGAGTTTCGTGTTCATTAACAATTAAGGAGCGGCGCAGTGGAATCATCATTAATGTTCCTAGAATACCTCCAAACATTGCCAGGACTAAAATTGTCCAGTAATTAAAAAAACTTGCTCCAACACTTATGCCAGCATCGTTTACAGACATAAACAAAAAAGCCGGTAATGTAAAAACAACACCGGCAGCAATCGATTCACCAGCGGAACCGGTTGTCTGGATAATATTATTTTCTAGAATTGTTGTTTTGAAATATTTTCGACCGATGGAAATAGCAAGAACTGCTATAGGAATAGAGGCAGAAACCGTTAGTCCTGCTTTTAATGCAAGGAATACAGATGCTGCACCAAAAAGGATTCCGAAAAATGCGCCCATAATTACCGATTTTATAGTAAATTCGGCCACATTTGCGGAGTCAGCTATATAAGGTTTAAAACCCGGATTTGGAGAATTGCTTTCTGCCATATTAAGAGCTCCTTGGTTTTGTTAAGAACTTTTAAAAATCGCTTATGAATATTGAAATAAATGCTAAGATATGCAACTTCGAATTTTGGATTTGCAAAATCAGAACTCTATTTTCCTCATACCAATATGGCATATAGCAAAATCGTATTTTACCGGATCTAAAGGATCAAATTTTTTAAGATTATTTGTGATTTCCTCCGCCATTTTCCAGCTTACATTTTTATAGCTCGTAAGTTTCAGCCTCTTACAAATACGGGCAATATGTGTATCCACAGGAATAACCAGTTTATTAGGCGGAATATTTTTCCATAAACCAAAATCCAGATCGTCTTTTCTTATCATCCATCGAAGAAACAAATTCATCCTTTTGCAGGCACTGCCGAGTTCCGGTAAAGGAAACATAAAACGAACACCGGGTGATATATGTTTGCTTTTCGTATTTTTTTTGATTTCTTCTGTAAAAATCTTTGAAAAGCCGGAAAGCGCTTCTTTAATATTTTTTTGTGAGTTATTATAATTTTTCAGGAAATAATACTCGAGAGAATTTTTATTCTTATAAAGAGTATGTAAAGAATAAAAAAGGTGCTGAATATCTTTTCCGTTGTAAAATCTGTGTTTTAGTCCTTTTAACTTAGCCAGATTTCCATTCTTGTTTAGGTTTAGAATAAAATCATAAGGTTTGGAATTTGTAATAAGTAATATTTTATCCAGAGTATTTATTATTTGCCTGACATTTCCATATGCAAAAACAGACGAAATAAAACCAATTACCTCAATATCTTTTTCATTGTCAAAAAGATGCAAAAACTGAAGCGGATCGGGAGATATCTGCGATTTATCGAAGACCTTATAATGATAATCTAATTTTTGTTTTAAATTCATTTTGTTGATCGCGAAAATTCAATTTGAGAAACTGAAATTACTACTTATTTTTATCAAATGTATTTCCTAATTTATCCTTTAAATATAGAACGGATTTAGAATGAAAAAAATATTTCTTTTATTACTATTTTCTTCAACTTTAGTTTTACCACAAAATCAAAAAATAGATAAATCGAAATTAGCTTATGAAGTAAAACAGGAATTTCTGCACGCCTGGAATGGTTATAAAGAATATGCATGGGGACACGATGAACTCCTCCCTCTTTCAAAAAGTGATAAAGATTGGTACGGTGAATCATTACTGTTAACTCCAATTGATGCATTTGGCACTATGAAAATTATGGGGCTTGACAAGGAAGCTAATGAAGCAAAGAATCTGATCCTCACAGAATTATCATTTGATAAAGACATTTCCGTTCAGGTTTTTGAGGCTAATATAAGATTACTTGGCGGTCTTTTGTCAGCATATCAGCTTGATGGAGACAAAAGATTATTAGAACTGGCAACTGACCTTGCAAACAGGCTCCTCCCCGCATTCAATTCCCCGACAGGCATGCCATACAGGTTTGTAAATCTTGAAACGGGTGAAACTAAAGATCCCGTAAGTAATCCCGCCGAAATAGGAACTCTTATATTAGAATGGGGAACGCTTTCAAAAATCACGGGAAAAAGTATTTATTATGAGAAGGCTAAGAAAGCCCTGGAAGAAGTTTTTCAAAGAAGATCGAAAATTAATCTGGTAGGAACTTTCATTGACGTAAATTCCGGTAAATGGACAAACACCGATTCTCATATAAGCGGAGCGATCGATTCATACTATGAATATTTGTACAAAGGCTGGCTGATGTTTCACGATCCCGATCTAAAAAAAATGTGGGATGTGAGTATTACGGCAATCAATAAATATCTGGCTGACAGCACAAGTACAGGATTCTGGTACGGCCACGCCGATATGACCACGGGTAAAAGAACAGCAACGATTTTTGGTTCGCTGGATGCCTTCTTCCCCGCCGTGCTGGTTTTAAGCAGCGATACAGCGCGCGCAGAAAAATTACAGGAAAGTTGCTACAAAATGTGGACGCTTGAGGGAATTGAGCCCGAGGAACTGGACTACTCAAATATGAAAATCACTTACCCGAATTATTCCCTGCGACCTGAGAACATTGAATCGACATATTATTTATATCACTTTACCCGCAATACTAAAAATCTGGAAATGGGGAAGGATTATTTCGAATCACTGGTAAAATATTGCAGGAATGACGCAGGCTACTCAACATTAAAAAGTGTAATTACAAAAGAACAGGCCGACCAGATGCATAGTTTCTTCCTGGCTGAAACATTAAAATACTGCTACCTTTTATTCGCCCCTCAAAACACAATTGATTTCAATAAAACCATTTTTAATACAGAAGCTCATCCTCTAAAAGTTTGGAAAGCCGGAGAATAATATGTCTGAAAGTTTTAAGGAAGTTGAAATTCCTGCAACTCGCAAAGCTATCGTAGATTTGCTTGATCAGGGACTTAAGTGCCATTTCACCCCTGCATTTATTGAAATAGATATTACAAAGGCCCGGCAGTTATTAAAAGAAAGGAAAAAAACTAATTCTGAAAGAGTTTCTTTCTTGAGCTGGATTATAAAATGCATAGCAAAGTCTGTTGAAAATAACAAGCAGATGCATGCACTCCGCAACAAAAGAAATAAGCTAATTTTATTTGATGATGTTGATATATCAGTTGCCATTGAGCGCAAAAATCCTGGAAAAGAGAAAGAAACGCTTGCAATGCCATATATAGTGAGAAGTGCAAACCAAAAATCTATGGTTGAAATATTTAAAGAAATACAAGCTGCACAAAATGAAGAAATTTCCTCAGATGATGTAAAACTTGGTCCCGATAAAAGGACTGATGAATCAAAATTATTTTTATCATTACCGAAGTTTTTAAGGAATTTAATTTTCTGGAATAAACTGGGAACTGATGCATTTCTTGTAAAGAAAAAAATAGGGACAGTGCTTGTTTCATCCGTCGGGATGCATTTAAGAACTAACGATTATTTCTGGGGAATCACAAGAAATATTTACCCACTCTCATTTCTTTTAACGGGACTAGTTAAAAAGCCAGCAGTAGTGGACGACAAAATTGTTATTAGGGAATTTCTCTGCGCAACAATAGGATTTCAACACGATGTAATAGATGGAGCGCCATTTACAAGATATATTACTCAAGTAAAAAAAATCATAGAAAATGCTGAAGGGCTGTAACGCAGCAAAATTTTTTTTCTGAATTTAAATAATTCCCAACCTTAACAAAATATTATTTTTTGCCTTAATAATTATACCCGGTACAATTTCAGGTTTCTTTTTTGTAACTAAATGAAATTTAAACTTTTGAGCAAGCATTCCAATAATAATCTGTGCCTGAAGCACAGCAAGTTTTTTGCCAATACAAACATGCGGACCATCTCCGAAAGGAATATATCCCATCATTGGCAAATCAGATATTTTAATACCATCAAATCTATCCGGATTAAATAATTCAGGTTCATCCCAAACAGCAGATTTTCTGTGCTGTGTATATGGACTAATCATAAGATACGACCGGGCAGGTATTTTTAGGTCCTCATATTCATCATCCTCAGTAGTAATTCTGAAAATCGCCCATGCTGCAGGATAAAGTCTTAAAGTTTCATCCAGTATTTTTTTGGTATAAGTAAGAGAGTTTACATTTGTAAAATCAGGCTTATCACCATTTAGTGTATCTTTAAGTTCACTGACCAGTTTTTCTCCCACATCAGGATTTTCAGCAATTGAATAAAAAGCCCAGGTAAGAGTTTCCGCAACTGTATCAAAACCAGCAAAAAGAAAAGTCATTATCTCATCGCGTATTTTAATTTTGTCTGTTCTTCCCCCTTTAAATTCTTCAATGAGTGTTCCCAGAACTCCACATATACTAATTTTACCTTTGATGCCCTCTTCGATCATCTGATAAACAAATTCATCAAGTTTCCTGATCTCATTCAGAAATTTCTCATCGTTCTGTTTTGGCAATCCAATCGATTTAAATAAATGCTTGCGGATAATTTTTATTGTGTGGTTTTTTATGCTTGCATGTTGAAGTATAATATCCAGTGAATTAATTATTGATTTTGCATTATATTTAACATTTTCTGAAAACATCGATTTTATAAGTATACTGAACAGCAGGATTTTCATTTCGTATTGAATGTCAACGGGACTACCGCTATAAGATTGTTTCTCCCAGGAAATGATGAGATCATTAACCTGTTTGTGAACTTCGGGGACATAATTTTCCATCATTTTGGAATGAAATGCTGTATTTAGAATCTTTCTTTGCCCTACCCAATACTCATGGTTGCTTGCAAAAATTCCATTTCCGAGCAATGGTAAAATATCCAGAAGTGTGTTCCGCCTCTGATAATTGATATAATTTGTTTTAAGAATATGTTGAATTAAGCCGGGGTCGTTTATAAAATAAAGTTCTTCATTCGCAAATATGAACGGAATCATTTTGCCAAATCTAATTGAAATTTTCGTCAACGTTTCGAGAGGTTTTCTAAATAATCCCGGTACATATCTTAAGAAACCAAATCCTTTAGGCCCGGGTAAATTTTTAGGGTGAATCAATAAATTTGCTTTTGGTTCAGTCATTAAAAGTTTATAATTAAGTAGAATATCCAGGTTAATTCTTGTTCATTCAATTATCTAAAGTTCTAAATGGTCAGGAGATTCATATAAACAAACGGGCAATGTTACCAAGCAAGATATTGATTAAATCTTAGATTACAAAAGCGATTTCTCACCAATGGACCCCTGCTAATCTTGCAGAAGGACACCCTGCCAATGTCAGGGAACTTAATAAGAAATTCAATAGTACCTATCAATGAGCTGATAAATTTTATATTTTATTATTATTACAGTAATTTTAAAAAAGCATCCCTTAAATATTGAGGATAAGTAATTATGAAAAGACTTTTTTCTTTAGCATTTGTTATGATTTTATGTGTTACGGGTACATCTCTTTCACAAAAGAAATTTGAAACCGATTCATTCTCCACAAGCGAAGGAGATTTAGAAATTACTTTTATTGGGCACGGTTCCTTAATGTTTAATTTTAACGGATTAATTATTCAGGTTGACCCCTGGAGCAAACTGGCGGATTATTCTAAATTGCCAAAAGCGGATATAATCCTGATCACTCACCAACACCAGGATCATTTTGACCCAAAAGCTATAAATGAATTAAAAAAAGAATATACAAAAATTGTTTGCCCGCAAACGGTTGCAGAGTCCTTAAAAGAAAAAGCAACTGTAATGAAAAACGGTGATTTTATCACACTTGAAGGAATAGAAATAGTTGCTGTTCCCGCATATAACCTGGTTCATAAACGAAAAAATGGTGAGTTTTATCACCCGAAAGGAGCTGGTAACGGCTATATTTTGCGGTTTGGGGATAAGAAAGTTTATGTCGCCGGCGATACTGAAAACATTCCGGAGATGAAAAATCTTAAAAACATTGACATCGCATTTTTACCAATGAATTTGCCTTACACAATGACACCACAAATGGTTGTAGATGCTGTCAGAATGATAAGACCGAAAATTTTATACCCGTACCATTATGGAAATACTGATGTAAATAAACTATTGGAACTATTGAAAGGAGAAGATTACTGCGAAGTACGGGTTAGAGATATGAAATAATTAAATAGTAATTTTGGTTTATTGACTATATGTCTTAAAAATATTAGCTTAGTTTGCACAGGTAATATCATACAACCTTTTGAAAAAAAGGATAAAAATAAACATTACTAAATCATGAAGAGGGCAATATTATGCAGAAAAATGGGTTAAGGAAAATTTTTTTAGTAGTTAGTTTGATGTTTATTACATCAATTCTTGCAAATGCTCAAACCATGTCCGGTAAAAAATATGTTATTGGTGGCAGATTAGGATTGTCTTTTCTAGATGGTACAGCTGGTCTGCAAATTGGACCTACAGGCACTTATTATTTTGACAAAAATATGGGAATCAGTTCTGATTTCAATATTAATACTCAAGGCGGTACACCAATTGAATGGAATGGCTCTTTTGTTTACAATCTTAAAACACAAAAACAGGATATGCAACCATACTTGGACGGTGGAATGAGTCTCTGGTTTTATACAGGTGGTCCATATTTTGGATTTAGGTTTGGCGGTGGTGTAAATTTCAAGATTGCCCCAAATATATACATTCCGGCAGATGCACAATTTGGACCTGTTTTCGGGGGGGGAACCACAGTTTTTTATTTCGCTATAACAAGCGGTATCCGTTACGCACTTCCATAAAAAATTTTATTAAATGAAATATATAAAGCCGGGACTACCCGGCTTTTTTATTATGCTTTCAAAATTTCTTAAAGAAATTAAGTATATTAATTGAAAACATAATAAAAATGAAATTCAACGTAACCGGCAATGGGAAAAAATAGGGACAAAAAAATAGGTTTTCTTGAAGCGGCTGCTATTGGCATTGGAGGAATGGTTGGCGGCGGAATTTTTGCCGTACTTGGTTTAGCAGTCCAACTTTCAAAAGGAGGCGCACCTATAGCCTTTTTAATTGCAGGAATAGTTGCTCTTGTCACAGCCTATTCCTATTCGAAACTTTCAGTTTCACTCCCCAGTCAGGGAGGAACAGTTTCCTTTCTGGATAAGGCTTTTGGCTCCGGCCTGCTTACCGGATCCATGAATATACTTTTGTGGATCAGCTACATAATAATGCTTTCCCTTTATTCTTACGCATTTGGCAGCTATGGCTCTGAGTTATTCTTTGGTAGTTCCCACGAATTCATAAAACATATTTTCATAAGTGGAATTATCGTCGCGATTACTGTTTTAAATATTTTTAGTGCAAAACTTATTGGAGAAGCAGAAGATTTTATTGTTGCGATCAAGCTATTAATACTCTTGTTTTTCTGCGCAGTTGGATTCTGGGGAATCCAATTTGATAAACTTGAGATAACTCAATGGTCGCCCGCCGCAAATCTGGTAGCCGGCGGATTCATAATTTTCCTGGCGTACGAAGGATTTGAATTAATAGCCAACACAGCTAATGATGTACGCAACCCCGAAAAAACTTTGCCACGAGCATTCTACGCATCGGTAATTTTTGTAATTGTTCTTTACATAATTGTTGCCGCTGTTACAGTAGGCAATCTTCCAGTTGACCAAATAGTGGCCGCAAAAGATTATGCGCTTGCTATAGCTGCGAAACCCTTCCTTGGACAATTCGGAATAATATTGATTTCTGTAGCCGCTTTGCTCTCAACAACATCAGCCATTAACGCAACTCTTTATGGATCTGCGAGGCTAAGTTACATAATTGCAAAAGACGGTGAACTTCCCAAATTTCTGGAAGACAATATCTGGAATAAACCTCTCGAAGGATTATTGATAACTTCGGCGGCAACATTGATTGTCGCAAATCTTTTTGATCTTTCAAGCTTGTCCACAATGGGTAGTGCAGGGTTTTTATTGATTTTTACCGGCGTAAATCTTGCAAATGCTAAATTAGCCGTTCAGACAAAAAGCAAAAAAATAATTTCATACCTTGGTGCCGGACTTTGCCTAGGTGCACTGGCCAGTTTAATCTGGCAAACTTTCAAAACCGATCCGGCTCATATACTTATCTTGTTAGGGATGGCCTTATTATCATTAGGCATAGAGGGTGGTTTCAGGTTATTTTCAAAGAGAGAAATAAAAATTAATAAATAGAATTGAATTCATTAATTATGAAAATCTTTAAACTGTTTTTTGTTGTTATTCTTTTTCATTCCGCAAATTTTGCAACTATAAGAAATGCTAGACCTGATTCAACAATATCCTTTATTACAACAGAAAAGCACCTGTCAAATGGTCAGAAAACAGGGACAATTAAAGAAAATTTCTGGAATGTTGAATTAAAAACCATAGACGGCAAAATCTTGGAAATGAAATCTTTCAAAGGGAAATATGTTTACCTGAATTTCTGGGGAGAATGGTGCCCCGGTTGCCGTGAAGAGATACCATCAATAGTCCAGGCTTATAAAAAGTTTAAGGATAAAGCTGAATTTATTGGATTATTAAAGCCGCACAATTTAGAAAAAGCAAAAATATTTATAGCTGAACAAAAAATAAAATTTCCCATTGTGTTATTGGAAAAGCAATTTAAGAAAAAATTCAACTTTGATGGATTTCCGCTGAGCATTTTAATTTTTACTGATGGAAAAACTTATCTTCGTGCGGATGAAGTAAATAAAAACTTTTTTGAAGAAAATATAAAATAATAATTAGGAATAATGGATTTTGAACTATTAGAGACAATATCGTATGTATCAGTTATAAGTGGATTTGTTTGTACGATAATTATATTAATCGATATTTTAAACGGCCACAGACAAAAAATGAAAGTTATGAATATTGTTTGGCCGATTACCGGAATTTACTTTGGTCCGGTTGGATTATGGGCTTACCTGAAAATGGGAAGGACAGATAATGAGAAACCATTCTGGCAGAAGGTTTTTGTATCTACAAGTCACTGCGGAGCGGGCTGTACATTTGGTGATTTAATAGGCGAATGGGGAATTTTTCTGATAGGGTTCACACTCTTTGCCTCTGAATTATTGACTGTATATATAGTGGACTTCAGCGTGGCTTACATTACTGGAATTATTTTTCAATATGCAGCAATTGCACAGATGAATAAAATGAAGCCTTTACAAATAGTTAAAGCTGCGGTGAAAGCCGACACCTTTTCATTAGTAGCTTTTGAAATAGGAATGTTCGGCTGGATGGCAATAACTCACCTCGTATTATTTACTTCCCCGCTGAAACCAGACAACATCACTTACTGGTTTATGATGCAGATTGCGATGGTAATCGGATTTTTAACGAGTTACCCTGCAAACTGGTTGCTTGTTAAAAAAGGTATTAAAGAAGGAATGTGAAGAATGACGAAAATCCTTTGTTTTTTTATTTAAATTTTGAAAAACTACCGCTCATAGAATTTCCCGATGAAATATTTTCGTTGCTTTCAAATAAAAGAATATATATTTTTTAATTGATATGGGTACTTCATTTTTTAATAAGGGAGTTTGAAATGAAGAGAACATGCTTTTTTATTTGCCTTCTTTCAATCTTATTTTTTTCTCAGGATAATCAGGCGCAAAATAAATTTCACGCAGAAGTTAATGGCGGTATTGTAGGCAATAATGTCCTGGGACAGAATGAACTATCCTACTGGCCTGACGGATGGACATCAGGCATCGGTTTGAAATATTCATTAATTCCTGAAGTGGAAATTGGTGTAAATGCTTCATATAGTAATCTCAGGTTTGACAATAATAGAGTGGGTATTATTGCTCCTGCGGTTTGCTGCTACAGATACGAAGTAACCGGCAACAATGCGAAAGTTTACGAAACAGCGCTAAGTGTTCAGCTAAACAGCATGCCTGATTTTTTTATCCGGCCTTATTTTACTTTCAGAACTGGGATATATTTTATTAAAAAAGGTGAGGTTTATATAAATAGTTACGAGTTTAACAGCCTTGCAAAAACAAATGGTAATGTGGGGACTTTCGGAGACTCGGGCATGAACTTTACAAAAATTTTCGCAGGAGCCGGAATTGGCCTGACTGTCCGTTTCACAAATAGATTTGAATTAAGGACACAGGTTATGATAACCGGGGCACTCGGCGGCGGACAGACATTCCTCCCTATTACGACCGGGATTAATTGCGGATTTTAGTAACCATTATCAGGCATTCAGCAACGCCATCATCTCTTTAACAGCTCTATCAATTCCAACGAACATTGCGTGAGCAATTACGGAATGGCCGATGCTTACTTCATCTATATCAGGAATCTCCCGGAATATTTTTATGTTTTGGTAATCAAGCCCGTGTCCGGCATTAACTCCCATCCCCAGTTTCTTTGCGTGTTTTACTGCAGCACGTATTCTTTCCAGTTCGTCAAACTGTTCTTCTTCCGAAAGTGCATTGGCAAAAACTCCTGTATGAATTTCAATAAAATCTGAATTAATTTCCGCAGAGGCATCTATCAGTTCAATTTCAGGTTCAATAAAAAGGGATACTTCAATTTCTGCTTCGTGCAGTTCTTCAATTGTATCTTTTGTGCGTGAAATATTATCAAGCACATTAAGGCCGCCTTCTGTGGTAAGTTCCTGTCTTTTTTCAGGTACAAGAGTAGCGAGTTCAGGACCTATATCACACGCAATTTTTACAATCTCATCAGTTGCTGCCATTTCCAGATCAAGCCTGGTTTTAATTAATTCTCTCAGCAAACGAACATCTCTTTCGTTAATATGTCTCCTGTCTTCGCGTAAGTGGCAAACAATTCCATCTACCCCGGCCTGTTCTGCAATCAATGCTGCTGTTACTGGATCAGGCTGCATACCGCCCCTGGAATTTCTTACGGTTGCAAAGTGGTCTATGTTTAATGAAAATTTCATTTCCCTTTTCCTAAAAAATTTCTTTTACAATATTAATAAACGATCCGATTCCAATACCAAAATCCGCAGCCCTGTAGCGTAAAACAGAAAATAAATCTATTGTAAACATAACACCTATATGTACAATTACGCAATACAGAAATGATCTGGTTCTGAAAGCAAGAATTCCAAGTGCAATTCCGCCGAGTATAGCACTAAAAGTTTCAATAGAAGGTTTGCCGTTATGAAGAATCACAAATGGAATCATCTGTATGAGCACAGCATAAAAGCCAAATTTTTCCTCTAAGCCAAAAAGCATGAACCCCCGCCAGATAAATTCCCAGGCAAAAATATAAATCAACATTCCTGCTTCAAAAACCAGGAACACTCCCCAGGACTCCCTAGTTCTTTGCAGCAACGGATACGTAGATTGGAAAGATGGCGAAGAAGAAGCAAACCAAATGATTATCACCATTATGATAATAAAATAAAAAGATATTTTCAGTCCGGCTTTGTAATCACCGAATTGCAAACCATAGTTTTTGGGTTTCTCCTTAAGAATAAATAAAATGATTAATGCTGGTAAAATAAAAAGAGAAAAGAAGTCACCAAAGAACCAATAAAGATAAGAATAAAGATCAACATTCTGGCTTGAACTGAAATAATCAAAAAGATTTTGCCGAAAGAAAGTTCTGGATGTAAAATACCAGGAAATCGTCTGCAAAACTGCAACTGACAGAAAAACGATTATTACTTTCTTATCCATTCCCCGAATAATTTCGGATAATTTTTTAAGTTCTTCTTTTAGATTGAAATTCATAAAAGAAAAATAAGAAAATCCCGGCAATAAATAGTTTCATAATTTTTATTGCTAAAATCTTATTTTAATTAAAAAAATTTAATGGTGGATAGAATAAATTGTCCTTCTCTCTAACAATCTAAACTTAATACTAATATCATACTTATTGGAATTCTGCTGTAATGAGACCCATTAAAATAACAATTAATCTTTCTATTCCTTCTAAATTCTTACATTGTCAAAAAACCTCAAAAACTTAAAAATTTCTTAACATTTCCAGCCTTCAGGAATCTTGACAAATCAGTCCATTAAGCTTATATTAGCACTCTCAATTAGTGAGTGCTAACAAATCCGCCAATTGGCGGACAGGATTTCACACAAAAAAAATATCTAAAACAGGAGCAAATTATGAGCAAAATTAACTTGAAGCCATTGGCTGACAGAGTTATTGTAAAGCCAAAAGAGGCAGACGAAGTAACAAAAGGCGGAATTATTCTTCCTGACACAGCAAAAGAAAAACCTGTTGAAGGTACAATAGTAGCAGCTGGCCCGGGAAAGACAAGTGATGACGGTAAAGTTGTAAAGATGGAAGTAAAAGTTGGTGATGTTGTTCTTTACGGAAAATACAGCGGATCCGAAATTTCAATTGAAGGCGAAGAATATTTGATCATGCGTGAAAGTGATGTTTTTGCAATCGTTGGATAATAATCTTTTTGATTCAAAAATTTAATTAGAAAACAAAAATCGGAGAAATAAATTATGTCAAAATTAATTGAATTTGATAGCGAAGCCCGTGCTAAGCTGAAAAAAGGCGTGGACAAATTAGCAAACGCCGTTAAGGTTACACTGGGACCTAAAGGCCGTAACGTAATTCTTGAAAAGAAATTTGGTGCACCAACTGTTACGAAAGATGGTGTTTCAGTTGCTAAAGAAATTGAACTTGAAGATGCAGTTGAAAACATGGGCGCACAGATGGTTCGCGAAGTTGCTTCAAAGACAAGTGATGTTGCAGGTGACGGAACTACTACAGCAACTGTACTTGCCCAGGCAATTTACAGAGAAGGATTAAAAAACGTAACTGCCGGTGCTAACCCAATGGACCTTAAAAGAGGTATAGACATTGCAGTTGAAAAAGTAATCGCCTATATAAAATCAATCAGCCGCGAAGTTGAAGGCAGAAATGAAATTGCACAGGTTGGTGCTATTTCCGCTAACAATGATAAAGCAATTGGTGATTTAATTGCAGACGCAATGGATAAAGTTGGTAAAGATGGCGTTATCACTGTTGAAGAAGCAAAAGGTACTGAGACAGGATTGGATGTTGTTGAAGGTATGCAGTTTGATCGTGGTTACCTCTCACCTTACTTCGTAACCAACACAGAATCAATGGAAGCTGAATTAGAAAATCCATTAATCCTGATTCACGATAAAAAAATCTCTGCAATGAAAGACCTTCTTCCAATTCTTGAAAAAGTTGCTCAGCAGGGAAAATCACTTTTAATCATTGCTGAAGACCTTGAAGGCGAAGCATTAGCAACATTGGTTGTTAATAAAATTCGTGGAACTCTGAAAATTGCTGCAGTTAAAGCTCCTGGCTTTGGCGACAGAAGAAAAGCAATGCTTGAAGATATCGCTGTACTGACCGGTGGTACTGTAGTTTCAGAAGAGAGAGGATTTAAATTAGAAAACGCTGATGTTTCTTATCTCGGAACTGCTAAAAAAGTTAACATCGACAAAGACAATACTACTATTGTTGAAGGTGCTGGAAAATCAGAAGACATCAAGAAAAGAATAAACGAAATAAAAGCTCAGATTGAAAAAACTACTTCTGATTACGATAAAGAAAAATTACAGGAAAGACTTGCTAAACTTTCAGGCGGAGTTGCAGTACTGAAAATCGGTGCTTCAACAGAAGTTGAAATGAAAGAAAAGAAAGCAAGAGTTGAAGATGCTCTCCATGCTACACGCGCAGCAGTTGAAGAAGGTATAGTTGCCGGCGGCGGTGTCGCATTTGTAAGAGCAATCAGTCAGCTTGAAAAATTAAAAGGTGCAAATCTTGACCAGACAACAGGTATCAAGATTATCGCCAAAGCACTTGAGGAACCTTTGAGACAGATTGTAAACAACGCCGGTATTGAGGGTTCAGTTGTTCTCCAGAAAGTAAGAGAAGGAAAAGATGACTTCGGTTTCAATGCTTTCAGCGAAACCTATGAAAACCTGATAAAAGCAGGTGTTATTGATCCTACTAAAGTTACCAGAACAGCATTAGAAAATGCTGCTTCTGTTTCTGCTCTTCTTATTACAACCGAAGCTGTTGTATTTGAAAAGAAAGAAAAAGAACCTGCTATGCCTGCAATGCCAGGTGGCGGAATGGGAGATATGGGTGGAATGGGCGGAATGTACTAAGATTCCCCTTCCCTATAAAAACTTAAAAAGGCGTTCGGTTTTACCGGGCGCCTTTCTTATTTTTAAACAAAAAGTATGTATACTGCCTTATTTCTCTATTCACCATTTACAAAATTAATTGTATATTAAAAACCAGCTTAGCCAAAAAAATCTTATCAAAATAATTTAAGGTAGAAAAATGATCCGAGACATTTTCTCAGCAAAATTATCCTTTTTAAAAATATTTTCTTTAACAATAATTTTACTTATCACATCAGACCTGACGTTTTCACAAACATTGCCGCAAAATTCTTTTTCGGGAATGCAATGGAGACTTGTTGGTCCATACCGTGCCGGCTGGGGAACAATGGCTGAAGGGATTCCGGATCAACCTAATGTATTTTATTTTGGCGGTGCAGGCGGAGGCGTCTGGAAAACCACAGATGCGGGAAGAACATGGGAAGGACAGATGCAGAATGAATCCGCAGCGGCTATTGGAGCTCTTGCCATCGCTCCTTCAAATCCCAAAACAATTTATGTTGGCACCGGACAGGTTGCACTCCGTTACGATATTCTAGATGGAGATGGTGTATTTAAAACCACAGACGGTGGTGAAACCTGGAATAACGTTGGATTAAAAGACACAAAATATATCGGCAGAATGCTTGTTGATCCAAAAGATGAAAACCGGGTAGTTGTTGCTGCACTCGGACACGTTTTCGGTGACAGCAAAGACCGCGGAATTTATTTAACAAAAGACGGAGGAAAAACCTGGAATCAAACACTTTTTATTAATGATACAACAGGTGGAGTTGATCTTGCGTATGATATGTCAAAGCCAAATGTAATTTATGCAGCTATGTGGCAAATAAGATCTTATCCGTGGATGGATTATTATTTATCGCAAAGAGCAGCCGGTTCGGGAATTTATAAAAGTGAAGACGGTGGCGAACACTGGACAAAACTTTCCGGTAATGGTTTACCAGATGTTCCAATGGGAAGAATTGGTTTAGCTGTAGGACAAAACACAAACGCACAAACAGTTTATGCTACAATTGATGCCGGAAGTGGAGAAGGAGGATTTTATCGTTCAACAGACGGCGGAAAAGCGTGGAAACTTGCAAATACTAACGGTGAACTTGTCAGTTCGTATTTTGCAAGAATTACTGTCGATCCAACAAATCCATCTACGGTTTATGTAATGGGCCGTTCTATTAATAAATCTACAGATGGCGGAGATAACTTTACAATTTTTAAAGGCTCTCCCGGAGGCGATGATTATCATTTTATGTGGATAAATCCAAAATACCCGGACCACATGGTAAGCGGTGCAGATCAGGGTACCGCAGTTACAGTAAATAACGGTAAAAGTTGGTCGAGCTGGTACAATCAACCGACAGGACAATTTTATCACCTTGGCGCAGATGACAGATTTCCTTACCACATCTACAGTGCACAGCAGGATAATGGAACAGTTGAAATTTTAAGTCAGGGACCTTATGGTGCAATTGAATTGAGAGACTGGCATCCTGTGGGTGCGGATGAAAGAGATTATGATATTCCAAAACCTGAAGACCCTGATATGGTTTTCGGAAGTGGACTTGGAGGCTCTTTACACCGATTCGATAATATCACCCGCCAGTCAATTGATGTTTCACCCTGGCCGCAATCGAGTTATGCTGCAAAACCAAATACAGTTAAATATCGTTACTCATGGATAACCCCAATAGAATTTTCTCCAATTGGTGATCACGCATTATATTTTGGTGCACAATATTTATTTAAAACAACTGATGATGGAAATCATTGGAAAATTATCAGCCCCGACCTGAGCCGCAAAAAAGAAAACGCAAATGGGGATTATAAAGGCCTCGATTTCCAGGGTGCAGCTGATGCCGGCTACGGTGTTATATGGAATATTGCCCCCTCCCCTGTTAAAGAAGATGTAATCTGGATCGGTACTGATGATGGCCTGATACAGCTTACAACTGATGGTGGTAAACACTGGAATAATGTAACTCCGCCTACAGTTCCTTTATGGTCACGCGTTGATAAAATATCTCCGTCTAACTTTGATGTTCATTCGGCTTATGCTGCAATTGATTTGCACAGACTGGACAGGTTTGAGCCATTGCTTCTTAAAACTACGGATGATGGAAAAACCTGGAAGGTTATAAACAACGGTATTCCAAAAGACGAATACACATCAGTAATCAGATCGGACACCAAGAAAAAAGGATTGCTTTTTGCTGGAACTAACAGGAGTGTGTATGTGTCGTTTAATGACGGTGAAAACTGGCAGCCATTAACTTTAAATATACCGACTACATTATTTACTGATCTTCTTGTACACCATGACGATCTCATAGCCTCAACACAGGGTCGGGCAATGTGGATACTTGATGATCTTTCACCATTAAGACAACTTTCGAATGAAACCACTGAAAAACAAGTTGACTTATTTACACCCGGGCAGGCTTGTAGAATGCGAGGAAATACAAACCACGATACTCCCTGGCCTCCTTCCACCCCGCTGGGTCAAAATCCTCCAGACGGCGCTCTGATAGATTACTGGTTGAAAAATAATGTTCAGGGACCGGTAAAATTATCTGTATATGATATGAAAGGAAATTTAATAAGGAGTTTTTCCAGTGATGATAAACCTGAAGACCTTCCGGCAAACCGTTACTTCGATAAAAGGTGGCTCGGAAGCAACCCCGGGCTTTCTAAATCTGCAGGAATGCACAGGTTTCTCTGGGATTTAAGATATCCAAGACCAAAAGCACTACATTACAGTTACTCAATTGCAGCAGTATGGACAGTTGGAACACCGGTTTTACCGCTGGGCCCATTGGTTATGCCGGGTAAATATAAAATAGTCCTGAATGTAAACGGAAAAGATTATACTAAGATGCTCGAAGTTAAAATGGATCCAAGAGTTAAAATAAGTAATGATGCATTACAGAGACAACTTGATTTTGCTCAGGAAGTAAACGACACTTTAGATAAAACTGTTTCACTTTTTAATGAACTGGATAAAAAACTGAACAAAAGCAATAAGATTTCTGATGAGGCAAAAGAAGAACTAAATAAACTAAAATTAAAAACTGCAAATCTATGTAGCTCACTTTCCGGTTTCGCATCTTCAGTACAAACTGCAGATGCCGCGCCTACCCAGGGACAAAAAGAGCTTTTTAAAGACCTCAATAACCAATATGAAAATTTGCTGAAATCATATTCTGATTATATAAAAAATTGATTTTTTGAGCAATTTTTAAACATTTTTACACCTTCCAGGGGCGGATTATTTTTTCCGCCCTTTTTGATTAAATATTCAACATTTTTTACAAAAAATTGTTTCGCATTTCAATAATATTGTCATATATTATCATAACATTGATAATTCAATGTACCAAAAGCCTAAGATTTCAAAAGATAAAAAAAATAATACAGTAGCTTAAAACTCAGAATTACTCAAGCATTTTTAAAATTCCCCCATGCTTCTCTAATTCTACAAAAATTGCTTTGCCGATAAATTAAATTGGATTCTTAACTTTAATCCGTAACTGAGGGGCATAATGGATACAGATCAGATTACTTCTCAAATCACTCGTCTGCAAGATGAAAATCATAAACTTCGAATTGCAGTTGAAGAGCTTTCAGTTCTAAATGAAATTGCAACCGCAATTACATCAACACAAACAATTGAAAAAATTGTCGACCTTATTGTTCGCAAATGTGTAAAACATATCAAGGTAGAACAGGGCGTTGTTATGTTACTCGATGAAAAGGATACCCAGAATCCGTTTCATACTATGATAAGAAAACAGGACAGTACTACAAACCTCCTGCCCTTTCGGCTTGATACTCAGCTTACAGGCTGGATGTTAATGAATAAAGCTCCATTATTAATAAATGATTTTCAATCCGATAAGAGATTTAGCTCAGTAAAAGATGTAGACTTTCCGATAAAATCTTTACTTAGCGTACCGATGTTATTGAAAGGAAAAATGATCGGACTTGTAACTGTTTTTAACAAAAAAAGTGAATCCGGTTTTACCATAAATGATCAAAGATTGCTTGGAATAATTGCGGCCCAATCTTCCCACGTTGTTGAAAATGCCAGACTTTACCAGAATGAGCAGGCATTAATAAAACTGCAGGAAGAAATGCGCCTTGCATATGACATTCAAGTTGATCTTCTTCCAAAAGAACAACCAAAAGTTGAAGGCTACCAGATAGCCGGCAGAAGTATACCAGCGAAGGATGTCGGTGGTGATTATTTTGATTTTATTCAAATGGATGAAAATAAATTATCATTTTGCCTGGCAGACATAACTGGGAAAGGTATGCCAGCAGCCTTATTAATGGCAAATCTGCAGGCAACTTTACGGGGACAGATACTGGTTGGGAAATCCTGCAAAGATTGTGTGGCTTTTTCAAATGATTTGCTCTATTACAATACCGCACCTAATAAATTTGCCACTCTTTTTTCGGGCATACTTGATAACAAAAATCACGAATTTACTTATTGTAACGCCGGCCACAATAACCCGGTACTTATATCCGAAGATAACGGAATCATCAGGCCAGATGTTGGTGGTTTGATTGTGGGAATTGCGCCATCTGTACCTTACGAAGAAGCAACAATAAAATTGAAAACTAATGATATTCTGGTTGTCTTCTCAGATGGCATTACAGAAGCAATGAATAAAGAAGAAGAGGAATTTGACGAACCAAGATTACTCGAATTGCTTAAAGCTAACAAAGACAAAACTTCCGAAGAATTAATAGAGCTCATTTTCAGCGAAGTCAACTCTTTTACTAAAGGACAGCCGCAAAGTGATGACATGACTATAGTGATTATTAAAAGAGCATAGAGATTATAATTATTTTTAGCTCACTTCCCCAAATAAGAAAGGAGGGAAAAAGTTATGTTTATGAGAATACTTCAGTTGAATTTGAATCCGGATTACATATCGGATTTCAAAAAATTCTATGAAGACACAGTCGAACCCCGCCTGCAAAATGTTGACGGCTGTCTTTTCGCAAGCCTGATAAAAACTAAACCAGATCAGGATGAGTATATTTCTCTCACCTTCTGGAAGACACAGCAGCAAGCTGAAAATTATGAACACGGTGAAGTTTTTGAAAATCTTACCGAACTTGCCCAGCCTTATTTATATCAGTCCGGTGATGAATGGAAAATCCAGCTTTCAGAAAATATGGAGATACAATATACCCAGGATGAAGAAGAACCTACGATTAAAAAATATAATGTTGAGGTTCAAAATGGCAAAGATGACAATATTGTAAAAGATAGTGATAAAATGTTCCTGCGGATAGTTTCCCTTAAAATACAGGAACACCATCTCGATGAATTTAAAAAACTTTATGCAGATGTAGTAATTCCGTCATTCAGGAAAGCAAAAGGATGCCGGAATGCATTTCTTACTCAAAGTGTAAATGAAGAAAATGATTTTATTTCAGTATCTGTGTGGGAAAATAAAGATCTCGCTGTTGCTCATGAATCCGGTAATGAATACAAAGAAATGATTGATAAAGTAAAGCATACATTTTCACATTTCTATTTATGGAGAATGTCTCTTGAACATGGACATAATAGGACAGTTAAAAGCACAGATGAAATGAAGGTTGAGCACTACGATGTAGTGACTGGAAAAAGTTTTATTTAGCTTACGAAATAAGACAAATAGAATAACATCCCTCCATTTGGTAGCGTTTTTTATAAAATAAGTTCTTTTACAAAGCATAATTAATCTGATTTAATAAAAATAGGGGTATGATTTTTTGATAAATAAAACAATACTTCATTACCATATTCTTGAGAAACTGGGCGAAGGCGGTATGGGTGTTGTCTATCTTGCCGAAGATACGAAGCTCAAACGCAAAGTAGCTATAAAATTCCTCCCACGGCATATTGCTTCGGATGCGGAAGAGCGTCAGCGTTTTGAAATTGAGGCGCAGGCCGCCGCTTCATTGAATCACCCGAACATTACAACAATACACGCTATTGAAGAATCCGAAGAGCAGATTTTTATAGTTATGGAATTCATAGATGGAGTAGAATTAAAAGATAAAATTAAATCAGGAGTTCTTCCAGCAGAAGAGACTCTCGATTTTGCAATAAAAATTGCAGATGGCCTCTCCGCCGCCCACAAAAAGGGGGTAGTTCACAGGGATATAAAATCCTCAAACATAATGATTACAAAGGACGGCAATGTAAAAATTATGGATTTCGGGCTGGCAAAGATTGGTGGCGGAAGCCAGGTAACTAAACTTGGTTCTACCATCGGAACAATTGCCTATATGTCACCGGAACAAGCACACGGTGAAACCCTTGACCAGAGAACAGATATCTGGTCCTTTGGAATTGTCCTTTACGAAATGTTAACAGGCACTCAGCCATTTAAGGGTGCTTACGACCAGGCAATTATCTATTCAATACTAAATGAAGAACCCAGGATCGAAAATATCCCGGAGCAATTTTCATTTATCTTAAAAAAAGGATTGTCCAAATCGCCCTCTGACAGATACCAGAATACGAATGAAATGCTTAAGGATTTAAAAACTTTAAGAAATGATTCTCAATCAGGATCGTCTTCAAAAGAAATCCCGGTAGCCAAACAACCAAAGAAATTTAGTCCGAAAATATTGATAAGTATTGCATCAATATTAATTATTGCTGCAGTTTCAATATTTTATTTTACAACTAATAGAAATACTGATTCAACCGGAGTAAAGCCCGGCAAAGAAATGATAGTGGTCATGCCTTTCGAAAATCTTGGTGCGCAGGATGAAAAATATTTTGCAGATGGTGTGACAGATGAAATTAGAAGCAAACTTGCTTCGATTGGAGACATTGGTGTAATTGCAACGAGCAGTGCTGAAAAACTTGCTAAGGAAAATAAAAGTTTTAAGGAAATTGGTAAAGAACTCGGAGTTGATTATATACTTAACGGTTCAATAAGATGGGAAAAGATTGGAAAGAATGAGAGCCGTGTAAGAATAACACCTCAATTAATCCGTATATCCGATAACACTATTACCTGGTCTAATTCATACGATAAGGTATTGACAGATATTTTTGCGGTACAGAATGAAATTGCACAGAAAGTTGTCAATCAATTAGGCGGAACTTTTGCAAATAACCAGAGCCAAAAAGAAACACCACCGACTGGCAATCTCAAGGCATATGATTTTTATTTGAAAGGAATATCCTATGAAGCAAGGGGCACATATTTAAAATCGGATTTCCAGAACAGCATAAGTTTGTTTAAGAAGGCAATTGACCTGGATCCTAATTTTGGCCAGGCTTATGCTCATCTTTCAGGTTGTCAGTCTTCAATGTACTGGTTTTATTACGATCGTTCCGAAAAAAATGTAAAAGAAGCATATGATAATGCACAAAAGTCTTTGCAATTAAATCCAGATCTTGCAGAAGCACACCTGGCACTTGGGTATTACTATTACCAATGCAAACTGGAATATGAAAGCGCCATAAAGGAATTTTCCAAAGCGCTGAAAATTCAACCTAATAATGCAGAAGCTTATTTCGGCCTAGGGGTTGTTTATCGAAGGATGGGAAAATTTGATCTTGCTGTAAATAATATATCAGAAGGTTATAACCTTAATCCACTGTCTAATCAAAATGCCAGTAACCTTGCCGAAACATACGGGCTGATAAGAGATTACAAAAAGGCTATTACAATATATAATAAAACCATCGAATTAAATCCTGATATGAATTTACCGAAGGCCGCTCTTGCATATGTGTACGTTTTAAAAGGTAACCTGAAAATTGCCTCAGACTTAGTAGATAAGGTTAGTGTCAATAGTTATATCGATTTAAACTCAAATGAAAAAGCCTACATCTATATCCTTGAACGCAAATTTGATGCGGCAATAAATAATTTAAAATCAATTAATAAGCCTTATGAGAACAGCCAATTTGCTTTTACTCCAGAGGATGAAATGCTGGGATTAATTTATAGATATAAAAACGAACCTGCTTTATCAAAAAAATATTTTGAATCAGCTAAAGATGAACTTGAGAATAAGCTAAAAGTCACTCCTCAGGATGAGAGATTACATAGTTCACTTGGAATTGTTTATGCATGCCTTGGAATGAGAGATAAGGCAGTAGCTGAAGGCAAAAAAGGAATTGCTCTTCTCCCGTTGGAGAAAGAAGCATATAGAGGATATTACCGCCAGCTGGATATGGCAATTATTTATACACTCATTGGCGATAATAATAACGCTTTAAAGCAGATTGATTTTATATTATCAATTCCAGGTCAATTTTCAGTCAACTTATTAAAACTTGATCCTATATATGATTCTTTAAGAAATCTTCCGGGCTATAAGGCGATAGTGGATAAATACTCTAAATGAAGGTTAGTAATTTTTGTAAATAAATTGCCACGACCTTCAGGTCGTGGGTTAATATTCTAAATCAATTTCAGCTTTAGCCGCATTGTTTTTATTCTAATGGGACTGAAGCCCCGATCTTTTTTCTGTTATCATTCCCCGACCTGAAGCTCGGGGCTATAAATGGAGTGTAAAATGATAGGCACAACAATACTACACTATAAAATTTTAGAAAAACTCGGCGAAGGTGGAATGGGTGAAGTTTTCAAAGCCGAGGACACAAAACTAGACCGCTTTGTTGCCTTGAAGTTCCTACCCACTCAGCTTACTTCAAGTGGAGATGAGAAAGAAAGATTTATACAGGAAGCAAAAGCTGCTTCATCAATGAATCATCCCAATGTCTGCACTATACACGACATTCAGGAACATGACGGTCAGTTATTTATAGTAATGGAATATATTGACGGTGTTACACTAAGGGATACAAAACAAAACCTGTCTGAAAAAAGGATACTTGATATAGCTATCCAGGTTGCCGAAGGACTTGGCGCCGCACACGAAAAAGGAATTGTACACAGAGATATAAAACCTGAAAACATAATGATCAGGAAAGACGGGATCGCGCAAATAATGGATTTCGGACTTGCAAAACTTTACACATCAAGTAATGTTTCCCGCCTTACAAAAGCCGGCACAACGATGGGAACGATGGGATATATGTCCCCGGAACAAATTCAGGGTTTAGACATTGACCACAGGAGCGATATTTTTTCTCTTGGTGTTGTGCTTTATGAATTGTTTGCAGGTGAATCACCTTTTAAAGGAATGCACGAGACCGCAATAATGTATGAAATTGTAAATGTTGATGCACCGCCTATTGCTACATTAAAATCTGATATTGATCCGCAGTTAGACGGACTTATTCTCGAATGCATGGAAAAAGAGAAAGATGAGAGATGTCAGAGTGCAAAAGAACTGGCAAAAAATTTAAGAAAGATTAAAAGAGTTTCCACCGGCAACAGAACAAGCCGAATGTATAATGTGAACAGTTCGGCAATTAATGTGCGTACAACACAAAATACTCAGACGCATTCAGTAAAATCTATCGGCGAGATGCAGGTAAAGGATTTCGCGAAAAATATTTTTTACAATCCGAAACTTTTCTGGTCCGCGGCTGGCGTTCTTTTTATTGCTGTAATTTTTCTGCTTGTCTTTTCAGTTTTTAACAGGACTGAAACTGAAGTTCAGGAAATAAAAGCAACAATTCTTCCACCTCACGGCGTTAATTATAATAATAGTATGGGCAGCAATTTAACAATTTCGCCAGACGGGAAATATGTCTCTTTTATTGGGGCTGATTCATCCGGGACAACCAAATTATGGGTTAGGCCAATAAATTCTCTAACCGCCAGAGCCTTAACAACCGCCTCTCAGGAGGCATACCCTTTCTGGTCACCGGACAGCAAAACTATTGCGTATTTTGATAGAAATAAATTGATGAAAGTATCCCTCGATGCGGGGACCTCCCTCCCCATTTGTGATGTTACTTCAGGAAGAGGAGGAAGCTGGAGCCCCAATGGAACAATCGTGCTTTCACCCGCCCCCCAGGGTGGACTTTCTAAAGTACCGGCATCCGGCGGGAAACCTGAAGAAATAATTTCAGCTGACTCCAGCAATAAAGTATTAAGCCTGAGATGGGCTCACTTCCTGCCTGACGGCGATCATTTTATTTATTCCACGCAGGGCGGCGCAAGCGGTTCAACGCCGAATGATGGCATTTATCTTTCCTCTTTAAGTGATACAGCATCTGAAAAACTAATAAGCGCATCATCCAACTGCCAGTATGCTGATGGATATTTATTCTTTGTCAGGCAGTCAATTCTCCTCGCCCAAAAATTTGACCCGGACAAATTAAAAATTGTAGGCGAGGCAATACCCATTTCTGAAAACATTCAATTCTATGATGTTCGTATAAGCGGATCATTTGCGGTTTCAGGAAATGGAAAACTCGTGTATCTTGAACAAAACCAAAGCAGCGAAAAAATTGTAATCCTTGATAAAAATGGAAATGAAATGAAAAAAGTCGCTGATCAAAAACCACAGTATCGGGTAATGTTTTCGCCCGATGGCAATAAGCTTGCATACGATATGTACGATGCCAGCCAGAAAAACATTGATATCTGGACTTTTGATCTGATTAGAAATGTTACCACCAGACTTACATTTAAACAGGTTGCTGATATACTACCATACTGGACACCGGACGGTAAGAAAATTATGTTTAGCTCAAATGTCAGTGGTGCAAATTTCGATGCATTTATTAAAAATGCAGATGGCTCCGGTGATGCTTCTCTTATTTATAAATCTGACTTTAATAAATTTGTAACCGATTTCTCTCCTGACGGAAATATTGCACTTTATAGTGCAGTAAACTATGCAAATGCTTCAAGTGCCTGGGATATTGTTGCACTGCCACTCGGTGAAAACAAAAAGCCTATAAATATATTATCGACAAGCTTTAGCGAAAGGGACGGTAAATTTTCATCAAATATGAAATGGATAGCTTATCAATCGGATGAATCAGGGAAACCCCAGGTTTATATTATTCCATTCAACGAGAATAACACTTCACAAAAAACAAGCGGCAAATGGCAGATATCTGTGGACGGCGGATCAATTCCCAAATGGATGGATAACGGTAAGAAAATATATTTTATTACACCGGGCAATAAAATTATGGCAGTAGATGTAAATGAAAAAGGCAACTCCCTTTCACCGGGAACGCCATATGTTATTTTTAATCCTGGTAATAAAAATATTTCAAGGATTTTTGATATAGACAAAACCGGGACGAAAATAGTAGCAACAGTTCCAAACGGGCAGTCATTTCAACCGCCGATAACACTGGTTGCAAACTGGAAGAAGGAAGTTGAGGGGAAGAAATAAATTTTATAGCCCCGACCTTCAGGTCGGGGAAAAGATATTGTAGTTACCAACAGGCTTTAGCCACATTATAAAATACTTGTTGGATAAAGCCCAAATATTCTTTTGGTTTTAACACCCCGACCTGAAGGTCGTGGCTATAATTAGAGAATGAAAAATGATAAAACTGATTTCCAAATACGCTTTGTTAATAATAATTGTTATCATACTTTTCCTAATAATCTCAGGCAACTTCTTTACATCTTCCCCATTCGTAATAGCAGGGCAGTTATTGGCTGTCGCTTTGAATATATGGGCTCGAATTAGTTTTCAAAAAGGACAGTTTAGTATCAATGCAGAACCAAAAAATGCGACTTTGCTGGCTACAGGACCATACCGTTTCATTCGACATCCTATGTACTCTGCTGCCTTGCTGCTTATATGGTCAAGTATTCTGGGGCATTTGTCGATTATCAATTTTGTAATTGGCCTTATTTCTACTGGTGTATCCGCCATTCGCATAGTGACTGAAGAAAGGTTTTTGAAAGCTCAATATCCTGACTATGCAGAATATTCACAAAAAACCAGGCGGGTCATTCCATTCATAATTTAATAGGGTTAGAAACTATGATCGGTGAAACAATACTACATTATAAAATTCTCGAGAAGCTAGGCGAAGGCGGAATGGGAATCGTATATAAAGCCGATGATACAAAGCTAAAACGTAAAGTTGCAATTAAATTTTTACCTCATCATATCTCCGCAAATGATGGAGATAGAAAAAGGTTTGAAATTGAAGCACAGGCCGCGGCTTCATTAAACCATCCCAATATAGCACAGGTTTATGCAATTGAAGAGGCCGATGATAAGCACGGAGGCAAGGAAGTTTTCATAGTAATGGAATTGGTTGATGGGAAAGATTTAAAAGATAAAATCCGTCCCCCCTCTTCCCTCACTGATAAGGATGAAACTAAAACAGGGCTTCCGACAGATGAAGCGGTCAGGATAGCGACTCAAATAGCTAAAGGACTTGAAGCAGCTCATAAGAAAGGCATTGTGCATAGAGATATAAAATCTCAGAACATAATGATTACCAACGATGACAATGTTAAGGTAATGGATTTTGGTTTAGCTAAAGTCAGTGGTGCTTCTCAATTAACAAATGCAGGATCAACAGTCGGTACAATCGCTTATATGTCTCCCGAACAGGCAAACGACGAAGAAGCTGATAACCGTACTGACATCTGGGCATTTGGAGTTGTATTTTTCGAATTACTAACCGGTCATCAACCATTTGGTTCAACCTATGAACAGGCAATTATTTATTCAATTCTGAATGAAGAACCGGCTCCTATAACTAAGTACGTAAAGGATTGTGCTCCTGCCCTAGAGCAAATTGTTAATAAATGCCTGGAGAAAAATCGTGAAGATAGATATCAAGATATATCAGAAGTATTAGATGATCTTGAACTCTTTGAGGTGGATCCTGATTATGGATTCAGGACAAAAACTCTAAAAATAAAAAAACATGTCTCTAGTAAATCCAGATCAAAAAAAACATTTAGTATCATTGTTTCTATTGTTGCAATAATCGCTCTATCATTTTTACTACCGGAGGCCTGGCAAAAAATCAGGGATATAGCCGGATGGAATACCCCGCCAGACGAACAGCATTTAGTAATTTTGCCTTTAATGAATATCGGAGGAAACCCCGGTAAGGAAGCCTTTTGCGAAGGTCTGCTGGAAACTCTTACAAGCAACCTCACACAAATGGAACAATTTCGCAGCTCACTCTGGGTGGTGCCTGCAAGTGAGGTAATTCAGAATAAAATTAAAAGTGCAGGCGAAGCGTATAAAAGATATGGAGTAAATCTTGTTGTTACGGGGAGCGTACAATTTTCAGCTAATTTGATAAAATTAAATTTAAACCTTATTGACGCAAAAAATCTCAGGCAGCTTAATTCTTCTTCAATAGATGTTCCCATTAAAGAAATCTCTTCCATAGATAACAAGGCGATTATAAAACTGCTCGAAATGTTGCACGTTGAAATGCAGCCACAACTTAAGGACCTGCTGGATGCTGGAAAAACAAATGTTCCGGAAGCTTACGAATATTACGTACAAGGTATTGGGAATCTTCAAAGATACGAAAGCGCAGAAAATGTGGAAGAAGCAATAAGGCTTCTTACTCTTGCAACAAAAATTGATACAAGTTACGCCCTGGCTTATGCAGGATTGGGTGAAGCTTACTGGCGTTATTACCAGATTACAAAAAAATCAGAATTGACTGATCGCTCAATTGCAGCTGCAAAAAAAGGATTTATACTTGACAGCACGCTGACTGCAATAAATATCACACTTGGAATGATTTATAACGGAACGGGCAAATATAATCTTGCAATTGTTCATTTTAGAAGAGCACTTGCAAATGAGCCATCGGATGCAGCAGCTTTCAGAGGACTTGCAAAAGCATACCAGGCCCTAAATAAACTTTCGGAAGCAGAACAAACTTACAAACAGGCAATTAAATTGAAACCTGATTACTGGGCAGGCTATAATGACCTGGGTAAATTTTATTATGGCCAAAGCAGGTACAATGATGCTATCAAACAGTTTAAGGAGGTTATTAAATACACTCCCGATAACTACAGGGGATATAGCAATGTAGGAGCCATGTACTATATGCTTGAACAATGGCCGGACGCGTTGAAAATGTTTGAACATTCATTGAAAATTCAATCTTCTTATGGCACTTATTTAAACCTTGGGACTTTATATTATATCGAAGGTGATTTTGAAAACGCGGCCAAAGCGGATGAACAGGCTTTAAAAATAAATGATAACGATTATCTTACCTGGGGAAATCTTGCAGCAGCATATCACTGGATTCCGGGCAGAAGCAGGGATGCCCTGAACACTTATAAAAAAGCAATTTCACTTGCTGAAAAAAACCTAAAAATAAACCCCAAAGATATTGATATAATTTCAAATTTAGCTTCTTATTATTCCGATGTGGAAGATACGTCAAAATCAATGCTACTCTTGAATAAAGCGCTGGAATTAGCTCCTGACTATTCATCTGTATTATTTCGGGCAGCATCGATTAATGAACATTTCGGAAACAGAGATAAAGCATTGTATTGGATTAAGAAAGCTCTTAAAAATGGATATTCAAGGTCAGAGATTGAACATCAGCCTGAACTAAAAGGGCTGATTTCAGATACGAGGTATAAAAAGATAGTAGCTGAGATAACTGAAGTAAATGGTAAGTAAATATCATTTACTTTGTTACAAATTTGGACTAATTAATTTTCTATTTCAATAATAAGGAGGTAATAATGAACCTAAGATTAAAATTGACAGCAATTGGTATAACACTGGTTTTAATGTTAAGCGGCTTTTGGGTGACCCAGTCACCCCCAACACAAGAGATACATACACTCGAAGTTATAAAAATCAACAACATATGGAAAGTAGTAAATGCTGCTGATTCCAGTTATGTGGTTAAAGTAAAATTGAATGATAAAATTGAATGGACCGCGGTCGGAACCAATGCACTATTTGAATTTCACAATGATTTATTTGACTCTACTGCTGTTAATTACAGCAAGTATATAAAAGATGGTAAAAAATTAAACCTTAAAATAAAAAGCAATGCAAAGAAAGGGACTTATATATATTCGGTGTTCTGTACTCCAGATAGCGTCTATGCAATTGGTGGTTCACCGCCAAAGATTATTGTAGAATAAGTGATAATTTTATAGGAGATTAACTCTTAAATTTAATTATTAATATAGTCTAAATATATAATCAAATGGTTGGAAATTGTTCTATTGATTTAATATTTATTCAAATAAGTTGTTAGCCTAAATTGACATAGGTCCAGCGAGAATTAAAACAGTTCCAAAGATAAAATAATTGCCCTTGAGTATAGCTTTGATAACTAATTATCATGCGGAACCAGCCAATATACAAGCTTTTCCGGAATGTGAATGTTTTGAAAATAAAATTTTATATTCAGTTGTCTGACGGAAACAGATTCGAAATGACAGAATGGAAAAATATTTAATTGGAGATCCATTATGATCGGTGAAACAATCCGCCTGCGGCGGATGCACTTTAAAATAATAGAGAAACTTGGCGAACCTGCCTGCTCGCCTCGTCTTCGACCAGTCGAAGCGGGCCGAATAGGAATGGGCGGGCTTGTCCGCCGAAGCCTCCATATTAAACTGGAGATATCAAATGACAGGTGAAACTATACTACACTATAAAATAATAGAAAAACTCGGCGAAGGAGGAATGGGCGAAGTATTCAAAGCCCAGGATACAAAGCTTGACCGCTTTGTTGCACTAAAGTTTCTTCCATCAAGTCTTACTACAGATGAAGAACAAAAAGCAAGATTTATTCAGGAAGCAAAAACTGCTTCTGCAATGAACCATCCTAATATTTGCACAATATATTCTATTGAAGAATATGAAAATAAAGATGGCAGCAAGCAGTTGTTTATAGCTATGGAATTTGTTGACGGAGAAACATTAAAAGATAAAAAAGACAGTATTTCCGAAAAACAAAAACTCGAAATAAGTGTACAGGTTGCCGAGGGTCTTGCAGCTGCACATGAAAAAGGAATTGTACACAGAGATATAAAACCTGAAAATATAATGATCCGGAAGGACGGTATAGCACAGGTTATGGATTTCGGTCTCGCAAAATTATACGCTGATAAAAATGTTTCAAGACTGACAAAAGTAGGCACGACCGTTGGTACTCTAGGATATATGTCACCCGAACAGGTACAGGGATTAGATGTCGATCACCGCTCTGATATATTTTCATTTGGAGTTATTCTGTATGAATTATTCGCGGGTGAATCCCCTTTCAAAGGAATGCACGAAACAGCAATTATGTATGAAATTGTTAATGTTGATGCCCCTCCCCTTTCAACAATTAATCATAATTTCGATCCGGAATTAGATAGAGTAATACTTGAGTGTCTTGAAAAAGACAAAGACGAAAGATGCCAGTCTGCAAAAGAGCTTGCAAAAGATTTAAAGAAGATTAAAAAATCTACCTCTCAAAGGAAAAGCAGGGTATATAGTGTTAACACCCAGGCGTTTAGTACCACTAGCCAAACGGTACCGATTAATAAATCGGGTACAACAACTTTAAAGGATATCCCGATAAAAAACTTTTTGAATAGTATTTTTTATAATCCTGTACTGGCCTGGACCGCGGCAGCTCTTTTTCTGATTGGTTTGGTTTTATCGCTTGTATTTTTTGTGTTTAACAAAACAGATATTGAAATACAGGAATTAAAAGCATCTATCAATCCTCCACATGGAATAAATTACGATAATAGTTTCGGAAGTAATTTGACTATATCTCCCGACGGAAAATACATTTCATTTATCGGATCTGATTCAAACGGAACATCAAAATTATGGGTAAGGCCAGTTAATTCTTTGACAGCCCGGCCGTTAACAAATGCTTCTGCACAGGCTTATCCATTCTGGTCTCCCGACAGCAAGAACATTGCCTACTTTGATAATAGTAAGTTAATGAAAATTTCACTTGATGCCGGGACATCACTTCCTGTTTGTGATATTTCCACAGGGAGAGGCGGTTCCTGGAGCAAGAACGGGACAATTATTTTTTCTCCGGATGCTACCGGGGGAATTTTTAAAGTCCCATCATCCGGCGGACAGCCCGAAGAAATTATTAAGCCGGATACCTCCAATAAAAATCAAAGTTTGAGATGGGAATACTTTCTGCCTGACGGAGATCATTTTCTTTATTCAATAGAAAACAGCGCCACCGGGTCTTCTGCCCCGGATGCAATTTATCTTTCATCGTTAAGTGATACAAAGTCAAAAAAATTAATTGATGCCTCATCAAATTGTCAGTATGCAAACGGCTTTCTATTGTTTGTGCGGCAGGGTATTTTGCTTGCACAAAAATTTGATCCGGATAAACTTGAGATAGAGGGAGAAGCAATGCCTCTTGCAGAAAATATTCAATATTATGATTTGAGAATCATCGGAACATTTGCTGCTTCACAAAACGGAAAACTTGTTTACCTTAATGAAAGTCAGACTACTGTAAGCACAGTTATTCTGGATAAAAATGGGAAAGAAATAAAGAAACTTCTTGATCAAAAGCCTATGTACTACATTGAT
>Ga0210095_1000052_pt1 | contig 47361 bp, 35 predicted proteins | sample China_Galinas_PW_FD_184861 | JGI IMG/M metagenome (GOLD analysis project Ga0210095, IMG submission 184861) | Wetland microbial communities from San Francisco Bay, California, USA, that impact long-term carbon sequestration - China_Galinas_PWA_D1... | ecosystem: Environmental > Aquatic > Marine >...
CCAGAAAAAAATAATATCCGGTGCAGTGATCAATGTATCAGTTGGATAATAATATTTTTGTTCTTCATCTGTTTTAAAAACATCGTATGCCCAGAGCCAGCTCGATGCCCAGGTGTCTAGTACATCTTCGTCCTGTCTTAAATTTGTCGATCCGCAATAGGGACATTTTTCAGGTTTTTCAACAGAAACAATCGGATTTTTGCAATCCAGGTTGCAATGATCATCACCCACGCAATACCATACGGGTATTCTGTGTCCCCACCATAGTTGCCGCGAAATACACCAGTCTTTAATATTGCTCATCCAGTGGTCATAGGTTTTTACCCAGTGTTCCGGGTAGAATTTAATTTTTCCTTCTTTAACAACTTCAATTGCAGGAGCTGCAAGTTCATCCATTTTCATGAACCACTGTTCGGAAAGATACGGTTCAATCGGGACGCCGCCCCGTTCAGAATAGCCTACATTATTCTGGTAGTTTTCTATCTTTTCTACAAGTCCGAATTCTTCCAATCTGTCAATTACTTTTTTACGAACTACGTACCGATCCAGTCCTCTGAATTCGTGTGGAACATTGTGATTAGTGGATGCATCATCGTTAAAAATATTAATAACCTGCAGATCGTGTCTCTGTCCCATTGCGTAGTCGTTAACATCGTGAGCAGGAGTTACTTTTACAGCACCTGTTCCAAATTCCATATCAACGTAATCATCACCAAAGATCGGAATTTCTCTTTCCGCTATCGGAAGTAAAACTTTTTTACCGATTAATTTTTTGTAGCGTTCATCATCCGGGTTTACTGCAATTCCTGTATCGCCCAGCATTGTTTCAGGGCGGGTTGTTGCTACAACTATATGCGAATCATCACCAACAACAGGGTATTTCAGGTACCATATTTTACCGTTAACGGTTTTGTAATTTACTTCTTCATCGGAAATTGCTGATTTTGAAGCAGGGTCCCAGTTAACCATTCTGTAACCGCGGTAAATCTTTTTTTCATTGTATAATTCAACAAAAGTTTCAATTACTTTTTTGTAATAATCGTCATCCATTGTAAAACGTTCACGATCCCAGTCGCAGCTTACGCCAAGTTTTTTTAATTGCTGGATAATAATACCGCCGTATTTTTCAGTCCACTCCCAGCAATGTTTTAAAAATTCTTCGCGCCCGATTTTATCTTTATCTATTCCTTTTTCTTTTAAAAAGTTTACAACCTTGGTTTCAGTTGCAATTGATGCATGATCCGTACCGGGAACCCAGCAGGCGTTGTATCCCTGCATTCTTTTTGTCCTGATAATAACATCCTGAAGAGTGTTGTTCAGAATGTGCCCCATAGTTAGCATTCCGGTTACATTTGGAGGAGGGATTACTATAGTATAGGGTTCTTTCACATCGTCTACTTCTGAATGAAAAATTTTCTGTTCGAGCCAGGAACTATACCATTTATCTTCAGTAACTGATGGGTCGTAAGCTTTAGGTATTTCGTTTATATTATTTTCGGGCATATCGGTGTTTCTAGGTTATTTGGATAATAATCAACAAATATAATGAATTTTTAAGAGAGGAATAAGGCGGTATTAACGAGACGACTTCCTGGAAATCAGGCCAATTTCAATAATCAACATTACAAAATCATTTATTTAATAAAATACTGGTAGTTAGGAATTTTCACCTGAATTCCGTGAAATGGTCCTTCAAGGTCGCTCCATTGATCTCCCACAGTACCGACAATTTTGTATCCTGCATTTTCAAGTTCTGTTCTTTTATTAGATTTATATTTTAATGCGGTTTGATTCAAATATTTTTCTGATTTTACGATAAGTGTATCAAATTTTGTATAACCAGCAGAGATTAAATTTTTTGTTGTGGTTTCTCTTTGGTAATATTTTCTACCGGAAAGAAAAATGATTTTGAATCCTTTATTTACCAGGTAGTTATAGAGGTCCATTACTTCCGGAATAGCGGGTGCTTTTGCGCTGTCTATCCATTTATCCCAATCTTTTTCAATGTAACCAAAATCAAGTGTTTTATTAATAGAATAATTTGAAAGGGCAGTTTCATCAACATCAAATATAACAGCAGAATTTTTATCCGGAGTTATTTTATCAAATTCTACTTTTGCTTTTTCTACCGCATCTATTGCATCTTTATGGAATCCGCCATTTTCGACATAATTACTTACCGCGTTCTTGGCAAGTTTTAAATTGACTAAGTAATTTGTTTCACCTGCACAAGAGTAAATAGCTATTGAAAACAATAAAGGGAAAAAATATTTCAGTTCTTTTCTTCTAAACATTTCACTCCAAAAATATAAAAACCGCAAAGCGGACCTTAATTAAACCAAAATAAATTACTAAAGGCAAATTTTTTGCAAAATAATTTTTATGAATCCTGAGCGTTAAAAAGAAAAGTTAGGGGGCGGGAGAGTCTGTCTGCCCAGGCTGTTTCGTTGTGTTCGGCGTAAGGAGCATAGTAATAGTCTATATCCGTCCCAATTACATATCCCTTTTCAGTAAGTGCCGCAAACATTTTTTGCCCACGTGGCAGTCCGTCTTCCCCGTGATCGATATATATTCTAAACTTCTTTTTTTCTTCAGAATTTTCTTTTACAAGCCTGATGGCTTTTTCATCATCGTAATAAAATGAACTTGAAAGACAGGCTGCTTTTGAAAAAACATCTGTGTATTTCCAGGCAATCAAAAAAGAAATCAGCCCACCCATAGATGAACCCATAACTGCAGAATTATCTTTATCTGGTTTAGTCGAATATGTTGAATCAATAAAAGGTTTTAATTCGTTAATAATAAACTGAATGTATTTGTTACCTGTTTCTGAATCGCTGTATTCCTGCAGCCTGTCAGGAGTATTATAAATTCCAACTATAATAATCTCTTCAATTTTATTCTCTTTAATTAATTTTGTTGCAGTTTCATCAACCTGCCAGTCAACGCCTGCAAAAGAAGTATCCGGATCCATAATATTTTGTCCATCGTGCATGTAAAGAACAGGAAGTTTTTTTTGGCTTTTCATTTTGTATGATGGGGGAAGCCAAACAATAATATCTCGTTCGTTATTTAAGTATTTGGAATAGAAGTTTTTATGATAACGTACTTTGCCGGTAACCTTTTTTATTGATTTGCTCCTTTTTTGCTGCATTTAGTTTATGTCTTCCTCTTGAAATTTAGAGCGTTAAAAATACGTATACTTTAAAATTTTACAAAATTTAATGGCAAAAATGATTCATATTCAATTTAGTGCTTAAAAATCACTCAATTGTACCACAAATTCTACTAATAAAATGGATTCTTGGTTATATTTTATTGATTTTAAAGGACGTTCTTTTCACTAAAAATGGAGATTTTTGACGATATGGCAGTTATACGACCTTTCAAAGCATTAAGACCCACAAAAGAAAAGGCTCATCTTGTTTCAAGTGTGCCTTATGATGTTGTAAATCGTGATGAAGCAAAAGAACTTGCAGGGGAAAATGACTTAAGTTTTTTAAAAATTACAAGGTCCGAAATTGACCTTGATGATAAAACAGATGCGTACTCTCCTGAAGTTTATAAAAAAGCTAAAACAAATCTTGATGAGTTAATAAAAAATGCTCCTCTGGTTACGGATGAAGCACCACATTTTTATTTATACAGACTTGAGATGGGAGGACGTGCACAAGTTGGAATAGGTGCAACTTTTTCTGTTGATGATTATGATAACGACGTAATTCTGAAACATGAAAAAACAAGGAAAGTTAAAGAAGATGACAGGACAAATCACATAGTAACTACCGGTGCACAAACAGGCGTTGTTTTTCTTACCTACAGGGGCGTTGACGCTATTAATGATGTAGTAAATAAAACTATGTCTGAAGAGCAGCCACTTTATGATTTTATATCTGCTGATGGAATTAAACATACGATCTGGATTCTTCCTGACAAACACAATGATCTGTTCGTAAATGAAATCGGTAAGGTTAAAAATCTTTATATTGCTGATGGACATCATCGTGCTGCAAGTGCCGGAAGAGCCAGGGCAGAAAAGAAAAAAGCGAATAGCAATCATACCGGAGAGGAAGAATACAACTATTTTATTTCAGTTCTATTTCCGGCGGAACAATTGACTATTCTTCCTTACAACCGGGTAGTCACTGATCTAAATGGAAAATCACAAGATGATTTCTTAAACGAGGTAAGTGAAAAATTTACTGTTGAAAAAACAGATAAAAAAGAGCCATCTGAAAAAAGAACATACGGGATGTATCTGGATAAACAATGGTATTCTCTGAAGCCAAAAGATAATATCACGGCAAGTCTTTCACTATCTAAATCCGTTGGTGAAACTCTGGATGTAAGTGTTCTGCAGGATTTTCTTTTAACACCCGTACTAAATATTGATGATCCGAGAACAAACCCGAGGATAGATTTTGTCGGGGGTATACGCGGTACAAAAGAACTTGAAAAACTTGTAGATAGCGGAAAAGCCGCAGTTGCATTTTCACTTTATCCTGTTTCGCTACGGGACCTGATGAATATTTCGGATGCGGGGGAAATTATGCCTCCCAAATCAACCTGGTTCGAACCAAAATTACGTGACGGTTTACTCGTTCACCTAATTTAGAATTTTCAATTTAAACTATGTTCTAAATCAGAACAAAAAAGGGAATAGTGTTATGGAAAAAAGAATATATAATTTTAGCGCGGGACCGGCAATTTTACCTGAAGAAGTATTAAAAGAAGCACAGAAAGATCTTTTTATGCTTCCGGGTGTTGGAATGTCGGTACTTGAAATAAGTCATCGTTCAAAAACTTTTGATAAAATTTTTGCAGATGCTGTTGGCGGTTTGAGATCACTCTTAAGTATTGATGATAATTATGATATCCTGTTTTTACAGGGGGGTGCAAGCCTTCAGTTTTCTATGGTTCCTTTAAATATAATGCCTCCAAAGAATAAAGCTGATTATATTGTTACCGGAGCCTGGTCAAAGAAAGCCGTAAAAGAAGCAAAGAGAGTTGGAACGGTTAATATTGCAGCAAGTACAGAAGAGGAAAAATTTAACAGGATTCCTAAGCAGGAAGAATTAAAACTGGATCCGGATGCTTCATATGTTCATTTTACTTCAAATAACACAATTTACGGAACAGAATGGCAGACAGAACCAAATGTAGGAAATGTTCCTCTAATCTGTGATGCTTCTTCCGATATTCTGCACAAGAAAATTGATATCAATAAATATGCAATGGTTTATGCAGGTGCCCAGAAGAATATGGGACCAAGCGGTGTAACTGTCGTTATTCTCAGAAAAGATATGGTTGAAAGAAGTCAGGATTCTCTGCATACCATGTTAAATTACAAAACTCATACTGAGAAAGGTTCACTTTATAATACACCTTCAGTTTTCGGTGTTTATATTATTTCTTTGATTACTAAATGGCTAAATGAATTGGGCGGACTTGATGCAATGTACAATCTCAACAAAGAGAAAGCAGGTTTGCTTTATAATTGTATAGATTCAAGTAATGGTTATTATAAGGGCCATGCAGAAAAAGACAGTCGCTCACTCATGAATATAACTTTTAATTTAGCAAATGAAGAATTAGAGAAAAAATTTGTAGTAGAAAGTACAGCCGCAGGATTCAGTGGATTGAAAGGCCATCGTTCAGTCGGCGGAATTCGTGCGTCTGTTTATAATGCTTTTCCGAAAAAAGGTGTAGAAGCACTTGTTAATTTTATGCAGGATTTCCAGAAGAAAAACAGTTAAATTGCCATTAACATCTTTGCGGAGAATTGCTGATTTAGCAGTTCCCGCAGGGGTGTTAAATATTTATCATTCCTTTTATTATATATATAATTAGTATGAAAAAAATAATTTTATTATTTGGCGTAATATTCATCTTCTTTACAGGGTGTTCAAAAAAGGAAGAAATAAAACTAACTACGGCTGGATCAAATGCATTTGCTCTTGATATGGGAAAAGGATGGGAAGTTCAGGCATTAACTGAGTTGCACGGTTTTGATCTTTCTGAAAAGGACGGTAAATATTTCGCCCGCGTGTTTTATACTATAGATGTAATTACCCCTGATAATAAAACTATTAGATCTCTTTTTACTAAAGAGAGTGATAAAAATGGTTCAGAGGAAATTAAGAGCGTGAAGCTTGAAGCACAATTCAATATTGATGGAGATTACCCTGCCGGTAATTATAAAGCTGTCTTTAATATTAAAGACAGGATTTCAAATAAAACGCTTAAAGATACGGTTGGTTTTGTTTTGCAAAAATAAACGAGATCAATTTTTTTCTAAAAAATGTTCTTCTGGAATAATTTTTCTTCCGGCAAATCCTTCCTCAATTCCATGATAATATTTTATATCATCTTCGTCACTTTTCCAGCATAGAAAAACTTCTTTCTCATCAATAAGTGCAGGGAAATCAACCAGGCCAATACTGAAATTCCAGTCCTTATAAAAGCAGCCGATTTCTTCCAGTTCCTGCATATATTTATTGACATCAGCAATTAATTTTTTAACAGTGGGATCATCTTCAATTTTACCGTCCAGATCTTCTGCTATAAGCCGTATTCCGGCAGATGCCTGCAGTATATCATTTACAATTTTTTTCACCAGTGGAAGCGTTTTTCGAGCTTCAGTCGGCGTAAAATACCTGGTTTCTGTCATAAATTCCGTTAAATAATTTTTATTATGTGAACTAAACTAACTTACAACTTAAATTATTTAAATAAAGCGCATAAATATTTACAAAATAATGTATTTCCTGAATCCTAATGTTATAATTGTCATCTAACCGACAGGATATTTACTCAAATAGAAATACTTTTTCAACATAATAGTTAAATTACTTCGATAAATATTTAGAATTATGCTAATCAATCTAAGGAGTTACGATGACACACAAGTTTTTTGAAGAAAAACGCCCCCATAATGGTTTAACATATAACGAATATATGGGAATGACCGAAAAGCAAATAAATGATACTAATGAAACTTTACTTGGTAATGATGATAAAGAAATTTTTGAATACACAAAAATGAATATTCAGCGCAGCCGAAGGATCGAAAAACATTATGTAGTCTCAGATGAATTAAAAGCTGAAATTCAAAAAATTGATAGTCCACAATTGTGGATGGTAATAACGGAAAACTGGTGTGGTGATTCGGCACAGAATCTTCCTTACATTGCAAAAATTGCGGAAGAAAATCCAAACATAAATTTCAGAATTATTCTTCGTGATAAAAATCCTGACATAATGGATCTTTACCTGACAAACGGAACGAAGAGTATACCTGTGCTTGTAGTTTTTGACACTGATGGTAATGAATTATTTAAATGGGGGCCGAGACCTGCTGAGGCACAAAAACAAATTTCTGAATGGAAATCACAGGGAATAGTAAAGCCCGAACTTTATGAAAAACTTCATCTGTGGTATGGAAGAAACCGTGGGAAAGAAATTGAAAATGAAATGCTTGAATTAATTAAAGAAAATATCTCCATATTATCGGAGCAATAAATTTTTGTTATGATTATTGGGTACTAGATAGCTGAAAAGATTTATAATTATTTTATAAATCCAATTGCAAAAACAGATAGCTCATAAGTAAGAAATGCAAAAATACCGGAGAGGGGTATTGTTAAAACCCAGGCCCATAAAATGTTTCTTGCAACTCCCCATCTGACTGCTGAAAAACTTTTCATAGTACCTACGCCAATAATTGATCCTGTAATTGTGTGAGTTGTACTGACTGGAATACCAAAAATTGATGCAATTGAAATTGTAATACCTGCAGAAGTTTCTGCGCTGAACCCGCCAAATGGAGTTAATTTTGTAACACGCATTCCCAATGTTTTAATTACTTTCCATCCGCCAATTGCTGTTCCGAGAGCAATTACTGTATAACTCATAAATATGACCCAGGTTGGTACATAAAAAGTATCACCCAGTATTCCGTTTGTAAATAAAACAACAGCAATAATTCCTATTGTTTTTTGTGCATCATTAGAGCCATGGCTTAAACTAAAAAGTGCAGATGAAACAAGCTGCAATTTTCTGAAATAATTATCAACCTTGCCGGGAGATTTATCTTTTACTATCCATGTTGTTATGATGGAAAAAATTAATGCAATTACAAAACCCATAATCGGAGCAAGAAAAATAAATAGAACAATTGTTGTAAAGCTGCTTGCAACAAGGGCAGTGAATCCTGCTTTTGCTATTCCCGCTCCTGCGTATCCTCCAATAATTGCGTGAGAAATACTGATGGGCATACCCAAATGTGTTGCAGTTGCTGACAAAATAATTGCTCCCACAAGTCCCGAAAATATCACAGTGTTATTTACAATAGAAACGTCGACTATGCCTTTCCCAATTGTGTTTGCAACGCTCACACCAAATATAAATGCTGCGGCAAAATTGAAAAATGCTGCCCATAAAACGGCCTGGGCTGGTGTTAATACTCTTGTGGAAACTATTGTTGCAATTGAATTTGCGGCATCATTCATCCCGTTATAGAAATCAAAGATGAGTGCCATCCCAATAATAATAAGAGCAAATATCATAATAGGTTAAGCGTTTTTAATAAATATTGATAGAATTACGTTCGCTGCCGCTTGAGATTTATCTGAAGCCTCTTCCAGAATACTAAGAATGTCTTTTCTTCTTATAACATTTAGCGGATCTTTTTCTTCAATAAATAATTCTTTCATTGCCTGGTGATAAACTTTGTCTGCCTCTGTTTCAAGTACCGCAACTGCTTTACATTCGTTAGTATGTTTTACTCTAAGGTCGTTCAGAGCAATTCCTAGCTCTTTTATCTGCTGAAGGACAATTGCGGCAAGATCATCCGCATACTTAATTTTTTCTGTAACATTAAAAAGATCAATTCTAATTGAAGCAGCAAGAAGCATATCGCCTATGTCGTCTAGTTTTTGAGTAAGTACAAGAATGTCTTCACGATCGAATGGAGTAATAAATGTTTTGTTTAATCTTTTTATAACTTTTGCAGAAACTTCATCACACCTGTGTTCGAGCGTCCTTAATTTAAGCAGCAGGTCTTTATCCGGTTTATCAGCAGAAAAAAGCTGATGAGTGAGGGATGCCATTTCCTGAATATGAGTTATCATCTCCTTAAAATCGTCGAAATATTTGTCTTCTTTGGGTAATAATTTTTTAAACATTGGTCTTTGCCGCCTTTATGATAAATATCTTATTATTCTAATATATAAAAATTAATAATTATACCTTAATAAATATCCTGAGTATTTTATTCTTTTCCCGGTTCATCTTTTTTACCCAGTAAATCGCCAAACGGAAATATTCTGAAGGGCTTTGGGGTATATCCTTTCGGTAAATATTCATCCGGAATAGCTGTTTGATTACCATCACGAACAGCTGAATAGTGAGGTGACATTATTTCAACTCCGGCCTCATTAAATTTATCCTGAATATTCTGATGAAGATCAGAGTAAATTTTTGCCATTACGCCGGGCTTATCAGTAATAGCGTTTAATTCATAACTTACATAGGAATCATCAAGACTTGTTTGCAATACAAACGGCTCGGGTTTCTCCAGAATGTATTCAGTTGATTTGGCTGCTGATTTTAAAAGTTCGTGTATCTTCTTCCACGGTACATCGTAACCGATAGTAACTGTCGTGTGCAAAATTAATCCCTTATCTTTTGCAGAGGAACTGAAATTAATTATATGACTTCCAAGTACCATAGCATTGGGAATTGAAACATCTACATTTTTAATTGTTCTTATTCTTGTAACGAGTAATGTTTTTTCAATAACATCGCCCATTGTATCCGCAATTTTCACACGATCACCAATTTTGAACGGCCGCATGTAAGTTATTACAACTCCGGAGACCATATTTGCAATAGCAGAAGATGAACCAAGTGAAAAGAGAATTCCGAGAAATACCGATACGCCCTGGAAAGCAGGCGAATCAGAGCCGGGCAGGTATGGAAAAATTATAATTGCGGCAAATGCCAGAAATAAAAACCTTACTATTTTGTAAGTCGGATCAGCCCACTCAGGCGGAAATCTCTGGAAACTTATTGTTCCGCGTTCAAGTTCATTGAAAATAAATTTTATGAATTTAAGGATATACCTTGTCACAAAAACAATAACTATAATTGTGAACAGACTGGGTAAATATTTTATAAATGAATTTACAACACTGAAAAGCGGATCGATTATGTAATTTATTAAAGTAGCTGCCCAGTTATTTGAAAACTCAAAAAAGCTAAACAGAAGTGTGAAAAAGAAATAAGCAATAATAATGGTTAATACGAATTTTAAAATTCTCAATCCAAATCGTACCTGTTCCAAAATTCTTTCTTCCGAAATAACTTCCAGGTTTTTAATCCTGACGGATTTTATCAGCGAGCCTTTCCAGCTGCTGCTTTTATTACTGATTGCTTTTAAAGAAGCGTAGACGGATTTAAGAATTACATATGTTGAAATGATCAATGCAATTGATAATATAGAACCTCGAAGGAGAGGCCTTATGTTTATATTTTTTGTCCATGGGAATAAACCAAAAACATAAACTATTAAAGCATAGAATAAAAGAAGTGAAATAAATAGCCGTATTCCCTTCAGCAGGATTATAAAAAAAGAGGAAATATTTTCTGCACTGATAATCTCTAAATCTCTGAATTTTATTGATCGGAATAATTTACCTTCCAGGCTTTCAATAAATGCATAAGCGCGCGGGAATATTTTTGTAAGCAGCCACAGAATTAAACCCAGTAAAATCAAAAGTCCTAAAGTAATCGCCCCATTAATAATTAATGATTTGTTGCTATAATGTTCTGCTTCAGTGTTTATTTTTTCTATTAATATTGTTAATAATTCTTTGCTTAGATCGGATCTTTTTCTTCCAGCCAGTTCCGCATCAGCATCTGTTACTGATAGAATTATTTTATTGTTAAGGATTATATTTGTGTAGCCTGAATATTCTTCAGCCTTAATAGAGTCGGCATTTCCATCATTTTTAATAATAGAATTTACTTTCCCCACAATTTCATTAACTCTTTGTTCGGCTGTGAAAGGCCCGATGTTTGATCTAATAAAGAAAAGTGTATCGTTGGAAATTACTACCGGTATTTGTTTAACGTCCCGGTTTTGCGAAAAAGTAATTTTTGCAGCACAAAATATTATGACTATTATAGTCAAAGCCGAAAATCTTAAAATGGCATTTTTCATAAAATCTTTAAAATGTTGATGGGTAATAATAGAGTATTTCCCATTCTAAACACAGGATTATTTTAGGGTTAAAAAGAAATGTATTTTAAAGTGGAAAGACCAGCCCCGAAAGCAAGGCTGGTCTTTAAAAATGTACTTGATTTGACTTATTTTGCGCCCATAAACGGGTATTTCCAGTCTTTGGGAGGATCGAATGTTTCTTTAAGCGACCTAGCTGTCATCCAGCGCAGAATATTCATTGCGCTTCCTGCCTTATCATTTGTTCCGGAAGCTCTGCCGCCGCCGAATGGCTGCTGGCCTACAACAGCTGCAGTCGGTTTGTCATTAATATAGAAGTTACCGGCAGCGTTTCTGAGTTTGTCTGACATCTTAACTAAAACTTCCCTGTCCTGTGCCCATATTGCGCCTGTCAAAGCGTATGGAGAAGTTGTATCGCACAGATCGAGAGTTTCATCAAATTTATTATCATCATAAACGTAAATCGTGAGTACAGGTCCGAAAATTTCCTCTTCCATTGTTTTGAATTTCGGGTTGGTTGTCACGATAGTAGTTGGTTCAATAAAATAACCTTTCGTGCTGTCGTATTTTCCACCCGTAATAAATTCAGCCTCTTTAGATTTTTTGGCGTAGTCGATATATTCTGTAATGCTTTTAAAAGCGGCCTTATCAATTACTGCTGACATAAAGTTTGTGAAATCTTCCGGGTCACCCATCTTTATTTTCTTAACTTCAGCCACGTATTTTTTCTTAAATTCAGGCCAGATGGATTTTGGAACATACATTCTTGAAGCAGCCGAACATTTCTGTCCCTGGTATTCGAAAGCGCCTCTTAAAGCTGCGATCGCAAGTGCATTGACATCGGCTGTATTGTGTGCAAATATAAAATCCTTTCCGCCGGTTTCACCAACGATGCGCGGATAGTATTTTGCTTTATGAATGTTTTCACCAATTGTTTTCCACATTCCCTGGAAAACAGCGGTTGAACCGGTGAAGTGGATTCCTGCCAGATCAGGGCTGTTCAATACCGGATCACCAACTTGTGCGCCTGAACCTGGTACAAAATTAATTACTCCTGCCGGCAGTCCTGCTTCCATAAATAATTTCATTAAGAAATATGCTGAGTAAACAGCGCTTGATGCTGGTTTCCATAAAGCAACGTTACCAACCATTGCTGGAGCAGTAGGCAAATTACCAGCAATTGATGTAAAGTTGAAAGGGGTTACTGCAAAAACAAAACCTTCAAGTGGTCTGTATTCTGAACGGTTCCACATTCCTTTTGGTGAGTAAGGTTGTTCTGACATCAGTTGAGCCATGTAATGTGTATTGAATCTATAGAAATCAATAAGCTCGCAGGCCGAATCAATTTCTGCCTGGTAAACAGTTTTTGATTGTCCAAGCATTGTTGCAGCATTTATTGTTGATCTCCATGAGCCGGCAAGAAGATCAGCAGCTTTTTGAAAGATTGCCGCACGATGTTCCCATGGCATTTCCGCCCATTTTTTTCGTGCTTCCAGCGCGGCATTTATTGCCATGTTAACTTCTTTTGTTCCTGCTTTGTGGTAAGTGCCCAAAACTTTTTTGTGATTATGAGGCACTGTAATTTCTGCAAGATTACCGGTTTTAATTTCCTTTCCACCTATTATCAGAGGAATCTCAATTTTTTTAGATTGTAACTCTTTTAATTTTTTCTTTATCTCAGTCTTTTCAGGACTGTTGGGAGCGTAGGAAAGTACCGGTTCATTAATGGGAAGTGGTACCTTGAAATATGCATTTGACATAATAAAACCTCCGTCTTTACTATTACTTTTTATTTTTTAAACAAAAATATTTATTAACTAATAACGCGAAAACACAATTATATAGAGGACTAAAATCGGTATTTATAGGTGCTTAATCAAATTTAAAAAGGAAGGCAAAATCCATAAAAGTGATGGAAAAGATTCTTATTGCGCTTAAGGGCGAATTAACATAAATTTTTGCCGTTACAAAATCAGGCTTTCCACAAATTCGGGTTTTTATGAAAAAATTTGACACAGAAGTCCGTCTTAGTCGTGAGATGACTTTAATGGACGCTACGCTTATTGGCGTAGGTGCAATGATAGGAGCCGGCATATTTGTTTTGATTGGAATTGCTGCAGGTGTTGCAGGTCCTGCACTATTAATTACATTTTTACTAAATGGCATTGTTGCGCTTTTTACCGCAATGTCATATGCGGAACTTGGTTCATGCTATCACGATGCCGGGGGTGGTTATCTCTGGGTAAAAGAAGGATTACCGAAATGGAACGGATTTCTCTCCGGATGGATGAGTTGGTTTGCACACGCTGTTGCCTGTAGTTTGTACGCACTTGGATTTGGAGCCTACTTTGAACACGTATTTAGAGAGTTTGGAGTAATTATACCTCATTGGGGATTTTTCTCTCCACAAAAAATACTGGCAGCCGGAGCAGCACTTTTATTCGGCTACATAAATTTCCGCGGAGCTTCCGAAACAGGAAAGATCGGTAACCTTGTTACGATTGCCAAGATTGTAATCTTACTAATTTTTGTAGGGTTTGGTTTAGAATTGATTTTAAGAAAAGGGGACTGGATGACAACCTTCAGTCCGTTTATGCCGAACGGTTGGGGCGGAGTTTTTAAAGCGATGGGGTTAACCTTCATCGCATTTCAGGGTTTTGAAGTTATTGCTCAGAGTTCAGAAGAAATTAAAAACCCGAAAAAAAATATTCCGCGGGCTGTTTTTCTTTCGTTAATAATTGTTGTACCTATTTATTTGCTGGTCGCGGTAACCGCTATCGGATCAGTTAATCCCGGAAATATGACACCCTGGGATTATCTCGCAGCACAAAAAGAAATTGCGCTTGTTAATGTTGCCAAGCAATTTTTTATCGGCGGGGGAATTATGATTCTCGTCGGCGGTTTGATCTCAACAATGTCGGCACTCAATGCAACAATTTACTCGTCATCACGAGTCGCCTTTGCTATGGGACGTGACAGAAACTTTCCCACTTTTTTTAGCAAGGTGCATCCTAAAAATTTTACCCCACAATGGGGAATTGTTGGCGCGCTTGTAATAGTAATAGGAATGGCTGTTTCCTTGCCGATTGAAGACGTAGCCAGTGCTGCAGATATTATGTTCCTGTTATTATTCCTCCAGGTCAACATGGCGATGATTAATCTACGTAAAAAACGACCTGATCTGGACAGGGGGTTTTATGCTCCGCTTTTCCCTTATGTATCAATTGTAGGAATTGCAATGCTCCTCTTCCTGTCTTTTTATATGCTTGAATACAGCCTCACTGCCTGGATCATAACTATTATATGGGTTGCTTTAGGTATGATAGTTTATAAATCTTATGCCGCAAGCAGGGAAGTTGAACATATAAGAAAAGTTAAAGCGCTTGAGAGGATTGAGAAAAAAGAATATAGCATACTTGTTTGTCTGGCAAATAAGAAGACCGTAAAAAGCCTGACAAATATAGCTCAGGCGATTGCAAAGAAACATAATGGTGAAATGATTTTCTTGAATGTAATAGAAGTTGGTGAAGGACAAAAACTTGTTTCTGCTCTCGGGGATCAGAGTGATTACACAAAACTACTTGATAAGGCCGGGGAATATTCTGCCGGCAGCGGTATTAAAACCAGGGCGATGGTTAAAGTTTCACATAGGATTTCGCAGGGGATTGTTGATACGGCAATTGAAGAAAATTGCAATTTCATAGTTACAGGACGGCAAAAAAATCCGGATTTCTTCCAGCGAGTATTTTCATCACTTGTCGATACTGTATTACAGAAAGCACCGAGTGAAGTTGCCATTCTTCACGGTGATTTAAAAGATGGAAAGGTAAAGAAAATATTGATCCCGTTTTCTATGGACGCTCATACAAGGCTGGCTACTGAGATCGCGCCAGCATTTATGGATTTCTTCAATGCCGAGCTCGAAATTCTGATAGTATTTGATCCGGAGTCTACAGAATATGAAAGAGAAAAAAGGCTGAGTGAAATTGATGAAATAATTAAAGAAAATTCTCTTAACGCAAAAGTTAATTCAATCATTGAAAAAGATGTACTTCACGGAATTGTAAAAAGTGCGAAAGGTTCCGATCTTGTAATAATGGGCGGAAGATCGGGAGATTTTCTGGAACTGATGGTTAAAAAATCACTCGCGCAGGAAATTACAGAACAGGTTAAATGCCCTGTTATCTGGGTAAAAGAATATGAAGAAAGACCATCATTCTGGACAACACTATTAAAACCCCTAAAAAAGGAAGGTGAGTAATGGGTGATAAATTACAGGAAGTATTCGGCGGAGCCGGCCAGAATATTATTAATTATTTGCCGAATCTGTTTGCGGGAATTCTGTTAGTTTTGGTCGGCTGGCTACTTGGCTGGTTCGTTAAACGTGTAATCATTCAGCTGGCAGTTATACTGAGACTTGAAAAATTTCTTACAGGATTTCGTTGGGGAAAAGCATTTGCCAAAGCAGATATCCGTTATGGTTTCTATAACTATCTCGGTAATATCTTCTTCTTCATTATTTTTATAATCTTCTTTAATGATGCGTTGAATGCCTGGAAGCTTGTAATTTTTTCAAAAGTGCTTGAAGGAGCAATCTTTTATCTGCCGAGAATTGTAATTTCATTGGTAATTATGCTGCTTGGCTGGCTGATTGCATCCTGGACAGCAAATTCCATTCAGAAATCTCTTACCCGCGAACAAATTCCTAGATCTGCATTAATTGCGAAATTTACAAAAGCGGTTATACTACTTTTCTTTTCTGCTATGGCACTTGTAGAACTTGAGATTGCACAGCAGATTGTTATAATAGGATTTTCGACAATTATTGTTACACTGGGGCTTGTTACGGTTGTAGTCTTTTTTGTTGGAGGAAAAGAATTTATTAAAAGATTAGAACCCCATACAAAAAAAGATTAATACTCTGTATCTAAAAATAAAAAGCTGCCGCATTTATTACAGCAGCTTTTTTTATTAATTCTGATTGCTTATTTATTCATATCTTCTTCAATCTGAAAGACAGGTTTAATATCAACAGGAAGTTTTGTCAGTTCTTCCCTGAGGATTTCCATTGAAGGTGAAATAACTGCATATTTTTCTATGAACGCTTTAGCGTCATCATAATTGCCGGTAGCCTGAATCATCAAAACTTTGTTTGCCAACTCCTTCAATGCAGGATAAATTTTATCAAAATTTACGCTGACTTTTTTGGTCTTTGCATCATATAGATATCCGCCTTTTTCAAGCAAATAATTATATATTATCGCATTGCCGCCACCGTGAGCTTCATTTATCCCAAATCTTATTGATCTGAAAATACCTGCCAGGAATGTTACATAAGTTTGTTGTTCAAATTTCTTAGGGTAAACCTTTTTACTTATCATAAAGATGTTGTTGTACATCCCGAGTATATCAGCTTTACATTCCTCTAGTGTTGAGTAAGTTTCTTTTAATTCTTTCTGCACTGTAGTCTTTTTCCCATTAATTGTAATTACACCAGGTCCCACTCCGTGAGACATTTCGTGCATCAGCGTGTGGCTGAAGAACGCTTCAAACGTTAAATATTTTAACTGATCTTTGTCAAGCACAATGTCTGCTATTGGTTTCAGCAGCTTTTCAAACTTGGCTTCGTGAACATTTTTAAGCATTACCTTCTTGGAACCCTTTGCTTCTCGTACTCTTTCATCGTTCGGTAAATTAAATGCCAAAGTTTGTACACCGTAATGCGCTTCACCGCCGGCGTAAACTTCGTTTGCCACGACGATTGGAGACTCTGACCCGCGCTTGGTATTTTTATATTTTTCCGGCAGGGGCAAATGTTTCTCTATATCTTTAAGGTAGCTTGCAAATATTTTCAGTTTCTTGCTCTCAACCGGATCTTTAATGGTGAGGAAACTTTCAAATGCCGCTTTGTAGTTGAACATGGCGTCTTCGTAAACCTCGTATGGACCGATTACTACTTCAATCTTATTATCTTTCAAATCCATCCATGCCATATCAGAATCAAAGTAATCGTTTGATTGGAATGCTTTTGCACGGAGAGTTAAATATTTTTTTAAAGATGGATTGTCTGCATATCCAGCAGCTTCTTTTAACAATTCCGCAGCTTTTGTAAGGTAATTTTTATAAAATTCATTATAAGGAATTGCTACTAGCTTGCCTTCTTTTTTTCTAATTACCGTAACTGTTGATGTAAAACTTTTTTCCTCACCCGGATTATTTTTTATCCAGTTATTAAATTCTTCCTTTGTCATATCTGATGGGTAATAATTCGCGCCTGCTGGCTTTTTCTCCGTGCCGATAAAAGGTTTGTCATCCAGAAGCCTGTCAAAAGGGCCGCCCACAATATTAAAATACTGTAGATTCAGTTTGTCAATTTCTGAATCTGAACCTTTGAGTTTTGCTGCTATAATATCGTTCTTTGAATAAACCTGGTTAAGGTAAATTGAATCCATCATCAGTGATGCATCATATAATTTTTTAACAACCATTTGTTCTCTTTCATTCAGGATACTTTTATCGTATTTCATTTCAGTTGGTGCAAATTGTGCTATTTTGTCCTTTAACATCTTAACCTCGTTACCGTTGGATTGTATTGTGTCTTCCATTTTGCAGCCTGAGAGCACGATCAGAATTAAAAAGGCTGAAAATAATAAAATTGTTCTTTTCATTTTTATCCCGGGTTATTAATTGTAATTTTTATTAAAAATAGAAATAATAATTTTCTGGTTAAACCTAAATGTGACGAATTACCGGTACAAGCCTATATCAAGCTGAAAAAAGAAGGGAATAAGCACGATTGACCTCTTCGTAAAGATCGGAAAAATTAAAATTCCTGGTTTTCCGAACAAATTCTTTGCCTTCGAAATAAATTATAATAACCGGAACTGTGAATATACTGTTTTGCGCTGCGAGTTCTTTTGACTTTTCACAATCGACATATGCCAGCTTAATCAAAGGAAAATTTTCATTTATAAAATTAAGAGTTTTAGGTTTTAGAACTTTACAGACGTTGCAGCCAGGTGTTGAAAAATAAATTAGTGCGGCAGAATTTGTTTTAATGAATTCGTTGAATTCATCGATTCGTAATAAATCTTTATACATTTTATTCTATTCCGTTAATTGTACAGTTATCGCAGTTGCCGCAAGGCTTTTCATCAAAAAATCCGAAGTATTCGGAAACATAAACTCTCCTGCATTCTTCTCCTCTAAAATACTGCACGACTGATAGAAGTTTTTTATTATCGCTCATCATTTTTTCTTTCATATATTCATCGTCTTCAAGAATGTCGGGCATCTGCGAAACTACCTGCAGATCTTTTGTCTCAATAGAACCCTCGGTCACGCCGTACCTGTCAAGCATGCCAAGAGCAGTCTCAACCCTGAAATCATATTTATTTTTAAAGCTAAGTTGTTCGCGCAGATAATCAACACCGTAGGAATTTACCTGTGTCAGGTTTCCTTTTAAAGTGTCATAAAGTCTCGAATAAAATTCTGCATCGGGGTTAGCCCATTTTATAAATTCCATCTGTGTGTAAAGATCTTCCTGGTTGTAAATCAGCTGGCAAATAGAATCTTTTCCGTCCCTGCCTGCCCGGCCTATTTCCTGGTAATAAGATTCAATGGAGGAGGGAACTTCTGCGTGAATAATAAAGCGGATATCAGGTTTGTCTATGCCCATTCCAAACGCATTTGTCGCCAGGATTAAATTTTCTTCCCCACCCAAAAACTTTCGTTGAATTTTCTTTCGTTGCTGCGGATTTAATTTCCCATGATAAACTACGTGCTTGTAACCTTTATCACCAAGTTTTTCAGAAAATTTGTTTAGCGTTTGTATTAAAGAAAAATAAATAATTCCCGGACCCGAATATTTATCAAGTATCTTTTTTATTGCTTCGAATTTTTCCTTTTCATCAAAGACTTCCGCAGCTTCAAGACGCAGGTTTGGTCTTTGAATTCCCGTATGAAATGTTTTAACATTTACAGGATCAAGATGAAGTTTTTCGATTATATCTTTTTGTACTTCCGGCGTTGCCGTCGCAGTCAGCGCTATTGTTAGCGGGTAACCAATCATTTCCCTGAATTCCCCCAGTCGGGAATAATCAGGACGAAAATCGTGACCCCATTCTGAAACGCAATGAGCTTCATCAACAGCAAACAGGGAAATATTTGCAGATTTTATTTTTTCAACGAATTCTGGTTTCCTGAATCTTTCCGGTGTTACATAAAGTAGTTTATATTTCCCCGATACAAAATCCTTCAGTCTGCTTTCACGGTCTTTTTTAGAAATTGTGGAATTAATAAAGGTTGCGTCGATTCCTTTTTTGCGGAGTGCATCAACCTGGTCCTGCATTAAAGCAATCAAGGGGCTGATTACAAGTGTTCCTCCTTCAAAAATTTGAGAGGGCACCTGGTAGCAAATTGATTTTCCCCCACCGGTTGGCATTAGTAACAAACAATGTTCTTTATCATTTAAAAGTCTTTCAAGAACTTTTTGCTGGCTTTCACGGAATGAATCATATCCGTAATATTGTTTTAAAATGGCTTTCGCCTCTTCAATTTTATTATTCATTTTCTTTCCTTGTCATTTTGAATACGGCAACTAACAAGATGATAAATGACAATCTCCGGTTCTCTGATTGATTATTTTGGTTATAAATTATAAGATTTAGTATTTAAAGATAGGCAAAAGCGCAGCTTAAATTAATCAATTAGTAATAACCCGTGGGATGTTGTTAGGCAACCGGGTTAACAATTCATAATTTAACTGGTTACTAAGTTCGCTGAATGAAGCAACAGAAAGTGAGAGGTCGCCCTGGTGTCCTATTAATACTACTTCATCACCTTTTTTAGTTTCAGGTATGTCCGTTACATCAACCGTCATCAGGTTCATATTTACAATTCCTACAACGCCTACTCTCTTACCGTGAATTAAAACACGTCCTGTGTTGCTCAGTGAACGGCTGAATCCATGCGCGTACCCGACAGGTATAGTGGCGATTTTTAATTTCTTGTGAGCCAAATAGGTTGTTCCGTAACCTATAAATTCACCGGTACTGACTTCTTTTGTGTCCATTACTTTTGTTTTCCAGGTAATAACCCGATCAAGTGGATCAGTCTTATCCTCTTTTTTGCTCAGGAAATTTATTAGCGTTTCATCACTTGGCCAAAAACCGTACTGCATTATCCCGATTCTGGCCATGTTCATTCTTGTTTTGGGGTAGCGTATGGCAGCAGCAGAACAGGCAGTGTGACAAATTTTCGGGACAATCCCTTGAGCGTGAAACCATTTATAAGTTTTACTGAAATTTTTGATTTGATCTTTTACTCTCAGATAATTCGCTATACTTTCGGCACCAGCATAGTGAGTACACAATCCCTCAAAAGAAAGTGCTTCGTAATTATGCTTAAGTTTTTCCAAAACCAGTTCAAGTTCGTCTTGGTCAAAGCCCGTCCTGTTCATACCTGTTTCAACTTCAATATGAACTTTAGCAGGTTTCTTAATTTTTTTAGAATGCTTTATTGCCGCATCAAGTCTGTCAAAATCAAAGACAAAAAATTCTATATCATTTTCAATCGCCCATTCTATTTCATCATTATCTATTGCGCCCATAATCATTATTGATGGGCCATTACTTGAAATGCTTTTTACTCTAAGGGCTTCATCTGCGCTATAAACAGAAAAGTGCTCCTGGCCGCAGTCCTCTGCAATCGGAACAAAGGCTTCTATATTGTGCCCGTAGGCATTACCTTTAATAACCGAAGAAATTATTACTTTTTTGCCCAGTATTTTCCTTAATAAAGTAAGATTTTTCTGAAGTGCTGATTTACTTATTTCTATTACTGATGAACTGAACATAGTTTAAGTTAGAATTTTTTCTATCAATGAATAAAAAACTTTCACCCCCAGTTCAATTATTTCATCCGGGAAATCAAAATCAGGGTTGTGAAGTGCAGGCTGTTTTTTACCCGACCCAAGACCGAATAACGCACCTTTAAAATGATTTGTAAAATGTCCAAAATCCTCTGACCAGCGGAAAGGAGTCCTGATTTTCTGAACTTTTAGCTTGTTCTTTTTTGCCGATTCTTTCACGAGCTGGACACAGTCTCTATCATTTACTGTTGCGGGAAATTCTTCGGTAAAACTTATCTGGGTTTTTAATCTGTATTTTTTTGAAATTTTCTTTACTGTATCCACTGCTCCTTGTGTAAGCAAACTCATATCCTGATTCTTAAATGATCTTAGCGTTGCCATAACTTCTGCATAACCGGGTGAAGTGCCAAAAGCTCGCTTACCAATTTTTGTATGAATAATTGTAACAAGGGAAAAATCTTTTACAGACTTAATGTTTTCAGGAAGGGAATTCAATCCGGATATAATTTCTGAAACGGCCAACGCAGGATTTATCCCTCTTTCAGGTTCAGCGGCATGGGAAGTTTTTCCTTTTAGTTTTATTATCATTCCCTTTGAAGCAGCTGCAAATTCTTTTTCACGGACCAGAATTTTTCCCTTTTCATAGCCAGGAAGATTATGTAAAGCAAAAACAAAATCGGGCTTAATTAGCCTGAATTTTTTATCTTCTAATATCCATTCAGCGCCTTCACCGGTTTCTTCAGCAGATTGATAAAGAAGAATAACTCTTCCTTTGCTAATTTTATTTTTTGAAAGGAGGGGAATCAGCCCGGAAACGATTGTCATATGCCCATCGTGCCCGCATTTATGAGCGATATTCTCATTAACAGATTTATATCTGAATTTATTAATTTCTGAAATAGGAAGTGCATCAAGTTCACACCGGATAAGAACGGTGGGCCCCTTTTTCTTTCCTTTAAAAATTATTGCCAGTCCAGTTCCGCCAATATTTGAAATAATTTTATCAGGGCTGTATTTCTTTGCGAAGGCCGTTATTCTTTTTGCAGTATTTTTTTCACTGCCGGATAGTTCGGGATTTTTGTGAATTTCTTTTCTTAGTTTTACCAGGTCATCTAAAGGAACAGAAATAGCATTTTTCATATATTATTTTCTCTCAGCAGTTCCTACAGTTTTAAGATATTCTTTATTTGGAAATAAGTAGGTTAAAAGGATAAAAGTCAATGCAGAACCAGTAATTCCAAAAATATTCGGATCGAGGCCCAACGGAAGTTTTATATTAATAAGAATTAAAGTAATTGTTGTTCCGCCTCCGATCAACATTGCCCACATTGCTGCAATTGAACTGCTTCGTTTCCAGAAAAATGCACCTATCACCGGAACAAAAAGGCCCGAGACCATAAAAGCATAGGAATAAAGCATAAGCTGAAGTACATTCTGCATACTACTTGCAAGCCACAATGAGAACAGCCCGAGAACTAATGTAAGCCACTGTGATATTTTTAAAAATCTTTTTTGATTAGAGCTAATGGAAAAAAACCTGTCAAGAATATCCGTTGCCACATTCCCTGATGCGGCCATAAGACAACTATCAGCGGTTGACATAATTGCGGAAAAATATGCTGACATCATCAATCCCATTAATCCGATTGGCATAACTGTTCTCAATAAAAGGGGTAGCCCCTTTTCCGGATCGAGACCAGCAATAGTTGGGAAGCCAAGGTAAGCAAACATTCCCTGGTCAGCAGCAACCCTGCTAAATAATCCAAGCAGAACACCCATCATTGCCATAACCGGCCATTCAAAAAGTCCGGCAATGAACCATGCTTTCTTCGCGGTTTTTTCATCACGGCAGGCATAAATTCTCTGGTAAAGAGTCATACCGACAAACCAGATCGGGATAATTGTTACTCCCCAGTTTACAAGAGTTTGCCAGCTTACATTTGAAAAAGATAACAGGTCCTTTGATACCTCCTGCTGTAAAGCGCTGAACCCACCTATCGCAGAATATCCGAGGGGGATTCCGATGAAAATCAGTCCCGCCATCAGCACAATCCATTGGACAGTATCAGTATAAATTACAGCTTTGATTCCACCGAGAGAAGTATAGACAATTACTATTATCCCCATTATTAATAAAGCTGTTTCCATATCCAGATCCACAAAAGAAGCGGAAGCCAGTTTTGCACCGGCAAGAATTTGTGAACTCGTAAACCCGATATAACCAATAGCAGAAATAATACCGGCTATAAGAGCAACTTTATTATTATAGAAATGTTCAAAAATTTGTGGAAAAGTATACAACTCTTTGAAGTTTTTCATCCTGCTGACACGCGGGATTAAAAATACTGCACTGACCCAGGCACCGATAAGCCCGGTAAAAAGCATCCACGAACCAGATAGTCCCATTACAAATCCGAGTCCGCCCAGACCAATTGAAAAACCTCCACCGACATCCGTTGCAACTACGGACATACCTACGTGCAGGCTTCCCATGCTTCTTCCACCGACAAAATAATCTTCGGCGTCTTTATTCTTTTTTAAAAAGAAAAAGCCGATACCAAGCATAACGGCCATATAAACGAAAAATTCTAAAAGATCTACAATATGCATTTAATCTATTATTTTTGTTTATAAATAATCTAAATTGTTTTCTTCGACATATATCGTGAATTCATCAGGCGTGCGATGGATGTATAATTAGGCATAAAATGAATTTGTCCACCGACTTTATATTTGCCCTTTTCTTTCCCAAGGTCGTATACCGTCATATCAGATGTTGTTCCTACTAACTGCAATTTTTGATCTTTTGGCCGCAGGTCGTTAACATCGACATCTAGCTGTCCGAAATCAACTATTCCTCTGTAAGATTCACTTACACCTTTCTCAAATTCTAATTCGGAAGTATGCCCTACATTTCCTTCGCCGATAACTCCGTCAGGTTTTAGCTCTTTTTTATTCAGTTCAAGAATTTCAGCCCTAAATTCAATTGTTGAAGTTGAGAGGTTTCTGAATTTTTTATTATTCAAAGGTGATACTCCCAGCAGAGCAGCTTCACCTATTCTAAAATGATTTATACCTTTTGGAATTTTACCTTTTGAAAGTAGGGGAAGAGTAATAGAAGTGCCGCCTGAGACTAATTCCAGTTTTTTATTGAACCTTGCCTCAATTAAATGAGTGTATAAACTAAGCTGAATTAACTTATCATAAGTAGGTTCAACTCCGTACATACATCCCAGGTTCGTTCCTATTCCAATTGTTTCAATATTATTAAGCTCGAAAATCTTTTCATAAAAATTCAAAACCTCATCCCTTACAACTCCTTCACGAAGTTCCCCCATTTCAATCATTACAACTATTCTGTGTTTCTTTCCCTGTTTCTCAGCTTCTTTATCGAGTGCTTCAATTGTACTGAACGATGAATTAAGAGATACATCCGCATATTTAATTACATTTTTTACCTGGTTAAGTGCAGGTGGTTTTATGTACATAGTCACAAGGTCTGGCTTAATCTCTTTAATTATCCGCAGGTTTGAGATTCTTGAATCACCAACAGAATGTAGCTGCTTGAGAGAAATATCTGGAAGAATTTTCTCAAGAGATTCTTTGTGTCCACAAAGCATTTTTGTTACCAGCGACCATTGAATATTATTTTGTGAAAGATAATTATTGAGCTTTTGTATGTTCTCAATAATCCTTCCCGTATCAATAGTTAAGGTTGCCATTTTTATTTCCCCTTATTATATCTCATCTCTGCATATTTTGTTGTAAAGCCGATTCTTTCGTATAACCTTTTGGCCGGGTTTTCATACTCAACGTGCAGCTTCACATCCCCTTCGGCTTCTTTAATTCCTCTTTCTGCTACTTGTTTTCCAATTCCCTTATTTCTGAACTTGCTGTCAACTGCAATGTATACAAGAATATTTTCGGGAATAAATTCGGACATCCCAGTTTTGTTCATTATTAATTCTCCACAGAGCTCGCCATCCCAGTATGCTGTTAAAAGGAATCCGCCGAGACCTCCATTTTTACCGAATGCGAAGTCGATACATTTTGAAATTGCGGGTTTTGAATCACCGAATTGGTCCAGGTGAGTGTAAAGAAAATCTACAAATTTTTCCCTGGATAATTCTTTTTCAAGTTCTGCTTCGTTTACTATCTTGTTTATCGTTAACATTTCTTCTCCATTTATATCTTAAAATTGATAAAAAATCACTATTCTCCTACTCTGAAACAATTAAAAAATTTATGGTAACTAAAATTATTTGAAGACATTACGTCAAATGCCGGATAATTTTTGAAGAGATTTCGATTTTTCTCCTAAACTGTTGGGGGTGAATCAATTTTTAGAAGATTTTGAATAACAGTGATTATCTCCTTAAAATAAGAAAATATGTCAAAATTGCAAATTTTCGAAGGGTTTTTGTGGCTATAATGACCAGAAAGTCATATTCTTTTACTGTAAACTCTGCGATAAAAGAAGTAGTGAATAATTTTTATTTTTTAATAAAGTAATAAATTCTTCCTTATTTATTTTGTTTATAATAAGATAGAGAAAAATTTTTGAACTTTAAGCAGACTTAAATGTTATATATTATAGAAAATCAGAAAAGATTATTGAAACTTAAAGAAAGAGGATATTATGAAAATTGGATTTATAGGGCTCGGAAAAATGGGCGGCAATATGGTGCAGAGGCTAATGAATGATGGACACGAAGTTGTGGTTTATAATTTAACACAAAAGGAAATTGATGAGGCTATAAAAAACGGTGCTGTTGGCTCGGATTCTGTAAAAGATCTTGTGGGCAAATTGCCGGAAAGAAAAGTAGTGTGGTTGATGGTACCTTCAGGCGATCCTGTCGATCAAAATATTGATGCTCTTCTTTCATTGATGAAAAAAGATGACATTATTATTGACGGGGGAAATTCTTTCTATAAAACAAGTATGGAAAGAGGAAAGAAAACTTCTGAGAAAAAAGTTTCTTATATAGATTGCGGAACAAGCGGAGGAGTTTGGGGGTTAAAAGAAGGTTACTGCTTAATGTACGGTGGTGAAAAATCTGCGTGCGAATACTGCGAACCGATATTTAAAACACTGGCTCCTGAAAAAGGTTCTCAGTATTGCGGAAGATCTGGTTCAGGGCATTTTGTAAAAATGGTTCACAACGGAATTGAATATGGAATGATGCAGTCTTATGCCGAGGGATTTGAAATAATGGAGAAATCTCCTTTCGATATTGATTTGAAGGCAGTTTCAGAAGTTTGGAGATATGGAAGTGTAATTCGTTCCTGGCTGCTTGAGCTTGCGGGCCTTGCACTTAAAGATGATCCCAAACTTTCAAAAATTAAAGATTATGTAGATGATAGCGGTGAAGGAAGATGGACGGTAGATGCAGCGATGGAATTCAATGTCCCGGCTCATGTAATAACTGCTTCGTTATTTAACAGGTTCAGATCAAGAGAGGATGAATCATTCGCAATGAAAATGCTTGCTGCATTAAGAAATCAGTTTGGCGGACATGCAGTTAAGAAAGAAGAATAAAAAAAATTAGCTATTAGCTGATAAATAAACGGAGATTGGATGAGTAAACCTGAGAAACATATACTTGTAATTTTTGGTGCACTGGGAGATTTAACAAAAAGAAAATTAATCCCTGCTCTTTTTGAATTAAAAAAACAGAATATGCTTCCGGAAGATTTTGCAATCATTGGAACAGGCAGGACTAAAACTTCGGACAAAGAATTCAGAAATAAGATGCGGGACGCGCTGGAACAATATTCAGAGGATCAGGAAAGGCAAAAAAATCTTGTGCATGATTTTATTAGTTCACTTTATTTCTGTGTAATGGACTTTAAAAATGACAGCGATTATTCCGGCTTAAAGAAAAAGCTTGGAGACCTCGAAAAGAAACTAAACACCAGCGGTAATATTATTTTTTACCTGGCCACTCCACCAAGTCTGTACGGCATAATTCCTATTGATCTGGCAAAACACGGAATGAATGATCAATCTGGTGATAAAGGCTGGAAAAAAATTATCATTGAAAAACCTTTCGGTTATGATCTTAAAACTGCGAAAGAACTTAATGCTAAACTTTTAAAGCATTATGAAGAAAATCAAATTTACAGGATAGATCACTACCTGGGAAAAGAAACAGTACAAAATATTCTTGTAACTAGGTTTTCTAACGGAATTTTTGAACCTCTCTGGAACAGAAATTATATCCACCATGTTGAGGTAACATCTTCTGAAAATATCGGTGTTGAAAATCGAGGTGGTTACTACGATGATTCAGGCGCGTTGCGCGATATGATACAAAATCATCTTTTACAGCTAACAGGTGTAATTGCGATGGAGCCTCCGGCTTCATTTGAGTCAAACGCAATAAGAGATGAAACATTGAAAGTTTTTCAATCACTCCGCCCTATGAAACCAGAAGATGTCGAAAAAAATGTGATCATGGGGCAGTATGGTAAGTCTACAATTAAAGGTGAAAAAGTTCCGGGTTACCGGGAAGAAAAAGGCGTAAAAAAAAATTCGCGCACAGAGACTTTTGTGGCAATGAAACTTTTTATAGACAATTGGCGTTGGGGAGGCGTTCCGTTTTATATTCGCACGGGTAAAAGATTACCTACAAGGGTTACAGAAGTAGTAATACACTTTAAACCTACTCCACACCAGTTATTTGGAAGAGGAGAAACGGTGAATGATTCCTGCAACCAGCTTGTGATCAGGATACAACCTGATGAAGGCATCTTATTTAAAATTGGAATGAAAACACCCGGCGCAGGTTATAAAATTCAAACTGTAAATATGGATTTTCATTATTCAGATTTAAAAGAAGAACCATTACCGCCGGCATATGAAAGACTTCTTCACGATTGCATGATAGGCGATTCAACTTTGTTTGCGCGCGCGGATGCAGTGGAAGCCTGCTGGCAGTTTGTACAGCCAATACTTGATGCGTGGAGTGAGAATGAAAAAATAAAAATTTACGGTTATCCGGCAGGGACATGGGGTCCTGAACACGCTGACACTTTGATTGATGAGCCGGGAATAACCTGGAGATACCCGTGCAAGAATTTATCTAATGACGGACTGTTTTGTGAGTTATAAATTATGAATTCTAAATTTTGGATTGAATGAAACCAACAGTAAAAAAATATAAAACACCGATAGAATTGTCTGAAGCATTTGCCGCCGAGTTAAAAAATATAATGTACGAACGGCCGGTTGACAGATCAAATGTTAATATTGTTTTATCGGGCGGAAGTACACCAAAAATTTTGTTTAATGTATTAAGTGAAGAGTATGCTGAAAAAATTGACTGGGAAAAAATAAATTTTTTCTGGGGAGACGAAAGATGTGTCCTGCCCACAGATGAAGAGAGCAATTACGGAATGACAAAAAAATATTTGCTGGACAAAATTGAAATTCCTGAAAGAAATATTCACAGAATAGTTGGTGAAAACCAGCCGGAAAGAGAAGCAGACAGGTATGCGCGGGAAATTGATGAAAATATTTTAACCATTAGTAACGGATTACCGGAATTTGATATTATAATTCTTGGAATGGGAACTGACGGACATACAGCCTCCATATTTCCTAATAAATTAGAACTATTCAATTCGGATAAAGTATGCGCCGTTGCTGAGCATCCATCGACTGGTCAGAAAAGAATTACATTAACAGGGAAAGTAATTAAGAATAGTAAAAGAGTGATATTTATGATTACCGGTAATGAAAAAGCGGAGATAGTAAAAAATATTCTTGAAAAGAAAAAAGGATATGAAAAATATCCGGCGGCCTATGCTTTTCCGGAAGATGGAATTTATGAATGGTATATTGATGAAAAAGCTGCAAAATTATTATGAAAATCTAAATAAATTTAAAATGGAGAAGATGTAAATGAATGATGCAAATTTTATTGTGAAAGTTAAAGCAGAACGATACTCAAATAAAATAAACGAAACTTTTGAAAAAATATATGACGAAAAAATAAGTGAAAGAATCTGGAGAAATGATTTTACAGTATGGAAAGATAAACCGGACGAAATAGTAAACCGTCTCGGCTGGCTTCACAGTCCGGAAGTAACTGGTGCGGCACTTAAAGAAATAAATGAATTTGTTGACCAGGTACAGGGCGAAGGTTTCACTTCAGCAATTGTACTTGGGATGGGCGGATCAAGTATGGCACCCGAAGTTTTCAGCAAAATGTTCGGTATAAAAAAAGGATATCTCGATTTACACATTCTGGACAGCACTGATCCGGGCGCTGTTTTAGCTTATGATAAAATGCTCGATCCCGCAAAAACTCTTTTTATAGTATCAACAAAATCCGGAAGTACTGTTGAAACTTTTTCTTATATGAAGCATTTCTATAATTCAACAGTAAATAAAGTTGGTAAAGAAAATGCAGGTAATCATTTTATTGCTATTACAGATCCTAAAAGTGGACTGATTGATACAGCTGAAAAACTAAATTTCAGGAAAATTTTCAGGAATGATCCGAACATTGGCGGAAGATACTCGGCACTCTCATTTTTTGGAATGGTTCCGGCTGCTTTAGCAGGAGTAGATCTTAATAAAATTATTGATAGGGCTAATAAAATTGTTGAAGAAAGTAAATCAGATAAATCAACAGAAAATTCAGGTGCATACCTTGGTACAATTTTAGGTGAACTTGCAAATGAAGGAATTGACAAGGTAACTTTTATAACACCTGGAAAAATTTCGTATTTCGGTGCATGGGTTGAACAGCTTATTGCTGAGAGCACTGGAAAAAATGGCAAGGGTATTTTACCTGTCGATGGTGAATCACCCCAGGCTCCGGAATTTTATTCTAAGGATAGGGTGTTTATCTATATACATCTCAAAGATGATGGTACCTATTCTGAGAGGGTAAATCTACTTTCTGATGCCGGCCATCCTGTGGTAGAAATTATCTGGGATGATCTGTATGATCTTGGTTCAGAATATTTCAGGTGGGAATTTGCAATTGCAGTTGCGGGAAAAGTTATTGGAATTCAACCATTTGATCAACCAAACGTAGAATCTGCAAAAATTCTTGCAAAGAAAATGGTTAAAGAATACCAGGAAAAAGGAAGCCTGCCGGAATTAAAACCTGCACTTGAAGAAAAAGGTATTTCAATTTATGGCGATGTGAAAGCAAATAAATTAGATGATGCTTTAACAGGTTTTCTCAGAAGTTTTGACGCAGGAACTGATGATTTTAATGGAAGGAGCTATGTTGCAATTCAGGCATACATAAAACCGGGAGAGAATACGATAAAAGCTTTGCAGGAATTCAGAACGGCAATTCAGAAAAAATATAAAGTTGCAACAACTGTAGGTTACGGACCAAGATTTCTTCATTCAACGGGACAGTTACATAAAGGAGATGCAGGGCATGGACTTTTTATCCAGTTTGTTTCTGAAATGCCTGAGGATATTCCGATACCCGATAATGCAGGTGAAGACAAATCATCAATTTCATTTGGAACATTAAAAAATGCACAGGCTCTCGGTGACAGGCAGGCCTTGCTGGATAATAAACGAAGAGTAATCAGGTTTAATCTCGGTAAAGTGATCGATAAAAATCTGGAAACTTTAACAAAAGCTCTCCAATGATAAAAGCATTTATCTTTGACCTTGACGGTACACTTGTGCAGACAGAAATCCTGAAAGCACATTCGTACGCGAAGGCGGTCACGAAAATAAAACCGGGAAAAATTAAAGAACACGATGTAGTTAATGCCTACAAAGAACTCGTTGGACGATCGCGCGAAGAAGTTGCAAAATCTTTAATAGAAAAGTTCAGTCTTCAGGAAGAATCAGTAAACCTGGCTGAAGAAAGTGGTAGCGATGAACCATGGGAAGCATTTGTTAATATAAGACTCGATTATTATTATGAATCTCTAAAAATTCCGAGAATAGTAAAAAAAGTTGAATGTCCTTACAGTTCAAGGCTACTTCAAAAAGTAAAATCACAAGATTATAAAACTGCACTTGCTACTACTTCTCACATTGATGAAGTTTCAAAAGTACTTGATACGTTAGGCCTAAAAGATCTTTTTGATTTTATTGCCACAAGAGATCTGATTAAAAAAAGTAAACCTGATCCCGAAATTTATAACCTGGTTTTATCAAAATTAAATGTAATCCCAGGTGAATGTATTGTAATTGAAGATTCTGTAACAGGAATAAAAGCTGCAGTTACCGCAGGAATGAATTGCGTTGCAGCCACAAATGATTATACGCGTGATATAGTAATAGAGAGTAACCTGCTTGAAGAAAAATGGATTGTTAATGATTTGAAACAATTGGATAGTGTAGTGGAGGAAATGATTAAAGTTAATTCATAGCGGAGCCTATATGTCAAAGGAAGAGCAAAGACTTGGGGAAATTAACAATAAAAAGAAGAACTGGAGAAAATGGGGGCCTTATTTATCAGAAAGGGAATGGGGAACTGTCCGTGAAGATTACAGTCCAAACGGTGATGCCTGGAATTATTTTACTTATGACGACGCACGCAGCAGAACATATAGGTGGGGCGAAGATGGGATAGGCGGAATTTGCGATGAACAACAGATTTTATGTTTTGCTTTTTCGTTCTGGAACGGTAAAGATCCATTTATTAAAGAAAGGTACTTTGGTCTTACCAACCCAGAAGGTAATCACGGAGAAGATGTAAAAGAATACTATTACTACCTCGAGAACCTCCCAACACATTCATATATGAAGATGCTTTATAAGTATCCTCAGTCAGAATTCCCTTATAAAAAGTTAATTGATGAAAACGCAAAACGAAGCAGGAAAAAACCTGAATTTGAATTAATCGATACAGGAATATTTGACGAGGGTAAATACTTTGATATTTTTATAGAATACGCAAAGGCAGATGCTGAGGATATTTTAATCAAGGCTGAAATTTTCAATCGTTCGGATAAAGACACGGAATTAAATTTTATTCCGCAACTTTGGTTCAGGAATACATGGGCATGGGGATACAATGACTACAATCCGATCTTAAAAAAGTCAAAAAACAGTTTCATCAAAATTGAACATAAAACCTTGGATAGACTGAATTTATATTATGAGGGAAATCCTGAGGTAATTTTTTGTGAAAATGATACCAACTATAAAAAATTATTTAATGTCGAAAACAAAACCGAATTCTGTAAAGACGGTATAAACGAATTTATAATCAATAAGAATGAGGATGCAGTAAATAATAGACAAGGGACAAAAGCCGGGTTAAATTATAAATTAAAAATTAATGCTGGGAAATCTGAAACAATTAAACTCAGGCTCGCTAAAAATTCTGAAAAAAAAGCCTTTGATAATTTCGATAAAATATTTAATGAAAAGTTAAAAGAGACAGATGAATTTTATTCCAGCTTTCAAAAGAGAATTAAAAAGGAAGAATTAAAAAATATCCAGAGGCAGGCTTTTGCAGGAATATTGTGGAACAAACAGTTTTATTATTTTGATATTGCACAATGGCTAAATGGTGATCCTTCTCAACCTACTCCTCCGCCTGAAAGGAAAACGGGGACAAACTCAGGATGGGTACATCTCAACAATTTTGATGTGATTTCGATGCCTGATAAATGGGAGTATCCGTGGTATGCTTCGTGGGACCTCGGTTTTCACTGCGTAACACTTTCACTTATCGATGCGGAATTTGCAAAACATCAGCTCATTCATTTAACACGTGAATGGTATATGCATCCGAACGGCCAATTGCCTGCATATGAGTGGAATTTCAGTGCGGTGAATCCTCCTGTACATGCATATGCAGCATGGAGAGTTTATAAAATTGATGAGAAAAACAGGAACGGCAAAGGTGATATAAAATTTCTTGAATCAGTTTTTCACAAACTGCTTTTGAACTTTACATGGTGGGTGAATAGGAAAGATACCGAAAATAAAAATATTTTCCAGGGCGGATTTTTAGGGCTCGATAACATCGGTGTCTTCGACAGGAATAACCAAATACCAGGTGCAAAAATAGAGCAGGCTGACGGAACAGCGTGGATGGCAATGTACTGTTTGAATATGATGAGAATTTCTCTCGAACTATCAAAAGAAAATAAAATATACCAGGATTTAGCGACAAAGTTTTTCGAACATTTCCTTTACATAGCAGGAGCGATGTTCAACATTGGTGAAGAAAAAATAGATATGTGGGACGAAGAAGATGAATTTTATTATGATGTTCTTCACACTTCGGATGGAAAGCATCAGAAACTAAAAGTCCGTTCTATAGTAGGTTTGATCCCATTATTTGCTGTCGAAGTTCTCGAACCGGAAGTGATGAAAAACTGTCCCGATTTTGCTGCAAGACTCGAATGGTTTCTGGATTACAGGAAAGATCTTGCGGGTGTAGTTTCCCACTGGGAGATCAAAGGGAAAGGCGAACGAAGATTGCTTTCACTTTTAAGGGGACACAGGATGAAATGCCTTCTTCGTAGAATGTTGGATGAACAGGAATTCCTTTCCGAATTTGGTGTCCGTGCATTATCCAGATACCATCTTGCGGAGCCTTATATTTTTAAAAATAATGGAGAAAACTTTAAGGTAGGTTATGTTCCCGGGGAATCGGATTCCGCTATGTTCGGCGGAAATTCAAACTGGCGCGGCCCGGTTTGGTTCCCGGTAAACTTTATGTTGATTGAATCACTTCAAAGATTTCATCATTATTATGGAGATGATTTTAAAGTTGAACATCCAACTGGAACGGGAAATTTTTTAACTTTAAGGGAAATTTCTGATAAACTTTCTGAGAAATTATTAAAAATTTTCTTGCCTGATGATCAGGGAAACAGGCCGATCAACGGGAATATTGAAAAGTTTAATAAAGACAAACACTTCAAAAATTACATTTTATTCCACGAATATTTTCACGGGGATAACGGTACTGGACTCGGTGCATCACACCAGACAGGATGGACGGGGTTAATCGCTAAGCTGATGATACCGGAAAGAAAATAAGCAAATAACTAAAATAAAACCGGGAAGGCGATTGTGCCTGCAAGATATTCAACACCCGGATTTGGTGGTCCCAGGCTGGCATTTGAAATATGTCCGAAACTCACTCCGATCCTGCTTCCGTTTAAAAACCTGTAAGCTATTTCTATTTGCGATCTGAATTCAAGAGGGTAGTAAAGATCTTTTCCGTTACCTTTGTGATAAAGTCCCGGAGCAAAACTCGGGGTTATTACAAAATGCTCATCAATAAAAAAATTAACCAGTCCTCCCGCAAATACATACATAGTTCCGTGAGAAGTTATCATTGCGCCTGCAAATGGCCTTATTTTCCACCAGCCTTTGTCGTGGCGGTATTCAAATCTTGCTTCAATAGCCGTGTTTACTTTTTTATTAAAATCGAAATAAGAACCGGAAACAGCTATTAGCTTTGGATCTTTAATTTGTGCTGTAGCAAAAGCAGACAAAAGAATTGTCAGTAATAGTAATAGGTGAAATTTTAGTATAAATGGTTTCAAGTTATCGTCGTCAAATTAATAAGGTTATAGTCTTTAAATATAGCAAAAATTATCTTATCGCCTCATTTTTTTTTAAACTGTTAAAAGGAAAGAATATTTTAATTGAAAACAGAAAACACTAAATTATAATACAATTTTAAGGAAATTCAATGACAACTAAGAAAGCAGGATTCAAATCTAAGCTTGATCTGGCAAAAAACTGGCTGCCAAGATATACGGGGACAAAACTTGATGAATTCGGTGACTATCTGCTGCTTACAAATTTTCACAATTACGTTGACAAATTTGCTGAAAAGTTTAATTGTGAAATTAAAGGAATTGGCAAGCCAATGCAGACAGCAACCAACAGCAGCGGACTGACAATAGTAAATTTTGGTATAGGTTCTGCCAATGCTGCAACAATTATGGATTTATTGGTGGCGAAAAAACCCAAAGGAGTTTTATTTCTTGGAAAATGTGGTGGCCTGAAGCGTTCAACTGAGATAGGACACTTTATTTTGCCAACCGCTGCTATCAGGGGTGAAGGAACAACTGACGATTACCTTCCGAAAGAAGTTCCGGCTTTGCCGTCATTTAAATTGCACAAATTCGTTTCGGAAAAAATTGTAAAGAGAAAACTTGAATATCGTACCGGTGTTATCTACACAACCAACAGAAGAGTTTGGGAATGGGATGAAAGATTCAAAAAATACCTTAGGAAATTATATACTATCGGCATAGATATGGAAACCGCTACTATCTTTATAGTAGGACTTGTGAATGAAATTCCGCGAGGAGCTTTGCTACTTGTCTCTGATATGCCATTAATTCCTGAGGGTGTCAAATCAGAAGAGTCTGATAAGATTGTTACAAACAAATTTTCTGAACTTCATCTAGACCTTGGAATTGAAGCTATGACTGAAATTGGTAAAAAAGGTGAACATATAAAACATTTTAAATATTAAAGTCTTCCTACGCCTATCTGGTAAGAATATCTTTTTTCATAAATTCTTTGTCGTCAGTTTTCTTTTCTTTTTTCCTGATAATTATTTAACAGCACGAAGTATGGAGGTTTATATAGTTAATCTAAGAAGGTCTTTGAAACTTGATAAGTCCATTCAGATTGTTAATATTCATGGTACCGGGTTTAAACTTATAACAGGTGAATAAAAAATAATTAATGATTTTAAACATCTTTATTTGTTAGCGGACTTGTAATCGATAAAAAATTTATTAATTTTACTCTATACATTTAACGGAAATTAATGAAGACCAAAGCTTCCCGTAAAAAACCACAAAGCAAAACACCCAAAACCTTTATCCTTGATACTAATGTAATCCTACATGATGCTTCAAGCATCGATCAATTCCAGGAAAATGATGTAATTATTCCGTTAACTGTAATTGAAGAACTGGATTCATTTAAGAGAGGAAGCCAGGTTATAAACCTCAATGCACGAGAATTTGCCCGCACGCTGGATACAATGACAGGAGATGCCCTGTTCAACGGCGGAATATCGATGGGAAAAGGAAGGGGTAAATTAAGAATAGCTATTTCGCGCGGTTTAAACAGTGAGATACGAGAAATATTTAAAGAAGATAATCCCGATCACAGAATACTTGGTGTTGCGTTAGAGTGGAATAAGAAACTGGAAGGTAAATCTGTAGTAATATTGGTTACTAAAGATGTTAACCTTAGAATGAAAGCAAAGGCTCTGGGGATACAAGCAGAAGATTACACTACCGATAGAGTTGTCAGCGTTGATGAACTTTACAGTGGTAAAGAGGTAATAGAAAATTTTGATGATGATTCAATAGTAAAATTATTTCAATCACCATACGAAATTCCTGCTAAGCAATTGCTGAAAAAACTTAAAGATCATGCTTATCCTAATAAGTATTATATTTTTAGAAATTCTAACAGGTCGGTTCTTGCTAATCTGGATCAGGAGAAAGAAAACTTCCGCAAAATAGATAAAATGGTGACTTATGGAATTAAACCTAGAAATGCGGAACAGGCTTTTGCAATTGATGCACTTGTTAATAATAAAATAGAACTTGTGTCTTTAATCGGAAAAGCAGGAACAGGGAAAACACTTCTTGCTTTGGCTGCAGCATTGCAGGTGAAAAAACATTACAGGCAGATTTTTATTGCCAGGCCTATTGTTCCGTTGAGTAATAAAGATATTGGATATTTGCCTGGCGATATTCAAAGTAAAATTGAACCATATATGCAGCCGCTTTGGGATAATCTTCGTGTAATTCAGGACCAGTTTTCTGAGGGTGATAAACAAAACACTGCAATTACTGCGTTGATAAAAGAAGAAAAACTGGTTATCGAACCTTTGTCTTTTATAAGAGGGCGTAGTTTACAAAGAATATTTTTTATTGTTGATGAAGCTCAAAATTTAACTCCTCACGAAATAAAAACAATTATTACAAGAGCCGGAGAAGGTTCTAAAGTTGTTTTTACAGGAGATATTTACCAGATTGATCATCCGTATCTAGATTCACAGTCAAACGGACTTTCTTACCTGATTGACAGGTTTAAGGGGCAGAAGCTTTATTCCCACGTTACACTGGAAAAGGGTGAAAGGTCTGAACTGGCTGAATTGGCAAGTAACCTGTTATAAAGCCTGAAAAAATCATCTCTGATTACTGTTTAATTTCCAAATAATCTTTAACTTTGTGATCAAATTTTGATCTGAAAATCTCATGCAAACTTTTACATATACACCATTTTTTAAGCTTATTTATAAATACGGAAATATTCCGGCAACTATTTTGTTGTCCCTTTATGCAGCCTCCCTGGCAGTTAATCTTGATAAAGGGCTGATTTTTATTGTGCCTTTTGTTATTACTTTTCTCGTTATATATTTTCTTAACAGGCACTATTTGCTTCTATATAAAATACTTCCGTATAAAATTTCTGTTGATGATGAAAAAATGGTATGCAGCGACTTCCTGTTTTATAAATATGAAGTTACTATCTATTTTAAAGATATCGTTTCGCTTGAAGGTGGAGTTTACGCAGGCAAATTGAATGGAATTATGAAGGTTAAAGATGGAGCAAATAACAGGTCAATTGGTTTTTATGATAGAATTAAAGAAGCCAGGAAACTTGAAACCAGGATCTTGAGTAAAGTGAATAAGCCAGTTTATGATGAAGTAATTGAGAGGATCGGGATTAAAAATAAAATGCCCGGTAAAAAGAACAAAAAATAATCTTCCCAAACACATCTTTATTATTTAGCCAATTTCTTAGTCCCGCATTTATTATTTTATAAATAATAATAATTTATTTTTATGAAGATAGCAGTTTTATTATCCGGTGGAGTTGATAGCTCCGTTGCTTTGCGCTTGTTGCAGGAAGAAGGGCATGATATTACTGCATTTTATTTAAAAATCTGGCTGCAGGATGAATTTTCTTTCCTGGGAGATTGTCCATGGGAAGAAGATCTGGAATATGCACGCGGAGTTTGTAAACAGGCAGGAGTGCCGCTCGAAGTTTTACCTTTGCAGGATGAATACTGGGAACACGTGGTTTCCTACACAATTTCTGAAATTAAAGAAGGACGTACTCCCAATCCGGATATCTTTTGTAATAAGCTTATCAAGTTCGGGCAATTTTATGACAAGATAGATGACTCGTTTGAAAAAGTTGCCAGCGGGCATTATGCAACTGTTGAAAATGTAAATGGTATTTATAAACTCAAAAGATCACCCGATCCTGTAAAAGATCAGACTTACTTTCTCGCTTACCTTACACAGCAGCAGCTTTCGCGTGCGCTTTTTCCCTTGGGGAAATATGAAAAAAAAGAAGTGCGCAACTTCGCTGAAAAATTTAATCTACCAAACAAGAATAGAAAAGACAGCCAGGGAATTTGTTTCCTCGGGCAGATAAAATTTAACGAATTCGTAAAACACCATCTTGGCGAAATAAAAGGCGATATTATTGAAGTAGAAACGGATGAAAAAAAAGGCGAACACAACGGTTATTATTTTTATACAATTGGTCAACGTTCCGGTTTAGGCCTATCACACGGCCCGTGGTATGTTGTTGATAAAGATGTTAAGAAAAATATTGTCTATATCTCTAAAGAAAATAAATCAGAGCGAAGCAGAAGTATTTTTGAAGTTGGAAAATTTAACTGGATAAATAATGTCCGACCTGATAAAGATGAATTACTTGTTAAAATCAGGCATGGCGCAAGATTTTATGAATGCAATCTTAATTTTCTGAACGATGAAAAAGCTAAAGTGGAACTAGCTACTCCAGACCAGGGAATTGCACCGGGGCAGTTCGCTGTTTTTTATGATGATCAGGCCTGCCTTGGTGGTGGAGTTATCCTTTAAAGTTTTATTAACTTTTCTTTTCCTATCCGGTCAAAAACAATGGTATAATTGATTAATTATTTTTAATATTAATAAATCAATTAGCCCTCTCTCCAAAATAAACAGTGAGATGAAAATGAAGTCTTATCTGAAACTTTCTTTGTGCACTCTATTATTAATTCTATTTGCATCGGGATTCTCAAATGCGCAGATGAATTCCAATTCAAATGAACTTGAAAAGAAATTTGATTCATACTTAAATCCCGCAGATTTAAAAGCCAGGCTTGAAAAGCTGAGTGCTCATCCGCATCATGTTGGTTCACCTTACGACAAGGAAAATGCTGAGTATATTCTTTCACTTTATAAATCGTGGGGATGGGATGCACACATAGAAACTTTTTATGCTTTATTTCCAACTCCCAAAACGCGCGTACTCGAAATGATTGCACCGCAGAAATTTACTCAGTTGTTAAAAGAACCGGTAATCAAGGAAGATGGAACTTCAAACCAGGTTGATGAACAACTCCCGACTTACAATGCATATTCAATAGACGGTGATGTAACCGGTGAACTGGTTTATGTTAATTATGGTATCCCTTCTGACTATGATCAGCTTGAAAGAATGGGGAAAAGTGTAAAAGGAAAAATAGTAATTGCACGCTATGGGGCTGCCTGGCGTGGAATAAAACCGAAAGTTGCTGCCGAACACGGGGCTATCGGATGTATAATGTATTCAGATCCGAGAAATGATGGCTACTACGTTGGTGATGTATATCCCCGCGGATCGTGGAGAAATGAATATGGGGTTCAGCGAGGATCCGTTGCTGATATGCCTGTTTATGCAGGTGATCCTTCCACTCCGTTTGTCGGCGCGACTAAAGATGCTAAACATCTTGCAGTTAAGGATATTAAAATATTGACAAAAATCCCCGTTATGCCAATTTCATATCACGACGCACTGCCAATGCTCAAATCATTAACCGGTCCAGTTGTTCCGAATAACTGGAAAGGCGCGCTTCCAATAACCTATCACGTGGGACCGGGGTTGACGAAAATTCATCTTAAACTTGAATTCAACTGGGACATAAAACCGGTTTATGATGTTATAGCAAAAATGAAAGGGAGCGAATTTCCTGATCAATGGATAATAAGAGGAAACCATCACGATGGTTGGGTAAACGGTGCGGATGATCCACTGAGCGGACAGGTAGCGATGCTCGAAGAAGCGAAAGCTTTCGGTGAACTTCACAAAAATGGATGGAACCCGAAACGCACTCTTGTGTATTGTTCGTGGGATGGAGAAGAACCCGGTTTGATTGGATCAACAGAATGGTGTGAGACACATGCAGATGAATTAAAACAAAAAGCAGTGGCTTATATAAATTCGGATTCAAATGGCAGAGGCTTTTTATATGCAGGTGCTTCTCACACATTACAGGGCTTTATAAACGATGTTGCAAAGGATCTTACTGATCCTGAAAAGGGAATAAGCGTCTGGGAAAGATTAAAAGCGAAAAAAATTCTGGATGCATCATCAACAGAAGCTAAAAAAGAAATTGAAAACAGCAATGAATTAAAAGTTGGTGCACTCGGTTCCGGTTCAGATTATACACCGTTCCTTCAGCATCTTGGCATAGCTTCAATTAGCCTGGGATACGGCGGTGAAGATGAAGGTGGTGTATATCATTCTGTTTACGATTCTTATGATCATTACATGAGATTTGGTGATCCTACTTTTGAATACGGGATTACACTTGCAAAAACCGGCGGAAGACTTATGATGAGATTAGCTGATGCAGAAATTCTGCCCTTTAACTTTTCAGTCTTTTCTAAAACGGTATCAGAATATTTGTCTCAGATCGAAAAAATGACAGATAAGATGAGAGAGAAAACGGAAGAATTAAATTATGAATTAAAGCATAATTTATTTGAAAAGGTTGCTGATCCCCAAAAAATTTCTGTTGCACCTAAATCTGAAAATGAAGTCCCATATTTAGATTTTGCACCACTCGAAAACGCTGTTAGCGGATTACAAAAAAGTGCAGATAGTTTCCGGGATGCAAAAAATCAATTTATGGACACAGATAAAAAAATATCAGCTGAAAAAATAAAACAACTTAATGACATTATTTACAGATCAGAAAGAGCGCTAACAAATGAAAAAGGACTTGATGGCCGTCCCTGGTATGTGCACGAAATTTATGCTCCCGGTTTTTATACCGGCTATGGCGTAAAAACACTGCCGGCTGTTCGTGAAGCAGTTGAAATGAGAAACTGGGATGAGGCTAATAAACAGGCAGTTATTGTGGCAGGAGTCATCAATAATTATTCTGTACAGATTGATAAAGCGACTAGTTTATTGAAATCGTATTTGAAATAATAATTGTTTTGGGCTTCCAGGGTCTCTGCGACAAAATATTCCGCAGAGACCTGTGGAATATTGTTAAAGGTTATTAAAGAAGTAGTTTGAAATTTTTGTAAATAAGTGCCACTGTGTTACGCCGCCGCTAATTCTGTGATTTTTGTTAGGATAAAACATAATATCAAATTGCCTGTTTGCGTCTATGAATTTCTGCATTAGCTGCATGGTGTTCTGGTAATGAACATTGTCATCTCCTGTTCCGTGGACAATCATTAATTTTCCTTTCAACCTGCCGGCGTAAGTAAATACGCTGGCTGCGTTGTATCCTTTTAAATTATCGATTGGAGAGCCCATATATCTTTCGGTCCATATCGTATCGTAAAGCCTGAAATCGGTTACGGGCGCAACGGCAACTCCGGCTTTAAAATAAGGGGCTCCTTTTGTCATCATCATACAGGTTAAATAACCGCCTCCGCTCCATCCCCAGAAACCGAGACGGGACGCATCGACATAGGGAAGAGTAGCAAGATATTTTGCTCCTTCAACCTGGTCGTGTACGGACCATTTGCCAAGGTCAAGATAGGATAAATCCTTGAAAGCTTTTCCTCTTCCACCTGTACCGCGGTTATCGACGCAGAAAACTATATATCCGTGCTCGGTCATAAACTGATGCCACAATGTTCTGCTTCCACCCCAGCGATCCACAACCATTTGTGAACCGGGACCACCGTAGCCGTAAACAAGCACAGGGTATTTTTTCGAAGGATCAAAATTTGCCGGTTTCATCATGTAAGCATTTAACTCGGTACCATCGGTTGTTTTGAATTTTAAAAAATGCGGGTAGACCATTTTATAATTATTAAGTTCTGGAATTTTTCCATTCTCAAGAACTCTTAACAATGATCCGTCGGCATTTCTTAAGGTAGTTTCTGTAGGGGTCGAAGCATTTGAATAAAATTCAATGAAGTGCCTGTAATCGGGGGAGTAGTTTGCATTATACCAGCCATGCTCTCCCGAAGTTTTCTGAAAGTTAGTTCCGTCTAATTTTACGCGGTAAAGATTTTGCTGTATTGGTGAATCCTTTTTACCAGATAAATAAATCCAGCCGGTATTTTCATCAACTCCATCAACGGAACTTACTTCCCATTTCCCGGTTGTTATCCGGTTGATAAGTTTCCCGTCATAATCATAAAGATAGGCGTGGTTGTAACCACTCTTTTCGGATGTCCAAATAATCCTGTCCGATTTTTTCAAAAAGAAAATATCATCGCGTACATCCACCCACGTTTTGCTCGAGTCTGTAATTACAGTCCTGGTTTGCCCCGTATTAACGCCTGCCATCAAAACTTCAAGATGATTCTGGAGCCTGTTCAGCCTCATTATTGCCAGGGTGCCGGAAGAATTTGTCCAGAAAATTCTCGGGATATAAATATCATCATTTGCGCCAATATCCATCCATGTTGTTTTTCTCGAATTAAGATCGGCAACACCGATTTTTACGATTGAATTTTGTTCGCCGACCTTTGGATATTTCAGGTCGAACACAGTGTTGTATTGTCCCATTTCATCGATTAGATGATATTCTTTTACCCTGGTTTGATCCAGTCTCCAGTAAGCTATTTTATTTCCATTGGGCGACCAGCGCCACGCATCAGCCAGCCCAAATTCTTCTTCATAAACCCAATCGAATTCCCCGTTCAATATATTCTCAGTCCCGTCATTTGTAACTGCGGTTTCCTTTCCGGTTTTAAGATCAACTACGTAAATATTATGATCGCGGACAAAACCAACCCTTGTCCCGTCGGGAGAAAGTTTTACATTCCTTAAATGGATATTGCCATTGGAGAGTGCATTGATTTTTTTTGTAGCAAGATTATAAAGATAAAAAGGAGCCTGTGTTGAATGGCGCCAGATCGATTTGACAGGTCCCTCTATTAAAAGAAATTTCCCATCGTCAGTCCACTGGTAGTGACTCATTTTTATTTGCTGCCCGTCAATTTTAAGATCGGTTCCTTTTACCAGCAATGATTTTCTTCCTGTCGCCACGTTGTGTTGATAGATATCTTCTATCTTTTCACCCGGATTTAATTCTGTAAAAGTGAAGGCGGAACCATCCGGTTTCCACTGTATGTTCTGAACCGTTTTTCCGAAGAATTTGTTTGAATAATAAATATCCTGGAGCGAAAGTTTTTCCTTCTGTTGTGCGAATGCGGGAAGGATAAACAATAAAGCAAATAATAATGAAAGTGCTTTTTTCATTTAATTCTCCGAATTAATAAATACTAAATTTTAATTTTCGTGCAGTAATAAATCAGAAGCCATAAATCTATAATCGGATATTGTTTAACGTTTAGGCCTTTGTGCTTCGAATTTTATTTCGGCCATAATTTTTTAATTTCATCTTTTAATCCGAGGTATTCCCATCTTTGCAGGGCAACAGGTACGTTTCCGTTTACCATCATATAATCGTGGTAATTTTTAAGATTAAATTTATCACCCATATAGATTTTCGCATCAGAAATTAATTTCAGGATTTGAGTCTTTCCTATCTGGTAAGTAATTGCCTGCCCGGGCGTCGATGCGAAAAAACCGGCTTCATGAACCGCGGATTCTTTGTCCATAGGAACGGTTGAAGCAAGGTAATTACCTGCCTGTTCAATTGAATAATTTCCGAGAGTCAGGTTAACATCAACATTTACCCTTAGCGCCCGAAGCCGCATAAAACTATAAATTATTTCTTTTGAGTGAGGGCTGTTATCAAACAGGCCGAGCTGCAACATCAGTTCTTCAACATAAAAGCCGATTCCCTCATTGGAGTTTGAATCAAAATAATGCCTGCGCACAGGGTCAGGATTTTCCCACGACTGTGCCAATTGGAAATAATGTCCGGGAACTCCTTCGTGAATTATTATTGGGCGCGGATCCTGCGCTGTTGCTCTGCTGAAATAGGACTGGTCATCGGAAGGATTCGGAATATATCTGACGCAGTCTTCATCAAGTCTTGCGGGAGAAGTAAAATCGTCATTTTCACCATACCCTGACATCGGTAATAGATAATCAGGAAAGGGCCGGTTTGTATAATGCTTTATCCATGCGGGGACGGACATAACGTTTTTTTCAACAAGAAGGTTTCTTATTGCTTCCTCATCAATTTTATTCTGATGAATTTGTTTATCAATTGATGAGAATATTTTTAGAGGTGGCAGGTTTTTATTTTTCAATTTTTCGATAGTATCGAATGTAACAGCCCTGTTCCATTCTGTATTGCTCATTAGTAACAGTTCTTCAGGGGAATAGGGAACAAGCGCGATATTCTTCAAAAAGTATTCGTAGTTCTTTCTTCCGATGCTGTAATTTTTATTCATGCGGTTTCTGTGATTTTTCAGCCAGTCGATATAATTGTTGAGAGCCTGAGCAGCATATCTCACATTTTTGTCGGTCTTTTCATTGAAATAGATAGGGTAATCTTTTTTCAAAAATGAAAATGATTTTTCAATGTCTTCAGCACTTCCTGTGAGCATACCAATGGCAATATCGGCAAAGGCTCTTACAGGATCTTTCAGGTTATCTTTTGCATTTTTGAGAGTCCCGGGAATCTTTTTTAATCTGACAATAATATTGTCAGCTCTTTTCTTTGTCATCGGGCTACCAACTACCAGCAGGTCGTGAATTGTGCCGAGAGTTTGAAAAACATAAAATTCAGGGTGTGAATAGGGAAGTTTCAAAACATTTAATTCCCAGTTAACACGTTCGATGGCAGAATGGAGCAGAAGATAATCTACACTGTCAGCCCGGGTCCATCCTTTCCTGCTAATTTTTCTCAACTTTTTGCTGAATTCAAGGTATTTCTCTTCATAGTGCTTTAGGGCTTCCGGTGAATAGTCCGGAGCCCAGCCGTCCGGCCTATCTATTCGCGGAATATCATCCCCGGTTACCGGTTGTGTAATAGTGCGCCATTTAAAAAATTCTTTTGATAATTTTTGTAAAGAAGGGTTTGATTGAGGAAAAATATTGATTAAAAAGAGAAATGCAGAAATCAAAATGAGTTTCATTAATTTCATACCTGTTTTTTTGTTTGGTGATTAACGATTTTAAAATACGTAAAAAATAAGTGGAAATTTTGAAATAAAATAACCTTCTAAAGGTAACTATTTAACCTCTTCATCCGTCTAAATAAATAAATAAACTTAATCCGGAATACACAATGAAAAATTTACCTCTCTTACTCTTAGTTGTTTTTCTATCCACTTTATTTATAAATGCCCAGACAAAAAAACTTCTTCTAAGGCAGACTAACCAGGAAATAAAAGTAGACGGCGTAATTGATCCTGTATGGAGTACCGCCGATTCTGTCTCAGATTTTTTCCAGCTGTCGCCTTATTATGATCAGCCACCGACAGTAAAAACTGTAGCAAAAGTGTTAACAACAAAGGATGCAATTTATGCTTTAATGGTATGCTTCGATGATGAAAAAAATATTCAGGCATTTACAGGAATGCTTGACGCATTTTCCGGGGACATCGTTTCAATTATGTTCGATACTTTCGGTGATAATAAAACCGCCTATAAATTTGCCGTTAGCGCATCCGGTGTAAGAGCTGATTGCAGGCTATTAGATGACGCCAGGAACCGCGATTATAATTATGATGGCATCTGGTTTTCGGGTACAAAAATTTATTCCTGGGGATTCGTGGTTGAGTGGAAGATTCCGTATAAATCTATTCAGTATGATGAAAACCTGACGGAATGGGGGCTGGACTTTGACAGGTACCGCCCGATTAATTCTGAAGATCTTTACTGGAATAAATATAATAAAGCTGAAGGTCAAAGAATTTCAAAATTCGGCAAACTGGTTTTTGAAAACTTTCATCCTACAGTACACGGATTAAACCTGGAAGTTTACCCGGTTGCTTTGACGAAGGCTACATATATAAATGATGGTAAGTATAAAATAGATCCGCAGGCTGGTCTGGATATTTTATATAATCCTTCTCCCAAACTAAAATTTCAGCTAACAGCAAACCCGGATTTTGCTCAGATAGAAGCGGACCCTTTCAATTTTAATATTTCTAGGTACGAATCTTTTTTTAGTGAAAGAAGACCTTTCTTTACTGAGGGTAACGAAATTTTTCAGGCATCGGGACGAGAAAGAAACACAGGCTTTTACAGACCTCTTGAATTATTCTACTCACGGAGAATTGGCAAAATATTACCCGATGGAAACACTGTTCCACTAATAGTTGGAGCAAAAGCATTTGGCCGTTTTGGGGATCTTGAATACGGTGGGTTTACGGCCATAACAGGTGAAAGACAATACTCAGATTATACTGGAAAAACTCAAACTGAAAAGCGCGCTTATTTTGGTTCGGGGAGAATCAAAACTAACTTCTCAGAAAACTCTACTATTGGTGCTTTGTTTGTTGGTAAAAAAACTAATACTGATACATACGGTGTAATAGATGTTGACGGTGCTTTCAGAACTACCAAGTGGCAACTTTCCTATCAACTTGCAAGATCAATAAAAAATTCAGATGGCGATTTTGCAGCTTCGGCCGGTTTTGTAAATTTTGGAGATAAGTGGATAAATCTAGCGAGATTAAGATATGTGGGACAAAATTTTGATATCAGTCAGGTAGGATATGTTCCGTGGACCGGAACAGGTGAACTTACTACTTTGGTGGGCCCGATATGGCGGCCTGAAACGGGTGTACTCGACCAAATTTTATTGTTGGCAGGTTTTTCAATCAACAATAAAAAATTTGAAAACGATTATACAGACAAAAGCGTAATTGTGGATTTCAACATGCATTTCCGCAGTAACTGGGGATACGAAATAAGTTACCAATATGGAAAATCGAGGGACCAGGGAATTGTATATGATTCGCACGAACTGGATTTTAGTTCATGGTACAGTGTCTCACCGCGCTGGAATGGTAATCTTTACGGCGGGTATGCGAAAACGTATAATTTTTCCAGGAACTATTTAGCTTCATATTCCTGGGGTGGAATATCTTTGAGCTATAAAATTCTCAGCACACTCGAAGCTGGTACCTCTTATGATATGTT
>Ga0210095_1000053_pt1 | contig 47340 bp, 65 predicted proteins | sample China_Galinas_PW_FD_184861 | JGI IMG/M metagenome (GOLD analysis project Ga0210095, IMG submission 184861) | Wetland microbial communities from San Francisco Bay, California, USA, that impact long-term carbon sequestration - China_Galinas_PWA_D1... | ecosystem: Environmental > Aquatic > Marine >...
ACGCCATAGCCGACGCCGTAGCTGCGTGGTTCGAGCGGAGCGACGTTGACAAGGCCAAAGCCTTCACCTTCGCGCTCCACGTTGAAGACAGTAATGTCCGGTCGAGCCTGAGCCGAGATGACATCGCGGAACGGATCGAGCAGATCAGGTCCGTAGAGACGCAGCGAGCCGAGGACGCTAGGAAGGCACAGCCGCCTGAGCCGAAACGGAAGCAGCCGTGGGAACCTTGAAAACGTCCGGGTCAATAGCCTGTAGCGCTGGAGCGTCGTATCCTGCCCGACGCCGCGCTACTGATCCGGACAGACGGGCCGGGGTTGAGACGACCTCGCGGCGGTCGTTTCCCCCGGCCCGTGCTTCAAAGGTATCGGCATGACGACGGCGCTACGTGACCCGCTAGACGTAGCGGCGGACATCATCGACCCGCCGATGGTAGGGGCGGCGCTCTACCATGACGACCCGGCGGGCTTCATCCGTGAGTGCTTCATCTGGGACAAGGGCAAGGAGCCGACCGTCTATCAGCTTGAGGTCGCCGAACTGATCGTGGCGGAACGTCGGGTGTCGGTATGCGGGCCACACGGGCTAGGCAAGACGGCGCTGGCGTCATGGCTGATCTGGTGGTTTGCGCTTACCCGGGACGCGCTCAACGAGGACTGGAAGATCCCGACTACAGCGTCGGTGTGGCGCCAGCTTGAAAAGTTCCTCTGGCCTGAGATCCACAAGTGGTACAAGCGGCTCGACTGGGACCGACTAGAGCGACGGCCTGTGACGGACGGCGATGAGCTTCTCGACATGGCGATCAAACTACGGACCGGCTCGGCGTTCGCGGTCGCCTCTGACGACCCAGCGAAGATCGAGGGCGCGCACGCCGACCAACTCTTCTACATCTATGACGAGTCCAAGTCCATCATGCCCGCTACCTTCGATGCCTCAGAGGGCGCGTTCTCCGGGGCAGGCGCGGACACGGAAGCTGAGGCATACGCTCTAGCTAGCTCGACCCCTGGCGAGCCTAACGGTCGCTTCTATGAGATTCAGAAGCGTAAGCCGGGCACCGAGGACTGGCATCCGCGAACCGTCACCAAAGAAGAAGTGGTCAAGGCGGGGCGGATGTCCGGTGAATGGGCCAAGCAGCGCAAGCTTCAGTGGGGCGAGGAATCAGCGGTCTATCAGAACCGTGTCGAGGGCAAGTTCGCCTCCAGCGAGGAGGACACCGTCATACCGCTGGCGTGGATCGAAGCGGCGAATCAGCGTTGGCTAGAGCTAGCCGATGAGGGGAAGATCAAAGGCATCCGACCCCTTGATAACGTCGGCTGTGACATCGCTCGGTCCGGCAAAGACAAAACCGTGTTAGCGCTGAAGCGAGGCGCGGTCATCAGCGAGCTACGCCGCTACACGCGACAGGGCACGATGGATACGACCGGCGAGATCAAGGGCGTACTCAACAACACCGATGCATGGGCGACCGTCGATGTGATCGGTATCGGGGCAGGCGTAGTTGACCGGCTAGTCGAGATGGGTATACCGACCGTGGCGTTCAATAGCTCGGTGAAAACCGAAGTGCTAGACGCGAGCGGCGAGCTTGGCTTCACCAACACGCGCTCCGCCGCCTGGTGGAGCCTACGGGAGTTGCTCGACCCCGACGCCAAGACCGAGCCGATAGCGCTGCCGCCCGACGATCTTCTGACTGGCGACCTGACCGCTCCGCACTGGCGGGTTATGAGCGGTGGCCGTATCCAGGTCGAGTCCAAGGACGACATCATCAAGCGTCTAGGGCGCTCGACCGATGACGGCGACGCCGTAGTCATGGCGTTCTGGGAAGGCCAGCTGGAGGAGTACGAGGAGTACATAGAAGATGACGAGGACTACGTGACGATAGGAGCCGACATCTGATGAGCCGCGAGAAGGAACTACGCACCGTCAAGCAGCCGCGCAAGCCCGGCAAGAAGCGCCCGCCTTGGCAGGAGCGCGGAGCGGCAGCACAGACTCGCCGTGCTCCCAGGAGGGGTGGCCAACGATGACCGTCCTCAAGACCGTTGGCTTCCAAGTCGTTGACGCCCGTGACGGTTCCGTCCTACACAGGGCTGTGCTGTCCGAGAGCTACGCGGACAAGCTTTGCGAGCAGGCTAGGCGCAAGTGCCCGAGCGCAATGGTAGAGAGGCTGGACCCGAAGTAGCCATGGGTATCACAGACCGAATAGTCGAGACTCTAGGCGGGGCTAGCGTTCCGAAGTTGGAAGAGGCCATAAAGTCCGAGAAGGTGAACAACTCGGTCATCCATGAGAATCTGCGCCGCCTCGAACTGGCTATGGAAGATGAGGGTTGGCGCAGGACGACCGCGACGATTGAACAAGAATTCACGCGGGGTGGCCTGTCGGACATGATCCGGATCAGCCGCGCCATGTACCTGCTCCACCCTCTGCTACAACGAGCCGTCGATGTCAAGACCTACTACATATGGTCGCAGGGCGTCACGTTCAAAGCCAACGAGGATCGCGTCCAGGATGAGATCGTTGACTCGCTTACCGAGGACGCCGCGAACGATGACGAGATCTACAGCCACCAGGCTAGGCTGCTAACTTCCGTAGACCGGCAGGTGGACGGGAACATCTTCCTCGCCCTCTTTACCAACAATTGGGGCGACGTGTCGGTGCGCTCGATACCCACCGAGCAGATCACCGAAATCCTGAGCCGCGAGGGCGACGGTCGAATCGTCACCTTCTACCGGCGTCAATGGACCGAAGAAGTCATGGACCCTTTCACCGGAACGGCCAAGCAGGAGACCAAGGAGGAGTTGTACCCGGACTGGCGCTACCACCCCCGCCGCAAACCGGCGACGTTCGGCGACATGAAGGTGAACTGGGACGCGCCGATACTGCACCGCAAGACGGGCGGCTTCAAGGCTATGAAGTTCGGCGTACCAGAGACCTACGCGGCACTGGAGTGGGCGCGGGCCTACAAAGGCTTCCTGGAGGACTGGCATACCATCGTCAAAAGCCTGTCTCGCTTCGCTTGGAAGGCGACTACCAAGGGTCGGAAGGTGAAAGGGCTTCGCAAAAAGGCTGAAGAACAAGGCAAGGGCACGGCCACCGAGGGCGAAGACGAGCCGCTACCTCGCCCCAAACGGATCGGTGACATGTTCGTCGGCAAAGAGGGCGACGACATCACGCCGATCCCGAAGACCGGCGCGACCCTTAGTAGCGAAGACGCGAGGCCGAGCCGGATGATGGTCGCCGCCGCGATGGGCTTGCCGGACACGATACTCAGCGGCGACGTTGATGTCGGCAACTTCGCGACCTCGAAGACGCTCGACCGTCCCACCGAGTTGATGATGCTTAGCGAACAGCAGCTGGAAGCGTCGATGCACCAGGCCATCTTCCGCTACAACGTTGACGCCAAGGTGCGAGCCTTCCAGCTACCGGGCCGCGAGGTAGAAGACCCGCGCACCGGCCTGATGCTCATCGAGCCTAGTTTCGACCCCATCGTCAACGTGACGTTCCCGCCGATCCTAGAGCATGACCAGAAAGACACTATTGAGAGCATCATCGCCGCCGCGACGCTCAACGGCAAGACGGATGCCGGGCTGCTGCCTCGCGACTACATCGCCAAGACCTTGCTTGAGACGCTCGGCGCTGACGACGTTGAGTCGCTGCTGAACGAACTACCCGAGCAGGAGATGGAAGACGTCAACGACGCCATCGAGGGTTTGGTCGAGGCTATCAAGGAGGCGAGCCATGGCAACGGCGTCCCTGCGTAGCTCGCCCGCCATGATGGGCTTCGCCGAGTTGCTGGAGCGGTCCGGCCCGCGCACTCGCCGTGCGGCTGTGCCTGTTCTGGTGGAGCTTGCCGAGGCAATCCGACCGGGCGCTAGAGTGGTGAACGATCTCCGGGTCAGCCTGCCGCCCGTAGAAGGTCTGATGGCGTCCGACCTACGCCGCGAGTTCGAGTTGCTTGGTCAGCTGGTAAGCGCAGCCGCGAGCGCTGAGGGCGGGCTGGTAGTCGAGGAGGCGTCGCGTCGCGAACGCGCCAGGGTCGCGGCGATACTGGCCGCTGCGAAGTTGGAGACCTGGGTACGGACCCGGTTGCTTCCTGTCTTTGAATACCACTACAAGCGCATCCTTGACTCAACCTTCTTGGTCCTGGGACGACATGACATCCGCCCGACCGCCCGTGACGCGCTCGAAAAGCAGATGTTGAATACGGGCGGCAAACGGATGGGCTTGCTTGACATCGGTCGCGACACGAAAGAAAGCCTATTCAAAGTAATCGACCTGAGCCGAGAGCAGGGGCTAGGGCCGCGACAGACTGGGCGGCTGATCCGCGACATGGTGCCGAGAGGCCGCTACGTCAACGCCGGGTCGAGCTACAGGGCGACGATGATCGCTAGGACCGAGGCTCTACATGGTCAGCGGATCGCGTCTATCGAAACTTACCGGCAATCACCTGTCGTCAAAGAACTGGTCGCATTCGACGGCGACCATGATGGAGAATGTGCGGCTCGCAACGGACAAGTTTTCAGCTTTGACGATGCCGAAGCAGAGGCCGACTCAACCCACCCACAATGTGTTCTGGCTTTCGGGCCGGTGACTTAAGGAGGAGTGATGAAGCGACTACTCAAGATCGGGTTGGCGCTTGGCCTCGCGGTAGCGATGGCCGACGTAGCCGTGGACGTACAGCGCGGCTCGCCTGCCGGGGTGAAACCCACCGACAAAGGCGAACTGAAAACCGAAGATACCTATCTGCTGAAGAACGACGGCAAGACGGTTCTTCGGATCAACAACACGGGCGAAAGCGCTACCGAAGTAACCGTTGTGACGCCGAATGAAGCGGCGGGCGGACTCGCTATCGCTGATCGCGTAGTCGAAGTCCCAGCCGAAGAGGAGCGGATCATCGGCCCGTTCGATCCTGGCGTCTACAACAACGCAGACAAGCAGATCGCCGTCAAATTCAGTGCCGTCACCGGCGTCACGCTGGCGGCAGTAAAGATCGCTTAGGGAGGCGACCATGACCGTAGTAGCCGAGAGGGCGAACATCCGTGAGGCGAACAGCCGAGCTTTCCGTGAGGCTGCCGCCAAAGGGGCCAAACGAGAGATCGTCATCATTGAAGCAGGATGGGGTTCCTCTGGCTACTACTCTGAGGAGGTACTAGAGCGCGACATACCCCGCATCTTCCCTGTTGGGACGCACATGTACCTCAACCACCCGACCGAGAGCGAGGAACGCGAGCGTCCCGAGCGCGATCTGCGCGACCTAGTGGGGGTGTTGGAGACCAGCCCTCGTATGGCGGGTATCGCATCGGTGGCCGTCGCTCGGATATTCGAGCATTGGCTGCCGCTGTTCGAAGACGAGGAGTTCGTCAAAGCCATCGGTACGTCGATCCGAGCGTTTGGCGTTGCCGAAGAGGGAGCAGCGGGCGGCAAACAAGGCCCAATCATCCAGACCCTTACCGAGGGTTTGAGTATCGACTATGTAACGCAAGCTGGCGCGGGCGGAGCGGTTGGCTCGATGGTCGAGTCGCTACGGGAGCGCGTTGTCCCGCTGATCGAGACTGCCCGATCCGATCCGCGCCAAGCCAAAGTTGAAGAGACGCTCGCATCCGACATTCGCCGCGCTCTCTGTGACGCCGGGGAGGAAGCTTGGGCCGACTCCAACACCTACGTCTACTGCGAGGACTATGACCAGGACGCGGGCTACGCGGTCTTCTGGATCGATCCCAAAGACTCGGCGGACTACTACTACAAACAGGGGTTCAGCCTGGACGGCGATGACGTCACGTTGGATGGTGACCCCGAGAAAGTAGACCGCAACATCAGTTTCGTCCCAGCCCAAGAGGGAGCGGCTGTGGCTTTGGGCGAGGCCAGGAACGCGGGGAACTGGTTCGAGGCGTGGATTCATCAACGCTTCACCGAGCGCGCCGACGGCTTGTTTGCCGAAGGGCACCTGACGCGGGACGAGAGAATTTCTTTGAGCAGCGCGATAGGCGCAGCGCTCGATGCCTTCAGTTCACAACTCGGCGAGGACGCGCCTCAGCTGTACCAGCGTGATCCCTATGCCGAGCTTGATGAACCAGAAGAACAGTACATACAGGAAAAATGCGGCTCTGATGGCCGTCAGAACAAAGGAGACAGCATGACCGAGGAGGAGCGCAAACGGCTGTCGGAGTCCGAGGAACGGGTCCGCCAGCTAGAGCGCGACAACGCCGATCTCAAAGAGGAGAACGGCACCCTCAAAACCCGCGCAGAGCGGGCCGAGGAGCGTAACCTGAACAACGAGGCCAGCCTGGTCGCTGCCGAGGCAATCGGCTCGCCAGAGGGTCTCAGCCCGAAAGGCATCGCCCGTGCGGTTCGCGAGGCGCTGTCCGGCGGCGTGCCGACGCTGGAGGACGGGCGGCTCGACCGCTCGACTCTGGAGGAGCGCGCCAGGGCGAAAGCTCGCGAGGAGTTGGAGTACCTGGGGGCGACCGATGGCGACACCGGAAGGGTGCGCGGCATCGGCGAGTCCAGGCACGACAGCCAGCTTCCGGGCGGGTCCGGCAACGGGAATGGCGAGGCCGAAGAGAGCGCGCTGGTCGAGGCGTTCGAGGGCATCGGGATGACCGAGGGCCTGGCCAAGCTCGCAGCGAGAGGGCGATAAGCGATGCTCAACGAGGTAAGAGACAGAGCAGAGCAGATCAGCCTGCCCGTGCCGGAAGGTACCACGGCGGGCGACCCGGTGGTGGTTGGATCCATCATCGGCGTCGCCATGATCGACCGTGGTGCGGACACCGAAGGCGAGGCGACTGTCAAGACGGTCGGCTCATTCAACCTGGCGGTTGCCGCAACGGACGGCGAAGCTGAAGACGCGATTGCCATCGGCGACGCTCTCTTCATCGACGCCGAAGGCAACATCACCAAAACCGAAGAAGAAGGAACGCTCTTCGGCTACGCGCTGGAAGCAGTCGCGGAAGGCGAAGAAGCAACCATCGAGGTAAAGCTGGCGACCCCGTAGGGCGTCGTCACCGAACGAAAGGCAAATTGAGCATGGATATGCTTGAGCTATTGGAGACGTTCCGCTCAGACGATGCGGACTTCTCCAACATGTTCGGCGGCGAGGGACAGCGCATGCGCGCTGTCGAGCGCTCTGCTGCCGAAGCGAGTAAACATCGACGGCAGCTGATCGAGGCTGCCAAATTCATCTCCGACATCAGGTCGGGACGTCAGCCGTTTGGCCGTCTTCAGGAGGCTATGACGCGCAGCGACTTCCCGCTCCTGTTCGCCGACATTCTGGATCGTCAGATGCTCGGCTCCTACAAAGAGACCGAGCCGACCTGGCAGGCTTACGCCCGCCGCTCGGTGGTCCCTGACTTCCGCAACGTCAAGCGCTTTGCGATGGACGGTGCTGAGTCAAGGCTCGGCGAGGTCGATGAGTTGGAGGAGTACAAAAAGCGCGCGCTTCAGGAGCGGAAGGATGAATTCTCCGTCCGCAAGTTCGGTGGCCGTCTTGATCTGAGCTGGGAGGCAATGATCAATGACGACTTCGACAACTTCCTGGACACGCCCAACAGGCTCGCACGCGCTGCCCGGCGCACCGAGGCCCACTTCGCCACGTCTCTGTTCGTGGACAAAAACGGTCCTCACGCGAGCCTATACAAAGCGGGCAACAGCAACATCATCAAAGACGGTGAAGGCAAACAGCCTCCACTTTCTATCGAAGCGCTTCAGACGGCGATGACGCTGCTGAGCGGCGCGGTGGACTTTGGTGGGGAACCGATCCTGGTGGACGTGGTGACCCTGGTGGTCCCGCCTGCGCTCAGGGTCGTGGCCGAAAACATCCTGAACGCGACTGAGCTGCGTCTCGAAACCAACGGGGCGAACGAAAACCAGCAGCTGATCGTCGCCAACTGGATGAAAAACGGTCTGCGACTCCAGGTCGAGCCGTGGATTCCCCACATCGCCACGACCAAAGGCGGCAATTCGATGTGGGCGCTGTTCGGCGCTCCCACCGATGGCCGCCCTGCGCTGGAGATGGGCTTCCTGCGCGGCAACGAGGAGCCAGCCCTGTACGAACGGCTGCCGAACGCTCGCCGAGTTGGCGGCGGCGGTGGCGACGCGATGGAGTCCTTCGAGGACGACTCGCGAGCCTGGCGCGCACGCCACGTGCTCGGCGGCACCCGGCTGACCGGGACCGGCGGGGAGAAATCCACCGTCGCCTCGAACGGAACGGGCGAATAGGTCTGAGTCCATGACTCAGAGGCGCGGATACAAGCAGCGGCTGGGCGGGAGGGCACCCGCCCGCCTGGTCGCTGCCCGCGTGTCGCTAGGAGGGTAAGATGGCCGAATACAAAATTGAAACCGACCAGGGAAAGGTCCGCCTGCTGATCTCCGACATCGGCGGCGCGGATGGCGCGTCCTTCTTGTTCGAGGATGATGAGATCGCGGCCTTCCTGGCGCTGAACGAAAACAACATCAGGCTATCCGCCGCTGAGGCGCTTCGCGCGATAGCCGGTAATGAGGTGCAGGTATCGAAGCGCATCAAGTTCCTTGAACTGTCGACGGACGGACCGGCTGTGGCGAAAGAGCTTCGCGCTCTCGCTGAGAGCCTAGAGGAGAAAGCCGATGATGACATCGAGCCTGAAATCGCCTCCATGGCCGAGACTTGGATGCCCGAGTGACGCCGCGAAAACTTGTACAGTCAGGTATCAGCGGGCCGGGACAGGAAGTCTTTCCCGAGCAAGCGAAGCAGCAGGCTCGCAACATCGCGCTGATCGACAAAGCCGCGCAACGGTTCGTGAATGAACCCGTCGATGATGGCGGCGGCGAGTTCAACGCGAAATGGGTAGCGTCGGGCGAACCCATCGACGGCCGCGTTGACGCTATCGGATCGCTATCAGGCCGCAGCCGCATCTTCGCTGAGTCGGTGCTGGAGGCTACCACCCATGTCATCACGCTTGATCCCGAAGCAACCGTGAACGTAGCCGACCGGATCGAAATGCACGGGCGGATGTACATTCTCCTGTCCGAGGGCTTCAACTCAGAGCAGGCTTCAGTCCAATACCAGGCTAGGGAGTTGACGCCGTAATGAGACTTGAGGCAGAGGTAACGGTCCCGCTCGATGAGCGCCGCAGCGTATGGATCCATCTAGTCGCACTGGACGTGGAGCCTGACGACATCGAACGGGCCGCATCCGCTCTAGCGGAGCAGACTACCGCCCAGGCTCTAGCCGCCTACCAGCACGCTAGCGAGCATGCCCCGGTGGCCCCCGACGCAGCGGCTGTGCTTAGTCGCGCGGGGGTGCGATCTGGAGGCCACCCATCGGGCCTAGCGCCGAGCGAACGCCCTCCGCGCGAAGATGACCCGGAATCAATGCAGACGTTTGGTGATGATGATGCTGACTAGCAGGATACCTAGCATCATCGCAAGTTCGAGCACCAGGGTAAGCCTTGCTGTCCGCCGCGCTGAAGCAAATATTGAGCGCCGAGCTAAGGCTAAGAGCCGGTATGACACCGGCAACATGCGGGGCGGATGGCAGAGTGAGAAGCTTGGCCCGTTCGACGGCATGGTCTTCAACCTTGTTAGCTACACGATCTACAACGAGTACGGGACTGTTCATATGGCGGCGCAGCCGATGATCCGTCCGGCGGTCGAGGAGAGCCGCGAGGAATTTGAGCGCGATGTGAAGAAGGCTTACCTATGAACCCTGTCCGTAAAGCTCTCTCAGAAATCTTGAAGGAAGACGCACAGCTGAAAGCCCTGGCGACCAGCGGGGTATTTCATCGAAAGGTTCCGAGCAAAACCGCTCGGCCTTATGTCATCTTCCATAAGTCGTCAGGCGTTCCAACGTGGGCCTTTGATGGGCCGTCGATGGACAAAGACGTCTGGCTGGTCAAGGGTGTCGCTGACGACCGCGATGAGGCGGAGGACATCGACGCGCGCTGTAAGGCTCTGCTGAACGGCGCAACCCTGAACATAGAAGGAAAGGACCACCAGGACTTACGCCATATCAACGATGTTGACTATGACGAGATCTTGGATGGTGAGCGTGTTAACCATGTCGGTGCTGAGTACAAGCTCGACTCAGAAGAAGAATGAAGGAGGTAAGAACATGGCCAGAGTAAAGGCCAGGGTCAAGAACAAGACCAACCGAAGCCAGCTTGGCGTTCCGGCGCGTAAGACCGCCGACGTCAAGGTTTTGGGCGAGCAGTTGCACCGCATGGTCCAGCGCGGTGCCGTCGAAGTGATAGGCGAGCCAAAGCCCGTCGATCCCGCCGATGAGGCGTCCAAGGTTGAAGTGCTGGAAGACAGCCAGGCCGCTTCCGAGGAGAAGAAGGTAGCCGAGGAAGAGAAGAAGGCAGCCGAGGAGAAGGCGGCAGCCGACAAGAAGGCCGAGGAAGAGACCGCTGCGAAGAAGGCCGAGGAAGAAGCCGCTTCGCGGGGCGGCGGAAGGAGATAGGACATGGCCAAAGAGGTACTCAAGAAGCCTGTCATCACCATCGACGGAACGGACCTGACCAACAGGATCAGCCAGGTCACCATCGACCTGCCCGACGATGAGGTTGACGTAACGGCGTTCGGGAGCGACTTCAAAGAGACCGAGATGGGAATGCGTGACGCCTCCATGGGCTTCAACGTGTTCCAGGACTTTTCGGCCTCGATGGTGGACGCCACTCTGTGGCCGCTCAAGAACGAATCCAAAAAGTTCATCACCTCAGTTCAGGCCCGCCAGGGGGAAGTGTCGGCAACGAACCCCGTGTACGTCATGGCGGGCAAGCTCTTCAACTACAACCCGCTGTCGGGTTCTGTTGGGGAGGCCAGCACCACCGAGCCGACGATCAAAAACATCACCGACTTGGGCGTGATCCGCTGCACGTCCGCGTTGGAAGTCGAAGAAGCGGAAGAAGAACTGGAAGAAGCAATCGAATAGCCAGCCGCAAGGTTGAGCTAACTACAACAAAGGAGAAGTCATGGGTGCACCATCAGATACGCCGAGTATGCCAACCCCCGGTGAGACGGCGAAGGCTGTCCAGAAGGGCGAGTTGCCCGCTGGCTCAGTCGAGCAGATCCTGGAGGCGGCTCCAAAGGACATCGTGCACAAGGTGCTCGACGTTCCCGAGTGGGGCTATTCCATCAAGATCAAGTCAGCCACCGCCGCCGAGTCCGCCGCCGTCAAGCAGCGTGGCATCGGATTCAAGGGAGAGGAGACCACGGTCGCCTGGGCGGAGATGGAGATCATGCAGTTCCAGCTGGGCGTGGAGGGACCGAAGTTCTCTGAGGAGAACGTTCGCCAACTCCACCTCAGCTCAGGTCCTGGCTTTGCCAGGGTGATCGACGCTCTGGACGAGATCAGCAAGATTGACAAGGAGAAGTTGCGCAAAGCGCGCGAAGAATTTCCAGGAGACCAACAGCAGTCTGAGGCTTGAGTTCGAGCTAGCCGACTCTCTAGGCCGAACCCATGCGGAGCTAATGACCAGCATCAGCGACAGAGAGTTGGAACTGTGGCGAGTGCTGTTTGAAGTCCGCGCGGAAGAGGCCGAGAAGGCAGCCCGGCGCAAGCCCGGCTCAGACGCGAGAACGTTTGAGGATTAGATGGAGCCAGCAGCAGTCCTAGCCGTAGTTGTGAAAGCGCGAGGGATCGCGCCGACCAACGCTCAGCTTGGCACGGTTCACAAGAGCCTAGTCAAAGCAGAGGCGGCTGGGACTGCGTTCGGCTCTGGCATGCAGAAGTCCGCCTCACGCGCAGCCGCAGCTGGTTCCGCGATGTCGAGCGCGGGACGGTCGATCAATAGGAATGTTGGCCTACCGCTCGCGGCTATCGGGGCGTTGAGCGCTAAGGCCGCTATCGACTTTGAGGACTCATTCGCCGACATCCGCAAGACGGTTGACGCGACTGAGCGGCAGTACAAACGATTAGAAACCGGCGTCAGAGGTCTCGCAAAAGAGATACCTATATCCGTCAATGAGTTGAATAGACTCGGCGGCGAGGCTGGCGCTCTTGGAGTCAAGCGGAAAGACCTGCTCGGCTTTATCAAAACGGCTGCCGAACTTGGCACCACCACGGACCTGTCGAGCGAAGAAGCGGCTACGTCGCTAGCCCGCCTGTCGAACATTATGAAAACCCCGGCTAAGGCGTTCCGAAACTTAGCATCTACGTTCGTTGATCTCGGCAACAAAGGGGCTAGCACCGAGCAAGAGATCGCGATGATGTCCCTGCGGATCGCGGGCGCGGGCGCGACGCTCGGACTCGCCGAGCATGAAGTCCTGGGTCTGTCCGCAGCCCTCGCAAATGTCGGCATCCGCGCCGAGATGGGCGGCTCGGCTGTGTCTAGAGTCATGCTCCAGATGCAGGAGGCCACCGCCAAGGGCGGAGATGAGCTTCAATCGTTTGCCAAGATCAGCGGTGTGTCTACCTCTGAGTTCGAGGCGAGCTTCAAAAAGAGTGTTCCTGAGACTATCGCCTTGTTCTCCCGTGGCGTCGGCAAACTGAACAAGGAAGGTAAGCCGATCATCTCGACCCTGAAAAAGGTAGAGCTAGGCGAGAGACGTGTCGGCGACACCATCCTACGTATCGCAGGGAACACCAAACAATTCACTCAAGCGCAGAACGTCGCCAATGCCGAGTGGAAGAACAACAACGCGCTAACCAAAGAGGCGAATAAGCGCTACGGGACTACGGCATCTCAAGTCAAACTAGCCATGGCTGAAATTCGCGACCTGGGAATCACCATGGGGCAGAACCTGCTACCCGTGATCGCGGATGTACTAGGAGTTATGGGTGACGTTGTCGGGGTATTCGCAGCCCTGCCTGATGGGGTGCAAGAGACCCTCCTCAAGGTTGCCGCTGTGATCGTTATCTTCGGGATCCTGCTATCGCTCGCGGGCAAGCTGGTGTCCGGCTACGCTGCTGTCGCCAAAGGCGTGATCTGGCTTACGACCGCGCAAGCCGCCAACACCGCCACGACGAATGCCGCCGCTGCCGCGAATGCCCGGCTCGCGGTTTCCCTTTCCTCTGTTGCTGCCGCCCAGCGTGCCGCTGCTGTTGGCGGAGTAGCCCTGCCTACTGCTGCCCCTGTCGCACCAACCACGGTGGCAGGCGGAGTAGCTGGCAAAACTGGAGCAGCGCGGATCGCAGGAGGTCTAGCCCGCGCGCTTCCGTTCGCCCTCGCAGCTGCGGGTATCGGCAACATCGTTAGCTCGGCTGTTCAAGGTGATATGGAGGGTGCCGGCTTCAAGGCGGGCGGGGCACTAGTCGGCGGCATCGCAGGGGCGCTGCTAGGCAAAAGCCCGGCAGCAGCGGCGCTCGGATCGGCGCTCGGCTCATTCGTCGGCGGGGCTGTAGGTGATCTCTTTGGCGGTGGTAGTACCGAGGCAAAACATTGGGAGCAGAGCGTCAAGCAGAGTGCCGACAAAGTTAAGGTGTCGATGTCGGGAGCGAAGACGGCATTCAAGACGGCGGCAGGGGCACAAAAACAGTTGTCTAAAATAGGCCGTCACCAAGAGGGCGTCAGTAGCGCTATTGAAAAGGCTGAATCTAGGCTTTCCAATCTTCGCAAGAGCGACAAAGCCGGAGCGCCATCTGTTAGCCGAGCCGAAGAACAACTGGCTCGGCTCAAAAGTAAAGAGATCCGACTGACCCGTAGGCAATGGAGTCAAGAACGTTTGCTTGGCGGAGCCAGAAACAGGGGCAAACAGTATCTTGGCAAGCTGCGTGAGTCAGAGGTTGGGATGATCAGGGCGAAACAGCAAGGCGTGGAGGCTACCAAACGCCAGCTTAAGAAAGCCCGACAGACGCTTGAATCCCACACCAGAGAGGGCGCCAGTCTCAAGACCCTAACTGAGGATGAAGAGCGCTTGCGGCGCAAGCGGCAGAAGGCGCGCTCTGCGGTCCAGTCGCGGACCGAATGGGAACGCCAACTCGCTAAGACGATGCGAGAAATCGCAAACAAGTTCGGGCCGAAATACGCCGACCACCTGCGCGAGACCATCCCGCTTTGGACTCGGACTAAGGAACAAGTCAAATCGACTGAGCGATTCATGAGGCGCTTGACTCCGGGCATCACTCCGCTGTCGGCGACCATGAAAAAATTTGGCGAATCGGGCAAAGGCTCTACCAAAGATGTAAAACGCGGCTTTGAAAAAGTGAAGGGCGCGTTAGGTCCGTTCCGAAGTGAATCGAGTACGCAGCTTGGCCGCGCCAAAGAGGACCTGAAATCATGGCGCAAAACTAGCGTCAAAGGCGTTGGTGTAGTCTCTGACAAACTAGGGACGTTCGCAGGACAACTTGGTATCAAAAATATTGCCTTTGGCATCAACCAGAAAGGCAAAGGCCCTCGTAAACAGACGGGCGGTATGGTGGTGCCCGGTTCAGGGACCGGCGACAAGGTGCCTCTCAACGCCATGGTTGAGCCTGGCGAGATCGTCCATGTTTTGAACATGCGGGCTTCACGTGATAGGGCGAAGCTAGGAGCCTTGGAAGTGCTGAATCATGAAACGCCTAGATTCCCACACCGTGAACGCGCTGGGTTCCAGGTAGGCGGCGCGATGATCGACCCTGCTGGACCTGGGACAGGTGTGGTGAACCGAGCTATCGCTGACATCGTCGGGAAATGGTCTACCAAGTACAACGCTGCAATCAATTACGGCTATGACCCCGGTGGAGGGCACATGTCGCCAGGCCACAACGTGACGGGTACGGCGACCGACACCGGGCCTGCGGCTGGCTGGGCGTCTGGCACTCCCTTGTTCGAGCGCGGCCTACAGTCGATCCAAGGCAAGGTCGATCAGATTTTGTACGGGTCTCACGGTATCGGCGAAGCATATCCAAACCATGGCTGGGGCAACCACGCTCATATCGAGTGGGGCATGCACCCCGACGTTCAAGGTGTGCTGGGTTCGCTTATCAAGAAACTCGAAATGACCGGACCGGATGGCGCTCTTAAGGATGTGGGTCAGGCAACGCTCGACGCGGCTGTGCGTATGGCGAATAGCCAACTCAAAAAGATGGGAGGCATGGGAGGCGGACCTGATCTCAACCTCCAAGGCATCGAGGGTTCTATCGCATCGCAGGCCGCGCAAATAGCGAAGGCAACCGGCAGCCCCAAACGCTCTACCCTGGCGCTGTTCGAGGCTCTATGGGCCGAGTCTTCGATGGGCGCTTCCGCTCCTGGCAATGTCCTCCAAGCTCTAGGCGCAGGCGGAGCGCCTATCGGTTCCGCCGCCGAAGAGATCAGCGGGTTCCTCACCGGCAAGCCGCGCTGGACGGGGACGGCTGCGATCCCGCTCGCGAGATCCACGAACATGCCCGCCCACGAGATTGCGCAGGCTGTGCAGAAATCTGCCTTCTCTAGCGGCTCGAACTACTTGGCGCAGAAGCAGCCAGCGATTGAGACGATGTCGCAGTTCGGCCTCCAAGAAGGAGGCATAGCCCATATGGCAAAAGGTGGAGCCAAAGGCAAAGGCTCCATATCGAAAAGCATCCAGAATGCCCTCAAGGGGATGTCGCAAGGGAAGAAGCTGCCGAAATACCAAGCCCAGCTGAAGCGAGTAGGCAGAAGGATTGCCGGCATAGGCTTAGGCAGGGGGAGAGTCAACCGTCTTTCCGGCCTAACCAAGGATGCCGAAAAATATGCGGAGTACGCTAGCAACGCTTCAAGCCTGACGACCCAGGATGAAGAGGGGAATATCTTCCAAGGAGAGTTCAAGGGTCGCAACGAGGGCGCTTGGTTGAATGAACAGCTAGGTGCTCTCATGGGTCTGCGCCGTGATGTAATCGCAGCCCATGGTGTTCTCCAGAGCCGCCAGATACCCCGTGTCGTCAAACTGCTTCGACAAGCTAAGAAACGTCTCTTGAAAGTTCGTAAAGCTATTCGCGAGGCCGAGAACATGAAGCTGCGAATAGAACGGAAAATCAAAGAGACGGAGCGCGCTAGGAAGAAGAGTGAGCATAAGCTTGAGGCAGAAGTCAAGCAGATAGAGCGGCAGATCGCAGAGGCTCGCCGTAACGTCCCGCCCGCGAACAAGCACAACAAAGCCGCTAGGAACGCAGCCAACAAAAATATCGACAATCTTGAGATCGCGAAGGAAGCCAAGAAGCGTGAGCTTGACCACTCAGGTAAGGGCGCTAACGACGAAATCAAGAAGATGAAGAGAAAAGTGCGCGGCATAGATAGAGCGCAATCTAGCCGCCGCCGAGTAGAGGGGACGCTCACCGGCAAGATCCTGCCCGGCCTGGAAGGCAAGCGCAAGGGGCTACATGAAACCATGGGGAGCTTGTTTGGGGATGGAGGCGAAGTACAAGGGGCTAGCTTCTACGGCCTCCAGCAAATTCAAGGAGCAGGAGGCCCAATAGATGCGGTGCCAAATCCGCCTCAGATTGGCACGCTAGGCGGCGAAGTATTTACGGTGCAAAATCGTCTGCGAGAAATTCGCGAAGAATCAGAACGCGCTAAGAACCTTTCTCCAAAAGACGAAAGCACCGTAGATGAACTTCTCAACCTTGAACGTGAACTCAATCTCAACCTTAAGAAAGAAAACCTAGCTCTAAAGTATCAGTTTGGTGTACTCTCAAACTTCCCAGGAGTAGGCCAGGTGGCTGTTCCCGATGCCGTGGCGTATGCTGGTTCGTTCGCCAAGGGCGGGGTGATGGCTGCGGAAGTGGGCGAGAAGGGGCGAGAGATCGTTGTAGCGCCACAGGGAAGCCGTGTAATCCCCAAGCATGAGGCTACCGCTGCCTTAGGCGGCGGTGGGCCTACAATGCTTGTAATCAAGGAGCTCACCGTCGATGTCGAGAACGGCACCGCTGAGATCGAGACCGAGGACGGCAAGTTTGAGGCTGAAGTCAAGAAGGTAAACCGCAAGCAGAGCCGATCAGCTATCACGCCAACCCCTGGCGGGATCAGAAAGGGACGGAGACCATAGATGCCTAGCGATGAAGCCATCGTTCTTGATCCCGAAGAGTTCACCCCTGATGATGTCGAGTTAGACCTAGACAAACTCGGCCTTCACGTCCGCGAAGCCGAGTGGGGCGACGCTGAGCATGAGCTGTTTATGGTGCGACAGAAGCTTGGTGAAATACCCGCCGACCGGCATCCGCCGAACCGGACCGTCACGCTGAAACTCAAGGCAGAAGAGGACGGCGCGCAGTCGCTTGCCGAGACTCTACAGAACCTCCAGATGAAGGTCGGCAAGCTACAGGAGCGCGGCGGTTGGGTTCGTAGGGACCCGGACAGCGGCGGCAACTTCCAAACTCCCGTAGCCGCTATTGTTCACACGGCTGTGCTTGGAGGCGTACACGGATGGTTGATGGCGCACAACCAGATCGCTCCTGAGATCACTTTGGTGTTGACCATAGGCCCGTACTTCTACGGCGTGGAAGAGATCGAAACCGCCTCATTTGAAGAGACGACGGATCGCGAGTTGATCTACAAGGTGGACGATTACAAGGGCACCGCCCCTGGCCTGAAACGGGTAATCGTTACCAACGAGAACGCCTCAGACGACTGGCGAGGCTTCATCGCTGGCTGGGAGTCACGGGACTACGCCGAAGCAGCGACGGCTGCGCTTGCATATGAGGCTGAGGACCTAACTCCGCTAAGCGGCGAAATCAAAGAACGATCAGGGGCGTCTGGTGGGAAAGTAGTTCGAGGTACTTTGCTGTCTATCTGGCAGGCAATTCTAGGGTCGGAAATCGATGGAGTAGGGCACATGACCCACATTGGTACGCGCCGGATGTTCGCGCGGGTGTACGATCCTGCTGAAGAACTCAAAGCTCGCGAAAAGGAATTGCGGATCGAATGGCGCTCACTCGGCTCTACCCGATGGACCATTAACAGGGCGCAGGTGGTCGCGTTCAGCCAAGGGTATTCGATCATCGATCTTGGAATCTGCCGACCTGAAAAAGGCGTCATCGGGAACCAGCGCTGGGAGTGGCGAATCGCGGGACGGACTAGCGGGGCGACAGGCACCACCATCGACATCGACAAAATCTGGCCAGTTCCCGCCGAGCAGATGCTGATCGCTAAGGATCGACCGCGCATTATCACGCCTACTTCTTTCATCAACTGGGATGAGTTTGAACAGAGCGAAGGAAACCTAAACGGCAAGGCACTGCCTGATGGCTCCGGTAACTGGTCCACCGAAACCGAAGGCAATCCCGACTTTGCGGTACACAACGGCGCGATTCGCCGAACCTCGAACAATGACACCTGGTGGGTGATAGCGAAACCGCCGACGAACAACCAGTTGGTTATTGCCGCAACCATGTCTTGGTATTGGTCGCGTCTTCCTACCGATAACGCTGAATCAGAGGTTCTTCGATCCCACTTGGAGTGGGGCAATGAAGTCGGCATGAACTCTTACTACAACCCGGCAGCAGGTTTGTCTTCTCTGAACTTCTTTGGCGATCTGTTCGAGTGGGCTTGGAAGGGCGCGACGGTCTACACCTTCACGATGTTTATCGTCGGCGGCGAGTACGCGCTGGGATGGATTCAGGAGGGCAACACGTCGAAAGCTCTGCCTATCGGTCCGCCTGACTTTGTAACGTTCGACACCGGCTGGGAAACGGCTCAGAGCATGCGCATCCGCGACATCTACAATGGAGACGAGAGTGTCGAACGCCGCTATCTGAACTTCGCCTCTTGGGTGCCCGACGTAACGGCGATCACCTATGCAGAACACGGCCTCGAAATGCGTAGCGACGGAGTATTCAGGCAGCACGAATCTGATGACGTCTGGGGCCGCGTGATCGCGGACGGATTCCTGCCGTTCGCCGCGCCATCGCTTCTTGAGAGCCACCCAACGCGAGGCATCATCATCCCGACGCGAAGCGACCTAGAGCGCCTGCCCGATGACGGCGAAAACGACATCGCCGCTGTTGAGAAATACTACCCAGGATACCACTTCGCTTCAGAGGCTGAATAGTGCCGACGATCCCCGAACAGCTTGAGGCGCTGGCAGTCCTCGATGAACTGCATCGTTCGCCCGAAGAGAACCCGCCGGAAGCGCCGTGGAAAGAAGCGGCAGGCTGGGCTGCCGGGAGCGGCGGCGCAGGCTCGATCACGTCGGTCGGCTGGCGCACCATTGCAGGGTTCAGCAGCGGCGCGAACATCGCCGCGATCCACGACGACACCAACACGGCAAAAGCCGAAATCCTTCACGCCAAGGTCCGGGCGCATACCGCCAGTTCAGGGTCCGAACGCTTCGCCTCGCTCTATCTGAATGTCTGGCCCGCAATTTTCGGCACCGGCGAACACGCCTATCGAGTCCGGTGGGTCCGCACCGGGACGAATACCTGGACCTTCACGCTGACCGAGCATTGGTCCTCAACGGAAGGCGTGGTGCTGGCCACGGTCGAAGGCGTGACGATGGTCGACGGCGAAGGCGGCGAGGTCGCGCTGCGCGTCGACAAGGGAACGCAGATCGTCTCCGTTTGGGTGAAGTCCGAAGAAGGCGCGGAATGGGAAGAAGTCGCCAGCGAAGAAGCTCAGACGGAACTCATCGGCTACACCGATGCATTCCCTTGGAGCGTCGGCCTTGACGCGGCAGGCAACACCTCACGCTGGGAGAACATCGGCGTCGGCGAAGGCGAAGAAGCGAGCGAACCAAAAGAAGAAGTAGTTGTCCCTGTCATGATTAAGCCCGCTATCGAGCGTATCCATGAGCTGCCGCCGGACCGTATGGCTATTAGGGTAGACGCCGCAAACGGAACGGCGGCTCGGTGGTCTGAAGATGAGCCGGCAGCCGAGAACGCTCTTGCCGACGTAGTTATCGAGGACGAGATTCCTGGCGGCTGGAAGTCGGTCAAGTGTTCTCTTGCGAGAGACCCCTACATCGACTGGCGCGACATCGAAGAGTTTGCCGAGATGAAGGCATACATTGAGGGCGTTGAGATCGTCGGCGAGGGCTTTCTAGACAAGGGACCAAGCGCCACCGGCGAGCGCCAAGCTATGAACCCAGAGTTCCTGGGGTGGCAATCCGTACTCAACGATAACACGGCTGCCAAGGTCGGATTCATAGATTCCGATCTAAGCAAATGGGGAGAGCCGAGTACGCAACGACGGGCAAACCTTGCCGGGGCCAACATACCTTTAGCTGCAAGTACTCAGACGGGATGGTTGAATGCAGGCGATAAGTTGCCTGGAGTTCTTTTTGATTTTTCAGGAGTTACTTCTGATTCAGCGACCGATCAGGCAGGGGAGGCTTGGAATGATAGTGGCGGTGATCTTATCGGGGCACTCCTCTATCACTACGAAACTCTCAAGAGCTATGACTCAAGCACTTCAACGTATTGGACTGATCTTGCCCACCTTGCTTCTGATGACATTCTCAGCGGGTCGTATGTGTCAGGCGAAGACCACCACCAGGTGACCAACAGCTCGACCTACGAACAGATCGTTTCGTCTGTCGCGATGCGCTACGCAGTCCTGAAGAGCCGCCACATCTCGGGGGCTAGCGGCAACCAAATCAACGCCGTCCATGGGTGGCTTGCTCCTAAGCTTCTAGGCATTCTAGCAACTCAGAACCTAACCCTCCAAGGTAGTTGGCCTGATGTTGGGTATACCGCTCAGCAAATGCTAGTTTGTTTCATCAACAACTTAGCACAGCCCCTCTACGCTACGGATGAGTCTGTGGATGATGATGGCTTCATCATTCCGCAGGCTTGGTATTTGGACGGCGGGCTGTCTTCTATAGTTGACGACCTTGTCAAATACGCTCTGTATGACTGGTTCATCTATCACGGCAAGCTATTCGAGCATCGTGAACCTGGGTCATACGGAAGGTTCTGGAAAGCCTATGTAACCCCTTCCGAACTAAATGAAGTCGGCAAGGACTCACAGCGCCTCTGGCGGTCCATCGTAGTCCAGTACACGGCGTCGGATGGCTCTACTAGGACGGTTGGTCCGCCAGGGTCTAATTCCGACACCGAGACTACCAAACTGGAAATCACGGACCCAGCGCATCCGGCTGTGCTTGCCGAACGAACTCGACGTGACTTGCTTGATCTGCGGGGCATCGGATCGGCAGAGGTTGCCACCAAGGTAGGGGAACGTTTTCTAGAGGAAGCAACGCTGCTGAATCGCTCTGGGTCGGCAAAACTTTCCGGGTATGTCATGGACAATCACGGCGTTCTCTATCCAACCGCTTGTGTCAAATCAGGTGACTGGATCAGCTTCACGGATTCCCATGACACTTCATACAGAAAAATCGTTCGCAAGAGCTACACGCATAGCGAGCGAAGCGCCGAGATAGATATAGACGCGCCACCTTCAGGCCTCGATGCCTTGCTCGAACGCCTACAGGTCGGCCTTATTAGTTTGGGGGTGGCTTAGCGGTGGAGGCGAATGGGATGGCTGCAAGGCTACAAGAGCACGATAGAAGGCTTGACGGCCATGATCGCAGCAAAGGCAAAATGTGGGAGCAGATTCATGACGGCAAGCTCAAACACACTGAAGTTAAGGGGGATGTGAGAAACATCCGCGACGATATCATCGAGTTGAAAAACGACTTTGGCGGGCAGATGAAGTGGATTCGCCGAGGGATGTGGGCTGCGGCTAGTACGTTCCTAATCTTCATCCTAATGCTCGCTGGTGTTTTGGTGGCGGTGCTTAGCAATGGCGGATAAGATGAGCGGCCCGATCCGTATGAAATACGCCGTGGTCGTTTTCATTGCGACCCTTGTGGTCGCCGCATCACTCGGCGTTGCCGGTATCTATGTCAAAGTCAAGAGCGATGAAGCCGACCGCGCCGCCGCGCGCGAGAGACAAAGCCAGTTCTGTGCCCTAATTTTGAACATCAATCAGGACCGGGTACAGCGTCTAAACAACACGCGGGAATATCTGATTACCAAGGCGGGTCGTGAACACACTCCACTTAACGACTACATCCGTACGGTATCCTTGCCCCGGACGACTGAAGAAGTGGCCGAGGAACGGCTGAACATACCAAAGCATTGCCTGGAGGAAAGATGACTTTCATCATGGTCCTGATTGCGTTGTTCAGCAGAATGACCATCGCGAAGTTAAGCAAGCGCTGGTTCCAAAGGATGCGTAGTCGTAAGCGTCAGAAGCGCCTATTTCTACGGACCCGGAAGCTAGGGCACCGCAAGGCTTACCGGCGTCACGGCCTCGCCATGCGGAAGCTGCGAAGCTTGATGAAGAAGGTCCGTGAGATGGAGCGGATCGACTGGAACGGATGCGAGCCGCTGCCGCTGTCACGCCGTCGCGCTCGCAAGGCGGCAAAGTTCATCTTGAACAGAGTAGACGGCCTGTATATCAGTTCAACCGTCCGGTATGACTCTGTCACCTACCACGGGCCAAGCCAACGCAGGGCTATCGACTTTGGGTCCAATGATCCAAGCGAGCGCCCCGAGCGCGAAGCGCAGAAGCTACTGTTGAAGAAGTTCGGCCCTGGCTACTTCTTGGAGTTGTTCGGACCCGACAACGATGGCTGGGTCAAGAACGGCCAGGTCTACACCGCAAGCGAGGGTGAATTCCTGGAGACCCTCCACGACGATCACTCGCACATGGCAGCCTGAAAGGAAAGAAATGGGCAAGCGAAGAAAGAAGCGCTGGAATCTACGCTGGGCGGCGAAGTTCGTAGCCAAATGGGAGGGTGTGCGACTCACCGCCTACTGGGATCGGATAGCACAGCCGCCGATCCTGACGATAGGGGCTGGGCATACCGGACCGATTCGCAAGGGTGGCAAGCTCCGCCCGATCCGCGAGGGCGACCGGATTAGCTGGGCCTACGCCATGGTGCTGCTTACCGGCGACCTGCGAACGGCAGCTAGGGCTGTGAACCAGTACGTCCATGTGCCGATTTCGGTGCGCCAGAGGATGGCGCTCATATCGTTGCCTTTCAATATCGGCGTCGGGGCTTTCGCTAGCTCGACTCTGGTGAAGAAGCTCAACAACAGGAACTACCGAGGCGCTGCCAACGAGTTCCTGAAATGGAAGTTCGCAGGCGGGGTAGTCATTCCCGGCCTGCTCAATCGCCGCCGCGCCGAGCGGTGGATGTTCATCAATCCAAGAAAGGGAGTCCGGCTATGATCTTCGGATATACGCTGGGGGAAGCCCAGAAGTTCGTTGTTGCGTTCATCTTCTTCGCAGCAACTCTCGCGGGTTTCTTCATCGCATTCGACCCCGCAACCACCCCGGCGCTAGTCGCCGTCTCAGGTGCGATCTTCGCCCTGGCAGGGGTGTTCCTCAACAAGCAGCATACCGTCGATGACATGAGTAAGGCGCTGTCCCAACTCCAGGGAACGTTGATCTCACTAGTCGGCATCTATGTGACGGTTGACCCGGCGCTGATCACGAAAATAGGAATGGCGGTAGCAGCGGTGATCGGTGTCTACGCGGTCTACAAGCGCGAAAATGATCCGGTTGAAAACGTACCTGTTGCCGCCCGGATCAACACCCCTCTGAAGTCTTTTACCCCGTAGCGTTGGCTGTGCTTTTTCCCGCTTCCGAGGATGGGTTGAAGGGCCTGTTCTCGGAAGTCGGGTGCTTCCCCTCTCCCCCTACGGGGGAGGAGAGGCGGGAGAGAGCACCCGCCCCACGCTATAGCTTTTCGTCGGGGCATCGGTTATACTTCATGGTGTAGTTGGTTCAAACATAACATGCGAAGAAGGAGCTACCGATGTCTACCACCGCCACCGCAATCCCCGCTACCGGGCCGCAGGTTGACTACATCCGCGACTTACTGGATGAGCGAGCCGTCGAGAACCCGGACGCTCTGAAAGAGCAGGCGAAGACCCTCGACAAGCGCATGGCGAGCCGTTGGATCGCCAGGCTGAAAGAAGTCCCGAAGCGGCACGAGAGCCAGCGCCACCAGCGCGGCTCGACCCCAAGCGTCAAGAGCGACGTTCCGGCAGGCCGCTACGCCGTCACCGGCGAGGACGGCACCACCGACTTCTATCGAGTGGACCGCCCGGCTGAAGGGAAGTGGGCTGGCTACGTATTCGTCAAGCTCCAGATCAGTGACGAATATCAGCGCATCCCGCTCCGCAACGTCCAGACGATCCTCGACAAGATCGAGACTGCCGGACCCGAGCAGGCGAGTAAGCGCTACGGACGCGAGCTAGGGCACTGCGGAGTCTGCGGGCGGACCCTGACGAACAACGACAGCATCGAGCGTGGTATCGGACCTGTGTGCGCCGGCAAGATGGACTGGAGCTTCTGATGGGGCGCCAGGGATACGAGGGACCGGATATGCGCAGCCCTGCCGGGAGGGCGGGGCTGCGCGGCAGGCTCCAGCGCGCGGCGCTAACCACAGAGCAGTACGCCACGATCAACGAGCAGGCGGACCAAGACGCCGAGTGGGAGCGCTACTGCCGCGAAAAGGCCGACCCGTTTGATGAAGCGTGGGGCGACCGATGAGGGTCTGGGATCAAATACCGCCGAGCAAGCTATGCCGCCAACACCTGCTCGGCGAGCACCGAGAGATCCACGCGATCTGGACGGTGCTCCGCCGAGCTAACCGGCGAACCCTGACCGCCGGGACGGCTGGGTATATGAATCACCCAGAGGTCCGGCGCTGGCGCGGGAAGGAGCGGGCGCTGGCACAGCGCCATAGCGTGATAGTCCGCGAGATGGAGGCGCGTGGCTACGAACACCGGACGCCGCTATCCAAGCTTCCGTTTGACGGCTCGCCGCGCAAGCCTAAGCCGATAGATGACCAGCTTGAAAAGCTGCGAGGGAAGAATTGCGATTGCGAGGTATCGTCATGAGCATTATCACTAGAACCAGAGCGACGCTTACGGTGGAGCAGGTTTATGCTCTTGCCGAGTTAGAGTTCAGCGATGACGTGGATATTAGCCGTGCTCGCGGGGAATGTCGAGAGATAGATGTTGAGTTCACGGAATCAGAGGCTGGCGGAAGGCATCTGTATGTGCAGGACAGGGAAAAGCGCGGTGGTCTCTATCACATCGCCCGGAACGGAAACACGACTTGGTGCGAACGATCATGAAGACTCCGACTTGGCGCCGGAAGCATCACACCAAGCCGAGGCGCATCGGCGACCGCAAGCAGCGTAGTCGCTTACGGTCTCTAGTTGCCCGGCTAGATGTGGAGGCGGAAGGCTCGATGCCTGCGGAGTCGTCTCATCTCGATTCACAGCGGGGTGGCTGGCGTGAATAGCAACCTAACTCCTGAGCGGCGCTCTGAAATAACTCTTCAGAATATTTCGACTTCGGATTGCGGGGTGGTCGCCTGTCAAGCAATCACCAAGCTGCCCCGAGCAGAGGCGGAGCGGCTGTGCATAGACATCGGCAGGTATGCCCCGGGAGAGGGGATAGCTCGCGGCGGACTCAACAAAGTGTTTATGAACATTGGCTACAAGTTGACGATGCTACGGACTTGGGAGGAACCCGGCCTGACGGTTGCGTCATTCGCCTTGGCTCATGAATACGGGCTGTTCCTGGTCTACACCGAGAGACATGTGTCGGCTCTAGTGGACGGCGACCTTCATAACGCTAAGGGCGACTGGCACGCGCCCGTCGAAGAAGCGTACAGAGTTGAGCGGAGGAACGCGCTGTAAGCGGATCGGCTATACTCCGCTGGCGGAGTTCAATATTCACCAAGGAGCTACAGATGTCTACCAACAGCAAGCAGCACCCAGTTGTCGCTGAGGTCAGCGATGATGGTGACCGCGTAAACGTCATCTTCAAATACCATCCCGACAGGGTGGTGAAGATCAAGAAAGTCCCGAGCGCCCGGTTCGTCCCCAAGGAGAAAGGCGGTCCGCTCTGGCGGCTCGACCTAGACCTGCCGACGATGCGCAAGCTGCGCGAGCAGTTCGGCGATGAGCTAGGGCTTGGCCCGAAACTCAAGGCTTGGGGTCACGGGGAAACTACCAAGGAGACCAAGCTCATCAGCATGAGCCAGGCCGACGATGCCGAGCTAGAGCGCGTACCGGCTCGCATGGTGAAAGGGGTCAAGCTCAAAGGCAGGCGCAAAAAGTTCAAGCTTCGCCCCTACCAGAAAGCCGACATCAAATTCATGTCGGAGACCAACAGCATCAACGCCAACCAGCCTGGCGCGGGTAAGACCATCGAGACCATCGGCGCTCTGATCGAGGCCGGGATGGAGTGGGGTATGCACCTGGTCTTCGCCCCGAAAACTTCTCTCCGTACGGTCTGGGAGGATGAAATCAAGGACACCTACAAGCTCGCCGGGTTCGATGAGCCGGTGATCCTGACCGGCGATACGCCCGATGAGCGCCGGAAGGCTATCGCTGAGGCAAAAGACCTAGCAGAGGAGGGCTGTGCTTTCTGGTTGGTCTTGAACCCGGCGATGGGCAGGATGAAAAGGGTTCGCCAGGGCAAAGGCGACAACATGAAATTTGTCGAGGAGCTTGTGTCGCCCGAGCTTGCCGAGATCAGCTGGGACGCGATGATCGTTGACGAGTTCCACCTAATGGGCCTCTCGAACCCTGCAACCCTGTCGAGTCGCGGCATCAACTACATCGCAGAGGCAGCACAGCCGACACGGCGCTACGCTCTCAGCGGCACCCCGATGGGCGGCAAGCCGATCAAGCTTTGGGGCGCACTCCACTTCTTGAACCCCGGCGAGTTCTCGAGCCGCTGGAACTGGGCGCGGCACTGGCTGGTCATCAACTCCAACCAGTACGGGTCGAGTATCGAGGGGATCATGCCGGGCCGCGAGGTCGATTTCTACAACCACCTGAAGCCCTACCTGGTGAGGCGAACCAAGCGCGAGGCGCTTCCGGGGCTGCCGCCGAAGAACCGCATCTCTGTGTGGTGCCCGATGACTCAGCGCCAGGCAGAGCAGTACAAGCACTTCGCGACTGAGGCGGAGTGGCGGATCGAGGGTGCCGAGGAAGAAGGGCGTCTGACCGCGACGAACGTGCTGGCGGAGTACACGCGCCTCAAACAGTTCGCGTCGGCATACTGTGATGTCAAGCAGACGGGGCGCGAGAAGAACGGCATCCCCGAGATCAAGGTTGAGCCGGTAGCTTCCGACTCCGGCAAGATCGAGTCGCTGGTTGAGAAACTCCGCGAGGAGAACGTGATCGCCAGCGGCAAGGATGACGATGATCCGAAGTGCGCCCTGATCTTCAGCCAGTTCAAGGCGTTCGTGTATGGGCTGGCTGACTATCTCTACCATGAGCACAGTATCCCGGTCGGAATTATCACCGGCGACACCAAGGACTCCGCTAGGGTTGCCCTCAAAAATGCGTTCCAAGAGCAGAGCATCGAGCCTCTGAAAGCGCTGCCGGTTCGCTCGCGAGTAGAAGGCATTGATGCGATGATCGCCAACGACACTCCGCCACGGGTGATGCTGATGTCGACCGAAGCAGGTGGAGCGTCGATCACGTTGACGCAGGCCGACTCGGTTCACGTCCTTGACGAGACCTGGGTGCCCGACAACCAAGAGCAGGCTGAGGACAGGGCGCACCGGGGCGACGACAAGACGATGGAAAAGGATGACGTCAGGATCTACTACTACCGGACTAAGGGCGCCATCGAGGAATACATCATGAAGCTGGTAGCCGACAAGGCTCTCAACAATAAAACGGTTCTCGATCTTCGCCGCCGCATGCAGGCCGACCTGGAAAAGGCCGAGCAGGAAGAGGCGACGGCGTGACAAGACTTCGGCGCAAGGTTGGTAGCTCGACTGGAGCCGAAGGCGGGCGTGCTCACGGGGCGCGCTCGCGGGGCGTGGTGCGCGGCGGGGCGTCGGTAGACCGCTCCGCCGCGACCGCCCCGAATGGGCTTGTCTCGTGGCGTCTCGCTGGCTTTCTCGGCCCGCCCTTGGTAGGGCGTCGGGATCGCGAAGCGCGACGCGAGGCGAGCCGTTATAATGCCATGCGTCTGGGTGGACGCCGCGCGGTGGAAGCCCGGACCTCAAAAATAACACAGAGGAGAGTTCAATGCCCGCTAAAACCCCAAAGCGGAGCAAGAAAAGCAACAGCAAAAAGCGCCCGGTAAAGCGCAAGCGACAAACCGCGAAGCCGCAGCCGCTGCTGATTAGGACCAGCGAGCGAAGCAGCCATGAGGCCTGCCCGTGGCAATGGGGCATGGGCTACATTCATAAGCTCTCGCCGCGTCGCGAGGCACCGGCGCTTCGATTCGGCACGCTGGTCCACAAGGCTCTTGAGAAGCGCTACCCACCCGGCATCAAGCGTGGACCTAAGCCCGCTGAGACTTTCGAGAAGCTCTTCCAGAAAGAGCGAGCCGAGACTGAGAGCAAGTGGAAGATGAAAGTCGAGGATGACTGGGAGGACGCCCTAGTTGTCGGCATCGACATGATGGAGGCGTTCATCGAGAAATACGGACGTGATGAGGACTGGCGCGTGATCCAGTCCGAGATGACTTTCAAGGTTCCGGTCTATCTTTCCGCCGATGGTGCCGTCAACAACGCTCTGTTGGTGAACGCTCTGCTGGAGGCCAAAACCTTGACCAAGAAGCAGGTCGAAGGCAAGGACCCGCTGTTCTACTACGTCGGCACGATGGACGGCGTTTGGGAGAATCGGATGGATGGCGGAGTTCGGGTCGTAGATTGGAAGACGACCAGCAGCGACCCCATCAAGGAGGCGGCGGGTAAAGCCGCGCTCGATGAGCAGACTACTGCTTACTGGACTTGGGGTGTCGATTACCTCATCGGACAGACTCTGCTGAAACAAAGGCAACAGCAAGCTCTCGATGGCATGCTATTCAACTGGCTGCGGAAGGCGAAGCGTGACACGCGCCCGACGAACGCGGACGGCTTAGCTCTCAACCAAGACGGGTCGATCAGCAAAAAGCAGCCGCCGCCGATGTTCCACCGCGACGTTATGCACCGATCCGAAATCGAACAGGACAGCGCCCGCGAGCGCGCCATCCAACAGGTACTCACCATGATGGCTAAGCGCGTCGGCCTGCTACCGATCTACAAGACGCCGGGAACGGGCTACCCGAGCCAGCAGTGCAACGCCTGTGCCTTCCGCGACATCTGCGAGGTCCATGAGGCGGGCGGCGACTGGGAGTTGATGCGCGATAGCTCCATGGACAAATGGAACCCTTACGGCGATCACGAGATCAAAGAAGAGGGCAAAGCCCGATGAAGTTCAGGACGACAACCCGCCGAGGCTCACCCACGCAGCCGAGGCTCCCACTAAGAGGGTCAAAAACCTGTAAGGGATCGACGGATACCGTGGTGCATGGTAGTCGATCCGCGCAGGGTAATCAGCTTGATCAGCTGTGCCGTCCTCCCAACTTGTTCGAGTTCCGACTCACCAACACCGACGCTTATGCCGTCTGGGTTGATGAGCGACCTGTAGGCAGTGTTCTCTGTAGCCCTTACTACCGCTGGCTCGCTCTTGATCTAGACGACAACATCGTCGCCCGGAATGTGCCGGAGCGAGAAAAAGCCGCAGCAATACTTTGGGATCTGTAGTTCAAAATAACATGGAGGAAAGATGAGCAAGCTCCATCCGAACCACCCCAAGTTCTCAGCCCTGATCGGGCAGCGCAAGCGCGACGGGCTGTGCTGTTGCTGGGACTGCCTGCGCTCGGACGGGATTACTCCGCCCCGAGGCTACCGCACGACCTACAACCGTCTGTACCCGCATACGGTCTTCGAGAAGGACCCCGGCGGCGAACCGTTTGGCAAGTCGAGGAAGACGGAGAAGCCTGACCAGGTCACTGAAAGCGGTAAGCAGCTGCGCGAGGCCGTAGCGAACAGGTCGGTGATCTAGATGGACATCAGAACTAGATGCGAGAAGGAAGAAGCAAAACACGCCGCGAGCATGCGTCGCTCGAATGAACGCCGTTTGCTCAAGGCGAGGCAGCAGCGACTGGAGCGGCTTTTAGCTGTTCCGGCTGTGCTTGGCCTTGTCGGTTTGATCTTCTGGATCACCCGGCCCATGCCGGTCGAACAGTGGTACGTCGCTCTGGCGAGCGTCTTCCTGCTGGTTCCCTACTGGACTATCAAATACGAGATGGAGGAAGACTGATGCCACAGCCGCAACCGCAACCGCTAACGGCAGGCAAGGGTGTCGCCATGATGCTCTACGGACTCAACAAAGTCGGGAAGACCTTTCTGGCCGGCACCGGCAAGCGCACCCTGATCATCCGTCCGCCCGACGACCACACCGACGCGATCCCCGCGACCGCCGATGTTGAGGAGCTTGTGTTGGACTGCTGGTCCGACATGTTCGAGACTTTCTCGTGGCTCCAGCAGGGCGCTCACGCCGACTACGATTGGGTGTGGCTCGACACGATCAGTCTGATGCAGGACCGGCTGCTGGAGGATGTGGTGTCCGACATGCTGATCCGCCGTCCTGATCTGGCGATGGATAAGGCGGGCGCGGACCCGGACCGGCAGTCCTGGGTGAAGCTCAAGGAGAGCGGCGTCATCATTCCTGAGTACGGCGCTGACAAAGGCGAGTACAAGATCAATTTCGACCGCATATCGAAATGGGTCCGCGACATGGTAGGGATTGCGAAGGCCGGGGCGTTCAACTTCGGCATCGTCGCGCATCCTATCGAGTGGTGGGACCCGACTCGCGGCGACCATGGCGAGGAAATCTGGGCACCCTGGATTCAAGGCAAAGGGATGATCCCAAAGATTTGCGGCTACATGAATATCATCGCCTACCTTCAAAAACAAGAAGCCAAAGGAGGAGATCAGAGGGTGCTGCTGGTGGACTCGCCAGGATTCCTAGGAGGCGACCACTTGGAGTGTATCCCTGAGTTGAAATCTGGTCGACATGGAATTGTCGAACCGACGATAGCCAAGCTTGAAAAGGCTATCAAAGAATCACCCGCGCGGAGCGGCAGCACGTTGGCTGCGCAACCCAAGCGGAAGCGTAAACCTGCGCGCAAACGTCGCGCCAAGAAATAGCAACCGAAAGCGAGGAAGTCTAGCATGGGAGTTCTAAAGTTCGATTTGTCCGATGTCGAGCCAGGACAGGATTTCGACACGCCAATACCAAAAGGTACGTACAAGATGCGCATTCTTGAGATCAAGGATGAGCCGTCAAAGAGCGACGGCAGGCCGATGTACACGGTGGAGCTAGAGGTCACCAAGGGCGACTGGAAGGGACGCCGCCTCTGGGACTACATCAAGTACGCCGACGACACCAGCCAGTGGAAGCTGTCGCAGCTTCTGGAAGCACTCGGCGTCATCGGCAAAGACGGCAAACGGAAGGGGTCATTCAACCCGGAGAAGTTCATCGGCAACGTCGTGGTAGTCAGGGTGAAGCACGAACACTCGGAAGACTACGGCACGCAAGCCAAGGTCGGCTCGATGCAGCCGCTGCCCGAGAGCGAGGCCGAGGAAGCCGAGGAGCCAGAGGTCGAGGAGCAGGAGGAGTCCGGCGACGGCGAAGGCGGCGAGGAGGAGATTACCGCCAAGCTGGTCAACGAGATGGATCTCGATGAACTAAAGGATCTCGCGGAGGAACAGGAGCTAGAGATCAAGTTCACCAAACGGTCCAAAGCCGAGAAAAAGGCGGCGGAGATCATCGAGGCCCTGGAGTTGGCCGATGAGGTCGAGGACCCCGAGGACTGGGACGCCCTGGCCGCGCTCGACAGGGACGACCTAGTGAGCTACATCGAGCAGGAGGAGATCGAGATCGACCCCGACGACCATGACGAGGACGACGATCTTCGCAAGGCCGTCGCCGAGGAACTGGACATCGAGGTTCCCGAGGACGCCGAGGACGACGGGGATGACGACAAGCCCGACTACTCGGAGATGTCCGTCAAGGATTTGAAAGCCACGTGCAGCGAGCGCGGGCTGGAGACCAAGGGCGGCAAGAAAGCTCTCGTCAAGCGCCTCGAAGAGGACGACAACAGCGGCAGCGGCGAAAGTGACCCGTTCTAGCGACGCCCCATATAAGACCGCCAACTTGACGTTGGCGTCCTTCTTGGCCCACAAGGACCAGCGGTACAGGCTGGTCAGGACCGAGGGACGGATGGCTACCTGGGAGTTTGACGGCTCCCAGGTAGTCGGTCTTGTCGCGCAATTCGAGCGGGGAGAAGCGCAGGTCGAGCCTCAAAGCTTCCACCACTCGCTGACCAAGACCCGGAGGACTCTATTCGACTTTATCAACGGTGACGATCCCGAGTGGGATGAGGAGAAAACTCAACAGCACAGCCCGTCGCGCCGTTCCCGAGAGGGTGCGTCGTGATGGGCGCTACGCCGGAACAGCTAGAGCGGCTGGCGCCCTACATCGCGGGCGAACAGCCAGACTACAGGGGCGAGATAGCGATGCATTGCCCGCTCCACGGGGACGGCAAGCGCTCGGCGTCGGTCAACCCCGAGAAGGGTGTCTGGTTCTGCCATGCGGGCTGCGGCGGCGGGTCCGTCCGGCAGCTGGTCGGTGCCGAGGACACGTGGAAGCCTGTTCCTGCCGGAGCTAAGCGGCGACCGGCGATGGCTGCTCGGAGCGTGGAGGTTCCCTTCAACACCGATGACGTTCAGCGCTGGCACCACCGCCTGCTTGACGACAGGATGGCAATCGACCTGCTGTTTGATCGGAAGGGGATACGACTAGACACGGCGCGACGGGCGCTGCTAGGGTTCAACGGGCGGTACTTCAAGATCCCAGTGTTCTCTCCTGAGCGCGAGGTCTGGAACGTCCGCACCTATGACATGGACCCGAGCAACGGACGGCGTAAGATTTGGAGCGTCAAAGGGATGGGCGCGGCCAAGCTGTACCCAATCGGTCCGCTCACCCGGACCGTATCCGGTGAGGCTGTGCTGATCTGTGAGGGCGAGTGGGACACCCTGCTAGCTCTACAGGCCGGGGCGTGCGCTGTGACGCGAACCGATGGGGCTGGTAAGCCCTGGCATGACGAGTGGTCCCCGCTGTTCGAGAACCGCCGGGTCTACATCTGTCCCGACCGTGATGAGGTCGGCGTTGAGAGTGCCGAACGAATGGCGGCAGCGTTGGATGGGATTGCCGCCAAGGTGAGTTTCGTCAACCTGCCATTCGACATCACCAAGAAAGATGGCAAAGATCTGAGCGACTATCTGCTAGAGCGCGAACGCGCCGACTGGTACTTGCTTGGCAACTTGATGGCCGAGGCTAGCCCTGCCATCAGAGAGGAGCTAGCGGCATGAAACGGATCGCCGTACTAGGTTGTGGCCCGAGCGGACTGCTGGCTGCGCATGCGGCTAAGAAGCTGGGGCAGGACGTAACGGTATTGTCGGTGAAAGAGCGCAGCCCGATCTTGGGAGGGCAGTACCTCCACATTGAGATCCCGGGGATAACGGGTGAGGCATCCAACGTTACCTACATCAAGATTGGCGACACCAGAGGCTACAGCCAAAAGGTCTACGGCAAGCCGGACGTGCCCTGCTTCCGCTTTCCGGCGGGCGAATACCCAGCCTGGTCTCTGACCGAGGCGTATGGGAACCTCTGGGATATCTGGTCTGACAAGATCGAGCATTGCTGCGTCGGACCTGATGATGTCGAGCAGCTGTGCGGGGAGTACGATTTAGTGTTGAGTACGATCCCGCGCGACATCCTCTGCTACCGCAGCGAACATCCGTTTGAGCGGCAACTCATCCGGGTCGCTCAGGGCGGGACGCTTATCAACCCGCACGTCGAGAATGTCGTCCTCTACAGCGGGCGTCCGCGCGACAGCTGGTACCGTACCAGCAACTTGTTCGGGCATCACACCACCGAGTGGAGCGAGGCTAGCATCGAGAGCGTAGACAACACGGAGTTGTTCGACCTGTTCGACATGCCGCCTAACGAAGATGAAGCCCGCCAGGAGATCTGGCTCATGGGAGGGTTCAAGCCGTTGCGACACGGCTGCGACTGCCATGACGAGCATGACAACCTAGTTTGGCTCGGACGGTTCGGGCAGTGGTCGCATGGCGTGTTGGTGTCCGATGCTTTCGAGCAAGCGCAACAGGCGATCAAGGAGGCGGAGCAATGGGACCGCTAAGAGGCGGAGCAGAGCCACCCACTTCTGACGAACTGGAGCGCTCGAACCGCGAGCACATGGAAGTTCTCGACATGGCGATGGAGGTCTACAAAGAGCGCAACGCTCGCTACGGCGACGCTTGGAGGCGGAGCGGTTGGCGCGGCACGCTCACCGACCTGCGCCGGAAGATCGAGCGGGCGTGGAGCTTCCTGTGGCACGCCGAGCCGGGAGACGGGGATGAGCAGCCCGACATAGATGATCTGGTGGACATCATCAACTACGCGGCGTTTTCCATCCGAGCCATCAAAGAGAAGAACCGCGACGGTTACGGCGGCTGGTGGTGACATCAAGAATGACTGACAAGATGGCGGAATTGTTCGACCGACGTAAGGCTTGGAAGGCGCTCGAATGGGTGCAAGAGATGTCGCATGGTAGTGCCGAGCAGTTTTACGCTAGCGACTATTTGACTTGTCGCGTAGCGGGGATGGAGAAACCGGCGGTAGTCGAGTACGGCCTACCCGCCAAAGTTGCCGAGGCAATCCGCGACCAGATTGACCAAAGGCTACCCGAGGATGTCTGAAAACACCGGACAAGGCAGCAGCGGTAGCTGGCGTGACGACTCGGTGGATACCGCCCATGAGTCCAAGAAGCACAAACGAGGAGCGCGTGGCACCGATGACATGGCTTCGCTCAAGGCGTTCGAGTCGAAGCAGCGCAAGCATGTCGAGTTCCAGCCCTTGGGCGTTCGGGCGCGGAAGCGCCAAGAAGCCGCAGCCCGTCTACACGGGGCGCTCAAGCCGATGCGGTTCGTATCGCTCCACCATCACAGCACGTTCTCATTCCTAGACGGGTTCCAGATGCCGGAGTCGCATGTGCGACGCGCTACCGAGATCAACATGGGTGCGCTTGCGATGACCGAGCATGGCAACATCTTCAGCCATGTCAAGCTAGAGAAGGCCGCGCAGGAGCAGGGCGTCAAACCGATCTTCGGCTGCGAGTTCTACATGGGCTGGACCGATGAGAAGCGCCGCCACCAGAAGAAGAACCACCTGACTGTCATCGCCAAGAACGCGACAGGCTACATGAACCTGCTCGCATTGACTACCCGTAGTTGGAGAGAGGGGTTCTATTATGAGCCGACCGTCGATTGGAACTGGCTGGTTGAGCATCGAGAGGGACTCGTCATCCTCAGTGGCTGTCAAGGTTCAGCCCTTTTCACGGCTGCTGTTGGCGGTAAGCACGTTGCCCCTGAGGAAGCAGGATTCAAGCGAGCACTGCGTGTTGCGCGTTGGTTCACCGAGCGGTTTGATGATTTCTATATCGAGGTCCAAGCCTTCCCAGAGCTTGAGTCAACTTGGCTTGCAAATCCGATCCTCGCCACTGTTGCAAAGCGAGTCCGCCGACCTCTTGTTGCCACGCTCGATATTCACTATACGGCTCCTGAGGAGGCGGAGATCCAAAAGATCCTCCACAACGTCCGACCAGGCGAGAGCCGGACCCTAGAGGAGCAGGAGCAGGATTGGGGTTACGACGTACCCCTGGCCCATCCGCCCACCGACATGGCCGTGTATAGGCGCTTACGGGGTACGGGCTTGTCGAAGAAGCAGGCCATCGAGGCCATCGTTAGCACCGAGGAGATCGCGCAAGAATGCGACGTCACCTTGCCCCGCCTACCGCAAGTCGAGTACCAGCTGCCCGAGGGCTACGACAACGTCACCGACTTTTGGCGCGACCAGCTACGTGCGGGCTGGGACTACCGTGGCTGTCGCGATATGCCTCTTGATGAGATCGAGCGATACAAGGTGCAGCTCAAAAAGGAGATGGAGGTAATCGAGGCGAAGGGGTATGAGAACTACTTCATGATTGTCCAAGATGGGATCGTCTTCGCTAAGGACGAACAGATCCCCGTTGGTCCGGCGCGCGGGTCGGCTGCGGCTTCCCTCGCCTGCTGGCTGCTGCGGATCACTGAGGTCAACCCGATGGACTTTGACAACCTGGTATTCGAGCGGTTCATCGACTGGAGCCGCGAGGATATGCCGGACATCGACATCGACTTTGCCACCTACGGGCGGCAGAGGGTCCGTGAGTTTTACGTCAACAAATACGGCGAGGACTGCGTGTCGAACATTGGAACCTTCACGATGTATAAGTCAAAGCTTGCGCTGAAGGATGCGGGCAGGGTTCATAAAGTTCCTACCAAGGATATCGAGACGATCAAGGAGTTGCTGCTGGAGCGGTCGAGCGGCGACCTGCGAGCTAGCGCGACCATCGAGGATACTGTTGATCAGTTCGACGCGGCCTATGATGCGGTGAAGCGGAACCCCGGCCTTGTCTACGCGATGGACCTGGAGGGCAACGCCAAGGGGTTCGGAGTACATGCGGCGGGCCTTGTGATTAGCTCGGAACCGATCACCAATGTGACGGCTCTGCTAGAACGCGAGATCAAGGGTGAGACCAAGCAGGTGATCGCCATGGATAAGTATGACGCCGAGCGACAGGGGTTGGAGAAGCTTGATTTCCTCTCGCTGTCTACGATGGACGTGATCGCAGACGCCCTCAACACCTTAGATATGAGCCTTGAGGAACTTTACGAACTACCGCTAGACATCCCAGAGGTAATCCAAGGGTTCAGAGAGAACGATGTGGTCGGGATTTTCCAGTTCGATGGCCGCGCCACTCGCATCGTAAACGGCGCGCTCAAACCAGACAACTTCCATGAGTTAGTCTGCGTCAACGCCCTGTCGCGACCCGGCCCGCTCCACAACGGAGCGGTCCAGGGCTACGTCGGCGCGAAGTTCGGCGACAGTCGTAGCGACATGATCCACCCGGCGCTCGACTTAATCACCGAAGATACGAAATATCAGATCATCTTCCAGGAGCAGATCCTCCGCATCGTGTCGATCATCGGCGGCTTCGACTGGACCAGCGCCGCGTACATCAGGAAGATCATCAGCAAGAAGCTTGGCGAGCAAGAGTTCAACCGTCAGTGGGACGAGTTTCGTAAGGGCGCTCTCACCGTCCATGAGCGTTTGGATGTCCCGCCGATGGATGAAGAGACCGCCAAGCTGATCTGGGGAATGTGTATCACGGCGGGTGCTTACGCCTTCAACGCAGCCCACAGCACTGCGTACAGCAAGATCGCCTACTGGTGCATGTGGCTCAAGCGTTTGTACCCGGCGGCTTTCTATTCTTCCTCGCTGGCGAAGCTAAAAAACGATGACAAGATCGAAGCTCTTCGACGGGATAGTGTCAAGCATGGTATCAGCCTCAAGCCGCCGTCTCTAAACGCTGGCGTGGATTGGAGCGTCGTCTTTGACCGCGACCGTCCTAACCGCCGGCAAGCGGTAAAGGAATCAAAAGAGGTCCGAGCGGGCCTGCGGCAGATACCCGGTATCGCCGAGAAGTCTGCTCTCAAAATTCTCGAATACGGGCCGTACCAGCGCTGGGAAGATCTCACGGCTGTGCCTGGAGTCGGACCCAAGACGGTTGAAAGGATCACCGAGTTCGTGAATCAAGCCGATCCTTTCGACATCTACAAGCTCGCGGAAAATCTAGAGGCTATGCGCGCCACGCTCGCTGGCGGGATAGACTCGGCACAGGGGCGACTACCCCTACCTACGCATACCGCTGACGAGATCTTCGACGCCGATGGAGGGTCGCGAATCACCTTCCTGGGACAGCCGACCCATCGCAACCTGCGCGACATATTCGAGTCCAATAGGGCTAAGACCGGCAAAGCGCTCGACAAGTCAGAAGTAAAGGACGCAGACTACAGCGAATGGGTCGTCATCACTTGCCGCGACGCTGATGATCTGGCGTCGTTTGTCGTGCCGCGCAAGAAGTATCCTCGTTTCAAAGAGATGATCTGGAAAATGGAGTTGGGTAGTAACGATCTTCTTCTATGCTCAGGGCGGAAGGGCAAGATGAAGGGCACGCTTGGCGAACGGTCCGGCATAATTTTCGTGGACAAAATGTGGGTCTTGGAGGTAGACAATGCCTGAACTGAAGCACGAGAACTTTACTTATCCGCCGAATCAGATTGACAAATGGGGAGCCGTGAAAGGCTGCACCTGTAAAGCCTGTGAAGCTCACCGCCAAAATAAAATGAAGGAGCATAACTATGTCTGACGACAGGAAAACCGGAACCGACATCGAGGCGTGGGCTGATGAGGCCATGTTCTCGGCGGAGCCAATCGACCAGGCTGGTCCGAAGGTCTACATCATCAACGCTACGCCGGACCCGCTCGGCTCGATAGCAGCGGCCAACGCGATCTATGAAGGCAAGGTGCTGAGAAGCCGCAGCCGCGTGACCGATGAGATGCGGCAGTACGCCTGGGAGCAGGTCGGCAAGACCCATCTCAAGGCACCACTGGAGTTCATCGACATCCACTTCCTGATCGAGGGCGTGACGCGAGCGTTTACGCACCAGATGGTCAGGCAACGCACGGCTGTGTATGCCCAGGAGAGCATGCGCTTCGCGGTCAAGGCCGACATGGTCGAGGAGATCGACCTGCCGCCGACGATCCGTAAAGGGTCGATGGAGGCAGGCGTGTGGGAGCAGGCTGTCGAAGCCGTACAGCAGGCCTACAGCTACCTAGTCGCGAACGGGGTACCCGCCGAGGACGCGCGCGGCCTAGCTCCGCATGCGGTTAGGACGAGGCTCCACTACAAGACCAACCTCAAGAACCTGATCGACCAGGCAGGCAACCGTCTGTGTACTCAGGCTCAGTTCGAGTGGCGCTGGGTCTGGGCGAGGATTCTGGAGGCCATGCGGAACTGCTGCCCGGATAACTGGCAGTGGAGGCTGATTGCCGAAAGCGAGGAGTTCCGGCCTGTGTGCTACGCGCAGGGCAGCTGCCCTTGGGGCGGCGACATCGACCGGCCTTGCAAAATCCGTGATCGCGTTGAAGAGGGTCGCTGGAATGAGATAGACATCCGTGAGTGGCTGCTCGATCCGAACGCGGCGCGTCCCGAGAAGGGGCGGACCAGTGCTTAGGAAGATGGGGCGGGGTAGGCGGCGCAAGCGTGACAGGTTTGTGCCGCCGCCCAAGCCAGGGCCGCGCTACATGTCTAGCCCTAGCGGTTTCATATTTGACCGCACAGACCCTAAAGGCCGTGGCAAACTCCCCCGCTAAAAACCGGATGCGGGTCGCTATCGACAGGGCGATAGCTGAGCCAAGCGCGGAAGAGGGCTGGGCCAAGATGCTCAAAGGTGTTGACGACATCTACCACGCTGTAGCGCTAGGGCGTTCCTGGAAGAACGATCATGCTCACGACTACATATGGGTCAAACAGAAGGAGCTATAGATACCATGGCAATTGAAGTCCAAGTGCTCGCGCAGGTGGTAGATAGCGAGCCTGAGAATCCGATGAACAACGGCATACTATTCAAGTCAGGAGTAACGACGGTAGCAGTAGCGCCAGAGGACACCAATATCGCCAACTGCTTCGCGATAGCAAGGGCGCGTCTGGACACCATCGTCGCCGAGGTAAGCGCTGACTTGCGAGAGCAACTCAAGGTTGCTGAGGAAGGGGTGAGCAATGAAATTTCCTAAGCTTGAAATCCTGGGCTACATCTACAACCGACCGTCAGCTGAGCAAACCTTCCGCGAGGTAGTCAAGAACTACCAGAGGTACGAGGAGGACAGGCAACCCGATGAGACGTCTGCGAGGCTCAAGGTTGAACAGGTTGTAGCGACTGCGTTCAAGGAGCACGACAGGGAAAAGAAACATCTAGAAGGCAACGGTTAGCAGGGGAATTATGCCAAAACAAAACGTACTAATAAGGGCAAATCGGGATCAGCTGTACTCCATGGCCGCCATCTCATCGTTCGGCGAGGGGACCGAGTTGATCATCGACCACAAAAGCTATGACCCGAATGGCGGGACGATCCGCTTCGCCGTGTCGGTCCGCGACAACTCGCCCGAGCAGCGTCTCAAGGACCGGCACGACAACGGGTATGCCTACTACGATGTCAACTCGGAAGGCCACGTCAAGCCGCTAAAGGAAGACGAACTATGAAACGTGATACGAATGATGACCGGAAGCAGGGCGATGGGAGCGGGGACCAGGAGGCCGACCGTGGCTGAGGTAGAGCGGTTCGATATCCGTACGAACACCGAACGGCACCGTGAGGAAATGGTGCGCGACGACTTAGGTGGGTGGGTCCGCTACTCCGACTACGAGCAGGCCGAGAAGCGGGGCGCTGAGATCGCCGCCAAGGCTGTAGAGGCTGAGTGGGAGAAGTGTGCGGAGGATCATGTGTCAAAGGTCGAAGCTACGAAACGTCTAAATGAGGCTATAGAGGCTGAGCGGGCGCGGTTGGCGCACGGCGGCGAACCAGACATCTCTCCCGGCGGCGTAATCGCTGCGGAGCCGGACGGCACGATCACCCTGGATGACGGAATCACGACCTGGAATCCGGCGCGAGCAACGGCCTTCCTGTGCGACCAGGCCATACAGAAAGAGCGGGAGCGGCTGCTCAACGCCTTGCGCGATGAGGCAGATAAGCGGGCTAGCGATCATCGCCCTTGGAACGAACACGATCAGGGCTTTATCGCTGCCTATCAGTATCTCGCCGCACTACAGGGAGACAACGATGCCTAGCCAGAGCTTGCCGGATGGGGTGGAGCGGTATCGCGCCGGAGACCACTGCTTTGTGGGCGATCCAGATGGGATGGCCGTGCTTGTAAAGGACCTCCCCAAGATCGAAGAGCAGGTACGCCAGCAGGTACGGGAGGAGTTGACAGACGCACTCAATGGGCTTTTGCGGAGGGCGGAGCTGCATCTAGAAGCCGCTGGAGACAAGACCGAAGAGGATCGCGCCTGGCTGTATCGGATGTCGGGCGCAAAGGTCGCTTTCGAGGAAGCCCTCGCCACCCTCGACCGCGAGCTACCTGGCGTGCGTCCGGCGCTGTTGCCGCCAGGGGAGACCTGTTGATGGACGACCTACTCGCCGCAGTCAAAGAGATAAAGTCGGAGCAGAACGATGACCGTGAGATTGATCGCGTCCGCATTACCTCGCTTGCGATTGCCGGCTCCATTGTCACCATGTCATATGAGGCTGAGAAGGACGGCAAGCAGGTAGAGCGCCGCGAGCTACTTATCAGCCCTTGCGATTGGGATCGGGTGATCGAAGACCTGCCAATCGAAGTGAAGCGTTCGAGTCCGGTGTTGCTGTATGGCATCCCGGTGGTGTTCGACTGATGGCCAAACGGAAACCCAAATCCAAGCCTAAGCCGAAGTTGGAGCGCTTCAAAAGCGAGGGGCTGGCGGGCGAGTTCGGCGGCATGACCGCGCTGGAAAACGAGCCGCCCGTGAACTGGCTTCTGCCCGGTTGGCTTGCGGGCAACGAGCTAACCTGCATCTATGGCAAAGGTGGAACGCTCAAGAGCTACATCGCGCTAGGCTGGAGCCTCCAGCTTGCGAGCGACGGCAAGAAAGTTCTCTACATCGCCGCCGAGGGTACCAGCGGGCTGCGCAGCCGGGTGGATGCGTGGCGCGCGAAACATAATTGGATGGCGGAAGTCATACCGACTTGGAGCTACTACAACGCCAACGTGTTAATCGACCAGGACCAGCAGTTAGTCCAATGGGCGCATGCGCTCTACCACTACCTGGGAGAGAGCAACGAGATCGACTTGATCATCATCGACACGCTCGCCAGGAACTTCATGGGTGATGAGAACAGCGCCAAAGAGATGGGGCAGTTCGTGGAGGGTTGCGAGACGCTGAGGCGGAGCTTCAACGCAGCCGTCCTGGTGATCCATCATGAGGGCATCACGACCGGGCGGGACAGGGGAAGCCCTGCGCTGCGCAACGCGACGTTCGCCATGTTCAAAACGAGCAACGTGCGGGAGAACGCGAGCGGCGCATCGGTGAACTTTGCGTGCGACCGGATGAAGGACGCGAAGGTGCCCGATGAGGTCCGGCTTAACTTTGATCTTATCGACCTAGATGTCGATGCGCATGGCGAGGTCTATCAGAACAGCCTGGCGATGCGTTGGTTCCCGCCGCGAAAGAAATCTATCAAAAGGAAAGTGAGTAGATAATGGCAAGGCTACGTAATTGGCAGGATGATGTGAATGATTTCCATAAAGCCCTGGAAATCCCGACCGCAATCGACGATGATCAGGATGTGAAAATCAGACGACCGGAGCTTCGGGCGGAGTTGCTGGCCGAGGAGGCGTGCGAGTGTTTGGAAGCAATGACCGGGCAGGCCTGGAAGATCGCGCCGGAGATGATGGGAGGCTCAGGGGAGCCAGACATCGTGGAGGCTGTGGATGGCATCATAGATATCATCGTGGTTGCTTGTGGCGCAGCCTGCGAGTGGGGCATCGACCTCCAACCGATCTGGGAGGAGATCCACCGGACGAACATGGCGAAGCAGGGAGGGCCGACCAGAAAGGATGGCAAAAAGTTGAAGCCAGAGGGATGGAAGCCGCCGAATGTTAAAGGTCTAATCGAGGCACAGCAGCAGAGCAAGGAAGAGCTACGCCAGTGGGCCGCGCGTCGCCGGGAGGAACTCGGTTGAACACGCCAATTGATGGACAACAGCGCTGGCTGAACGGAAGGCTCACGGAGCGTAACGTGGCGCAGGGCGAGGTAGCGCGAGCAATTGAACGGGCATTCGAAAGTGGTAAGCGATTCCGGGTGGGTATCGAATATCTGGAGCCAGAAGAGCACCGGCTGACACAACAAGAGGGTGATCGGACGTTCACGATTCCGAGCGGCCCTCCAGAGGAGAGATCATGAAAAAGTTGAGCAGCGATGAGGTAGCCCAGGTGGCGCGAGCTTGCGTCGAGCACCACCAAGGCCCGGAGGAGTTCTGGAGGGCGGCGGGGCAGGACCCGGATGCCATCCTCAAGGCGATCAAAGAGAACATGGCGTGGAACAGAAGTGCCGCCATCGACATCATTGTACTCGCGGCGATGTCACAAGGCTGGGGCATGCGAGCGGTCGCCGATGAGAACGGGGATGGCCGACCTGTATATGACAAGCTGGTAGACGTGTTGGACAGGACGAACCGCGAGTGGTACCTGTCGATCAACCATGACCCCAACAAGGTCAGGGAGTCGCTTCGCTGGGAGGTTCGGCTCACTATTGAAAACAACGATGGCGAGCTTAAGAAGCTCCGGTCCATCAGGGAGACGCTCGACAGAGCCTGCTTTGATATCGCAAAAATGGTGGCTAGTGAAATGCTGTTAGAAGGCGCATCGTGAGCCTCTACCGACACCCGCCCCGGCGTAGCCTGCGGGAGCGCCGAGCGGACGCCCTCCTCCCCCGTAGGGGGAGAGGCGGAGCCGGGGAGGGTTCGGGAGGCTGGGAATGAGTTCAACTAAGAACACCCACGCGATACTTGCAATCGACCCCGGCGGCACCACCGGAGTAGCGGCGGGCTACATGGAGCTAGAGGAGACGCGAAGGAAGACCGTCGAAGGGATGACCAACCGAAAGTCGGTTGAGGTGACAGGCGACTATCTGGGGCAGGCGGTGAAGCTAGACAACATCTTCCGCCACTTCATCTTTACGGCGAACGTTTCCTATGGCATACCGTTGCCGAACATCCATCTGGCGATAGAGAACTTTGTGCTGCGTCGCCGTGAAGCAGGAGGGGCGACTGGCAACCTGATAAGTATCTGGGTGGCGGCGGCGTTCGCTGGCATGATGTGTAAGCACTTCACCCTGGTGGAGTCGGAAGGCGGAGCGATAGCGGTGGAGGCGCTCACCGTACTGGATGACGAACCGGCGAAAGCGATCAGCTGGCAGAACGCGAGCGATGCGAAGCACGTTGCCAACGATGAGCGCCTCAAAAGCTACGGTCTGTGGGTAGTCGGAAGTGCTCATGAGCGCGACGCCTTCCGGCATATCGTTCTCAGAGTGGACAAGCTTCTCAGCGGCGTCTGAATGAATCAGCTATACTTCCCTGATCTGGTCAACCCCACTGGAGGTCTAATATGGCTACGTATGATGTGTTTATCCGCGACGCTGATGAGTACGCTGGCGGGTTTGAAATCCGCGTTCCCGGCGTCCTTGATAAGGCCGAGGCGGAAGCTGAGGCTCTCGCGACGGCGAACGAAAACGGCGACCGTTCCTATGATGGGTCGGATGTCGGCGATATTGCGGAGGTCTAACATGGATGAAATCCGAATTAGCGGCGAGGCATTGAGCAACCTGATCCACTACCTGGAGTCCATCGAGGTCTGCGATGAGCTAGTGCTTCAGTCGGAAGGCGGCAGCACGCGCGCCATCGTTCACGCAGGCGGTTACGCGACGGATGAGATGACGGTCGAGGAATCATGAAGGAGGCTACGCTCAACACCGAGTTCGGGGAGATCACGGTCGCCATACATGGCGGCGGGTACATCGGTGCGCCCAAACACACCTTGACGGCGGGCGATGTGGCAGTCCGTTTCCTGCCGCCCGGTATCGATGATCCCGAGGATCAGGCCGGAGTGCACGTGCGTCATGCGCCATCCATCGACGGCGATGAATGCGCCGCCCTCGCGCGGCTGTGCCAATTCGCGGCGCAGCTGATTGGCCTGTTCGATGAGGCGACCGCCGAGGAGCGCGCGAAGGCGGAAGCTCGGCGTGCTGAAGAAGAACAGGCGGAAGCCGAACAGCGTGAGCGCGAAGCTGAGCTAGAGGACGAACGCTCTGAGATCCTGCTTCAGGAGCTAGTCGGTGAGCGCGTCAAGGTTCGGCACCAGGGCTACAAGACGATGTGCTACGGCACGGTCCACGTGGCACCGCTGTACGGAGACCCCGACGACATCATGAAGCGCTATCCGAAAGAATACGGGGAAGAGCCGAGCAGCTACGAGCCTCTGATCAGGTACAGCGATCAGGGTGCGACTCGGGACAGAGGGATTGGAAGCTACAAGCGTCTCGATGCGAAGACCGAGCGTGGATGGAGGACGGTCTGGGACGACGGCAAGGACGACCTGCCGGAGTTTGACCGAGCAGTAAAACTACCAAAAGTAAAACCATGGGGTGAGTGATATGGAGGGCAACGAGATACACGAGATGTTTATGCAGCTGAATCGTGAATCGGAGGATTGGGACGGCAACGGTGACAACCCGGTGGATCAGTGGTTGACCGCTCGCGAGATCGATGGGGAGAACTTGGTTGGTTATTCCGAAGCCGTCGCCGTCAAAATCATCAGGGCCTGCGTCGAGAGAGGCGGCGTGCTCGACGTGGATGAAGTGTCGGGCCGGGTCAGCGCCGCGTTCCAGCTTGGGTTCGAGGTCGCGGCGAAGCGTTACGGCGGTCAGTCATTGCCTACGCTATGATAGTCATGCTTGGATCTCTCCTCCCAAGCCCCAACTTGCTCAAGCCAAGGGGTTGGCCAGAGCAAGAATCGCGTAGAGCCGTCGCCTCCCCGGTGACGGCTCTCGCTTTGCTGCGTTCAATCAGCTATACTTCATCTGGTAGGTCAACCCCAAACAGGAAGGGTGCATGATGGCAACTAAGACGAAAAACCCCTACGTCGGCAAAGGGTCGGCAGGGCAGAACAGCCTGAGCCGCCGCGAGAAGACCGCGAAGGAGGGCAAGTGCCAGTGGTGCCACACCAAGGTACCGCTGGAGGAGCAGTTCGTCGTGTTCAATGACTTCGACAAGAAGAAGACCGTCAAGTCGAAGAACGCCGCGAAGCCGGGGCGCGAGAAGCTCTCGCACTACTGCGAGGACTGCGCCACCAAACGGCAGAAGATCAAGCAGGCTGGTGACTTCGACAAGGCGTCGGGGAAGCCGCGAGGCCGCAAGCCCGCCGCGAAGGCGAAGCCCGCTGCCAAGAGCAAGGCCAAGGCCAAGGCTGCGGCGAAGCCCGCCGCGAAGAAGCGGCGCGTCGTCAAGCGCAAGGGCAAGAAGGCCGGGTCAGCGGCCAAGAAGACCGACCCGTTCTAGGCCGATGCAAGGCGACTGGATCGACAAGCTTGCCGGGAGGCCTCTTGATGAGGTCTCTCGGCAGGTGTTCGTAGGCAGCCTGGTTGTCGTGGCTGTGCTGCTCATCGGCTTCGCGCTGATCGGCATCGGGCGGGCGCTGGACGGCCCGCCGCCTACGGCTTATGAGTGTCGGGTCGAGTACGTTCAAGACAACGCCGATGGCATCTGGCCTGACTCGGCGGTGGATGGCAAGCTTCAGAATTGCCTACGCGAGGCTAGGCAGCGCTAGGCACACCGCCAGCAGGAGGCAGGAAGGGGAGGCCCGTCTACATGGCGGGCCTTTACTTTTGAATGGGCTTCAGGTATACTCTTTGTATGAGGTCAACCCCAAGCAAGGAGCAAGATATGACTCACGCTCAGCGCATGAACAAAACTTACGCAATGCAAATGGAGCGCCGCGATGGAAAGCGCATCGGTGTAATCGTAAAGGCTCCCAGCATGCACAGCGCAGAAGAGATAGCGATGAATGAGCATACCGATACCACCGTCAAAAGGGTTTTGATTAGGTAGACGCGCTGCGCTCCGCTGCGGACAGCTACCGCCCGCGAGCCGGCATGAGCCGCTAGGCTCTAGGCGTCGAAGCCCGGCACCGGAGGCCCAGCCCTAGCGCTGGGTCTTCGCTATTTCCAGGGGAAATGTGGCCGTAGGTAGGCATTAGGGGTGGCAGGGGCTATACTTCCACGCCCAGATGGCGGGCGCGATATCTAGTCAGAAGGGCAAAGCGGGGAAAGCGAAGCGGCATCGGTACCCCTTCAAAGAGCCGGACGCCAAGTGTAACGGGCGCAAGACGTCTGATCGGGGCTACTGCAAGCAGAAGGCGGGACACAACACCTGGCACCCCGGCGTAGGCCGCTGTAGCCGCCACGGAGGCTGCTCACCAAAATACACCGCCGAGGTCTTTCGTCTACGGGCTGAGCAGGAGGTCAAGCGCTACACCTTCAAAGTCAAAACCGATCCGCACTCCGCTCTCCTTGAAGAGCTTGAACGGACGGTAGGGGTCATTCAGTTCCTGGAGACCAAGGTGAACCTCCTGGAGCATGAAGGCAAGGGCGCCAACATGGTAGGCCCGGTCGGCGGCGGTCAGGGCGGCTTCCCCGAGTACAAGCCCAACGTTTACTGGGTCATGCTTCAGTCAGAGCGTAAGCACCTGGAAGACATCGCAGGATCCTGCATCAAGGCGGGCATCGAGGAGCGCCGGGTCCAGCTAGCGGAACGTCAGGGCGAGGCCATCGCGGCTGTGCTTAAGGGCGTGCTTGAAGAGCTTAAGATCCCCGACAAGGATTCCGAGAAGGTGCCTGGCCTAGTACGCAAACATCTGTCGCTGATCCAGGGCGGGAAGGCTGAGGCCGCGTGATCCACGTCGTCATCATGTCCGACCGCGCCCGCTCGGCTCGGCTTAGCTTTGAAACCGACAGCCCAGCTGACGCCATAGCCGACGCCGTAGCTGCGTGGTTCGAGCGGAGCGACGTTGACAAGGCCAAAGCCTTCACCTTCGCGCTCCACGTTGAAGACAGTAATGTCCGGTCGAGCCTGAGCCGAGATGACATCGC
>Ga0210095_1000054_pt1 | contig 47072 bp, 43 predicted proteins | sample China_Galinas_PW_FD_184861 | JGI IMG/M metagenome (GOLD analysis project Ga0210095, IMG submission 184861) | Wetland microbial communities from San Francisco Bay, California, USA, that impact long-term carbon sequestration - China_Galinas_PWA_D1... | ecosystem: Environmental > Aquatic > Marine >...
TTAGAACGTCCTGCGAACAGAAACCTGTATCAGATAAAGATATCTGCTCCGGCCAAACCTGCACCGCTTTGAGGCCCGCGAGCCCATTGACCCTTAGAGGAGCCGGAGTGCGCATACATAGAGGGCCAGGAGATAGCGTCTCCACTGCAAGGCCGAATATACAAACGCGTCTGAACTCTGATTAACGGATTCTGTTTGCTAGACTGGAGGAGTCCATATACAAAGCGGACACGCGCTCTTTTAGCTCGGACCGTCTTCCAGAACTCCTAATGATTCGGATTAGAGTATATCGGACTGCCTCAGTCATTGTCGCCGTACTCGTCGTCGGTTACGTAGGCTTAGTGTACTCAACGATTCGTTCAGCCGATCATCACCTCCTGTTGATCGGTCTCTTGGCGCAGAGCGACACCGACTGGCTAAGCTCACAGATTGCCCGATACGAATTGAAGCGACGGATAACCACTGGTGAGTTTGACGGTGTCGAAGTACTCAGTGACTTACTTGTTGTCAGTTCGTCTGACGAATCGGTTCAAGACATTATGTTGGGGGAGGCAGACAGCCTATTGAACGGCTCAGTGGACGTAAACTCCTATTCATATTCAGGCCTTACTGCGCTCCAGATTGCGATTATCAATAATGATCCGGGAGCCGTGCAGTATTTGATTGGCCACGGCGCCGATCCAGAAAAAGTTACGTCGGTTGGTCAAAATCCCCTTCAGTTCAATGCGATTGAGCTTGTCTATTTTTTGCAGCAACATTTTCCCAAGCAAGATCGATCTCAGATTATCGATATCCTGCAGAGCGCTCATGCAGGGACGTAGATGTCTGCTTTTGGCCGTAAACGTACTGTCAGATCCCTGAAAATTCTGTCGTTTGAGCGTCCGCTTTCGGCAAGAGCGGCGGCTCGATGTTTCCGCGGAAACCCGTCTTCGAATGTATTTCAAGAATCGAACCCAGCTTGGGTCTGGCTGGGGCCGTCATCCATGGCTCTCTTTCCAGCGCGCTTGCATCGGCGGTGAGCAGAGCAGCGCCGCCTGCCAAGCCGGCCCTCAGAAAGAACCGCCTGTCGTACAATCCGTTCCCGGCAGCCGGTTGCAGATCGCTGTCGGACATCTTGTCTCCCGATACTGATCAGTCGGAGGCGACGCTGTTGACCTCGATCCAGTATCCATCCGGATCCTGTAAATACAACTGTTTCGTGTTGTCGGCCCGAATCGTTATCTTTCCCGGGTCGCCAGGCCAGTTCGAATATGCGATTCCCGACGCGTCGAGGCGTTCGACAAAGTGATCGAAATCCGGCGTCGTAAGCGCGAAATGCGCGGCCTTGTTCAGTGATACCGGTTGTTTCAGGCCCGAGATCAGGTGCAACTCCTTGCCTTGACCCAGTGAGAACCAGCGAATTCCTTCGATCTCTGTTCGGTTGACGATTTCTTTCAACCCGAAAACCGTCCTGTAGAAATCGGCGGACCGGTCGAGATCCTGTACCGAAAGTGCAACGTGGTTGAACGTAAAGCCGGCGGCCTGTTCATCCTGGGCCGACAAACAAAGGGGCAAGGCGAGAATCGCGACAATGGAAAGGATACGGACCATGGATAATTCCTCGGACGGGGATCGATTGACCATCGGCCCGCGGGGCACGATTGTCAATCGATTTGCCATGAGATCTCCTGCTGTGGCAGGAAATATTGCGCAAGCCTACCCGACGAAGGTGACTATTCCGTCTTATTCAGAAACACCGTCTGCGTCGGATACGCGAATTCGATCCCTTCTTTCCCAAACTGCTCGAAGATCTGCAGGTTGATCGATTGCTGGATATCCATGTAGTGGTTGTAGTCTGACGACAGCACGTAATACACGGTCTCGAACACGAGCGCGAAATCGCCGTAGGTCTTGAAGTGCGAGCGGTCGAAGCGCACGTCGTCCTCGGATTCGACGATTTCCTTGATCATCGCCGGGATCTTCTTCAGGTGTTCGACGCTCGTCTGGTAGGTCACGCCGATCGACATGAGCACGCGGCGTTCGTACATGCGGCCGTAGTTGCGGATCCGGCTGCTCAGGAGGTCGTTGTTGGAGAAGACCAGCTCTTCGCCGGACAGGCTGCGCAGCCGCGTGGTCTTGATACCGACCTTCTCGACGTTGCCGACGTGTTCGCCGACGCTCAGGAAATCGCCGACCACGAAGGGCTTGTCGAGCACGATGGACAGCGACGCGAACAAGTCGCCGAGGATGTTCTGCGCCGCCAGCGCGACGGCGATGCCGCCGACGCCGAGTCCCGCCACCAGCGCCGTGATGTTGATGCCGAGGTTGTCGAGGATCAGCAGCAGGACGAAGGCCCAGATGGCGAGCCGAATGACGAACGACAGGATGTCCATGGCCGCGACCACGGAGCGGTTGTCCGTGAGTTCCTCTTCGCGCTTGGCCTCGATGGAGACGAGCGTCGCTGTCGTTAACCAGAGCCCGGCCTGGATGATGAACGCGATGATCGCCACGCGGTCCAGCCCCGTGTCCCAGTCGGCCGGCAGTTCCCAGACGCGCGAGCCGAGGAAGGCCGCGATCAGGAACAGGAACAGTCCCTTCGTCGCGTCGACGACATGGCTCGCGAGGTCGAGCGCGACGATGTGCCGGTGCTCGGCCAGCGCGCGGAGTCTCTTGCTGAGCACGCGGCGGGTGATCGCCAGCGCCGCCCACGCCAGGACGAAGAGCACTACGCCGAGGCCCCACACCAGCAGCGAATTGCCCAGCACTTCGTACTGTGCCCATTCGAGTGGGTTCATGGGCTGTTACAGGCCACTAGCGTTTGTAGTGATCCGCCAGCACCTGCGCGACGCACGCGGTCAGGCGTTTGCCGGTCTCGATATGAAGGAACTCGTTCGGCCCGTGTGCGTTCGACTTCGGGCCGAGCAAGCCGGTGATCAGGTACTGCGCGTCCGGGAAGCGTTCGGCGAGCATGTTCATGAACGGGATCGTGCCGCCCGTGCCCATGTACATCGACGGCTTACCGAAGTAGGTCTCGGACGCCTTCTGCATCGAGGCCTCGAGCCAGTCGGCGGTGGCCGGCGCGTTCCAGCCGCCCATCGTCGATTCGACCTCGAAGTGCGCCTTGACGAGCGGCGGCGTGTCGGAGTTCAGAATCTGCGCCACCGCCGCGGCCGCCGCATCGGCATCGCAAGTCGGCGGCAGGCGGAAGGACAGCTTCAACGCGTTGTACGGCAACTGCACGTTGCCGGCGTCGACGAGCGCCGGCAACCCGGCCGCACCGGTAATGCTCAAGCTGGGGCGCCACGTATTGTTGAGGAGCAGGTCGTAGGGCGACTCATTCGGTTCCGGGTTGCCGATAATCCACGGGTATTTCGAGAACACCAACTCGCCGAGCGTCGCGGCCGCCTTCTTCGCCTGCTCGACGCGCTCCGGGGGAATACTGACGTGCAATGCCTCGGCCGTAATGCTGCCGTTCGACTCGTTTTCAAGTCGGCTCAGCAGCTTGCGTAACACGCGAAAGCTCGACGGCACGACGCCGCCTGCCGATCCCGAATGCACACCCTCGGTCAGTACATCGACGCGCAGCGTACCGGTCAGGTTGCCGCGCAGCGAGGTCGTGCACCAGAGCTGATCGTAATTGCCGCACTCGGCGTCGAGGCAGACGACGAGGTCCGGCGAGCCGATGCGGTCGGCGAGCAGCTCGATGTAGTGGGGCAGGTCGAAGCTGCCGCTCTCCTCGCAGCCTTCGATCAGGATGACGCAATGCGCGTGCGGGATGCCCTGTTCCTGCAGGGCGCGGATGGCGGTCAGCGAGCCGAAGGTCGCGTAGCCGTCGTCGGCGCCGCCGCGGCCGTACAGCTTGCCGTCGCGGATCACCGGCTTCCAGGGATCGAGGTCTTTCTCCCAGCCGCTGAATTCCGGCTGTTTGTCGTAGTGCCCATACAGCAACACCACGTCGTCGGAGGCGCCCGGTATGTCGATGAACAACAGCGGCGTGCGCCCCTCGATGCGCACGATCTCGAGCTGCATGCCCTTGATCGGTTGCTCCCGGCACCAGGCCTCGAGCATCTGCACCGCCTTTTCCATGTGGCCGTGCTGCTCCCAGTCGGGATCGAAATGCGGCGACTTGTTGGGGACCGTGATGTATTCGGAGATCGTCGGGACGATCGAGTCGTCCCAGACCTTGCCGACGAAGGCGCTGGTGTCTGTCGTATTCATTTGGATCCTTCCTGTTATTTTGGCGCCGCACTCAGTTCGCGGTAGAGCGTCGTCGTCATGCGTGGCGTCGTGATGAAATCCCAGCTCCACTTGTCAGTGTAGAGCGCGAGCGGATCCGCGGCCAACACCTCGTCGAGCGACTTGCCGGCATCGACCAGTTTCTTCACCCGCGCCTTCGCGTCGAGCAGCATGTCGTGTGCCGCCTGCAGGTCGGCCTTGTGTGCCAGCGGGCCGTGGCCCGGGATGAGGAGCGTGTCGTCGTCCGCGAGATCCAGCACGCGCTGCTGTGCCGCGAGGTAACCGGCCAGCGAGCCGCCGCTCTCCAGGTCGATGAACGGGAACAGGCCGTTGAACAGCACGTCGCCGGTCTCGATGACGTTGATGTCCTTGATGAGGATGATCGAGTCGCCGTCGGTATGAGCCGCCGGGACGTAGACGGCCGTCAGGTCGTGGCCGTCGACGTGGAAGCTCATCGAGTCCGGGAACGTGACGATGGGCAGGCCGGACTTGCCGCCAGCATCTTTCGGGTCCGGCAGCAGGCGTTCACGAACCTTGTCTTGCGCGAAGATGACCGCACCGGTCGCATCGAGTGCCGCGTTGCCGCCGACGTGATCGCCGTGCACGTGCGTGTTGATCACAAAATCGATCGGCCCGCCGGCCAACTTGGCGACGGTATCCAGTAGTTTCGGCGCGAACGACGTCAGGCCGTCGTCGATCAGCACGCGATAGTCCTTACCGGTCATTAACGCGACGTTGCCGCCGGTGAAGACGCCGTTGCCGGAGATCATCGTGACGTCGGGCGTCACCTTCGTCACGGTGTACGGTCCGTCCTGGGCGAGTACGAGGGGTGCGGCGAGAAGCACCGCGGCCGCGAGAATCGCTCGTTTCATTGATGTTGTCCTGATCCAACGGAGTGGGACATTGTACATACACCAAGGCGCAGTTGGGCAGTGAGGCGGGATCATTGCGAGTCCGAAGGGCGAAGCAATCCAGCCAAGCCGTTCGACAGTGCATGGATTGCTTCGTCGCTGCGCTCCTCGCAATGACGGATAGGCCTAGCGCTCCCCGCAATGACGGATAGGCCTAGCGCTCCTCGCAATGACCCCGGAGATTCCCTCGCAATGACGAGAGGGGCTACGAATGGCTGGGGAACGAGAACTGCGCCTGCTCGCGGACGCCGCCTGCGGGCCAGCGCTGCGTCACCGTCTTGCGGCGCGTGTAGAAACGCACGCCGTCCGGGCCGTAGATGCTGAGGTCGCCGAACAGCGAGCGCTTCCAGCCGCCGAAGCTGTGCAGCGCGACCGGCACCGGCAGCGGTACGTTGATGCCGACCATGCCGACCCTGATGTTGTCGGCGAAGTATCGCGCGGCTTCGCCGTCGCGGGTGAAGATGCAGGTGCCGTTGCCGTATTCGTGGTCGTCGATGAGCTGCATCGCCTGCTCCTGCGACTCGGCGCGCACGATGCAGAGCACCGGGCCGAAGATCTCGTCGTGATAAATGCGCATGCCGGGCTTGACGTGGTCGAACAGGCAGCCGCCGAGGAAGTAACCGTCCTCGTGGCCGGGCACGACGAGGTCACGGCCGTCGACGACCAGCTCGGCACCTTCGGCGATGCCGATCTCGATGTAGCCCCTGACCTTTTCGTAGAGTGCCTCGCTGACGAGCGGGCCCATCTCGTTACACTTGTCCGTGCCGCTGCCGACCTTGAGCGTGGCCAGGCGCTCGGCGAGCTTGCCCACCACGGCGTCGGCCGTCTCGTCGCCGACGCAGACGGCGACCGAGATCGCCATGCAGCGCTCGCCGCAGGAACCGTAGGCGGCGCCCATCAGCGCGCTCACCGCGTTGTCGATATCGGCGTCCGGCATGACGACGGCGTGGTTCTTGGCGCCACCGAGCGCCTGCACGCGCTTGCCGTTCGCGGTGCCGGTCTTGTAGATGTACTCGGCGACCGGCGTCGAGCCGACGAAGCTGATCGCCTGCACGCGCGGGTCGGCGAGCAGCGTGTCGACGGCTTCCTTGTCGCCGTTGACGACATTGTAGACGCCGTCGGGCAGGCCGGCTTCCTTCAACAGTTTCGCGATCAGCAGCGGCGCGCTCGGATCCTTCTCCGAAGGCTTCAGCACGAAGGTGTTGCCGCAGGCGATCGCCATCGGGAACATCCACATCGGCACCATGGCCGGGAAGTTGAACGGCGTGATGCCGGCGACGACGCCGAGCGGCTGGAACTCGGACCAGGAGTCGATGCCGGGCCCGACGTCCTTGGAGTGTTCGCCCTTCAGCAACTCGGCGATGCCGCAGGCGTATTCGACGACCTCGACGCCGCGCACGAACTCGCCCATCGCGTCGTCGAGGACCTTGCCGTGCTCCTCGGTCAGTGCCGCCACGACCTCGTCGCAATGCTCCTGGAGCAGCTGCCGGAACCGGTACATGACCTTCGCGCGTTTCGCCGGGGGTGTTGCGCGCCAGGCGGGGAAGGCCGCCTCGGCCGCGGAGATGGCCGCCGCGACCGTTTCCGCCGAGGCCAGCGCGACGCGACGCACGACCTTGCCGGTCGCCGGGTTCGTCACCGGTAACGGGCGGTTGTCGTCCGCGACGGGTGCGCCGTTGATGAAATGGCCGACGATCTCGGCGCTGTCGACGTGTTCGGCGGGTCTCGCGTTCATTATTACCTCCGGGTCCGCTCAGTCTATCGCATCGATGACGCGGCGTACGCCTTCGAAGGCGCGTTCCAGCTCGTCGGCTTTGGCGTTCAGGAACGGCGAGAACTGCAGTACGTCCATGCCGTTGCGGATCACGAGGTGTTCGTCCCAGAAGCAGCGCTTGTGTACCTCGATGCCGCGGGCGCCCGGCGCGCCGTCCCGCGGCGCCAGTTCGATGGCGCCCATCAGTCCGCAGTTGCGCACGTCGATGACGCGTTCGTGGTCCGCGAAGGAATGCAACATGTCTTCGAACAGGGGCTCGAGCGCCGCAGATTGCTCGAAAATGCCCTCCGACTCGTAGGCCTCCAGCGCCGCGAGCCCGGCGGCAGCCGCGACCGGGTGTCCGGAGTAGGTGTAGCCGTGGAACAGCTCGATCGCGAGCGGCGGGCCCTGCATGAACGCTTCGAACACCTTGTCCTGCACGAGCACGGCGCCCATCGGGATCACGCCGTTGGTCAGCCCCTTGGCAGTCGTGATGATGTCGGGCACGACGCCGAAGCGCTGCGGCGCGAACGGCTTGCCGAGCCGGCCGAAGGCCGTGATGACCTCGTCGAAGATCAGCAGGATGCCGTGCCGGTCGCAGATCTCGCGCAGGCGCTCCAGGTAGCCGACCGGCGGCGGCAGGATGCCGGTGGAGCCGGCGACAGGCTCGACGATCACGGCGGCGATGTTCTCGCCGCCGTGCAGGCCGGCGAGCCGCTCCAGGTCGTCGGCGAGATGTGCGCCCCACTCGGGCTGGCCGCGCGAGTACGCCGTGTGCGCGAGGTCCATCGTGTGACGGATGTGATCAACTCCCGGGATCAGGTTCGCGCTGAATGCCTTGCGGTTCGGCACGATGCCGCCCACCGACATACCGCCGAAATTGACGCCGTGGTAACCGCGTTCGCGGCCGATGAGCCGGGTGCGCTGGCCCTCGCCGCGCGCGCGGTGGTAGGCCAGCGCGATCTTGAGTGCGGTATCGACCGACTCCGAGCCGGAGTTGGTAAAGAAGCATTGCGTGAAGCCTTCCGGCGCCATTTTGGTCACGCGTTCGGCCAGTGCGAAGGCCTTGTCGTTGCTGACCTGGAAGGTCATCGAGAAGTCGAGCGTCGCGACCTGCTTCTGCACGGCCTCGACGATCTTCGGATGGCAGTGTCCGGCGCCCGAGGTCCACAGCCCCGAGAACGTGTCGTACAACTTCGAACCGTCGCTGGCCGTGTAGTAATGGCCGGACGCGCCGGTGATGATGCGCGGCTTCTTTCGAAAGTCGCGGTTGGCCGTGAACGGCATCCAGAACGCATCGGTGGCGGCGGCGGGCATCGGGGCTCACTCCGGATAACAAAAGGGGTTCGGCAAGTGTACGGCCGACAAGCGATGTTAAACAATCAGTTAGGAGCCAATTCGTAATTCATTGATTTTGTTGGCGACCGGCGACAAAATGTTCATTTTGATAAACACTTTGGGGGTGATGCGCCATGGATCAGGACATCGGCCGGCGGCTGCGGGCGATCCGTGTCCGCGCAGGACTATCGCAGCGCCAGCTCGCGCGTACGACGGGCGTCGCGAATGCCACCATCTCGCAGATCGAGGCGGGCCGGCTGAATCCGACGGTCAGCCTGCTGAAAAAAATCCTCGACGGCTTCCCGATCAGTCTCAGCGAGTTCTTCGTCGACGACCTGGACGTGCAGGAAAAGATCTTCTTCCGCGCGGAGGAACTCACCGAGATCGGCGAGGGTGGCGTGTCGTTCCGGCAGGTCGGCGCCAACCTGCGCAACCGGGCCGTGCAGTTGCTGAAGGAGTGCTACCAGCCCGGCGCCGGCACGGGCCGGCACGCGATCACGCACGAAGGCGAGGAGTGCGGCATCCTGTTGGCCGGTCGGCTCGAGGTGACCGTCGGCGATCGCACGGCCGTGCTCAGGGCCGGCGACGCCTATTATTTCGACAGCAGCCGTCCGCACCATTTCCGCAACCCCGGCACGGAGCCCTGCGAACTGATCTCGGCCTGCACGCCGCCGAGTTTCTGAAGCGGGGCCCGGGGGGTGGCCAATGGCCGCCATTTGATGCAAAGTTACGGACTGTTTTTTTAATCCCGATTAAAATTCACATGGCACAGTTCGGCACGGTCTTCTGCGAGCACTACGCGATCGCACGCTACGCGGACGGCGCCTGGCAGCCTCCCACGCTGACGCCGCTGACGCCGCTCGCGCTGCATCCCGCGGCACACGTGCTGCATTACGCGAGCACCTGCTTCGAAGGCTTCAAGGCGTATCGCTGGGACGACGGCAAGGCGCACATCTTCCGGCTTTACGATCACGTCGCGCGCATGCAAAAAAGCGCCGCGTCGATGTGCCTGCCGATACCCGAGACCGACCTGCTGGCCGACATGGTCATCGACCTCGTCGCCGAGGAGCTCGACGACATCCCGGCCCCGCCGAGTTCGCTGTATTTGAGGCCCACGCTGATCGGCACGATGCCGAACATCGGCGCCGCCGCCTCGCCGTCGAACGAGGCGACGCTGTTCGTGCTGGCCTCGCCGGTCGGCGACTACTTCGCCGGCGGCGGCCGCCCCCTGAAGCTGCTCGTCGAGGACACGCTGGCCCGTTCGACCGAGCAACTCGGCAGCACCAAGACCGGGGGCAACTACGCGGCTGCGCTGGGGCCGACGCTCGAGGCCAAGGAGAAATACGGCGTCAACCAGATCCTGTTCTGTCCGCACGGCGACGTGCAGGAGACGGGCGCGGCGAACTTCCTTTTGATCAGCGACGAGGAAGTCATCACGAAGCCGCTGGATACGACGTTCCTGCACGGCATGACGCGCGATTCGATCCTCAAACTCGCTGCGGATCACGGCTATCGCGTCAACGAGCGGAACTTCACGGTCGATGAACTGCTTGATTTCGTTGCGACCTACGAGGCTGCATTGTCCGGCACGGCCGCCGGCCTGACGCCGGTTGGCAGCCTGATCTACCAGGACAAGGAGATTAAGGTCCGGGGCGGCAGCGCCGGCCCGAACACCGAACGCTTAAGGAAAGCGCTGCAGGATATCCAGTACGGGATCGTACCGGACGTGCACGACTGGCTCACCGAGGCCGGCTGACGGGGAATCCTAGATCGCGCGCGAATAGCGGTTGTCGTTGGCGCCGGCGTTGAGATAGCGGTCGAACACCATCGCGATGTTCCTGAGCAGCAAGCGCCCCTTCGGGCGGATGCGGATCGCCGCATCGTCCACGCTGACCAGGTCGTCCGCGGCGAGCGGCGCGAGACGTTTCAGCTCGTCGGCGAAATATTGTCTGAATCCGATACCGTGCTCGGCCTCGAATTCGTCGAAGCGCAATTCGTCGTAGCACATCAGCGCCTGGATCGCCGCGGCACGCAGGCGGTCGTCCGCGTCTACCGTGACACCCTTTCGCACCGGAAGTTTGCCGGCCTCGAGGAGCGTCTGGTATTCGAGCGTGGTCACGGCATTCTGTGCGAACACGTTGCCGATGCTGCTGATCGAACTGACGCCGAGCCCGACCAGGTCGCAGTGTCGGTGCGTCGAGTAGCCCTGGAAGTTGCGCTGCAAGGTTCGGTCGCGGCGCGCCTCGACGAGCTCGTCGCCGGGCAGTGCGAAATGGTCCATGCCGATATACACATAGCCCGCGTCCGCCAGCCTGGCGATCGTCTGGCCGAGGATCTCGAGCTTGGTCTCGGGTGCCGGGATGTCCGCCGAATTGATCATGCGCTGGCCCTTGAAGCGTTCGGGCAGGTGCGCGTAGTTGTAGACCGCGAGGCGGTCCGGGCGCATACCGATCACCACGTCGAGGGTCGCATCGAAACTCGCGACGGTCTGGTGCGGCAGGCCGTAGATAAGGTCGAACGAGATCGAGCGGAAGCCGGCGTCGCGTGACGCGCCGACGAGCGCCGCGACCTCGGCGGCGGTCTGCGTGCGATTGACGGCCTCCTGCACGACCGGGTCGAAGTCCTGGATGCCGAGGCTCAGCCGGTTGAAGCCCAGGCCGGCGAGCCGGCGGATGCCCGCGGCGTCGACGGTGCGCGGGTCGACCTCGATGGAGAACTGGCGGTGATCGCCGGCCTCGAAATCGAACCCGGTACCGAGCCGCTCCATCAACTCGCCCATCTGGGCCTCGTCAAGATAGGTCGGCGTGCCGCCGCCGAAGTGCAGCTGCTCGACCTTGCGGGCCCGGTCGAAGAGTTCGGCCTGCATGCCGATCTCGCGATACAGGTTATCGAGGTACTGACAGACCCTGTCCTGGTTGCGGGTCACAATCTTGTTGCAGCCGCAGTAGTAGCACAACGAGCGGCAGAACGGGATGTGGACGTACAGCGACAGTGGCACGCCGCTCGCATTGCTGGCCAGCGCATTGCGGACGTAGTCGTCCTCGGTGAAGGCGGCATCGAACTGCAGCGCCGTCGGATACGAGGTGTAGCGCGGGCCGCGGCTGTCGTAGCGCCGGATCAGGTCGGCGTCGAAACAGACCTCGTCGGCGTGCCCGGCGGCAGGGTTACGGTCTTTCATGAACCCAATCATCCCCGAGTCCGGCGCCGCGGCCCATGGGTATTTGCCGAAGGCTGTGTGTGAGGATTAGCGACACGGTCAGCAGCAGCACGGCCGTCGCCTGGTGGGCGGCCGCCAGCGGGACCGGCACGGCCAGCAGCAGCGTCGAGATGCCCAGCGCGACCTGCAATACCGCCGTGTGCAGCAGTGCGTTGCGAGCGACCGCGGCGCGCCTGGGCATCGCCGTGCCCCGCGAGGCGAGCCAGTAGGCGACGATCGCGGCGAAGGTGGTCAGCGCGAGCAGGCGGTGGTCGAACTGCGCGGTGATCGGGTTGGCGAAGACGTTCTGCCAGGACGGCGTCAGCGCGGTCAGGCCCGGCGGGATCCAGTACTCGCCCATCTTCGGGAACGTGTTGTAGATGAGGCCCGCGCGCAGGCCGGCCACGAAGCCGCCGGACAGCATGGTCAGCGAGACGAGCCCGGTGAGCCACGCCGACCGGCGGAACCAGGGGTGCGGCTCGGGTGCCCGGCGGGGGACCAGCAGCGACAGCGCCGCCCACAGCATCCAGCCATAGATAAGGAGCGCGGTCGAGAGGTGCGCGACGAGGCGATACTGGCTGACGTGCGGGTCGTCGACGAGCCCGCTCGCGACCATGTACCAGCCCAGCGCGCCCTGCAGCCCGCCCAGCACGAACATGCCCAGGAACTTCGGCCAGTCCCGGCGGGCGATCTGCCCGGTCGCGAGGAACACCAGGAACGGCACGAGGAACACGACGCCGATCGTGCGTCCGAGCAGGCGATGGAAGTATTCGAGCCAGAAGATGCCCTTGAACGCCGACAGGTCCATGTGCGCATTGACCTGCCGGAATTCCGGCGATTGCTGGTACAGGTCGAAGACACGTTGCCAGGCGTCGTGATCCAGCGGCGGCAGCCAGCCGAGCAGTGGCCGCCAGTCCACCATCGACAGGCCAGAGCCGGTCAGGCGCGTCACGCCGCCGAGCACGACCATCGCGGCGACGAGTGCGCAGCAGACGAGCAGCCAGATCGCGACGCGCCGGTCGGGCGGTTCGATGTGCGATGAGTCAGTCATGATCGAGGCGGGCATCTTACCCAAGATCGCGCCATCTGGGGACACTCTGATTGGTTGGAAAACGATTCGTCATTGCGAGCGAAGCGAAGCAATCCAGTGTTTGAAATCAACGACCTGTGGATTGCCGCGTCGCTTCGCTCCTCGCAATGACGAACTAACTAGCGTTTCTCTAGGTATTTTCCCCAGTATCCGGGCGGACGGAGACACAGTAGTGTTCCTTCCTGACGCGATTAGAAATACGGTCTCGCACCGGCCAACGTCATAACCCCCACATGCCGACGAGACCTCATGAACGGGGCGGGCAGGATGCTCGCCCCTTTTTTGTGCGTGCGCGCCCGTCCTGTGGCGAAGTGCTGTCTCCGAGCTGCGACAGCGGCCGCCCCGCCCGCGTGCCTGCGGTGGCGATTCCGGGTAGTATTGGGGTGGCTGTCCGCGGGGAAGGCGTAGTTTGGAAGCGTCGGCGGGCGGCGCAAGTTTCAAGAGGTCGATATGTCAGGTGATAGAGTTACAGGAACCGTCAAGTGGTTCAACGATGACAAAGGATTCGGGTTCATCGAGCGTGAGGGTGGCCCGGACGTCTTCGTGCATCACAGCGCCATCAAGATGGAAGGTTTCCGGACCCTGAAAGAGGGTCAGAAAGTCACGATGGAAGTTACCCAGGGCCAGAAAGGCCCCCAGGCCGAGAACGTCCTCGCCGCCGAATAGGCAGGCGCGAGGCGTCTGCCCGGCGATGACGTCGGTTACCCACATGCGGCGCCCGCCGCAGTGTCGCCCCCGCGTATCGTCCCGACGGAGCTGAAAAAAGGTGTCAGGTTTATTTGCTGCAACAAATAAACCTGACACCTTTTTTCAGCAAATAAACCTGACACCTTTTTTCGTCAGTCACACGGGACGGCGGGGCGGCCGCCTATGCTCCTACAGCGCGCCCGAGCCGTCGTAGATCAGCTTCAGCCCCACGCAGAACAGAAGCACGTAGACGACGCCGAAAAACAGGCGGTCGCTGACACGTCGGTGCAGCCAGACGCCGGTTGCGATGCCGACGGGCGCGAAAGGGGCGAGCACGAGCGAGCTGCTCAGGTTCGTCGTGTCGAACTGACCCAGCCAGGCATACGGGATCAGCTTGACGTAATTGACGACCGCGAAGAACAGCACGGTTGTTCCCACGAACTGGGTCCGGTTGAGGGATCGGCGCAACAGGTACATGTTGACCGGCGGGCCGCCGGCATGGGCGATGAAACTCGTGAAGCCGGCGACGCCGCCTCCGATCGCGCCGACGGCGCGCGGGAAATCGGGCAGGCCGACTTTCGGCGATCGCCACTTGTTGTGCAGGTAGTGCAGCGTGAACGCCAGCGCGATGACGCCGACGATCAGACGGATCAGGTCCTCGCTCAGATAGCCGAACGACAGCGCACCCGCGACGATACCGATCAGGGATGCCGGGAGCAGGACGCGCAGTTCCGGCCAGATCCAGCGGCCCCGGTATTGCCACATCGCGAGCAGGTCCATCAGGCAAAGGACGGGCAACAGGATGCCCGCCGCCTGTATCGGCGAGATGACGAGGGCCATCAGCGGTACCGCGACCATGCCGAGGCCGCCGCCGAAGCCGCCCTTGGACATACCGACCAGCAACACCGCCGGCACTGCTGCCGCGTAGAACCAGGGATCGGCGATCAAGAATCTCTCCGGTTGCAGGAAGCGTTGAGCACGAGGGCGTGAGTCTACCCGGAGGGGCCGGGCAAGTCTTACGGGTCGCGGCGAATCGTGCTTAAATGCATGCCCCGTTCGATATCCGGCCAGGCAGTGAAACTCAGAATCCTCGACAATTCGATCCGACTCCGGTTGACGCGCAGCGAAGTCGACGTGCTGAACGCCGAGGGGCTCGTCGCCGCGGAAACGTCTTTCCCCGGCGGCCGCGAATTCCGTTACGAGCTCGAGAGCAGTCCGGCGAGCGTCAGCCCCGCGGCATTCTTCTCGGAGCGCGTCATGACGGTCCGCGTCCCGGAGGACACGGTCCGTGTCTGGGCCGATTCGGACGAGGTGTCGATTGCCGGCGAACAGCGGCTGGAAGACGGCGCGACCCTGGAAATACTTGTGGAGAAGGACTTCAAGTGCCTGTCCGGGCGCGAGGGCGAGGACGACATGTTCGAGCACCCGCTCGCCTCCTCGGAAGACGCGAGCTGCTGATGGGCCGACCGCGCTACGCCGCGTTCGAGACCGAGACGCTGGCTTTCCTCGAGGAGCTGGCCGACAACAACAATCGCGAGTGGTTCGCGGACAACAAGCCCCGCTACGAGCAGCACGTGCTCGACGTCGCCCTGCGCTTCATCCAGTCGATGCAGGAGCCGCTGCACGATATCGCCCCCCACTTCGTCGCGCAGCCGACGCGGGTCGGCGGTTCGCTGATGCGCGTGTATCGCGACACCCGCTTCGCAAGGAACAAGCTGCCCTACAAGACCAACATCGGGATCCAGTTCCGGCACGAGCAGGCGAAGGACGTGCATGCGCCGGGTTACTACGTGCACATCGAACCGCAGGAGGCGTTCCTCGGCATCGGCATGTGGCGCCCGGACCCGGAGCCGCTGCGCGCCATCCGCACTCGCATCGCCGCGAAACCGGCAGAGTGGCAGCGCGCCCTGCGGGACCCGGGTTTCCGCCGCCACTTCGAACTCGGCGGCGAGTCGCTACGCCGGCCGCCGCGGGGCTTCGCCGCGGATCACGAGTGCATCGAAGACATCAAGCGCAAGAGTTTCATCGCGTTCAAATCCCTCGATCCGGACGCCTGCCATGCGCCGCAGTTCCAGCGTCGCGTGGAAACCGCCTTCGGCGCGGCCGAGCCGTTCATGCGGTTTCTCTGTAAGGCGGTGGGCGTCCCGTTCTGAGGTTAGGGAAACTCTGATCAATTCGAAATGGAGTCGTCATTGCGAGCGAAGCGAAGCAATCCAGTGTTTGAAATCAACGACCTGTGGATTGCCGCGTCGCTTCGCTCCTCGCAATGACGAATTGATCAGAGTTTCCTTAGCTCAGTTGCCGGCGGCAACCGTCAGCACGATCTTGCCCCGGTGCCGGCTGCTCTCCATCAGCTCGTGCGCGGCCGCGGCTTCGGCGAGCGGGAATGTCGCGTGGATGACGGGCCTGACCGTGCCCGCCGCGAGCAACGGCAACACGTGTTGCGATACTGCATCGGCGATGCGCGCCTTCTCGTCGTTCGACTGCGGCCTCAGTGTCGAACCCGTGATCGTCAGGCGCCTGGCGAGCAGGACGCGGAGATTGAGCTCCGACTCCGGTCCGCCGAGGAACGCGATGATCGCCAGCCGGCCCTCCTTCGCGAGGCAGTTGAGGTTCTTCTGCACGTAGGGACCGGCGACGATGTCGAGCACGACGTCGACACCGCGCCCGCCGCTGAAGTCGCGCACGGTGCCCGGCCAGTCGTCGTCGTGATAGTTGACTGCCCGGTCGGCGCCGAGCGCTTCGCAGAAGCGGCACTTCTCTTCCGTGCCCGCGGTCGTGATCACGCGGCAACCCGTCGCCCTGGCGAGCTGGATCGCGGTCGTGCCGATGCCGCTCGAGCCGCCATGCACGAGCAGGGTCTCGCCGCGTTTGAGCCGGCAGCGCATGAACACGTTGTACCAGACCGTGAAGAAGGTCTCCGGCACGGCGGCGGCCTCGACGGCGGACAGGGCCGAGGGAATCGGCAGGCAGTGGCCCTCGAATACGCGGCAGTACTCCGCATAGCCGCCGCCGTGCGTGAGCGCCATGACCCGGTCGCCGATGCGCCAGCGCGTGACACCCGCGCCGGCGGCAACGATCTCGCCGGCGATCTCGAGCCCGGGCAGGGGGCTGGCATCCTCGGGTACCGGATAGCGGCCCTGCCGCTGCAGGATGTCGGGCCGGTTGACGCCCGCGGCTTCCACCCGGACGACGACGTCGCGATCGCCGGGTACGGGCCTCGGCATCGTGACCAGGCGCAGGACCTCGGCGGGTCCGGGTTCGCGGATCTCGATGGCGTGCATGTTTTGCTGCAGTTCGCTCATGGACAGGCGACACGTTATGTGGATACTGAGGCGGCATCAATAGTGACGGCCAATGGGGCAGGCAGTCGACGTGTCCGAAAACCCGATTCTTTGGCGACCCGATCCGGATCGAGTGCCGGCGACCGCGATGCATCGTTTCATGCAACAGCAGGGCTTCGATGATTACGGCGCGCTGTATCGCTGGTCGATCGAGCATTCCGCGGCGTTCTGGGAAGCACTCTGTGGCTTCTGCGCGGTCCGCTTCGACAGACCTCCTGAAAAGACGCTGACGCGACCCGACGACATCATGGACGCGGGCTGGTTCGCCGGTGGCGAACTCAATTTCGCGGCCCATCTGCTGCGCGAGCGCGACAACGCCGCCGCAGTGATCTTCGGCGGCGAACAGGGCGAGCGGCGCGAGCTCTCGATGGACGAGCTGCGCCGAGCCGTCGCCGGCCTGGCGGCCGGCCTGGCGGCCGCCGGCGTGGTGCCGGGTGACCGGGTCGCCGGATTCCTGCCGAACTGCCCGGAGGCGATCATCGCGATGCTGGCGACGGCGAGCCTCGGCGCCATCTGGTCCTCGTGCTCGCCGGACTTCGGCGTGGACGGCGTCGTCGACCGCTTTGGCCAGATCGCCCCGCGCGTGCTGGTCGCGACCGACGGCTACCGTTATAACGGCAAGCGCATCGACTCCCGGCCCGTCGTGGCCGGGATTCTCGCGGCCATGCCGCAGATCGAGCGCACGGTCATCGTGCCGTTCCTCGGCGAGGCTGGCGCTGAGTCGAAATTGCGCGGCGCGGTCGGCTGGGACGATTTCCTCGTGCCGGGCGCCCGGCTCGCCTTCATGCCGGTCGCCTTTGATCATCCGCTGTACGTCATGTATTCCTCGGGCACGACCGGCGTCCCGAAATGCATCGTGCACGGTCACGGCGGCTCGCTGCTGCAACATCTGAAAGAGCACGTCCTTCACACGGATGTCGGCGGCGGCGATCGCCTGTTCTATTTCACGACCTGCGGCTGGATGATGTGGAACTGGCTGGCCAGCGGGCTCGCGGCCGGTGCCACGCTCGTGCTTTACGATGGCTCGCCGTTCGCGCACGACGGGCGCGTGTTATGGGAGCTGGCCGAACGCGAGCGCATCACCGTGTTCGGCACGAGCGCGAAGTACATCTCGGCGCTCGAGAAGGCCGGCATCCGGCCGAAGGACGCGTTCGACCTGGCCGCGCTGCGCAGCGTATTGTCGACCGGCTCGCCGCTGGCGCCGGCCAGCTTCGACTACGTGTACGACGCGATCGGCGAGCGTGTCCAGCTGGCGTCGATCTCCGGCGGCACGGACATCCTGAGTTGTTTCGCGCTCGGCAATCCGCTGCTGCCCGTGCGGCGGGGCGAGCTGCAGTGCCGCGGCCTGGGGATGGCGGTGGAGATCTTCGACGACGCGGGCCGGTCGCTGGTCGGCGAGCAGGGCGAACTCGTCTGTACCCGGCCGTTCCCGTCGGCGCCGGTCGGTTTCTGGAACGACCCGGGCCGGTCCCGCTATCGCAGTGCGTACTTCGAGCGTTTTCCGGGCGTGTGGGCCCACGGCGATTTCGCCGAGCTGACCCCGGACGGCGGACTCATTATCTATGGCCGGTCCGACGCCGTGCTGAATCCCGGCGGCGTGCGCATCGGCACGGCCGAGATCTACCGCCAGGTGGAGAAACTCGACGAGATCGTCGAGAGCATCGCGATCGGCCAGCGCTGGGCCGACGACGTCCGCGTCGTGCTGTTCGTGGTGCTCCGGCCCGGGCTGGAACTCGACGACGCCCTGAAGGCGCGCATCCGCTCGGTGATCCGCAGCAACACGACGCCTCGCCACGTGCCGGCGAAGATTGTCGCGGTCGCCGACATCCCGCGCACGAAGAGCGGCAAGATCGTCGAGCTGGCCGTGCGCTCGGTCGTGCACGGCGAGCGGGTGGCGCACACCGAGGCGCTCGCGAATCCGGAGGCGCTCGAGCACTTCCGCGGCGTCGCCGAACTGGCCGAGGACTGAGATGGCCGACGTGGAGATCGAGGGAGTGGAGGTCGGCCGCGGGCACGTGCTGTCCGAGTGGATCGACATCAACGGGCACATGAACGTCGCGTACTACGTGCTGGCCTTCGACCGGGCGGTCGATTCGCTCTGGGAGCGTTTCGGGATCACGTACGATCACATCCGGGAGACGGACAACTCGACGTTCGCCGTCGAGACGCACGTGATGTACCGGCGTGAGTTGACGGAGGGGGCGCCGTACCTGGTCACGGCGCAGATCCTGGCCTACGACGAGAAGCGCATCCACCAGTTCCAGCGCCTGTACCACGCCGAACAGGGTTTCCTCTCTGCGACGGCCGAGTGGATGAATCTGCACGTCGACCTCACGACGCGACGCGTGACGCCGTGGCCGGCGCCGATCCTGGACGGCATCCGACGTGCCGCCGCCGCACAGGGAGAAACGGCGATGCCGGCGGACGCCGGGCGCCGCATGCATATCGAGAAGCCGCTGTACCGCCTGGGCGAGGGGCGGCGTTGAGCGGGCGCTACCTGCTCGCGATCGATCAGGGCACGAGTAGCAGCCGCGCCGTGCTCTACGGGCACGACGCGGCTGCCGTGTCGTCCGCGCAGCGGGAGTTCCCGCAGATCTATCCGCGGCCCGGCTGGGTGGAACACGATCCGGAGGCAATCTGGGATTCGGTACGCGATGTCATGCAGCGGGTGCTGGCGGATGCCGGCGCACGCGCCGCCGACGTCACCGCGATCGGCATCACGAATCAGCGCGAGACGACGCTGATCTGGGAGCGGGAGACGGGGAGACCCGTACACGGCGCGATCGTCTGGCAGGACCGGCGCACGGCGAAGCAATGCGAAGCGCTCCGCGAACGCGGCGCGGAATCGCTGGTCGGCGCGAAGACCGGGCTCAGGCTCGATCCGTATTTCTCGGCGACCAAGATCGCCTGGCTGCTCGACAACGTCGACGGCCTCAGGCGGCGCGCCGCCCGCGGCGAGCTCGCGTTCGGCACAGTCGACAGTTTCCTGCTGTGGCGCCTGACGGCCGGGCGCGTGCATGCGACCGACGCGACCAATGCGTCGCGGACGATGCTGTACGACATCCATGCCCAGCAGTGGGACGACGAGTTGCTGGAGTTGTTCGACGTGCCGCGCGAGCTGTTGCCCGAGGTCTGCGACTCGGCTTTCGAATTCGGCGAGACCGACGCGGAAACTTTCGGCGCCGTCGTGCCGATCCTCGGCATCGCCGGCGATCAGCAGGCCGCGCTCATCGGGCAGGCGGGCTTCGGCGAAGGCATGACCAAGAGTACCTTCGGCACCGGTTGCTTCGTGATCGCCAATACCGGATCCGCGGCGCTCGCTTCGCGGAATCACCTGTTGACGACCGTGGCGAGCCGCATCGGCGGCAAGGTCACCTACGGGCTCGAAGGCAGCGTATTCGTCGCCGGCTCGGCCGTGCAGTGGTTGCGGGACGAACTCGGGATCATCGGGCAGGCGTCCGATACGGAACGCATCGCCGCCGCCACGGGCGTCGTCGACGACGTGTACGTGGTGCCGGCCTTCGCCGGCCTCGGGGCGCCGTACTGGGACCCGCACGCGCGCGGCGCGATCCTCGGCCTGAGCCGGGGCAGCGGACGGGACCGCATCGCGACGGCGACGCTGCAGGCGGTGGCGTTCCAGACCCGCGACCTCGTCGATGCGATGGTCGAGGACGGCGTGTCGCCCCCGGTCATCCGCGTGGACGGCGGGATGGTCGCGAACGGCTGGTTTCTGCAGTTCCTTGCCGACATACTCGACATTCCGATCGAACGGCCCGTCAATATCGAATCGACGGTGCTCGGGGCGATGTTCCTGGCCGGACTCGCGAGCGGGGTGATCGGATCGATGGACGACATCGCCACGCTGTGGCGGCGCGACGCGGTATTCGAACCGGCGATGCCGGCATTGGTGCGCGAGCGCCTGCTGTCCGGCTGGGCGAATGCCATTGCGAGAGTACGGTGACGCTGACGAATCCATGCTGAGAGCGCGACAAAAGATCGGCAAATACCGGATCACGAGCCGCATCTCGTCCGGCCCGCTCGCGGACGTGTACCGGGCTTACGACACCATCCAGAAGATCCACGTGGCACTGAAACTGCCGAAGCTGAACGGCCGCATGGACGAGGAAGAAATCCTGCACGAGGTTCAGGTCGCGACCCGGCTCAAACATCCGAACATCCTGTCGATCCTCAACGCAAGCTACATCGACGAGCACTTCGTGATCGCCATGGAGGCCGGCGAGGAATCCCTGTACGAGCGGCTCGAACGGCGCATCACGACGCCGCTCGCGCTCGACCTGGCGGGGCAGGGACTCGCCGCGCTGGCCTGCGCCCACTCGCACCGCATCATCCACTGCGACATCAAGCCGGAGAATTTCATCCTGTTCCCCGGCAACCAGATGAGGCTCGGTGATTTCGGTTTCGCCAAGCTCAGCCTGCGTACCCTGAAGGCGTCGGGCTCAGGCACGATCGACTACATCGCTCCGGAACAGGCGATGGGCCGGCCCAAGTTCCAGTCGGATGTTTTCTCGATGGGGCTGGTGCTGTATCGGTTGTTCTCGGGCGTGTTGCCGGAGTGGCCGTACGAATGGCCGCTGGCAGGTTACGATCGACTCACGGCGCGCGTGCGCCCCGAATTCGTGCAGTTCCTCAGGAAGGCCATACAGCTCGACCCGAAAAAGCGCTATCGCGACGCGGTGCAGATGCAGGCGGCCTTCGAGCGCCTGCGCTCGCATGCACGGCGGCAAAAACGGTCCCGGAACCGCAACGGATCGCGCAACGGTTCGTCGTGGCGTCAACTGCAGTGGCGGCAGTTCCAGCGCCAGTACCGCGGCGTGCTCGAGACGGGACACACGTGCCGGCGCTGCGAGGGCCCGGTCGCGGAGAGCATGCAGTACTGCCCCTGGTGCGGGTTCGACCATCCGTCCCGGGGTTCCGAGTCGTCGATGCCGTCCACCTGTCCCCGCTGCGAGCGTGGAGTGAAGAAGGACTGGGACTATTGCGCCTGGTGCTACGGGCCGGGCTTCGAGCCGGAGACCAATCGCCACTACACCGACAAGCGCTACACGGCACGCTGCAGCAACAAGCGTTGTCGTGGCGAGCTGATGCCATTCATGCGCTATTGCCCCTGGTGCCGCATGAAGGTGCGCCGCGCCTGGAAACTGCCGGGCAGCCGCCACAGCTGCAAGGCCTGCGGCTGGGGCATCGCCCGCGAATTCTGGAATTACTGTGCCTGGTGCCGGGAGCCCGTGCGACGTGAGTGACGACATCCTGCTGCTCGACGGCGCGACAGAGCCGGAGTTGTGCGAAGCGGCACTTGGCGGCGGCGATGTATTGGCGTACACCTGCCCGTGTCCGGACAAGGACACGGAGAACGAAGACACGGTCGCCGTGATCCCCTATGGCCCGCAGGCCGCCGTGCTGATCGTCGCGGACGGCGCCGGCGGACTGCCGGGCGGCAAGCGGGCGTCGCTGACGGCGGTGACGGCGCTCAAGGAAGCGTTGTCGGCGGCGATGGCGGAGACGATGTTGCTGCGTACCGCGATACTGAACGGCATCGACGCGGCAAACGCCGCAGTCCGCGAGCTCGCCAACGGGTCGGCAACGACACTGACGGTCGTGACCATCGAGGGTCTGACCGCACGTTCCTACCAGATCGGCGACTCGGAGGCGCTCGTGGTCGGCCAACGAGGCCGCGTCAAGCTGCACACGACCGCGCATTCGCCGACCGGATTCGCCGTCGAGGCGGGTTTCCTGGACGAACGGGCGGCCCTGCATCACGCCGATCGCCACCTGGTCTCCAATTTCCTCGGGTCAGCGGACACGCGCATCGACGTCGGGACGGAAGTAAAGCTGAAACCCCGCGATACGGTCTTGCTGGCGAGCGATGGGCTGACCGACAACGTGCACGGCACGGAGATCATCGAACGGATCCGCAAGGGCTCGCTACATGCCGCGATGGACCGCGTGATTGCGCTCGCGAGTCGAAGAATGAGCGGCGCGGCGCCCGGCCAGCCGAGCAAGCCGGACGATTTGTCCGTGCTGCTGTTCCGCAAACCGTACCGGCCGAAGCTTGACAAGAGTTCTTAGAACCTATCTCAAGATCCTTCGTGGTCGCGTTGCGGTCCCGGATGTCGCGAGGCAAGGCGCGAGGAGCGAAGTTTGGTTGTTCCAAACGAGTGACGAGCAACGCGGCATTCGCGGCATCCGGGACCGCAACCCGTTGGGACGGCAGCCATTTTTCCGCGACTCGGCGTTGCCGCTCGCTTATATGGAATGACCATAACGCGCTCGCAGCGCCTTGATTCGCGAAAAAATGGTTGCCGTCGCGGCCACGAAGGATCTTGAGATAGGTTCTAACAAAATCACGCACTTGGGCAATACGGCCGCGGCGATCGGGACAACCGCAGGCGCGCAGCGCGAGGTGTTGATCGGGCCTCGTGCGCGTATTATCGTCATTCGATAGTCAGCGGGGGTCCGGATGCCGCGCGCGCTGGTGCGCGTCGACGCGCCGATGGAACTCCGATGGGTATTCGTCGATCCAAGCCAATGGGCGTGCAATGGGGCGAGAGGTAGACGACGATGTATGAGAACCGGATTTCAAGGCGTCTCTCGGTGGGTCTGAGAGCATTTCTCGTGTTCGCGTTCGGCGTGCTGGCCGTCGCCGGGTGCAAGACCCAATCGTCAACGAGCGGCGGCATGCCTGCACCGCCGAGCGCCGGCGGAATGCCGAGTCCGGGCGGAATGCCCAGCCCCGGCAGCCCGTCGAGTTCGGGCGGCATGTCCAGCCCGAGCGGATCGTCGAGCCCGAGCGGCACGTCCAGTCCCAGCGGATCGTCGAGCCCCAGCGGATCGTCGAGCCCGGGCGGCATGTCCAGCCCCGGCGGAATGCCGACACCCAGCGGCGGTGCGCAAGGTGGCGCTGCCGGCACGTCGAGCAGTTCCGGCGGCAGCGACGGCAGCAGCGGCAGCGTCGGCAGTTACCCGTCCGACCAGTCGGCGGGACCGCCGCCGATGCCGAGTGAAACCGGCGCCGGGGGCGGCAACGAGGATCCGACCCTCGAGAGCGGCCAGAGTGGCGACAGCGGCGACACCAGCAACGACAGCGACAGCGACAGCACTTCGTCCAGCGATTGCGGCGACACGGGCGCGTTGCCCGGCGGTGTCGGCGGCATGGGCCAGGCCGGCGAATGTATCGGCGGCGGCGGCGCATCGGCCGACAACAGTTCACAGCAATCGCAGAGCGGCTCGCAAAGCAGCTCGCAGGGCGGTTCGCAGAGTTCCGCTCAGGCCAGCTCGCAGAGCAGCCAGGGTGGCGGAACGCCGGGTGGCGCCGACGGATCGGTGCAGGGCACCGGCGGCGCCGGCGGCGTCGGTCAGTATCCGAACGAGAGCAGTGCCGAACGTGCGGCACGGCTCGGCAAGGAACTCGACGAGTCGGTCGGCGGCTTCGACAAGGTATTGGGCGAGGAGCAGCGTCAGGTCTCGTCGGTCGGCCGCAACACCGAAGGCTTCGGCAAGGAGCAGGGCGGCGGCGGCGGGATCGACCTGGGCGCCCAGGGGGCGACCGGGTCGGGCAGCGGCAGCAGCAACGGTTCGATCGAGGTGGCGAACAATTCGGTGACCAGGCAGTCACCGATCGACAACATGAGCCAGGAAGAGATTCAGAAGCGTACGCCTGACGACATCCCGGTCACGGTCGACGATGACATCATCGCCCGCCAGTTGCGCGAAGCCGCGCTCGCGGAGGATGATCCGAAATTGAGGGAACGCCTCTGGGATGAGTATCGGAAATACAAGGGAATCTAGCGCAAGGACACACTGGGAATCCGCATTGCATAGGACGACTCGGACAAGCTTGTTGATACTGCTGGCCGGGATGGGGCTGGCTGCATGCTCGGTCAACGAGGTCATCAAAGCCGATGAGACCGAACTGAAGACCACGGACCAGCCGCCGGCCGAGGGACTGTTGCTGGATATCGGCATCGTCGAATTCGACGAAGACATACCGGCGGACAACGATCCCGACAAGACCGGCGTCTATCCGGAGATCCGTGCCGCGGAGGCCCGTTACCTTCCCTATCACCTGAAGACGACGCTGCAGGACACGGGCTACTGGGGTGCGGTGCGCGTGATCCCGTCCCGCAAGGCCTTCACGGACGTCACGATCAGCGGCAAGATCAAGGAGTCCGACGGCGAGTTCGTGACGCTGGCCATCCGTGTCGACGACGCGCAGGGCAACGAGTGGTATCAGCGGGATTACAGCACCCAGACCGGTGTGTCGTCCTACTCCGAACACCGCGATCGCAGCCAGGACCCGTACCAGAAGGTCTTCAACGACATCGCGAACGATCTGCGGGACTACGTGAAGGCGCTGCCGCCGGACAGGATCCACACGATCCGGCAGACCTCCGAACTCGAGTTCTTCGCCGACATGTCGCCCGAGCAGTTCGGCGATTACATTTCCACCGACGATGACGGCCACGTCTCCATCGTCCGATTGCCGGCCGAGAACGACCCGGCCGTCGCCCGGCTGCGGCAGATACGCGAGCGTGACCGGCTCGTCATCGATACGCTCAACGAGCATTACGCGAACTTCTACTACGGGATCGCCATCCCGTACAGTGCGTGGCGCAAGTCCGCACGCGAGGAATCGGTCAACTATCGGCAAGTGCGGCGCTCGGCCACGATGCAGACGCTGATGGGCGCCGTCGTATTCGCCGGGGCACTGGCGGCCGATACCCGGGACAAGAGTTATCACCAGGCGCAGATGAAGAGCAGCCTGCAGGCCATCGCGATGACCGAAGGTTTCAATACGATGATCAACGGTTTCTCGCGACGCTCCGAATCGCACATGCATCTCGAGGCTATCAAGGAGCTGTCGGAATCCTTCGGTTCGGAGGCGGCGCCCATGGTGGTCACCGTCGAAGGTCAAACGCGCCGCCTGACCGGCACCGCCGCGGCTCAGTACGAGAGCTGGCGGCGCTTGCTGAAGGAGATCTACGAGGCCGAGACCGGTTACCCGGCAAGCGAAGATGCCGCCGGGCCGGTGCGGGTCGCGGAACCCTCGGACTAGTGTCCTTACGTTGCATGGATTCTGGAATCATGCGAAGCGTTCGGACAGGACACTAATCGACCGCCAATGCAGGACCTGAAGAAAGGAATCGAGCTTGCCGGCCGCTATACCCTGGTTCGAAAGCTCGGAGCCGGCGGCGCCGCGCAGACGTGGCTCGCCCGCGATCGACTGACGCGCGCCGCGGTCGCCGTCAAGGTACTCGTCAGCGAGTCCGTCAGCCCCGCCGACTTTCACCGCGAATGGCAGGCCAGCCTGCGCCTGATTCATCCGCACATCGTGCGCGTATTCGAGTTCCACGAAGCCGCCGATCCGGTCTTCTACAGCCTGCAGTACATCGACGGGCCCGATATCGGAGTCCTGGCGGGGGCGCCGGTCGCCGACATCCTGCCGGCCATCGCCCTGGTCGCCGATGCGCTGCGCTATGCGCACGGCAAGGGTGTCGTGCACCGCGACATCAAGGCCGGCAACGTCCTGATCGACCGCAACGGGGCACCCTACCTCATCGACTTCGGCGTCGCGGCACCCAGCGGCGGCGATGCCCGCGGCGGCTCGCTGATCGCTGCGAGTCCGCAGGCATTGGCGGGTGAACCCGCGCAGCCGGCAGACGATATCTTTGCGCTGGGCGGGCTGATCTACGAACTCGTCAGCGGTGCATCGCCGTACTCGTCGACCGCCACGGCCGACGACATTCGCGGTCGCGTGCCCGCGCCGCTCGAGGCGGCGGACGGTTCGCCCGTTGCCGACGACGTCCGGCGACTTGTTGCACGCATGCTGGACAAGGATGCGGCAGCGAGGCCCGACGCCGCCGGAGTCGTTGCCGCGCTCGATGCGGGCGGCTACCAGCCCGCTCCTGTCGCTGCCCGGTACCTCGCGCCGGCGGCCGGCGGTGACGGCGCCGACGAGATCATCGAGATCGGTGCGCGGCCGCGCACGGCAGGTTCCGCGGCGGGCCCGGCCGCAGCCGCCGTTCCCGGCGCCGCGACGGGCTTCAACACGCGGCACGTGGGTATCGCCCTCGCCGTGCTCATCGCCGTGCTCATCGGCGTCGTCTTCGTATTGCCGCACGCGGTAGAGGAGACCGAGCCTCCGCCGCCGGTGGACAAGAGCGCCGCCGAGGCGTCCCCGAAACAGGCGCCGGAGTCCGGCTCGAAGGTCGATTTCAGCGAGAACGTGCAGAACATGGAAGGGCGCGACGAACGCGTCCGCGCACGCGCGGACACCGATGCGATCCTCGGCGAGCTGCTGTCGAAGATGGACACGCTCAAGAAGCGTGCCGTGGAGCGGTGGGGCGGGCTGCCGTTCAAGCAGGCGACGGCCGTGTACGCCGAGGGCGACAAGGCCTACCTGGCGCGCGACTACGATACGGCCGCCGCGAAGTACAAGCAGGCGTCCGATATGCTCGATCCGCTGCTCGACCGGGTCGACGACGTGTACGCGAAGACCTTTGCGGACGCGCAGGCGGCGCTCGAAGCGGCCGACGCACCCGAAGCGCTCAGGCTCTTCGAACTGGCCGTCGCGATAAGCCCCGGCAATGCCCGCGCGCAGGCCGGTTACCGGCGCGCCAAGAACCTCGGGACCGTGCTGGCCCTGACCAACAAGGGGCTCGCGTACGAGAAGGAACTCGAGCTCGAGGCAGCGCGCCAGAGCTTCGCTTCGGCCGCCGAACTCGATCCCGAGTGGAAGCCGGCGGTCGAGGGCCTTGCCCGGGTCAAGGAGACGATCAGACAGACCGCGTTCGATTCACGCATGAGCGAAGGTCTCTCGGCGCTCGCCGATCATGACTACGAGGCGGCGCGCGCCGCGTTCCGCATGGCCCGGAAGCTCGAGCCTGAATCACCGGAGCCCGCCGACGGCCTGTTGCAGGTCGACCAGGGTCTGCGGCTCGAGCACATCGCGGACCTGAAGAGCAAGGCCGGCAACGAGGAACAGGCCGAGGAGTGGGAGGACGCCGTCGACACCTACAAGGAGATACTCGGCATCGATGCGAACTTGCAGTTCGCGCAACAGGGGCTCGCGCACGCACAGCAGATGTCCGCGCTGCACGAACAGCTCAAGTCCTACATCGACGAGCCCGACGCGCTCAGTGCGCCGGCCACGATGAGCCGGGCGACGGCACTCGTCGTCGACATCACGCGCATGGCGAATATCGGACCGCGGCTCGCCGACGAGCGCGACCAGCTCTCGCGCCTGTTGAAGCGCGCAGCGACGCCGCTGACGGTGCAGATCGTCTCCGACAATGCCACCGAGGTATCGATCTACAAGGTCGGTCATCTCGGCACGTTCAAGACACGCGAGCTCGACCTCCGGCCCGGGACCTACGTGGCCGTGGGCAGCCGCCCCGGCTACCGGGACGTGCGGCTCGAATTCCGCGTGGCGCCCGAGATCGAGCAGAAGCCGATCGTCGTGCGGTGTGAGGAGGCGATTTGAGCTTCGACCACATCCTCATCCGGGACGTCGAGGGCGAACGCCGGATCGGCCGGGACAAGCTGCCGCTCAGGGTCGGTACGGGTTCGGATTGTCAGCTGCGCCTGCCGGGGCCGGGCGGCGGGCCCGTCCTGGTACTGGATCTGCTCGACGGCGCGCCGTTCGTGCAGCCGCTCGGCCGCGACGCATCGATGCAGTTCAACGGCGAACCGCTCACCGCGAGTACGCGGCTTCGCGACGGGGACGAACTCCAGTTCTACGGTAGCCGGATTCTCGTCTCCGCGCTCGGCGATCGTCTGACACTCGATGTCCGACTCGAGGACAGCGCCTACGTCACGCAACCGCCGGAGTCGCCCGACGACGCCGCGGCCGCCGGCGACGAAGCCATCGCGCCCACGGCATTCCGGCGCGCAGCAGACAGTTATGCCGCTGCGGTAGAACAGCGCCGCAGCCCCCTGAAGGCAATCGTGGGTGTTGCACTCGCCGCCTTGTTGTTCGTTTCCTGGCTGCTGTTCACGTCGAAGTCGATACAATTCGAGGTCACGCCCGCCGACCCGGACGATATCTCGATCCACGGCGGCTGGTTCCGCCTGCCGGTGGGAGACCGTTTCCTGCTGCGCAGCGGCGACTACGTCGTCGAAGTGCACAAGGACGGCTACTACGACGTCAGCCAGCAATTCGTCGTCGGCGACGAGCCCAGCAAGACCATCGAGGTCAAGATGCGGCGGCTGCCGGGCCGGCTGACCGTCGCGACCGACCCGCCGGTCGCTGCCGTCGTGTCGATCGACAACAGCCTCGTCGGACCGGCACCGTACGGACCGGTCGAGCTGGAGCCGGGGGATCACAGCGTCGACGTGAAGGCCGACCGTTACCTGCCGTTTGCGGACGTCGTCAACGTCCCGGGGCTGGGACGTTCCGAGGAGATGCACGTGCAACTCGTCCGGCGTTGGTCGGACGTCGCGGTGAGTTCCGAGCCGGCGGGAGCGGAGATCTACGATGGCGAAAAGCGCATCGGCACGACGCCGGCGACCGTCGAACTGCTCGAGGGCACGCACCAGGTCAGCGTCGTCCACGAAGGCTACAAGGCCTGGGACGGTACGGTGGTGGCGAAGCCCAACGTGGATCAGACGCTGCCGCTGATTCGCCTCGAGCCCGCCAACGCGAAGCTGCTCGTCAACACGATCCCGCGCTCCGCGAACGTGACGGTCGACGGCCGCTATCGCGGTCAGTCGCCGATCACGCTCGCCCTGTCGCCCGACATCGACTACGTGATCGGACTCTCGAAGGCCGGCTACGGCGCGACGAGCCGCAAGGTGCGCCTGCAGGCTGCCGCAAGCCAGTCGATCACGGTCGATCTGTCGGCGCGGGCCGGCAAGCTGACGGTGAACGTGCGACCGTCCGACGCGACGATCCTGGTCGATGGCGGGGCGCGGGGCGTGGGCACGCAGACCCTGCAACTAAGCTCCGCGCCGCACCGCGTCGAGGTGCGCAAGGAGGGCTACGAGACCTGGACGAGGACGATCACGCCGCGGCCCGGTTATCCGCAGACCGTCAGGGTGAGTCTGCGCTCGCTGGAGGAGATCGCGCGCGAGAAGGTCGAGGTGAACGTGACCACGGCGTCGGGCCAGGTCATGCGCCGCGTACAACCGGGGACGTTCACGATGGGATCGTCGCGTGCCGAAGCAGGGCGCCGCGCCAACGAAGTGATCGTACCCGCAACGATCACGAAGCCGTTCCTGATCGGCGTGCACGAGGTGACCAACGACGAATTCAGCAAGTTCAGCGAGGGCCATGACTCCGGGTCCTCGATCAATCCGGCGATGGCGGGCGCCAACAATCCGGTGGCGAACGTTACCTGGGAGGAAGCGGTCCAATACTGCAACTGGCTCAGCACGCGCGAGGGGCTGATGCCGGCCTACGAGGAGAAATACGGGCACTGGGTCGCGATCCGCCCGCTGACCAACGGCTACCGGCTGCCGACCGAGGCAGAATGGGCCTGGGCGATCCGCTATGGAGAGAGTCCGAAGGCGACTCGCTTCGCCTGGGGCGACGAGATGCCGCCGAAGAAAGACAGCGGCAACTTCGCCGACGAGTCGGCAAAGGACCTGGTCCCGACGATCATCCCGGGTTACGACGACGGCTTCGCCTCGACCGCGCCGGTCGGCAAATTCACTCCGAACCGGATCGGCATCTACGACGGCAGCGGCAACGTGGCCGAATGGGTGAACGACTTCTACACGGTGCCGACGCCGGGCCAGACCACGCCGGTTGTCGATCCACTCGGACCCGACAGCGGCAAGACTCACGTGATCCGGGGCTCGAGCTGGCGACAGGCCGGCGAGATGGAGCTGAGGCTCAGCTTCCGGGATTACGGCGAGGATGCGCGCTCAGACGTGGGGTTCCGGCTGGCACGGAACGTCGAATGAGTTTTCGACACAGGTTCCATGCGACAATCGCGGCGATTTCCGGTCTAAATCGGCAATAGCAAGCTGGAGGAATTGACGTGAAACGCTATGTACTGGCGATGTTGCTCGGTATGTCCCTGTCTGTCGCGGCCTGGCCGCAGGACGCCGGCCAGGACACCACGGGCGATTCCGATACGGCGGCGCGGCCGCAGGCTGCCGGCAAGCCGGCGGATCAGAGCGACGATCAGAAGGGACAAGCCGATGCCCAGGACGACGGTGATCTCGACGAGCAGGGATATCAGAACCAGGATGACGACTTCAAACCGAGCGAAGACATCCCGGCCGACCAGTCGGTCGCCTTCCCGACGGACATCTGAGGCGGCCGCAATAAGATGAACAAGAAAAGCATACCGACCGAATTTGTTTTCCAGCTCTTCGCGCTGATCATCTCGATCATATTCGTGCATGCATTGTATGTGTCGGTGATACGGCCCAATGCGGCACGCATCATCGAGCAACAGAACGCCGCCGCCAAGGCGGACCCGAGCTACGTGCGAGAACGAAAGATCTCGGTTCTTATCAAGGATTACGAGCAGGAATCCGAAATCATTCTCGGACTCTGGGCGCTCGCGATCATGGGCTACAAGGCGCGCACGATCATGCGGGAACGGCGCCTCCTGGACGTGGACCTGGTTCCGGTCGCCGAAGGCATGCGCATACTGCCGGAAGACACGCGCGAATTCGCCCGCCAGGTACAGGCATTGCCGGAAGAGAGTCAGCAGATGCTGCTGCCGAGGGCGTTGCTGAACGCGCTGCGACGCTTCGCCTCGACCCACAACATCCAGGACGTTTCCACCAGCACGCACACGATCTGCGAATCCGAGGCCGAACGCCTGGAGTCGGAGCTGTCGATGATCCGGTACATATCCTGGGCGATCCCGTCGATCGGCTTCATCGGCACCGTGCGCGGCATCGGCGAGGCGCTGGCGCAGGCTGACAAGGCGGTGCAGGGCGACATCGCGGGCGTTACGCAGAGCCTCGGTATCGCATTCAACTCGACGTTCATCGCTCTGCTGATCAGCATCTTCCTCATGTTCCTCGTGCACCAGCTGCAGCTGATGCAGGAGCGCCTGGTGTTCGACAGCGAGAACTACGCGAACGAAAAGCTGATCCGTCACCTGAAGGCAGATTGAGCGCCGATCGCACACGACAGTGGCCCTGCTCGCAGCACACCTGAACGACGCCGGCATCTCGGTCTACGATTCCAGCCGGCTGCTGTATCGCGAGCCGGGCTTCGCCCTGCTGGGTGAGGAGGGTCTGGTTACCGGACTCGAAGCCCATGCACAGGCCAGGATGAAGCCGCGCCTCATCCACAACGAGTACTGGTCGAAGCTGCGCACGACGCCGCTGCCCGACCGTCGCTTCGCACACCTTTCTGCCGCGGATCTTGTCAGCCGGCAGCTCGAGGACGCCTGGACGAAGGCCGCATCCGCCGGCGACTCGGTGCTGCTCGCCGTGCCGGCCTACATGGACAACGATAACCTGAGCCTGCTACTCGGTATCGCCGCCGAACTCTCGATCCCGGTCGCGGCGATGGCCGATGCGGCGATCGCCGCGACCCGCCGCTGCTACGAAGACACAGTGCCGGTGCATGTCGATCTGAGCCTGCACTCGGCCATGCTGACGCGCATCCGGCAGGCCGGGCACGCGCAACTCGATCGTGCCGAGGTCATCCCGGACTGCGGCGTGCTGGTGCTGCAGGACGCGTGGATAAGAGCCATCGCCGAAGCGTTCGTGCGCGATTCGCGGTTCGATCCGCTGCACACGGCGGCGACGGAGCAGGCCCTGCAGGACCGCCTGCCCGGCTGGCTGGCGGCCGCCGCGTCGGGCGGCAAGGTTGCGCTGGAGGTGGAGTATCGCGGTGTGACGCATCGGGCCAAGCTCGAGGCGCTCGACTTCGTCGCCGCGGCGGCGCCGGCCTACCATCGCATCGCCAGCAGCCTGCGCGCGTTGTACCGGGCCGATGAGACGCCCGCCCTGCAACTGACCGACCGCGCCGCGCGCATGCCCGGGCTGGCGGACATGCTCGCGGCCCGGGTCGGCGGCGAGGTGTACCTGCTCGAGGCGGGCGCAGCGGCGCGGGGATTGCTGGCCCGCTGCCGGGAACCGGCGGGCGACGGCAGCAGGGTGAGCCTGATCCGGCAGCTGCCCTGGGATCAGGCCGCGGTCGCGCCGCGGCCCGCGGAATCCGTGCACCGCGGCGGCCAGCCGACGCACGTGTTGCTGAAGGACAGGGCCTACCGCATCGATGCACGGCCGCTGACACTCGGCTCGCAACCCGTCGACGGCGAGCGCTGTATCGATCTCTCACAGGAGATGCCGGGCGTGTCGCGGCGCCACTGCTCGCTGGCGCAGGAGAACGGACAGTGCATCCTGCGCGACTTCAGCCGCTACGGCACGTTCCTCAACGGCCATCGCATCGACGGTTCCGCCGTCCTGCAGGTCGGGGACCGGATCCGGCTGGGTACGCCGGGATTCGAGTTGCTCATGATCTCCGCGGAAGAAGACGATGGCGCGTAAGCGAAGGGAATTCGACGTCTTCAGCATGTCGTTCCTCGACTGCATGAGCTGCGGCTTCGGCGCGGTCATCCTGTTCTTCATGATTATCAACGCGCAGGTCACCCAGACGACCGAACAGCAGCCGACCGACAAGATGGCAGAGACCAACAAGCTGGAGGAAGAGATACTCGAAGGCCGCAAGAATCTCGTCATGGCGAAGAACACGATGGAGGAGTACGAGACGAGGGAAGAAACCGCGAAGGGGAAGATCGCCCAGGTCATGACACTGATCGAGCAGTTGCGTGCCGAACTCGCGCAATACGACCAGGAAACGCTGGCGAAGAACGAACACGTCGAACAGCTGAAGACCGACATCAAGTCGCTGCAGGAGGAAGTCAACCGGCTGCTCGCGCAAGCCAAGGAAGAGCAGGGCGAGGGCAACAAGATCCGCGAATTCAAAGGCGAAGGCGACCGCCAGTACCTCACCGGCCTGAAGCTCGGCGGCGAGCGGACGCTGATACTCGTCGATCGCTCGGCGAGCATGCTCGACAGCACCATCGTCAATATCATCCGCCGGCGCAACATGGACGAAAAAGAGAAGCTGCACGCCGTCAAGTGGCGCCAGGTCGTCGCGAGCGTCGACTGGCTGACGGCACAATTCAAGCCGGGCAGCGAGTTCCAGATCTACATGTTCAACAACGAGGTGCATCCCGTCATCAAGGGCAGCGACGGCGTATGGCTCAAGGCCGACGACGGCACGCAACTCGACGAAGCGATCCGTGTCCTGCGCAGGACCGTGCCGGAGAACGGCACCAACATGGAGGCTGCATACGCCGTGGCCTCGCAACTGACCCCGCGGCCCGACAACATCATCCTGCTCTGCGACGGACTGCCGACCATGGACGAGCCGACGACCAGCGAGAAGACCATCAGCGGCCGGGAGCGCGTGATGCTGCACAACAGGGCGATCCGGAAACTCCCGCGCGGCGTACCGGTCAATATATTACTGTACCCGCTCGAGGGTGATTACGAAGCGCCGATCCTGTACTGGATACTCGCCTACCGCAGCGGCGGTTCGTTCATCAGCGTCAGCAAGGACTGGCCGTAGAGCGATGGAAGCCGTGCGATGAGACGCCGCCGTGACATGCAAGTCTTCAGCCTGTCGTTCCTCGACTGCATCTGCTGCGGTTTCGGCGCGATCATCCTGCTGCTCGTGTTGAGCAAGATCTACGAACCGGTAATCATCGAGAAGACCCAGGACGATCTCGAGTCTCTCATCGCGATGCTGCAGCAGGAATTGTTCGAGATCCGCGGCGAAACTGCCGTGCTGAATCGCGACCTCGAGTCCGTACGCAAGCAGACCTCGTCGTCCGAGGAGAAGCTCGCGCGCCTGCAGGGCGATCTCAGCAAAATCAGGGGCCAGTACGCGGCGACCAAGAACCAGGGAGAATCCACGCAGGACGTGGGCGCGCTCAAGCTCACGAAGCAGCGGCTCACCGAGGAGATGCGCCGGCTGGAACCCTACTACCACCGTGCCGACACCGACGCCGTGGCCGGGATCCCCGTCGACAGCGAATACGTGATCTTCGTCGTCGACACCTCCGGCAGCATGCAGCAGTTCAACTGGGACCGGGCGATCCGCAAGCTCACCGAGACGCTCGACGTCTACCCGCAGGTCAAGGGCCTGCAGATCATGAACGACAACGGCAGCTACATGTTCCAGCAGTATGCCGGCAAATGGATCCCCGATACGCCGGGCCGGCGCGAGGCCATCATCAAGACGATGCGCAACTGGCGGCCGTTCAGCGACAGCAATCCCGTCGACGGCATCATCTACGCGATCAGCACGTTCTGGTCGCCCAAGCACAAGATCAGTATCTACGTGTTCGGCGACGAGTTCAGCGGCGGATCCGTGGAGGCCGTCGTGCGCCAGATCGACACGGTCAACCGCCCCGACGCGAACGGCCACCGTATGGTGCGAATCCACGCCGTAGGTTTCCCGTTCTTCTTCGAACCCGGCCGCCAGATCTCCGATACCTCGCGCCGCTACGCGCAGCTGATGCGCATCCTCTGCGCGCGCAACGGCGGCACCTTCGTCGCGCTCTCGGACCCCGCCGTCAGCAGTTAGCAGCCGACTGGCTGCTCGCCACAATTGATCACAATTGATCGCCGGCTTTGCACGCCGGCGGCCCGGGCACATCCCGTTTCCGCCGTGTAATGAACTCCGACCGTGGACGAGACCACACACCATCAGGAGGACATTCCCATGCGAATCACGATTGCGGCCATTACGACACTTGCATTGCTCGCTGCCTCGCCGTCGTTCGCCGCGAAGGCATCGAAGGAAGAAAATATCGGCGTCGGTTCCGGTGCGTTGATCGGCGCCGCCGCCGGCGGGCCGGTTGGCTTCATCATCGGCGCCGCAGTCGGCGGGAAGCTCGGTGACTCGTTCCATCGCAAGAACCAGGCCATCGACGAACTGAACGGCTCGCTGCAGGCTTCGCAAAGCGACGTCACGACGCTCGAGGACAGCGTCCGCAGGCTCAACGGCAATGTCGACAACCTCAGCGCCGAGCTGGAGCGCATGCACGAGGTCGACCGTCCCGAACTCGTCAAGCTGTTGCGCGCCGGAATCGACATGGATCTGCTGTTCCGGACCGACGAGCACGTGCTTGCCGATACGACCGGTGCCCGCCTCGCCGAGCTGGCCGACAGCCTGGCGTCGATGCCCGATATCCGTATCCAGCTCGACGGCTACGCCGACGAGCGCGGCGATGCAGACTACAACCAGCATCTGTCCGAGGAACGCGCACAGTTCGTCCGCGACCAGCTGGTGGCCGCCGGCGTCGAGCCGTCGCGGATCCGGATCGCCGCGCACGGCGAAGCCGTCGCTCAGGATGCGACGCCGGATAGCTACGCGCTCGAGCGCCGCGTCAGCGTGAAGTTGTTTATCGAAGACACCCCGGCCGTCGCCTCGAATCCGGAGTGACACCCCATCCCCGCGACTCATCTCGAGTCTCCATTTGGCCGGCCCTTCGGGTCGGCCCTTTTTGGTTGCGGTATAGTCCGGCCATGAGCGAAGAGCTGGTAAAACGACACTGCAAGCCCTGCGAGGGCGGCGTCGAGCCGCTGCATCGTGACCAGGTCGAGCAGCTGATGAAGGCGCTGCATGGCGGATGGGCGGTCGGCGACGACGGCCGGGAGATCTCGAGACGTTTCGAATTCCCGGCGTACAGCCGCACCCTCGGGTTTGCCAATGCGGTCGCCTGGATCGCGATTAGCGAGGGTCATCACCCAGTGCTGACGGTGAGTTACGGCAGCTGCGAGGTGAGCTACACGACGCACGCCATCGGCGGCCTGTCCGACAACGACTTCATCTGCGCGGCGAAGGTCGATCGGCTGGCGGCCGAGGCCGGAGTCGAATGATCGGGATCGCCGAGGTCGAGGACGCCGCCAGGCGTCTTGCCGGGATCGTCGTCAGAACACCGCTGATCGGGAACGCCGAGCTGGATACGGCGGCCGGCGGGCGCGTGCTGCTCAAACCCGAATGCTTCCAGAGTATCGGCTCGTTCAAGATCCGCGGCGCCTACAACCTGATGGCCCGACTGAGCGCCGAACAGGCGCGGCGCGGCATCGTGGCGTTCTCGTCCGGAAATCATGCGCAGGGCGTGGCGCTGGCGGGCAGGCTGCTCGGGATCCACGCGGCCATCGTCATGCCGGCGGATGCGCCGCGCGCCAAGCTCGAGGCGACCCGGGCGCTCGGCGGCGAGATCGTGACCTACGACCGCGAACGCGAGGACCGCAAAGCGATCGCCCGCCGGCTGGCGGCGGAGCGCGGCGCCGAGGTCGTACCGTCCTACGATCACCCGCACATCGTCGCCGGGCAGGGCACGGTCGGGCTCGAGATCGCGGAACAGGCGAGCGAGGCGGGACTGCATGTCGACCAGGCACTGATCCCCTGCAGCGGCGGCGGCCTGTCTTCGGGCTGCGCCGTGGCCCTGAAAGCGAGGTTGCCGGAGGTCAGCGTGCACACGGTCGAACCCGCGGCCTGCGACGACACGGCGCGTTCGCTGGTGCGTGGCGAGCGAGTCGTAGCGCCGCCCGGCGGCGCTACGATCTGCGACGCGTTGCGCGCGGAAATGCCTGGACGCCTGCCGTTCGAGATCCTGCGCCGGCTTGCCGGCCCGGGACTCTCGGTCAGCGATGACGACGTCAGGGCCGCGATGCGTTTCGCCTTCTGCCATCTGAAAATCGTGCTGGAACCGAGTGGTGCCGCGGCATTGGCTGCCGTCCTGGCCGGCAAGGCCGCCACGGCCGGCAGGACCACGGTGGTCGTGCTATCGGGCGGAAACGTGGACCCGGAGCTGTATTCGGCAGTTCAGGCGGAGCCGACCTGAGACTTCGGCAAGGACGTCAGCTGCGGTCGCGACGGGCGCTTCAGGTCGTGCAGCGATGCCGCCCGCCTGCGGCGTTCCTCCCAGCCATCGAGCCAGCGCACGATGCGGTCGATCTGTTCGACGTCCGGACGCGCCCGCGAGGGCTGCATCTCGTGCACGCCCAGGCCCTGTTCCGCAGCGAACACGAAATTCTGGCTGTCGCGCAGGACGGCGATGATGGGGATGCCGAGCGAATCGAGAAACCGCATCAGGCGCGCGAAACTCTTGGTGTTCTTGCGGGTGCGGTTGGCGACCACGGCGAGTTTGCCTTCGTTGCGGTTGACCTTGGCGACGAGCAACAGGTCGGCGATACAGCGTGACGCGGCGTGGATGTCCATCGCCGACGGCAATACCGGTACGAGTATGCTCGCGGCATCGCGCGTCAATTCGCGCAGGTCGTCGTGCGACAGGCCCGCGGGCGAGTCCACGACCAGGTTGAGGGTGTCGTCGGGTACCCGCAGCTGCCAGCTGCGCGTCGCCTGCATCGATTTCTTGAACGCCGCGATGCCGTGGATAGCCGGCAGTTCGCGTGCGCGCCGTTCCAGCCAGGCCATCGTCGAACCCTGCCGGTCGAAGTCCATGATCGCAGGCTGCGGTCCACGCCTCGCGTAGGCGACCGCGATGTTGGTGACGAGCGTCGACTTGCCGCAGCCCCCCTTGGGATTGAGGACCACGACCTTGTTCAGAACGGCTCGTGTCGGCGATTTCAACATAGACCCGAACACTGTCCCGCAATCCGCCCGCACAATCCTGTACCCAGTTCACATAATACCAGAGCGGCAGAGTCGCCCTGCAACGAAAGCGCCGGGCCGGCGCTTACTCGAGCGGATAGGTATCGTGGGTGGGGAGTTCGGCGGTGTCGCAGGACCAGGGTGCCCGCGAGCCGGCGAAGATCCGGCCCTCCGGCCGGATCCCGGGATCGACGTCGAGCGTGCCGGCCGGGACGACCGCCATGCTCATATCCGGCGCCACTCTCGGCATCAGGCTGCCGCAATGGCTGCAGAAGTTCGTGGCGAAGCGTTTCGCTTCGGGAACTTTGTATTGCCTGAGCAGCGACTCGCCCGCGACCCAGCGCACGCTTGACGGTTTCAGCAGGATATTGGACGCGTGGCCGGTGCCGGTCGCCTTGCGGCAGCGCTGGCAATGACAATGATAGAAGCGCAGGGGCTCGCCCGTGATCTCGTAGACGACCGAGCCGCACAGACAGCTCCCGGACAACTGGATATCGCTCATGTCGGTCTCCTGTCGGCCGCAAGATCATAGCTCAGGTTCGCCGCTCAGAGGTTGGCCAGTTCCGCCCAGGTCGTCTCTATCGTCTCGTCCACCGCGCCGTCGCCGTCGCTGTCCACTTCGATCCGCACATTGACGTTGTCGAGGGCGATCAGCCGCGCACTGCTGTTCGCACCCATGACCCGCATTTCGCCGGCGTGCGGGTACTCGACGTCGTTGCCCTCGAACGTCACGGGTGTCGAATAGCTTATGACGCCGGCCAGTTCGGAACTGTCGAGCGTGCCTGCCGCAGCGAGCGTATAGGGTGCGGGGGAGAGTCCGGCGTCGACGGTCTGATCGAAAGAAAAGGCGCTGAGTGTCGCTGCGGCACCGTTCGTAGTCGAGGCCAGCGAGTCGCCGGAGACGCTGGTCGACACGAACGGCGCGGCCGTCGTGTCCAGGGTCGCCGTCGCGTCGCCGTTGCCGAGCAAGTGGTCGTTGCCTGCCGTGACGTCGAGATCGGTCAGTTCGATCCGCATCGTGACGACGTAGCTGCCGGAGAGAATGTTGCCGCTGAACGCATCGACGGTGGAATCGATGGTGCCGTCCACGACCTCGCCCTGGCCGTCGTCACAGGCCTCGTATTCCGCGCGGATCGTATCGCCGGCGGTCAGCGTCAACGGGTCGGCGAGATCGCCCGACACCGTCAGCGTGCCCGAGACGGCGCAGGCATTCGTGATCGGCCCGAAGGGCGCGTTGCTCACGATGTCGCTCAGGATGCCGGTCGTAGCTCGTCGCGCGGTCGGTTTGGAGATGCCGCCGCCGTTCGATGCGATGCCGCCGCCCGCCAGCGATGCGAATTGGCCGCTGCCGGACGCGGAGCGCCAGGCGACGGCACTGGCCAGCGCCGCATTGCCTGAATCGATTGTCAGATCCGCCGCCGGCGGCGGCCGGGTGGTGGACGCGCCGTCGCCGCCCCCGCAGGCCGCCGTCATCGCCAGTGGGATCAGGAGGGCAACGAGGACGCGCTTCATGACGGGCTCCGGGATCAAGATGCAGGGGTGATTTGCCCGGAGTCTACGCGGGGCGCAGGTCGCATCCGTGACCCGTATCACAGTTAGCGTGCTGCCGCGTTATGTCTTATCCGGCCGGTGCCGGAGGAACGCACGCGCCTCGTGAAGCCACTTGCAGGTCTCGCAATCGCAGTGCCGGTCGTGGCGCGTGGTCTTCTGCAGGTAGTCGGCCGCGGCAGTGACGGCGTCGACCAGCTCGGGCAGCGAGGCGTCGTCGAGATTCGCGCCGCGGTGGCGGTTCAACCAGCGGCAGGCATCGCCGAACCCGCAGCTCGCGCATTCCGGTTCATCGGGATCGAAGACGCCGCCGTGCCTGCAATGACTGAAGTCGACGTCACGCTCGATGAGGATGCGGGGATACTCGAGCAGCGTGTATACGTAGCCCGTGATGGTTCTCGTGCGTTGCCCCGTCAACGTGTTCATGGCCTGCCCCCGACTCCTGAACACTATGGAGAGCCGCAGGGCGGGCTGGCAATTCGGGCTAGTACCTAGAACAACTCGCTCGGGTCCGGCTGGTCGGCGGACGGTTGCGACCGGCTCTTGATGAATTCGCCGGTGATCATCTTGTCGTAGCTGAGCCCCGGACCGACCATCGGGTAGACGCCCGCGTCCGGATCGATGATCACCTCGAGGAAGGCCGAACCGTCGAATTCCATGAAGTCCCTGATCGTCTCGGGGATGTCCGCGGGCTTATCGAGTTTCCGCGCGAAGCCGAATCCGTCCGCCTCGGCGGCCCGTACGAAGTCCTTGCGGTGCAGCGACTTGTCGCTCGCCGACATGCGGCTGTCGTAGTACAGCTTCTGCCACTGCCGGACCATGCCGTCGCCGTAATTGTTGAGCACGACGACCTTGATCGGCAGTCCGTACGTTGTCGCGGTCTCGAGTTCGCCGATGTTCATGCGCATGCTCGCGTCGCCATCGATGTCGATGACGGTGCGTCCCGGCTGCGCAAACTGGGCACCGATCGCGGCCGGCAGGCCGAACCCCATCGTCCCCATGCTGCCGGACGTCAGCCACAGGCGCGGCTCGCGGAAGTCGAAGTACTGGGCGGCCCACATCTGGTGCTGGCCGACGCCGGTAGTGATAACGGCTTCGCCCCGGGCGTGGCGATTGATCTCCTCGATGACGGCGTAAGGCTGGATCAACGGATTGTCGCGGTCGTAATTCAGGCCGTACTCCTTCTTGAGTCCGGCGATATGCGCGTGCCACTTCGAGAGGTCTTTCTTGAAATTGATACGCCGGCCGTAGGCCAGCAGATCCGAGAGGTCGCGCTCGAGCACCCCGATGTGATGCCAGTTGACGCGTTTCACCTTGCCGACTTCGGCGATGTCGACGTCGAAGTGCGCGACGTTGCGTGCGTTGGGGGCGAAGCGCGGCGGATCGCCCGCGACCCGGTCGTCGAAACGTGCGCCGATCGCGATCAGGAAATCGCAGTCCTCGACGGCGTAGTTCGCCGAGGCGAGGCCGTGCATGCCGAGCATGTGCAGGGCGAACGGGTGTGTCGTATCGCTCGCGCCGAGCGCCATCAGCGTCGTCGTTACGGGTATGCCGTACTCGTTGGCGAAGCGCCGCATCGGCTTGGTGGCGTTGCCGTTGATGACCCCGCCGCCGGCGTAGATGAGCGGCCGCTCGGACTGCGCGAACATCTCGTAGAAGCGCTGGCAGCTGCGGTCGGTCAGCACGTTGTTGCGGATCGCCTCGAGGCGGCGGTGATAACCCGGCAGCGCCAGCGTCCCGGCGCCCGTAAATTCGCCCTGCCAGTTCTGCACGTCCTTCGGGATGTCGACGACGACCGGGCCGGGCCGGCCGGTGCGCGCCAGCTCGAATGCGCTGCGCACGGTCGCCTCCAGTTTTTTCGGGTCGGTGACGAGGAACACGTGTTTCGACACCGCACCCATGATCGCCGATACCGGCGCCTCCTGGAATGCGTCGGTGCCGATGGCGCCGGTCGGTACCTGGCCGCAGATCACCACGATGGGCACCGAATCCGCCATGCAATCCCGCACCGGTGTCACGGTGTTGGTGGCACCGGGCCCGGAGGTGACCATGACCACGCCGACCTTGCCGCTGGCCCGCGCGTAACCCGAGGCCATGAACCCCGCGCCCTGTTCGTTCGCGGGAACGATCAGCGGGATCCCGGGCTTGCCGTCGGCGGTCCGGTGTGCGTCGTTGTAACGAAACACTGCGTCGTACGTGGGGAGTATCGCGCCGCCGGAATAACCGAAGATCGTGTCGACGCCTTCGTCGGCCAGCACCTGCACGACGATGTCCGCCCCGGTCATGCGGGTGCCCGCAAGCGGATGTGCCGGAGTAGCCGCGCTGTTTGCCTGTTGGTTCACGGTGCCGCGATCGATGCGTAAGTACCGGATAAGTTGCCGGTTTTCGGCGAGTGTTTACTAATTCCTATTGCATTGCAATACTCGAAGCGTGGCATCGCGATAGGAGTTGTGCGGCGCCTCGATAGTTGCAATTGAATGTATTGAGTGGAGTCCGATGCGACACGCGATATCCGTCTTGCTGCAGAACGAGGTCGGTGCACTGACGCGCATGACCGCCATGTTCTCGTCCCGGGGCTACAATATCGACTCGCTCAACGTCGCGCCGACCGACGATCCGACCGTGTCGCGCGTAACGATCGTCGTCACCGGCTCCGACGCCGCCATCGCACAGCTCAATTCCCAGCTCGCGAAGCTCGTCGACGTCGTCAACATCCACGACATGACCCTCGGCGAGCATTTCGAACGCGAACTGGCAATCGTGAAGATCAAGCTGGCGACCGGCGGGCTCGCGAAGGCGATGAGCCTCGCGAAGAAGTACGGCGCCGACATCCTCGATGACGCACAGGTGAGTTGCACGATGCAACTGATGGGTCGCGTGGCCGAGATCGACGCATTCGTCGCGGAAGCGGCGACGATCGGCCATCTGTCCGCCGTGGCGAGGAGCGGTAGCGTGGCGGTTTCGAAGGGTGAGGTCATCCTGTCGTCGTACGACGCGCACCACCACCTGTCAGCCTGAGCGATGTCCGGATTCGATTTGTCCGGCGCTCGCCGCCTCGTCGTCAAGGTCGGCTCGTCGCTGCTGATCGACGACGACGGCCGCGTGCACCGCGGTTGGCTGGAAGGACTCGCAGAAGACGTCGCCATGCTGCAACGCGACGGCCACGAAGTCCTGATCGTGTCATCCGGCGCGATCGCGATCGGCCGCACGGTGCTCGGCATCGAGCTGCGCCGCGCCCGGCTCGAGGATCTGCAGGCTGCCGCCGCCGCAGGACAGGTGCAGCTCGTGCACGCCTGGCAGGATTGCCTCGGCAAACACGGCATCGTGGCCGCACAGATCCTGCTGACGCCGCAGGACACGGAGAACCGGCGCCGGTTCCTGAACGCGCGCGGCACGCTCGCGAGGCTGATCGAACAGCATGTCGTGCCGGTCATCAACGAGAACGATACGGTCGCGACGGACGAGATCCGCTACGGCGACAACGACCGGCTCGCCGCACGCGTAGCACAACTCGTTATGGCCGATGCGCTGATCCTGTTGTCCGACGTCGACGGCCTGTACAGCTCGGATCCCGGACGCGACGCCGGCGCCCAGCACATCCCCGACGTGCCCCGCATCACCGACGAGGTGCTGCGCATGGCCGGGGAGACCCGGTCGGCGATAGGCCGCGGCGGCATGGCAACCAAGGTGCAGGCCGCGCGCATCGCGACGCACGCCGGCTGCGTGACGGTGATAGCGAGCGGCGCGATCGACAGGCCGCTCGAAGCTCTCTCGGGCGGCGCGCGCTGTACGGTGTTCCGCGCCGACGCGAGCCCGGCGGCGGCGCGCAAGCAGTGGCTGGCCGGCGTGCTCGAGATCTGCGGCGAGCTGCAACTCGACGATGGCGCGATCCGGGCGCTCGGCGAAGGCCGGAGCCTCCTGCCGGTCGGCGTCGTGGAGGTGCGCGGCAATTTCCGCCGCGGCGACGTCGTCACGCTCGTGGATGCCGGGGGCCGGGAACTCGGCCGCGGGCTGGCCGAATACTCGGACGAGGAGGCCAGGCGCCTCGTCGGCTGCCGCTCGACCGAGATCGAGGAACGCCTCGGCTATCGGGGGCGCTCGGTGATGGTCCACCGCGACGATCTGGTAGTGTTCGATCATGGGCGCTGAAACGAAGCTGCAGGACTCGATTGCCACGACCATGGACGCGATGGGCATCGCCGCGCGTCGCGCGGCGGCATCGCTCGCACGCAGTACGGGAGCAACCCGCGATCACGCCCTGAAGGCCGCGGCCCGGCAACTGCGCGCGCATGCCGACGAAATCCTCGCCGCGAACGGCGAGGACATGCAGGACGCGCGCCGCAGGGGACTCTCGGCCGCGATGCTCGACCGGCTGTTGCTGGATGCGGCACGCATCGAGGCGATGGCCGCGGGCGTCGAAGCCGTCGCTGCGCTCGGCGATCCGCTCGGCCGCGTGCTCGCCGAGTGGACACGGCCCAACGGCCTCGTGATCCAGCGCGTGACGGTGCCGCTCGGTGTCATCGGGATCATTTACGAGAGCCGGCCGAACGTCACGGCTGACGCGGCCGCGCTGTGTCTGAAGGCCGGCAACGCCTCGATCCTGCGCGGCGGCTCGGAGAGTTTCCACTCCAGCACTGCGATCCACCACTGCCTGCTCGCGGGTCTCGAAGAGGCGGGGATCGACCCGGCGGCCGTGCAGATGGTGCCTACGACGGATCGCGCCGCCGTCGGCTATCTGCTGTCGTCGATGGCGCAGTGGGTCGACGTCGTCGTGCCGCGCGGGGGCAAGAGCCTGATCAAGCGCGTGCAGGACGAGGCGCGCGTGCCCGTGATCGGTCATCTGGAAGGGATCTGCCACGTCTACCTGCATGCCGCCGCCGGGACCGACATGGCGCGCGACGTCGCACTCAACGCCAAGATGCGCCGCACCGGAATCTGCGGAGCCGCGGAGACGATCCTCGTCGACCGCGACGCCGCCGAACGTCTGATCCCCGCCGTGGCACAAGCGCTCGCCGAAGCCGGTTGCGAGGTCCGCGGCGACGACACCGTCATGGGCCTCGTCGCGGCCGCCGTCCCCGCCTCGGAAGCCGACTGGTCGACCGAGTACCTCGATGCGATCGTCTCCATCCGCGTGGTCGACGGTATCGACGAGGCGGTTCGCCACATCGAGCGCTACGGTTCGGGCCATACCGAGAGCATCGTGACGGACGACGCCGCGGCGGCCGATCGCTTCCTGCGCGACGTCGACAGCGCGATCGTGCTGCACAACGCCTCGACGCAGTTCGCGGACGGCGGCGAATTCGGGATGGGCGCCGAGATCGGCATCGCCACGGGGCGCATCCACGCCCGCGGGCCGGTCGGCGCGGAACAGCTGACGAGCTACAAATACGTCGTCCGCGGCAGCGGCCAGGTCAGGCCCTGACGGGCAGTTGTGACCAACCCTGACTACGATGTCGCCATCGTCGGGGCCGGGATCAACGGGGCGGCGATCGCGCGCGACGCGGCACTGCGCGGCCTCCGCGTCGTCGTCCTGGAGCAGAACGATCTCGGCAGCGGCACCTCGGCGATCTCGAGTCGCCTGATCCACGGCGGATTGCGCTATCTGGAGCACGCCGAAATCTCGCTGGTGTTCGAGTCGCTGCGCGAGCGCAGGATACTGCGCCACACCGCGGCGCATCTCGTGCGGCCGATTCGCATGTGCATCCCGATCTACGCGGGCGCCCGGCGCGGGCCGCCCACGATCCGGCTCGGCATGATCTTCTACGACCTGCTGTCGGTGGGCAAGGCGATGCCTTCCCACGACATGCTGGGGCGCGACGAGTTGCTGGCTGCGGAACCGGGTATCGCCAGCGAGGGATTGCGGGCCGCCGCACGTTACTACGATGCGCAGGTGGTCTACGCAGAGCGCCTCGTGCTGGAGAACCTGCTGGCCGCAAAGGCCGCGGCCGCGGACATCAGGACCTACAGCCGGGTGACGCGCATCGACGTGCAGGGACGCAACGCTTCGACGGTCGAATTCATCGATACGCTCACGGGGCGTAACGGCAGCGTTGGCGCAGCGGCCGTCGTCAACGCGGCCGGCCCCTGGGTCGACCGCGTGCTCGTAACCGCCGGCCGCCCGAAGAAGCAATACATCGGCGGTACCAAGGGCAGCCACCTGATCGTCGGCAATTTCCCGGGCGCGCCGCACGAGGCGTTCTACGTCGAGGCCGCCGCGGACGGCCGGCCGATCTTCATCATCCCCTGGAACGGCCTGTACCTCATCGGCACTACCGACCTCCGTTACGACGGTGACCTGGACGAGATCCGTGCGAGCCGCGAGGAGATCGACTACCTGCTGGCCGAGACCAACCGCGTCTTCCCGCAAGCCGGGCTCGGCATCGGCGACATCCACTACGCCTACGCGGGCGTACGGCCGCTGCCACGGCGCGACAAGGGCCCCGAGTCCTCGATCACGCGCCGTCACATCATCAAGCGCAATCGCCGCATCGCCCGCAACCTGATCTCGATCATCGGCGGCAAGCTGACGACCCACCGGAACCTCGCGGAGCAGACCGTCGATCGCGTGGCCCGGGTACTGGGACGCCGGCTGCCGGATTGCCGGACGCGGGAGACGCTACTGCCGGGCGCCTACCGGCTTGACGAGGCGCGCGCCGCGCTCGAATCGACGTCGTCGCTGTCCCCCGAGGGCGTCGCGCGCCTGCTTTCCGTCTACGGCGGGCGGACGCTCCAGGTCCTCGCGCTCGGCAAGGACGGGCCGCTGGCGCGCACGATCGACGCCGGTCGCAGCGTGCTGGCGGCGGAGGTCGTATTCGCGATCCGCGAGGAGATGGCACGCAACCTCACGGACATCGTCCACCGCCGGCTCATGGTCGGCCTGGCCGCCGACCAGGGCCGGCCACTGTACGAGACCATCGCCGCGATCGCCGCTTCCGAATTCGGCTGGGACGACGCCGAACGCCACGCCCGGCTCGCCGAGCTCCGCCGCTACAGCGACTCCCTGAGGGTAAGTCAGTAAAACCAGGCACGCGCGTCCGCCGGCGGCAACAGACGATCGGTTTGGGCGTTTCCGCGGAAACTTATTTTCCGAATTGGGCAATAATCCGCCACGTGGCGGATTACCTCGAATCTACTTTAGGTTTCGGCGATAGGGGCTTTCCGCGGGATCGCGGCCGGCCGGTATACTTCGGACAGCAACCGGTGGGCGAGTGTGCACTAGATAGGCTGCTTGTGACTGCGGATTCAATCGGTCGCCGCAACACATTCATAAAATTTCTCTGCCGGGGAATAGTAACCCAAGGTCTTCCTCGGGCGATCATTTAGTCGCTTTGCCACGGCATTGAGTCGGTTTTGATGCACGTT
>Ga0210095_1000055_pt1 | contig 46827 bp, 40 predicted proteins | sample China_Galinas_PW_FD_184861 | JGI IMG/M metagenome (GOLD analysis project Ga0210095, IMG submission 184861) | Wetland microbial communities from San Francisco Bay, California, USA, that impact long-term carbon sequestration - China_Galinas_PWA_D1... | ecosystem: Environmental > Aquatic > Marine >...
TGTGCTGCAACGACTGTTCAAGTGTTGGACCGGCCGCTGCCAGACCTGCGATCAGCCAGTCGATCTCGACCGGCTCGATCTCCATCTCCCGCCACCCGACCGGTGAGACCTACCAAAGCACTACTAGGCCGCCGAGACGAAAACGTCCGCGCCCGCCTCTAGCTTGGGGTGGGCGATGGACGATCAGACGCTGCTCGACGGACTGACCCCGGCGCCGCCGGAGGCGGCCGACCCGCCGGCCCCCGCGGCGCGCATCCCGCTGTCCGAGCTGGAAGACGGGCAGCGGGTGAGCGGCGTCTACGCCGTGCGCGAGCGCGAGCTGCGGCGCAAGCGCAACGGCGAGCCCTGGCTGCGGCTCGTCCTCTGCGACGCCGGCGGCAGCGCCGAGGCGGTCTCCTGGGAGGACGCCGAGGCGCTCTACGCGCTGGCCGCGCCCGGCACCCCGGTCGAGGTCGGCGGCTGCTTCGAGCTCAGCGAGCGCTGGGGGGCGAAGGTCAAGCTCTCCTCGCTGCGCGCGGCGCGGCCCGGTTCCTACGACCCCGCGGACCTGACGCCGCAATCCGAAGTCTCCCTCGAGGAGCTGGAGCGCCAGCTGCGCGACCTGCTCGACACGCTGCGCGAGCCGCGGCTGCGCGAGCTGCTGGAGCGCTTCTTCGGCGAGCGCTCGCCGATCTGGGAGCGCTTCCGCGACGCGCCGGCGGCCAAGGTCTACCACCAGGCCTACCGCCACGGGCTGCTCGAGCACACCGTCTCGGTCGCCCAGGCGGTCAGCGCCGCCGCCAACTTCTTCCCCGGGATCGACCGCGAGGTCGCGGTCGCCGGCGCGCTGCTGCACGACATCGGCAAGACCGTCGCCTACAACGACGACCCGCTGGCGATCGACCTCACCGACGCCGGCCGCCTGGAAGGCGAGATCCCGCTCGGTTACTACACGGTGCGCCGCGAGATCGAGCAGATGCCCGGCTTCGACCCGCGGCTCGCGCAGGCGGTGCTGCACATCATCCTCAGCCACCACGGCTCGCTCGAGCACGGCTCACCGGTCGTCCCGGCCACCCGCGAGGCGGTGCTCGTCCACATGATCGACAACCTCGGCGGCCGCCTCGGCAGCTTCGACCGCCTCGAGCGCGAGCTGCCCGACGGCGAGTCCTGGTCGCGCTTCGACCGGGCGCTGTCGGGCTCGGCGTTCTTCGGCCAGCGCGCACAGGCCGCCTGAGCGTCCGGCCAACCCGCAAAATGCGGGTTTCCGGCGGCTCCCGCGCCGGGCCCTGCGGGTCCCCGTCACTATCCTGGGCTCGTGGCAAAGGACACCGAGAAGCTGATCCGCCAGCTCTCGCTGATCTCCTTCCTGATGGCGCAGGGCAGGCCGGTCTCGGCGCTGGAGATCAAGCGCGAGGTCGAGGGATACAGCGACATGAACGACGACGCCTTCGCGCGCCGCTTCTACGCCGACCGGGCCGAGCTGGAGAGCCTCGGCATCGAGCTCGGGGTGGAGAAACCGGGCGAGGGCTTCTTCGAGGCGGAGCTCTACTCGCTGCCGCCGGAGAACTTCTACCTCGACGCGATCGAGTTCGACGACGACGAGCTGGCCTCGCTGAGCACCGCGCTCTCGCTGCTCAGCCAGGGCGAATTCGCCTACGCCGAGCCGCTGCGGCTGGCCCTGCAGCAGGTCGCCTGGGGCCACCCCAACCCGGTCAGCGAGGGCGAACGGGCGCCGGTCGAGATGGCGATGACCGCCTCGGCGGGCGGCCGCGAGCTCTCCCAGCGCCTCTCCAAGATCGAGACCGCGATCTCGCGCCGCAAGACGATCGAGTTCACCTACTACACGATGGAGCGCGACGAGACCGAGAAGCGCAGGGTCGACCCCTACCACCTCGTCTTCCGCTCCGGGCAGTTCTACCTGATCGGCCACGCGCACGAGCGCGACGCGGTGCGCGTCTTCCGCCTCTCGCGCATCCAGGGCAAGGTCGGCTACGGCTCGAAGGCCGAGCACGACTTCTCGCCGCCGGCGGACTTCGACCGCCGCGACTACGGCAGCCGCGCCGACTGGCAGCTGGGTGAGATCCGCGAGCGGGCGAGGATCTTCGTCCGCGACCGGATCGCCTGGCTGATCGAGCGCGACTTCGGCGAGTACGGCGAGCTGCGCCCGGCCCGCAAGGCCGACGACGCCCCCGGCAAGGGCTCGGTCTTCGAGACCGACTACGCCTCGCCGCGCGAGCTGATCGCCTGGGTGCTGCGCTGGCGCCAGAACGTCGAGGTTCTGGAGCCCGAGGAGCTGCGCGCCGAGGCGCGCGAGCGGCTCGACCTGCTGCACGACCGCCATCGCGGCGAGTTCGAGGTCGCCGAGGTGGTCGACCGGCCGCTGCGCGAGGCGCCGGCCCGCTCGCGCGGCAACGGCCGCGGCGAGGCGGCGATCCGGCCCGAGCGCTTCGCCCGCCTCGTCACCCTCGCCGGCCTGCTGATCGACTCGGCCAAGCGCGGCGAGCGGCTGCGCGTCTCCGAGCTCTGCCGGCGGCTGGAGCTGAGCGGCGAGGAACTGCAGGAGGACATCGACCTGCTCAACGTGGTCAACTTCGGCGGCGGCACCTACGTGCTCTACGCGGAAGTGCAGGGCGACGAGATCGAGGTCGACACGCAGCCCTACGGCGACAACTTCGCCCGCCCGGCGCGGCTGCTGCCGCTGGAGGCGAAGGCGCTGGTCGCGGCGATCGACCTGTTCGGCGACCGGCTGCCGCAGGGAGGCCTGCAGAGCGCCCGCGAGAAGATCGTCGCGGCGCTCGGCCACGACCCCTCGACGGAGGGGCTGGAGATCGCCTCGCGGGGCGAAGGCGACACCGAGGTCGCGCGCCTGGTCAACGAGGCGATCGGCGCCCGCCGCGTGCTGGAGATCCAGTACTACAAGGAGAACGAGGACCAGTTCACCAAGCGCCGGGTCGAGCCCTACCGGCTGGAGAACGGGCGCGAGGGCTGGTACGTCGAGTGCTACGACCTGACCAAAGGGGGCGTGCGCCACTTCAAGCTCGACCGCGTGAAAGAGGCGCAGCCGTGCGAGGAGGCCTACGAGCCGCGCCAGGAGGTCGAGGAGCTGGCCGGGGTGGAGGGCTGGATGACCGACGGCGAGGTGCCGACCGCGCAGGTCGCCCGCGTCTGGGTCTCGCCCGAGCGCGCCCGCTGGCTGCGCGAGGAGCGCACCGTGGTCGAGGAGCTGGCCGACGGCGCGGTCGTCGTCGAGCTCCCCTACGCGGGGACCTCATGGCTGGTGCGCGAGATCCTGCGCGGCGCCGGCGACCTGGTCGTGCTCGAGCCGGACGAGGCGCGGGAAGCGATCGCCGCCGAGGTCGCGGCCAGTGTTGCGTGAGGGACGAGGCTCACGTTAAGCCCCTCACAGGGGCAAAACGTGAACCTCATTCGATTTGACCGGTCGGGACGAGATGGCGGCTGCCCCCGGGCACCCTGAGATCCTCCGCGTCGTGGCGCCGAATCCGGGGCCGATGACGCTGGCGGGGACGAACACCTACCTGTACGGGTCGGAGCCCTGTGTCGCGATCGATCCCGGGCCGGAGGATCCGGGACACCTCACGGCGGTGCTGGAGGCTGCCGAGGAGCGCGGGGGAATCGGGCTCGTGCTGCTCACGCACAGCCACGGGGACCACGCCGATGGCGCGGCTGAGCTGGCGGCGGCGGTTGAGAGGCAGGGGTTGCGGGACGGCGGCGGTGGCTGCAAGCCGGAGGTGGTCCTGCCGGGCGGCGGGGAGGAGCATGAAGGGCTGCGGGCGCTGGCCACGCCCGGCCACGCCGCCGATCACGTCTGCTTCCTGGCCGGCGACGGCGTCTGCTTCAGCGGCGACCTGGTGCTCGGCGAGGGCTCGACCTTCGTCCCGCCCGACGGCGGCTCGCTGGCCGCCTACATGGACTCGCTGCGCCTGCTCCAGTCCGAGGAGATCGAGCTGATCTGCCCCGGGCACGGCCCCTGGGTCACGGACCCCGCGGCGAAGCTGGCCGAGTACGTCGAGCACCGCGAGATGCGCGAGCGCCGCCTGCTCGCCGCCCTCGAGCGCGGCGAGCGCTCCAAGCGGGCGCTGCTCGCCGAGGCCTGGTCCGACGTCCCCGAGCAGCTCCGCCCCGCCGCGGCGATGGTCATGGACGCCCACCTGCGGAAGCTCGAGGCCGAGGGTCGGCTGCCCTCGGACTGGCCAGCCGGCCAGTAAGGTTGTTCGCATGAATGCCGGGCGGGCGGCACGAGTCGGGATCGCGGCGGGGGCCGCGGGCACCGGGCTGGCCGCCGCCGGAACCGCGGCGCTCTGGCACTGGCTGGCGCGGCGGCCGCTGCCCAGGCAGAGGGGGACGATCGAGCTCGACGGCCTGGAGGGCGCGGTGCGGGTGCGGCGCGACCGCTGGGGCGTGCCCCACATCGAGGCGTCCAGCTCCGCCGACCTCTACTTCGCCGAGGGCTTCTGCCACGGCCAGGACCGGCTCTGGCAGATGGACTTCTACCGCCGCGTGCTCTCCGGCCGGGTATCCGAGTTCGCCGGCGAGGAGGGCCTGCCGGTCGACCGGCTGATGCGGACGCTGGGTATGCGACGCGTCGCCGAGCGCGAGGCGCGCTCCCTCGACACGGAGCTGCGCGCCCTGCTGGAGCGCTTCTGCGCCGGCGTCAACGCCGCCGCGCGGACCGCCAAGGCGCCGCCCTTCGAGATGCGGCTGCTGCGGCTCGGGTTCGAGCCCTGGCGGCCGGCCGACATCCTCGGCCTCGGCAAGCTGCTCGCCTTCGGGCTCTCGACCAACTGGGAGAAGGAGCTGCTGCGCGCCGACATGACGCGCGAGCTCGGCCCCGAGCTCGCCGCCCGGCTCGATCCCGGCTATCCGGCGGACAACCCGGTCGTCACCCAGGAACCGTGGTCGGGCGACGGCCTCGGCCTGGCCGAGCAGATCGACGCCGTGCGGCGCTCGATCGGGATGGCGGCGGAGGCGAGCGGCTCGAACAACTGGGCCGTCAGCGGCGCCCACAGCGCCACCGGCGCGCCGCTGATCGCGGGCGACCCGCACCTGCCGCCGAGCATGCCGGGGATCTGGTACCAGGTCGGCCTCACGCTCGGTGAGCGCTTCGTCCGCGGCGCCTCGCTGCCGGGGATGCCGGGCGTCTACATGGGCCAGAACAACGACGTCTGCTGGACCTTCACCAACGTGATGGCCGACGTCCAGGACCTCTTCGTCGAGCGGGTCGAGGGCGACCGCTACCTGTTCGAGGACGAGTGGCGGCCGCTGGAGGTCGTGCGCGAGGAGATCCCGGTCAAGGGACGCGACGCGCCCGAGGTCCTCGACGTGCGAATCACCCACCACGGCCCGCTGGTCAACGCGGCGCTCGGCGCCGACGACGCCGAGCCGCTCGCCCTGCGCTGGATCACGCTCGACGCGCCGACCGCCTTCAAGGGGATGTTCGAGCTGCACGAGATCCACTCCGGCCCAGAGCTGGTCGCCGCGCTGGAGGGCCACACCTCGCCCGCCTCGAACCTGATCTGGGCCGACCGCCACGGCTCGATCGGCTACAAGCTGATCGGCCGCCTGCCGCTGCGCCGGGGCGGCTGCCCCGACCTGCCCAAGCCCGGCTGGGACGGCGCCTACGAGTGGGACGGCGAGGTCCCCTACGACGAGCTGCCCGAGGTCGTCGACCCCGAGAGCGGCCTCCTCGTCACCGCCAACAACCGGATCGTCGGCGACTCCTACCCGCACCACATCACCAGCGACTGGCTCGACGGCTTCCGCGCGCGGCGGATCGAGGAGCTGCTGCGGGCGAGCGACGAGCACGACGTCGAGGGGTTCGAGGCGATGCAGTCCGACAACCTCTCGATCCCCGGGCTGGAGGCGGCGCGGCGGCTCGGCCGGCTGACGCCCTCCGGCCAGCGCGAGCTGAGCGCGCTGGAGCGGCTGCGCAGCTGGGACGGCCGGCTCGACCCGGACTCGATCGCCGGCACGATCTACCAGGCCTTCCTGCTGCGGCTGGCGCGCGAGGTCGCCCGCGCGGCGATCGGCGACCGCGACCTCTGCGAGCGCTGGCTCGACCGCGCCGACAACGGCTTTATGCCGCACGTCACCTCGCCCTGGCGCTGGCACGCCCGCCTGATGGAGCTCTGGGAGGAGGGCGACGAGGAGCTGATCGGCCGCCCCTGGGACGAGCTGGTGCTGGAGTCGCTTGCCGGAGCGCTCGACGACCTCAGCGAGCGCTTCGGCCCCGACCCCGAGGCCTGGCGCTGGGGCCGCGTGCACGAGATGGAGTTCCCGCACCCGCTGGGCGAGGCCAACCCGCTGCTGCGCCGGCTGCTCAACCGCAGCCTGCGGGCGGGCGGCGCGCAGGAGACCGTCAGCCAGATCGCCTACGACCCCAACGACCCCTACAGGGCGGTCTGGGCGCCGAGCTGGCGCATGGTCGGCGACCCGACCGCGCCCGAGCGCTCGCGCTGGCAGATGTTCACCGGCCAGTCCGGCCACCCCGCCAGCCCCCACTACGACGACCTGCAGGAGGACTGGCTGCGCGGCCGCACCCAGCCGATGGCCGGCGAGGGCCCCTGGCGGGAGCTCTTGTTGGAGCCCCTGGCGAAATGATCGCGGTCCGGATGAGGTCGAGTGACGCTGCGCGATTCGGCCCCTCCCCGGTTCCCGCGTAGCGCTGCTACGCGGGAACCGTCTCGTGACCGCCTCGCTTGGTCATCGACCTCCCCGGCCTCGCGCTAATTTCGCCAGTGACTCCGATTTTGCATTTTGATTTTCCCAACGCCGAAACGTTGGTGGGATGGGATGGTTGAGGGGTAGATGCGGCGCTTCGTTCTATGCCTGCTCGCGCTGGGCTTGGTATTGCCTGCCGGCGTCAGCGCAAAGTCCGTTCACTTTCGCGGTGAGGCGGTCAAGGTCCCCAGCGGCTGGCCTGTGATTCGCCTTGGCAAGCACCCGCATGCCTGTGTGCGGCTCGATCGTAAGGCGGTCTACCTGGGCTCGCCGGGGTCGGAACAGAATTGCCCGGCAGGAGCGATCGGGCGGCGCCGGGCGATCGTCGTCGACCCCGCCGCGGCTGCCCGCGCCGCGCAAGCGCGGGCCGAGGCCAGCCGGGTGCGTCCGGCGCACGTCTCCGCCGCCGGCTACACCGGGCTCGGCTTCGACGCCTGCGCCGCGCCCTCGCGGCGCGCGATGTCGGCCTGGTCGTCCTCGCCCTACCGGGCGATCGGCGTCTACATCGGCGGCTCGAACCGCGGCTGCTCGCAGCCCAACCTGACCGCGAGCTGGGTCACCGACCAGACGGCGGCGGGCTGGCGCCTGATCCCCACCTACGTCGGCCTGCAGGCGCCGACCTCGAGCTGCTCCTCCTGCGCCAGGCTGAGCGCCGGCTCCGCCGCCCTGCAGGGGTCGCAGGCGGCGACCGACGCCGTCAACGACGCCCGCCTGGTCGGGATCGGCGAAGGCAGCCCGATCTACTTCGACATGGAGAGCTACACGCGCACCGCCAGCGCCAGCGGCGCCACCCTGACCTTCCTCGAAGCGTGGACGACCCGCCTGCACGCGCTCGGCTACGAATCGGGCGTCTACAGCAGCAGCTCATCGGGGATCGCCGATCTGGCGGGGCGCCTCGGCGGCGTCTACAGGCTGCCGGACCACCTCTGGATCGCCAACTGGAACGGCCGCCGCAGCACCGACGACCCCTTCGTGCCGGCGAGCGCCTGGAACGACCACCAGCGCATCCACCAGTACCGCGGCGGGCACAACGAGACCTACGGCGGGGTGACGATCGACATCGACAACAACTACGTCGAAGGGGCGACGGCGGGGGCCGCCTCGACCCGCGACGACCCGCGCGGCAGCTTCGACTCGGTCAGCTCGCCGGCGCCGGGCCAGGTGAGCGTCTCGGGCTGGGCCTTCGACCCGAACGCGCCGCACAAGCAGGTTTCGATCCGCGTCTACGTCGGCGGCCGGGCAGGCGAAGGCGAGGCGACGCGCCACGAACTCGGGCCGATCGCCTCCCAGGAACGCAGCGACCTGGCGGCGCGCTACCCGCGCGCCGGCCCCGGCCACGGCTTCGAGGCCAGCTTCCCGATCGTCGGCAGCGGTCGCCAGCGGGTCTGCGTCTACGCGCTCGACATCGGCGCCGGCTCGGACCAGCTGCTCGGCTGCCGCGACGTCGGCGTGCCGGTGCCGATCTCGCTGCTGCGGGCGAAGGCCGGCGGCAACGCGGTGCGCCTCCGCCTGCGCTGCGAGTGGCCGGTCGGCACCGAGTGCCCGGGGCAGATCATCGTGCGCGGACGGGTCGCGAAGCGCACGGTCGTCCGCCGCCACGGCCGGCGCCGGGTGAGGACGCGGATGGTGCGGCGGGCGATCGCGCGCCGCGGCTTCCACCTCACCGGTGGCCGCGCCCACACCTTCCGCCTCGGCCTCGGGCGGACCGGGCATCGGCTTGCCAGGGCGAGCGACCGCCCCGTCGGCCAGCTGCTGGTCGCGATTCCCGGCGGCAGGGTGGGGCGGAAGCTCAGCTTGCGGTAGACGCACGTGCCGCGAGCCTTGCCGCGGCCGCTCAGCTCCAGATCGCGAGCGGGAGGTTCTCGCGAATCGTCGTGTCCGCGGTGACCAGCGGAGCATTGGCGACGATCGCGTGGGCGGCGATCAGACGGTCGAAGGGGTCGCGGGTCCAGGAGAGCTCCACGGCCGCCCCGGCTAGCTCGGCGGCGGATATGTCCGCCAACTCAAGGCCGATGTCCCGCTTCAAAGCGGTGAGCATGATCGGCAGCGGATCTCGGGCCCGACCGATCTCGTGCAGGTACTTGAGCTCCAACGCCGCGATTGGCGAGAACCGAGGCTTTCCCTCATCGATTGACGCGCGGGCTGCGGCCGGCAGCTTCTCGTCCATGCCGGCGTAAAGCCAGAGGGCGATATGGGTGTCAATTTGGATCAGGGTTCCACTCCGAAGACCAGTCGATGTGGATCAGCTCGTCGGGATCGCCGATGATCGCGCCCTTGCGGCGCGGCAGCCGATCCAGGACCGAGCCCTTCCCGGCCGGCTCTTTTGGCTCGACGACGAGCAGCTTGCCGTTGCGCTCGATCTCCAGCGGCTTGCCGGTCTCGAGAACCTCGTCGAGCAGACGGTAGACATCGGCGCGCAATTTCGAGGCGGTGATCGCCATCGGACCCTCCAGTGGCAGCGTACGTACGATTTTTCTATCTAGCGTACGTACGCTACCACGGCCAGGCGGTCGGATCGGTGGGTCGGCCTCGCCAAGGAAGTTCATGCCCCCCACGCTAGGAGGTTCAGGCGCGCGCGTGGCGCGCACAATCGAAAAGTTGCGTGGCGGCTTACGCGCTGGTTGCGCGACTGGCCGACCTGACCAGCTCGACTATCTCCGGCGGCGCCTTCTCCGGCGAGCCCGCGTCGAAGGGCGGGTCGGGGTCGTACTCGATGCCCAGCTGCACCGCCTGTGCGATCTCTGGGCCGGCCTCGCGGCCGACCAGGTGCAGCGCCATGTCGATCCCCGCGGTGACGCCGGCGGCGGTGACGACCTTGCCGTCCTCGACCCAGCGTCCGCCGACCGGCTCGGCGCCGTAATCGGGCAGGCGGTCGAGGAAGAGCCAGTTCGAGGTCGCCCGCTTGCCCTCGAGCAGGCCGGCCGCGCCGAGGATCCCCGACCCGGTGCAGACCGAGATCGTCCAGCGCGTCCGCTCGTCGATCCGGCGCAGCCAGTCGAGCACCTCGCCGTCCGCGGCGACCGCCTCGCTGCCGCGCCCGCCGGGGACGAGGACGGCGTCCGCCGCTTCGACCTCGTCGAGCGGGCGGTCGGCGATGAGGCCCAGCCCGCCTTCGGCGCGCACCTCGCCCGCCCGCTTGCCGACGAGCTCGACCTCCCAGCCGGGAACGCAGCGGAACACTTCATAGGGACCGATCGCGTCCTGCACGGCGAGCTTGTCGAAGATCAGGATCGCGATCCGCATCGTGTCGCCATCCTACGCCGCGCCGCCTGAACGGGCCTCTAGAGTCTCCACCGGTGAGTCGGCGCGACCGGATCAGGCTGAGCGAGGCGGAGCTGCTGGAGCTGCTCGACGCCGAGCGGGTCGCGGTCGTCTGCTCGAACGGGCCGCGGGGGTTCCCGCACTCGATGCCGCTCTGGTATGTGCCGCGCGACGGGGAGGTCTGGATCTGGACCTACGCCAAGTCGCAGAAGGTGCGCAACCTGGAGCGCGACCCGCGCGCCACCGTGCTGGTCGAGGCGGGTCGCGAGTACGGCGAGCTGCGCGGGGCGATGATCGAGGCCGAGGCGGAGATCCACCGCGACTTCGAGACCGTGCTCGGCTTCGCCGAAGAGCTGACCGTGCGCTACGCCGACGGCATCGAGTCGGTCGAGGGCGACGCCAAAGCGGCGCTCGAGGCGCAGGCGCCGAAGCGCGTTGCGATCCGTTTCCGCCCCTCGCGGGTTGCTACGTGGGACCACCGAAAGCTCGGCGGCGCGTACTAGGCTGCCGCTGCGCGGATGAGGACGAGGATCTTGAGGAAGACATCGACAGCCGTTGCCCTGCTCGCCATCGCCGTCGTCGCCGGCGGCGTCTCGGGGACCTCGCCGACCTCGGCGGGGGTCGCCCAGGCGGCGCCGCGCAGCTTCTTCGGCATCGTCCCGCAGGCCGTGATCTCAGAAGAAGACGCCGAATACATGCGCGCCGCCCACATCGGCAGCATCCGCCTGCCGATCGGCTGGGACTCGATCCAGCCGAGCCCGCGCGGACCCTGGGACTGGTCGGGCACCGACAGCGAAATCGCGAAGGCCGTCAACCAGGGGCTGAACGTGCTGCCGTTCCTCGCCGGGATACCCCACTGGGCGGGCCACCGCGGGACGCGGCTGCCGATCGACCGGCCGCGGGTGCGGCGCGGCTGGATGCGCTTCGTCCGCGGGGTGGTCGAACGCTACGGCCCGCGCGGCCGCTTCTGGCGCGAACACCCGCCGGGGGTGACGGCCGAGGACGGCATCAGGCTCAACCGCTGGAAGCCGATCCGCGCCTGGCAGATCTGGAACGAGGCCAACTTCTTCTACTTCGCCTTCCCGGTCTCGCCGGCCCGCTACGCGCGGCTGCTCAAGATCAGCTCCCGGGCGGTCAAGGCGGCCGACCCGCGCGCCCGGGTGATCCTCTCGGGGCTGTTCGGGGAACCCGACCAGGGCGGCCGCTACGGGATGGACGCCGACGTCTTCCTCGAACGCCTCTACCGGGTCCGCGGGATCAGGCGCTTCTTCGACGGCGTCGCCCTGCACCCCTACGCCTTCCACGTCCGCGACCTGGTGCGGATGGTGGAGAACATGCGCGCCGTCGTCGTGCGCAACCACGACGCGCGCAAGGGCCTCTACATCACCGAGATGGGCTGGGGCTCCAAGCACAACCCCAACGTCATCGCCTTCAACCAGGGCTGGCGCGGCCAGGCACGCGAACTGCGCGGCGCCTACCGCTACATGCTGCGCAACCGCCGCCGGCTCAACCTCAGGGCCGCCTACTGGTTCACGTGGAAGGACTCGCGCTACTACTGCAACTTCTGCGACTCGGTCGGCCTGTTCCGCGAATCGAACCGCTACCTGGCGAAGCCCGCCTGGTACGCCCTGGTCCGCATCGCGGGCGGCCGCCCGCGCCCGTAGCGGCTTCCCGGCGCTGCCGCCCGCGCAGCAAATAGTCTCCCGCCGATGTCGCAGCGCGCACCACAGGGGCCGGCCTGGCTCGTCCTGCCGACCTACGACGAGGCGGGCAACATCGAGGCCTTCGCCGAGGCTGTGTTGGCGAAGCTGCCGGCCTCCGCCCGCGTGCTGATCGTCGACGACAACTCCCCCGACGGCACCGGCGAGATCGCCGACCGGCTGGCCGCCGCGCACGAGGCGGTCGAGGTCCTGCACCGGCCGCACAAGGAAGGCCTCGGCCCCGCCTACATCGCCGGCTTCCGCCGGGCGCTGGCCGGCGGCGCCGGGCTGGTGCTGGAGATGGACTCCGACTTCTCCCACGACCCGGCCTACCTGCCGCGCCTGCTCGAGGCCGGCGAGCGGGCCGACCTGGCGATCGGCTCGCGCTACGTGCCGGGCGGCGGGGTCGCCGACTGGGGCGCCCTGCGGCGCGCGATCAGCCGCGGCGGCAGCGCTTACGCGCGGCTCGTGCTCGGCGTCGGCGTGCGCGACCTGACCGGCGGCTTCAAGTGCTTCCGCCGCGAGGTGCTGGAGGCGATCGACCTCGACTCGATCCGCTCGCGCGGCTACGCCTTCCAGATCGAGATGACCTACCGCGCGATCCAGCGCGGCTTCAGCGTGGTCGAGGTGCCGATCGTGTTCCGCGACCGCCAGGCCGGAAGCTCGAAGATGGACCGCTCGATCGTCGCCGAGGCCGCCTGGCGCGTGCCGCTGCTGCGCTTCGACGGGAAATCGCGCTGATGGAGCGGGAGCGCTCGCCGCAGCCGCAGCGCGGCTCGATCTGGGCCGAAGCCGCGGCCGACCCGACGATCCGCGCCGTCGTCCTCTACGCCCTGCTCGCGCTCGGCGCCGCCTTCGCCGCCTACGGAGCGATCTTCGCCGGCTTCGCCGCCTACGACGACGAGGGCACGGTGCTCGTCACGCTCAACGCCTTCGCCCACGGGCAGCCGCTGTACACGGACATCTTCTCCCCCTACGGGCCGTTCTACTTCGAGTTCTTCGGCGGCCTCGCCGCGCTCGGCGGCCACGACTTCACCACCGACGGCAGCCGCACCGTGACCCTGCTGATCTGGCTGACCAGCAGCTTCGTGCTCGGGCTCGCCTGCCAGCGGCTGACCGGCCGGCTGGCGCTCGGCCTCGCCGGGATGGCCGCCGCCTTCGCCGTGCTCTACGCGCTCTTCCCCGAGCCGATGCACCCGCACGGCCTGCTCGTCCTGCTGCTCTCCTGCTTCGTGCTCGTCGCCGCGCACAGCCCGGGCCGGCGCACGGCGCTGCTCGGGGCGGCCGCGGGCGCCCTGCTCGCCGCGGCGCTGATGACCAAGATCAACTTCGGCGCCTACGCGATCGGCGGCGCCGTGCTGGCGGCGGCCCTGGTCTTCGAGCCGATCGAGCGGCGCCGCTGGCTGCGCTGGCCCCTGATCGTCCTCGTGCTCGCCGTCCCCACCGTGGTCATGTGGTCGGACCTGAGGGAAGCCTGGGTGCGCTCGTTCATCGCGCTAGAGCTGCTCGGCGGCGCCGCGATCGTCGCCGCCGCCTGGCCGCTGCGGCCGCGGCGCGGCGAGCAGCAGGCGCCGCTCGCCCGCTGGCTGCTCGCCGGCCTCGCCGCCGGCGTCGCCGTGCTCGTCGCCAGCCTCGGCGCGACGCTGCTCCTGGGGACCGGCCTCGGCGACCTCTACGAAGGCCTGATCGAGAACCCGCTCAACGTGCGCAACGTCGGCGGCGGCCCGTTCGAAACGCCCGGCCAGGCGATCGACTGGGGCGTCGCCGCGCTCGCCGCCGCGCTGCTGGTCACGCGGCTGCGCTCCTGGGCGTCGGGCGAGCCGGCGCTCTGGCCGGGCGTCCTGCGCGCCGCCGCCGGGCTGGCGATCTGGCTCACGGTCGCCAAGCAGGCGCCCTTCGGCCTCAACCCCAGCGCCAACGTCGACGTGCTGCCGATGCTGCTCGCCTGGATCGCCGCCGTGCCGCCCGCCGGCGAGCCCGAGCCGCCGTTCAAGCGCTTCCTGCGCGTCCTGCTGCCGGCGGTCGCGGTGCTCGGCGTGCTCGGCGCCTACCCGGTGCCGGGCGCCCAGGTCGGCGTCGCCTCGCTGATGTTCGTCCCCGTCGGGGCGCTCTGCCTCGCCGACGCGCTGGCCGCGCTGCGCGCCTGGAGCGCCGCCCGCGGCGAGCTCGGCCTCGCCCGCTTCGGCGCCGCGGCGACGCTCGCGACCGTCGCCCTCGCCGGGATGCTGGCGCTCGGCCAGGTCTACCTGCCCGCGATCAGCAACACGATCGACTACCGCGACAAAGTGCCGCTGCCCTTCCCGGGCGCCGGGCAGGTGCGGCTGAAGCCGGAAGAGGTCGAAGAATACGTAGGCGTCTACGACTTCCTCGTCGGCAACCGCTGCACCAGCTTCGTCGGCTACCCGAACATCGACAGCTTCTACCTCTGGACCGGGATCGAGCCGCCGCCGCCCTACGCGCCCGGCGCCTGGATCGCGGCGCTCGACGAAGCGGGGCAGAACCGGGTGCTCGCCGCGGTGCGCTCCTCGGAGCGGCCCTGCGCGTTCCGCAACGAATCGGTCGCCGGCGGCTGGCTGGGGTCGCGGCCGGCGCCCGACACGCCGCTCGTCCACTACATCTTCGACGACTTCGAAGAAGTCGGCAGCTCCGGCAACTACAGCCTGCTCCTCCCCAAGCGGCCTGAGAAAGGATCCTGATGGACCGCAACCGAACGCTCGACGAGCGCCTGCTCGCCTGGGTCCTGCTGGCGGTCGCGATGTGCGTCTCCGCCGTCTGGCTGATGACCGCTGGCAAGGACCTCACCTTCTCCGGCGACGACATCTTCTACTACGCGCGGCTGGTCACCGAGAACGGCGTCACCCACCAGGCGGGCGGGCTCGAATACTTCCTCGCGCCGCACAACGGCCACCTGCAGCTGATCGGCAAACTGATCTACCGCGGGCTGTTCGAAACGGTCGGCGCCGACTACACCGTGTTCCGGGCGATGGAGGTGCTCGCGGCCTTCCTCAGCGTGCTCTTCTTCTTCATCCTCGCGCGGCGCCGGGTGCGGCCCCTCGCGGCGCTGATCCCGGCCGTGCTGCTGCTCTTCTTCGGCTACGGCGAGGGCTCCTACCTGTGGCCGTTCAACGTGCACACGGTCGGCGCCCTGGCCTTCGGGCTGGCGGCGCTGCTGGCGCTCGAACGCGACGACCGCAAGGGCGACGCCGGCGCCTGCGCCCTGCTCGTGCTGGCGGTCGCCACGGTCGAGGTCGGCCTCGCCTTCACGATCGCGGCCGCCGTCTCGGTGCTGCGGCGCGGGGACCGCTGGCGCCGCGCCTGGATCTTCCTCGTCCCCGCGGCGCTGTTCGGCGTCTGGTGGCTGTGGGCGCAGAAGTTCGGCCAGTCGGAGGTCGACCTGATCAACGTCCACCGCATCCCGATCGACTTCACCAACGCCCTCGCGGCGGTGCTCGGCTCGATCTTCGGCCTCAACCCGACCGGCGAAGGCGTCGACCCGAACGTCACTGGGATCACGGCGTGGAGCGCCGTGCTCGCCGGCTTCGCCGTCTTCGGCCTGGCCTTCCGGATCAGGCTGGGCCGGGTCCCGAACGGGCTCTGGGTGGCGCTCGCGGTGGTGCTCAGCTACTGGCTGATGATCACCCTCGCCAACCGCCCGCCCGACTCGACCCGCTACCTGTTCGTCGGCGCCGTGGCGGTCTTCCTGATCGCCGCCTCGGCGCTGCGCGGGTTCCGCATCGGCGCTACGGCGTTGATCGTCGCCGGCGTGATCGCGGCGCTGGCGATCCCGCCCAACCTGGCCAAGTTCTACGACGAGCGGCGCTCCTCGATCACCGATGCGGAAACCAGCCGCACCGAGTACGCGATGCTCGAACTGGCCCGCCCGCACGTGCGCAGCGACTACTTCCCGGCCGAAGACCCGAACGTGCAGGACGCGGGGGCGGTGATCTTCGTGCCGCTCTCCGCCTACTCCTACTACGACGGCGCCGACCGGTTCGGCGGCTTCGGCTACTCGCTTGAGCAGATCCGCGGCCAGAGCCTGGAAAAGCGCGAAATCGCCGACGCGACCCTGGCCGGGGCGCTCGAACTGGAGCTGAAGCCGAGCGCCGCGCCCGCCGATCCGGCCGCCTGCCCGAGCTCGCTCGACGGCAAGCCGGGCCGGCCGGTCTTCTTCTACGTCGAACCGGGCGGCGTCCTGCTCGGCTCGCGCGCCGGCCGCCCGGTCCACGTCGGCGTCGGCCGTTTCGCCAGGGGAGGCGACTCGGTCCCGGTCGGCGAGCTCGGAGCGGGCAGGTGGGCCGAGCTGCGGATCCCGCCCGACGCGGCCCCCGACAAGTGGTGGGTCACCGTCGACGGCCCGGTCCGCATCTGCCCGCCGGCAGGCTGAGCCCCACCCTCGCCCCCACGCACCATGCACCGTGGTAGAGGTTTGGCCCGCATAGCGGGCCAAACCTCTACCACGGCCTGACTGCGCTGCCGGCTCAGCCCCCCGTGCAGGCGGTGACCGCGCGGTCCACCGTCGCCCGCCACCGGTCCGGGGCTTCGTCGGCGGGGATCGTCAGGGCGGTCCAGCGCCCTGGCGGCATGTAGTCGACGCCGATGCCCGGGGGGTCGGCGAAGCGGGAGAGCCAGAGGCCGGTCTTCTCGCCGCCCGCCGGGCGGAGGAGGGTCCTGCCGGGCCCGACCTCGAAGCTCGCCGATCCGGCGCCCGGTTCGACCGCGACCGTCCGGCAGCGGGCGCCCCGAGCCGGCGAGGGCCCCGGCTTCGCCGCGACCCCGAGCGCGCCGATCAGCGAGGCGTCGGCGATCTGGCGCAGGGTCTCGTCGCTTGCGCGCACTTCCCCCAGCGAGCGGGCGATCGAGCCGTTGTCGGCGGCGGCGTCGAGGTAGGCGCCGGCGGGGATGCCGATGAACAGGCCGCCGTCGACTTCGGCGACCCGCGGGTCGGCGGTGACGACGTATCCGGGGTCGACCTGCTCGCGCGCCAGCTCGAGCATCGCGAACTCGGTGCCGCTGACCGGCGGGTCGTGGTGCAGCGTGTCGCCGCTGCGGTCCTTGGTCAGCTGCACGATGTTCGCCGGCAGCGCCACCGCGGCGAGGACGAGCAGCGCGATCGCCGCGGCGTCCGGCAGCCTGCGGCGCGCGCTGTCGGCGGCGATCAAGACGATCAGCACCGCGGCGACGAGGATGTAGCGGGAGCCTTCGGCCGGCCGCGCGGCGATCGCCAGCAGACCCCAGTAGATGCCGAGCACCAGCAGCCAGATCCAGATCGTGCGCGGCAGCCGGCCCCCCCAGATGCGCGCCAGCAGGGCGAGCCCGGCGGCGACCGCGAGCGCGCGGCCGAACCAGGTGACGCTGCCGACGTAGGCGCCGGCGACGATCGGGTTGGCGCCGGTCAGCGCGCCGAACGCCGCGGCCGCCCCGTGCATGAAGGTCTCCGGCAGCAGGTGGGCGTTGCCGGAGTGCGCTTCGCTCTGCCCGAACTTGCGCGCCCAGACGTACCAGGCGGCGTAGAGGAGGACCGGGATCGCGACGATCCAGGCGCGGCGCAGCGCCTCGCGCAGCCATGCGGCGTCCCGGAACCCGCGCGGCCGCGGGCGCGAGATCGCCAGCCAGAGCGCGACCCCGAGCGCGAAGGCCAGCCCCAGCTCGATCATCGCGATCGAGACGACCAGCAGCAGGCAGGCGAGCAGGTCGCCGCGGCGGTCCTCGCGCTGGATCGCCAGCACCGCCCCCAGGCCCGCCGCCAGCGAGGCCGCGGTGTTGAAGTCGAGCGGCCAGAGCAGCTGCTCGCGGGCGAAGCCGAGGAAGAGCAGGACGATGCAGGGGGCCAGCGCCGCCGCGTTGCCGACCCGGCGCCGCGCCAGCTCGAAGACCAGCGCGACGACCGCCCACAGCGCGGCGATGTTGACCAGCACGAAGACCGTGTAGTCGGCGCCGACCGTCGCGAAGACCAGCTCGTAGACGAAGCGCCCGCCGAGCGGCAGGTGGCCGTTGAACGGCGCCAGCAGGTATTCGGGGCTGAACGGCGCGTAGTGGACGAGCTGGCCCTTCACGTCGGCGACCCGGCCGTAGTAGAAGAGTTCGTCGATCGCGAAGCCCTGCCCGTGCGCGGCGTAGATGATCAGCCCGCCCGAGCAGAGCGCCGCCACGCCGAGCACCGCCCAGGCGACCCGCGGCTCGCGCAGGGCCGCGACCCCGCGGGCGATCAAGCTTCCTTCCTCCGGTAGTCGCCGCGGCTCAGGTGGTGCTCGAGGAAGACGTAGAGGACGATGAACAGGTAGCGGCTGCCCATCTCGTTCAGCTTCAGCTTCGAGCTGCCGCTGGTCCGGTTGGTCCAGGAGATCGGCACGATCCCGTAGCTGTAGCCGCGCACGACCGCCTTCAGCGGCAGCTCGACGGTCAGGTTGAAGTGGTGGGAGAGGAACGGCTGCGCGTTCTCGATCACCTCGCGCCGGTAGGCCTTGAAGGCGTTGGTCGTGTCGTTGTAGCCGTGGCGGAAGAGCAGCCGGATGCCCCAGTTGACGATCCGGTTCATGATCAGCTTCGTGCGCGGGTAGTCGCGCACGGCGGCGCCCGGCATGAAGCGCGAGCCGAAGGCGCACTCGTAGCCCTCTTCGAGCAGCCGCTGGTAGGCGACCAGGTCGCGCGGGCTGTCGGAGCCGTCGGCCATCACGATCGCCACCGCGTCGCCCTCGAAGGCCTCGAGTCCGGCGCGCACGGCGAAGCCGAAGCCGTTGCGGTAGGGGGAGGGCAGGCAGCGGACCTGCGGGTGCTCGGCGGCGAACGCCTCGACCGCCGCCGCGGTCCCGTCGCTGCTCGAGTCGTCGACGACGATCGCCTCGTGCTCGATCCCCTCCTCGTCGAGCGTCGAGACGAGCGCGGAGAGCGTCTCGCGGATCGACCCCTCCTCGTTGTGCGCGGGGATGACGACGGAGAGCTTCAACCGGCCGTCCCGTCGAAGCCCAGCGCGCCGGCGACCGCGCCCTCGTGCTCGCGCGCCCAGGCGAGCAGGTCGGCGAGCGTCTCCCGCGGACCGCGACGCGGCCGCCAGGAGCTGCGGGCGAAGAGCCGCCTGCGGTCGGAGAGGTAGACCGGGACGTCGCCCGGCCGCGTCCGTGGGTCGGGCGCGATCTCGATCTCCCTGCCGGTCAGCTCGCGGCAGAGCTCGGTCGCCTCGAGCAGCGAGAGGCTGTGCTCGCGGCCGCCGCCGACGTTGACGACCGCGCCGCTCCAGTTCTCCGGGTCGCCGAGCTGCAGCTCGACCAGCTCGACCAGGTCGTCGACGTGCAGCAGGTCGCGCACCTGCTTGCCCTCGCCGCCGAAGCCGATGTAGGTGAGCGGCCGGCCGAAGTGGTGGGCGAGCAGCCACCAGGAGAAGACGCCCTGGTCGACCTTGCCCATCTGCCAGGGCCCGGCGATCACCCCGCAGCGGTTGACCGCGGCGCGCAGGCCGAAGGCCTCGGCGTGCTCCTCGATCAGGTGCTCGGCGGCGAGCTTGGTCGCGCCGTAGAAGGTGCGCGCCCCCGGCAGGGGGAAGTCCTCGCTGACGCCCTCCGGGCCGACGCCCGCGACCGCCTGCTCGGCGGCGATCTCGAACCGGGTCGCGGTCTCTTCCAGCTCGAGCTCGAGCAGCGGCGCCATCGGATAGATCCGGCTGGTCGAGAGGAAGACGACGAACGCTTCCTGTTCGCGGGCGCTCTGCAGGCAGTTGAAGGCGCCGATCAGGTTGGTCTGCACGCAGTAGGAGGTGTCGGACAGTCCGGCCAGCACCGAGGGCTCGGCGGAGCACTCGACCATCGCGTCGAACGCCCCCGCGGCCGCGAGGTCCTCCGGCACGCGGATGTCGCCGTGGACGAACTCGACCCCGGCCTCGCGCAGCCGCGGCAGGTTGAGCTCCGAGCCGCGGCGCATCAGGTTGTCCAGCGCGACGAGGTCCCAGCCGGGCTGCCGCTCCGCCAGCGCCACGCCGAGGTTCGCGCCGATGAATCCGGCTCCGCCGGTGATCAGGACCCTCATCTGCGCCGGATTCATAGCAGGGCAAGGCGGCGATTCAGCTCGCCGGGCCGCTAGTCTGCCGACCTCATGCCTACCGCGATAGTCACCGGCTCGGGCGGGCTGATCGGCTCGGAGTCCGTCCGCCGCTTCGTCGAGGACGGCTGGGACGTGGTCGGGATCGAGAACGACATGCGGGCCCGCTTCTTCGGTGAGGAGGCCTCGACCGCGCACGTCACCGACGAGCTGCGCGAGCGCTACCCCGAGTTCCGCTCGCTCGACCTCGACATCCGCGACGCCGAGGGCGTCAGCCGCGCCTTCGCCGAGCTCGCCGGCTCGCTCGACGCGGTGATCCACACCGCGGCGCAGCCCTCGCACGACTGGGCGGCGCGCGATCCGCAGACCGACTTCGGCGTCAACGCGCTGGGCACGCTCAACCTGCTCGAGGCGGCGCGCGAGCACGCCCCCGACGCCGCCTTCGTCTTCTGCTCGACCAACAAGGTCTACGGCGACACGCCCAACTTCCTGCCTCTCGAAGAGCTGGAGAAGCGGCTCGAGCTGCCGACCGGCCACGAGTACTACTGCGGCATCCCGACGACGATGTCGATCGACCGCTCGACCCACTCGCTGTTCGGCGTCTCCAAGGCGGCGGCCGACCTGCTGGTGCAGGAGTACGGCCGCTACTTCGACATGCCGACGGTCTGCTTCCGCGGCGGCTGCCTGACCGGCCCGCAGCATGCCGGCGCCCAGCTGCACGGCTTCCTCGCCTACCTGATGAAGTGCACCGTCACCGGCACGCCCTACACCGTCTTCGGCTACGGCGGCAAGCAGGTTCGCGACAACATCCACAGCGCCGACCTCGTCGCCTGCTTCCAGTCCTACCAGCGCGACCCGCGGCCCGCCGCCGTCTACAACATGGGCGGCGGCCGGCGCAGCAACTGCTCGATGCTCGAGGCGATCGAGGTCTGCGAGCGGGTCGCGGGCCGCGAGCTCGAGTGGACGCTCAGCGACGAGAACCGGATCGGCGACCACCGCTGGTGGATCTCCGACGTCTCCGACTTCGAAGCCGACTACCCGGACTGGACGCCGCGCTACGGGATCGAGGAGATCCTGCGCGAGATGCACGAGCAGAACGTCGAGCGCTGGATGGCGACCGCCGGCTGAGCGACGAACGCTCCGTTGACCACCTCGTCGGTGGCAAACGGAGCACTCACGGCGCCAGCGGGCAGACCTTCGCCGGGCCGCCTTCGAGGCGCATCTTCCAGGGCACCGAGGAATGGTCGGCGGGGATCCGGATCGCCACCGCTTCGCCCGCCCCGGCGCCGGTCTGGAAGTCGACCGGCATCGGCGTGCCCCGTGCGGGCGTCGCGAAGCGGCGCATCCGGATGTCGGTGACCGGCTGCGAGCCGGCGACGATCGCGACCCCGCCCGGGCGCACGGCGAGCTCCTCGCGGGGGTCGGCGCCGGCGCAGCGGCCGCGGGGCACGGCCGAGGCGGCGATCGGTTCGACCGCGATCCGCTCGGCGTTGAGCAGCACCTTGTCGGCGGCGAAGCGCGCCGGCTCGCCGCTCGCCTGCAGCTCGGCGACCGTGTAGGCGGGGGAGCCGTAGTCGTCGACGGCGGCGAAATAGGAGCCGGCGTCGATGTGGTCGAAGCCGGTGTCGGCGAATTCTTCTTCGAGGTAGAAGCTCGGGTCGACCGTGTCGCGGGCGATCTCCAGCGCGGTCAGGTTGCCGCGCACGACCTCGGTGCTCGAGGCGTAGCTTTCGTAGGACTCGTGCAGGAAGAGGCCGTTGCTGGCGACCGCGGCGGCGACCACGACGATCGCCGGCCCGAGCAGCCGCCGGCCGAGCGGCACGCCGCGCAGCAGCTCAGCCGCGACGAGCAGGACGAAGACCCCGCCGAGCAGCTGGTAGCGGCTCGCCCACGGAACCCGCCCCGGCTTCAGGTCGAAGCCGCCGAGGATCCAGAAGGAGAGGCCGATCGTCAGCACGACCCAGAACGAGGTCGGGATGCGCCCGAGCCGGTAGGCGCGCCAGACCGCCAGGCCGCCGAGCGCCACAGCCAGCGGCCGGCCCCAGTCGAGCCCGCCCGGCGAGGCGATCCCTTCGACCGGGGTCGCCAGGCCGAGCAGCGCCGCGATCGCCGCGCCGAAGGAGTCGAGCACGAAGAGCGGCGTGGTGGCGACGTTGTGCAGCGAGAGCGCGCTTTCGGCCTCGTGCCCCCAGCCGGCGTACCAGGCCAGCCAGAGCACGACCGGGACGAGCAGGGCGTAGGCGCGGGGCCTCCAGTCGCGTTCGCCGCGGCGCAGGGCGATGTCGACCAGCAGGCCGCCGGCGAAGGGCGCCCAGACGCTGGAGAAGAGCATCGTCCCGACCAGCCAGGCGCAGGCGAGCGCGTCGCCGGTCCTGTCGCGGCGGTCGAGCGCCACCAGCATGCCGAGGCCGCAGGTGAGCGAGCCGAGGAAGGTGATCGAGGAGAACCAGAAGAGGTCTTCGAAGGCCGCGCCCATGAAGACCACCGGCAGCGTCATCAACAGCGCCGGCCACTGTCCCAGCCGCCGCCTGATCCAGACGAAGAGGAACCAGTCGCCGAGCAGGAACAGGCCCGTCGAGGTGACCCGGAAGGGGACCACGGAGCCCATGCCGAAGCCGGAGAGCAGCAGCTTCCAGATCGCGACCGCGCCGGCGACCAGGTGCTCGTTCGCGGGCCCGAAGAAGGCGTCGGCGGTGAACTCGCGCCGGTAGAGGATGTAGGTCCAGTCGTCGAGGACGAAGGTGATCCTCGAGCCGAGCACGACGATGATCACGCCGGAGATCGCCATCGCCGCGACGAGCAGCAGCGTCGCCGGGTTTCTCGCTCGGATCGCCCCGCTCACGCCGGTAACCTATCTGCCCCTCTTGACGACCCATGCCCCTCCCCAAGTCGCGATCGAGGTCAGCGGCGTCGAGAAGACCTTTCGCATCCCCACCCAGCGGGTCGACTCGCTGAAGGAGCGGCTGACCACCTTCTCGCAGCCCGGCTACCGCGAGCTGCATGCGCTGCGCGACCTCTCCTTCGAGGTCGAGCGGGGCGAGTTCTTCGGCATCGTCGGCCGCAACGGCTCGGGCAAGAGCACGCTGCTGAAGATCCTCGCCAGCATCTACGCGGCCGACGCCGGCCGGGTGCGGATGGCCGGCCGGCTCGCCCCGTTCATCGAGCTCGGGGTCGGCTTCAACAACGAGCTGACGGCGCGCGAGAACGTCGAGCTGAACGGGGTGATGATGGGGCTGACGCGACGCGACGCGCGCAGCCGCCTCGACGCCGTGCTCGAGTTCGCCGAGCTGCAGGAGTTCGTCGACCTCAAACTGAAGAACTACTCCTCGGGGATGCTGGTCCGGCTCGCCTTCTCGATGATGATCCAGTCCGACGCCGAGATCCTGCTGATCGACGAGGTGCTGGCGGTCGGCGACGCCTCCTTCCAGCAGAAGTGCGCCGACGTCTTCAACGAGATCCGCGACTCGCCGCGCACGGTCGTCTTCGTCACCCACGACATGGGCGCGGTCGAGCAGTACTGCCACCGGGCGATGCTGCTGCACGATGGCGGCATCCGGGCGCTCGGCCCGGCCGACGAGGTCGCGCGCAGCTACCTGCGGCTCAATTTCGAGCAGGCGCCGGGCGGCGCCGCCGACATGGGCGGGATGGCTGACATCACCCTGGTCGACGTCTGGCTGGAGGACGGCGCGGGCGAGCGGATCACCAACGTCGAGAAGGAGTCGGAGCTGCGCTTCGGCGCCGTCTTCGAAGCGCACCGCCACGTCGAGGGGCCGAGCTTCGGCTTCGCCTTCGACAACGCCGACGGGGTCGAGGTCACCGGCTTCGGCATCTCGCTGCCCGATGGGACGCCCGACGCGGTCGAGCCCGGTCAGCGGATCCGCCTCTCCGGCGAGATCGAGAACCGGCTGCAACCCGGCCGCTACGTGGCCAAGTGCTGGGTGCACCGCGAGCACAACCTCGCCAACCTCGTCCTGCACTCGCCGCACGTGCTCGACTTCGTCGTCTACGGCAGGGAGGGCCCCGGCGCCGTCTCGCTCGAGCACGAGATCGGGATCTGGGTCGACGCCGGGGCGGCGGTCGACGGCGGCACGGGGGCGAGCGGCCGGTGAGCGCCGAGCCGGCCGGCCTGGAGCTGCGCGACGTCCCCGGGCCCTCGGCGCTCGGCGGCGGCCGGCACCGCTTCTTCGAGCTGCTCTGGCTGATGTCGGTGACCGAGTTCAAGCGGACCTTCTTCGGCACCGTGCTCGGCTACGTCTGGTCGCTGATGCGGCCGCTGCTGCTGTTCGCCGTGCTGCTGCTGGTCTTCACCCGGATCATCAAGATCGGTGGCTCGACTCCGCACTACGAAGTGCTGCTGCTGTTCAACATCGTCCTCTTCGGCCTCTTCCAGGAAGCGACCGGAGGCTCGGTCGCGTCGGTCGTCGGACAGGAGGGGATCGTGCGCAAGACGCAGTTCCCGCGGCTGGTGATACCGCTCTCGGTCGTCCTGACCGCCCTGTTCACGCTCGGGCTCAACATGATCGTGGTCTTCGTCTTCATGCTCGCGTTCGGAGTCGCGCCGATGCTGACCTGGCTGCTCTTTCCGGTCATCCTGCTGCCGTTCCTCGTTCTGACCTGCGCCTTGGCGATGCTGCTCTCGGCGCTCAACGTGCGTTTCCGCGATGTGGCGATCATCTGGATCGTGGTTGCGACCGCGCTCAACTACGCGACGCCGATCATCTACCCGCTGAGCATCCTCGAAGAAGACCCGACTCTGCGGCATCTGCTGATGTGCAACCCGCTGACGCCGATCTTCCAGCAGGCCCACATCTGGATGATCGGCTCGGCGGAAACCGAAAGCGTCTGGGCGGCGGCGGGGGGTCCGCTGCCGCTGATCGTCGCCGCGGCGATCTTCGTCGCCGTCTGCGTCGCCGGCGTCTGGGTCTTCAACCGCGAGGCCCCCCGCATCGCCGAGCAGCTCTGAGCGGCTCGCCCCGGGCCGCTACTTTGTGCTTGCCGGGAGTTTCGGGGTATGCCTTGATCCGCAAGCTGACAATCGTGGCGGTTGCCGCCCTCGCGTCGTGCGCCGCCGCGCTTCCCGTCGCATCCGCGGACGCCCAGGCGGCGCCGCCCGGTTTCACCGTCGGCATCTCGCCGCAGACGCCGGCCGGCGCGGCCGATTACCGCTTGATGCAGGAGGCGGGCGTCAAGAGCCTGCGGCTGCCGCTCAACTGGGAGAGCGTCGAGTCGCACAGCCCCTACCTGGTCGCGCCCGACTGGACGGGCTTCGACCACTCGGTCGAACTCGCCGCCGAGTACGGGATGCGCGTCTTCCCCTTCGTCTGGGGCACGCCGTCCTGGGTCGCCGCCGAGCAGCGGATCGAACCGGTGCGCAGCGGCTGGGCGCGGCGCGCCTGGGGGGCGTTCCTGCGCCGCGCGGTGCGCCGCTACGGCCCCTACGGCGAATTCTGGCGCGAACACCCGGAGCTCGACGCGCTGCCGATCCGCAGGTGGGAGATCTGGAACGAGGAGAACATCGTCACCTTCGGCGACGCCAACCCGCGCCGCTTCGCCCGCGTGATGCGGGTCGCCGGCCGCGCGATCCACGGCGCCGACCGGGGCGCCAGGGTGGTCCTCGGCGGCCTCTTCGGCCGGCCGCTGCAGGTGCCGCCGAACGCCGCCCCGGGCGATTTCCTCGACCGCTTCTACCGGGCGCGCCGCGTGAAGCGCTTCTTCGACGGCGTCGCCCTGCACCCGTACGTCGCCGACGCCGGCGCGATGCGGCCGATGATCGCCAACCTGCGCCGCGTGATGCGCCGCCACCACGACGGCGCCACGCCGCTGTACGTGACCGAGATGGGCTGGGGCTCCGACAGCTACCAGACCCGCTGGGAGCGCGGCCTCTACGGCCAGCGGCGTGAGCTGCAGCAGGCCTTCTCGATGCTGGTCGCCCACCGCCGCTCCTGGCGCGTCGCCGGCGCCTGGTGGTTCACCTGGGCCGACACGCCGGAGCGCCTCTGCCAGTTCTGCGACTCGGCCGGCCTGCTGACGCCGAGCCGCGAAGCGAAGCCCGCCTGGTACCGCTTCGTCGAATGGGCCGGCGGCGACGCCGAAATCGTCCCCCGCGCCAGCTTCGGCGGCTGAACAACCGACCGTGGTCGAGCTTTGTGCCGCATAGCGGCACAAAGCTCGACCACGCCTCTGGCGCGGGCGTGTCTCAGGCGCGCTGGAAGAGGTTGACCGAGCCGATGCGGCGCATCGCGTACTGGTCGTAGGGGAGGTCGCCGCGCCAGCGGTTGTGCGCCTCGGCGGAGACGAAGTAGGTCTCGGGGTCGGATTCCATCGCCTCGATCTGCGCCGCCAGCTGCTCCGCCGGCAGGCCGAGCGCGGCGACGATCCGCTCCAGTTTCTCGCGGTGCTCCCCGGCGCCCCAGCCGGCGAGCACGTGGTCGACGGCGTGGATCGAGCAGCCGCCGCGCTTGCGGACCAGCTCGTGGCCCTTGGCGACCACGTCGCCCACCTGCTCCGGCGGCACGTGCTCGAGCACCGAGATCGAGAAGACGGCGCCGAAGTCGTCGCCGACGTCCTCCTGCGGCGGGAAGAGCTCGCGCACGAAGCGCACGTCGGGATAGGCGGTCTGGAAGCGCTTGAACTCGCGCGGGCCGTTGCCGCCGCCCATGTAGTCGTCGACGACCACGACCTCGTAGCCGAGCCGCGAGAGCATCCCGGCGACCAGCGGCTCGCCGGCGCCGATCTCGAGCACCCGGGCGCCGCGCTCGACGTTGCCGAGGATCGCCTTGATCGCCCAGCAGCGCTGCAGGTCCTTCATGTCGAAGCTCGCCCCGGCGAGCCCGGTCAGGTGGTCGGCGGAGTCGGCGAAGTCGCGCACCGTGCCGTAGGAGATCGGCGGCAGCGGGAACTCGCCGGCGTAGCGCTCGGCGATCGGCCACAGCGCGCTGTCGGGGATCGTCCAGGCGGAGGCGTTGGCGCCGGGCGTCGCGCCGCTCGGCGCGTACAGCGCCGCCTTGCCGGCGAGCTTGCGCAGCAGCGGCGAGCGAGCCGCCGCGGCGCGCAGGCGCCTGGCCTGGGTCGCCGCGCTCACGCCGGCGAACCCACAGGCCGGCCGGCCGCGGCGCAGCCGCGCAGGAAGTCCGCCACGACCTCGGCGTTGCGCCGCCAGCTCAGCTGCGTCTCGGCGAAGCGGCGGGCGCCGGCGCCGAGGCGCTCGCCGAGCTCGCGGTCGGCGAGCAGCTCTTCGATGCGAGTGACGATCTCCATTGCGTTCCCCTGCTCCAGCAGCAGGGCCTCCTCGCCGTGGGCGAGGTCGTTGCCGATGTTGCAGTGCGGCAAGATAACCGGCCGCCCCATCGCCAGGAACTCCGGCAGCTTCGAGGGCAGGCGGTAGCGGTTGAAGTCGTCCGGCGGGCCGGGCTGCACGAAGGCGTCGGCCATCGCCAGGTAAGCGGGGATCTCGCGCCAGGCGACCGGCCCGAGCTCGATCACGCCGTCGCCGAGGGCGCGGAAGGCGCGCGGGTCGGGGCCGCCGAATTCGGAGTGGCCGAGGCGGACCAGTCGCACCCGGCGGCCGCGCCGCTGCAGCAGCTTGACCGCCAGGTAGAGGCTCAGCATCTCGTGCTGGTTGGCGTAGTGCATGGTGCCGTGGTAGACGAGCACCAGGTCCTCGTCGCCGAGCCCGAGCCGCTCGCGCGGGTAGGGCTCGAGGTCGGGCCGGAACCGCTCCAGGTCGATCCCCGGCCGCGCCAGGGCGTGCGGCCGGCCCGCCCGGTTGAACTCGTTCAGCGCCTCGGTGATCACCGTGATCCCGGCGGCGCCGTCGAGGAACTCGCGGTGGTGGGTGGGGTGGATCAGTTCGGGCGGGAAGGCGCTGTCCTGCTGGCGCAGCGGCAGGCGCTGCAGTTCGGCCAGCGAGCGACCCGCCGCCGATTCGATCAGCAGCTCCTCGTTGTCCTCGAGGTGGACGACGTAGGGACAGCCGAGCCGTTGCGCCGCCTCCATGGTCATCCGCCGCACCGGCTCGCGCGGCGTCCAGCCGACCACGATCGTCTCCTGCGGCTCGCGCGCCATCTGCTCGAGCGTGCGGCCGAGGTCGTCGTGGGAGACGCAGCGGAAGAGCGGCTCGCCGACCGCCCTGGCGCGCGCCGGGTCGCCCTTGCCGGCGACGGTCACGTCCCAGCCGAGCTCGCTCAGCTCGTTGCCGAAGTGGTAGGCCTGGATCCCGCTGTTGACGTCGAAGGGGCCGAAGTAGACGTAGAGCAGGCGCATCCGAGCTAGCGCCGCCTGCCCAGCGGCGCGGTTGCCCGGTAGACCCGTTCGCGCCAGCCCGAGGGCACGTAGTCGGCGATCTGCTGGGCGAAGCCGGGGTTGAAGTAGGGGTCGCCGCGCATCAACTCGTCATACCAGCAATCGACGAAGAGGGCGCGGTCGACGGCGTCGCCGGCGACCCGCTTGCCGGCCGGCGTGCGGTGGTTGACGAGCCGCGGCCGCGGCGCGTAGACGGACGCGAGGCCGCGCCCGGCGAGCCGCCGGCAGAGGTCGTAGTCCTCGAACTGGTTGCCGTAGAACTCGTTGAAGCGCCCCGCCGCCTCGAACTCGGCGCGCCGCACGAGCAGGCACTCGGCGCCGAGCGCGGAGACCTCGCGCGCGCAGGGCAGCGAGCCGTAGTAGCCGTCGCCGTCGCCCGGGTAGCCGGCGAGCATCGGGGTGGCGGGGTCGCGCAGGCCGATCGCCACGCCCGCCTGGTCGACCAGGCCGTCGGGGCGGACGAGCAGCGGCCCGACTGCGCCGACGCCGGGCAGGCCGGCGTGCAGCAGCAGCAGCTCGATCCACCCGGCCTCGACGATCTCCATGTCTTCGTCGAGGAAGAGCAGGAAGTCGCCGCTCGCCGCCGCGGCGCCGAGGTTGTTGGCGCGGGGGCGGCGGAAGGCGCCCGCCTCGCCGCTCAGCCAGGTGGCGCGGTCCGGCAGCCGGTCCGGCGCCTCGCCGCCCCGGCCGACCACCAGCAGCTCGAGCTCCGGATACGAGGTCAGCGCGAGCAGCGAGCCGAGGCAGCGGCGCAGGCCCCCCTCGCCGCCGCCGGAGGCGATCACGACGCTCACCCCGCCGCTCGGCGCGGCCCCGTTGCGCGGCGCCAGCAGCGCCCGGTGGGGGATCGTCGGGTGGGGGACCGAGCGCGCTGCGACCCCGAGCCGCTCCAGGTGCTCGCTGACCGCGCGCGTCTGCAGCTCGGCGACGTCGTCCTTCTGGTCGGCGCCGGCGGCGATGCTGCCGGGGATCGCCCGCCAGTGGTAGAGGGTCTGCGGGATGTGGTGGATGCGCTCGCTGCGCTCGCAGACCCGCAGGAAGAACTCGAAGTCCTGGATCGTGTCGAAGGCCGGGTCGAAGCCGCCCGCCGCCTCGGCGAGCGAGCGCCGCACGACCAGCAGGTGGCCGACGTACATCGCGCCGAGCAGGTAGACCGGCGACCAGTCGGGCTTGAGGAAGGGGTCGGCGCGCACGCCGTGCGCGGTCAGCTTGTCGGAGTCCGAGTAGACGACGTCGAGCGAGGGGTCCGCGGTCAGCGCCTGGGCGACGCGCAGCAGCGCGTCGGGGGTGAGCTCGTCGTCGTGGTCGAGGAAGCCGACGAACTCGCCCTCGCACATCTCCAGCGCGGCGTTGGTCGCGGCCGAGATGCCGCGGTTCTCGCCCGCGATCTCGACCCTGATCCGCGGGTCCCGCGCGGCGTAGCGGCGCAGCAGCGCGGCCAGTTCCGGCTGCGCGGAGCCGTCGTCGACGATGCAGAGCTGCCACTCGGGGTAGATCTGCCCGCGCACCGAGTCGATCGCCTTGGCGAGGTAGCGCAGGTCCGACCTGTAGGCGGGCATCGCCAGCGAGATCGTCGGCCGCGTCGGCAGCGCCTCGACTTCCTGCAGGGCGGCTTCGCGCCGCGCCCGCGGCCGGTTCAGGTGCTGGCGCCGCAGCCAACGCCAGAGCTCGCGCAGCCGCCGCAGCAGGGCGAAGGCGCGCGGCGGCAGCAGCGATTTGAGCGTGCGCAGGTCCCGCGGCATCGCCGCTCAGCTCCGCAGCTTCGCCAGCGCCGTCCGCGCCGCCCGGACCGGCCTGGTCAGCCGCCAGCTGAGCGAGGACTCGTAGGTCTGCGCGACTTCGATCATCTCCTGTTCGAGCTCGCCGATCCGCAGCGCCCGGCGGCTCAGCTCGCGGTGGAACTCCTCGCGCTGCGCGTCGAGCTCCGCCCGGTGCCTGGCCTCGACCTCGCTCAGCTCCTCGCTTTTGATCGGCGTCCCGGCGCTCATCGGCGGCTAATCGTAGAGACAGGGGTGGTGGCCGGTGTGGAAGGAGGGCGCCAGCGACGAATTGTAAAGTAGATGTCCGCCGAAATGTAAACTAGATTGCCGCCGAAATGTAAACTAGAATCCCGCAAAACTGTAAAGTAGGACTATGGAAGCGTCCCCAAATACAGGTCTCACCCCAAATGCCGAGTACCGTCGGCGTATCGTCGATGAAGAGCTCGACGAACTTCTGCCAGGCCTGCCGGCCATCGCGATCGCGGGACCAAAGGCGGTCGGAAAGACGGTCACGGCTATGCGGCGAGCCGCCACCGCCTACCGCCTCGACCAGGAGTCGCAACGGTCGGTCATCGAAGGCGATACGTCTCAGGCGGTCGAAGGGGAACCGCCGATCCTCATCGACGAGTGGCAGCGGGTGCCCGCAGTCTTCGATCAGGTGCGGCGGGCGGTTGACGCCGGCGCGGCGGGAGGAAGCTTCTTGCTGACGGGTTCGGCGACCCCTTCCGATCGGCCGGTTCACTCTGGGGCTGGACGAATCGTGCGGATGCGCATGCGCCCGATGACCCTCCTCGAGCGAGGGGTCGCCGCACCTACCGTGGCCCTCTCGACTCTTCTCGAGGGTGAGCGGCCAAAGGTCGAAGGGCGCGCAGAGATGGATCTCAAGGGCTACGTCGAGGAGATACTGCGATCGGGTTTTCCCGGAATCCATGATCAGCCCATGCGGTCCGTGCGGGCGCTGCTCGATGGATATCTGGATCACATCGTCGATCGGGAGTTCGAGGAACTCGGCCGGAAAGTCCGCCGCCCCGACACCCTCAGGCGATGGATGGCCGCGTATGCGGCAGCGACTGCCACGACGACCAGCTTCGAGAAGATCAGGGATGCCGCGACAAGCGATGAGGTCGATAAGCCTTCGCGGCCCACCGCGCTTTCCTATCGCGACATCCTGGAGCAACTGTGGATCCTCGATCCCGTTCATGCATGGGGCCCCACCTTCAACCGGCTTGCACGCCTGTCGCTCCCGTTCAAGCACCACCTCGCCGATCCGGCGCTCGCCGCCCGCCTGCTCGGGGTCGATGCCGACATCTTGCTGAAAGGGGGGCCATCGAGCCCCTGGACCCCTCGCGACGGGACCTTGCTCGGCGCTCTGTTCGAGTCGCTTGTCACTCTCTCCGTGCGCGTATACGCCCAGCGAGTCGAGGCTCGCACCTACCATCTCCGCACCCGCGGCGGCGAACACGAGGTCGACCTGATCGTCGAGCGCGGCCAGTCGGTCGTCGCGATCGAGGTCAAGCTCGGCGTCGCGCCCGACGACGCCGACGTGCGCCACCTGCTCTGGCTCAAACGGCAGCTCGGCGACGAACTCGCCGACATGGTGATCGTCACCACGGGGAGCCAGGCTTACCGCCGCCGCGACGGCGTCGCGGTCGTCCCCGCGGCGCTGCTCGGCCCCTGAGCGGCACGCTCAGTAGGGTGCGGCCACGCGATGGAGGCTCTGAAGGGACTGATCCTCTCCGGCGGCGCCGGAACGCGGCTGCGGCCGATCACGCACACGTCGGCGAAGCAGCTCGTCCCGGTGGCGAACAAGCCCGTGCTCTTCTACGGGATCGAGGCCCTGGTCGACGCCGGGGTGAAGGAGATCGGGATCATCATCGCGCCGGAGACCGGCGAGGAAATCAGGCAGGCGGCCGGCGACGGCTCGCAGTTCGGCGCCGAGATCGCCTACATCCTCCAGGACGAGCCCGCCGGGCTGGCGCATGCGGTGCTGACCGCCGAGGAGTTCCTCGGCGACTCCCCGTTCGTCATGTACCTGGGCGACAATCTGCTCGCCGACGGCCTGCGCGGGCTGGTCGCGACCTTCCGCGAGTCCGAGCCCGACGCGCTGATCCTGCTGACGCCGGTCGAGGAGCCCGAGCATTTCGGGGTCGCCGAGCTCGACGGCGAGCGGGTCGTCCGCCTGGTCGAGAAGCCGAACGACCCGCCGTCGAACCTCGCCCTGGTCGGCGTCTACCTCTTCCAGCCGGCGATCTTCGAGGCGGCGCGGGCGCTGCAGCCGTCCTGGCGCGGCGAGCTGGAGATCACCGAGGCGATCCAGAGCCTGATCGAGGACGGCCACCGGGTGCAGTCGGAGGTCGTCAGCGGCTGGTGGAAGGACACCGGCCAGCTCGCCGACATGCTCGAGGCCAACCGCCTGGTGCTGGAGGAGATCGAGACGCGGCTCGACGGCGAGGTCGACGAGGACTCGAAGGTCGAGGGCCGCGTGGTGCTCGAGGCGGGCGCCAAGCTGAGTGGCTCGACCGTGCGCGGGCCGGTCGTGATCGGCGCCGGGGCGACGATCGAGGGCGCCTACGTCGGCCCCTACACCTCGATCGGCGAGGACGTGCGCATCTGCCGCTCCGAAATCGAGCACTCGATCGTCCTCGCCGGCTCGCTGGTCGAGGACCTCGGCACGCGCATGGAGGCCAGCCTGCTCGGCCGCGAGGTCAAGCTGACCCGCAGCGAGGGCATGCCGAAGACCCTGCGCATGCTGGTCGGCGACAAGTGCGAGATCAAGATCGTCTGATGGGCGCCGCCCGGTGAAGCTGCTCGTCGCCGGCGCCGCCGGAATGCTCGGGCGCGACGTCGTGCTCGCCGCCGGCAACGCCGGCCACCAGGTGGTCGGCTTCGGGCACGCCGAGCTCGACGTCGCCGACGAGGCGGCGGCGAAGCGGCGGATCGCCGGCGAGCGGCCCGACGTGGTGATCAACTGCGCCGCCTGGACCGATGTCGACGGCGCCGAGGAGCACGAGGACGAGGCGACGCGAGTCAACGGCGCCGGCGCCGGCAACGTCGCCGCGGCGGCAGCCTCGGTCGGCGCCTCGGTGGTCTACGTCGGCAGCGACTACGTCTTCGACGGCAGCAAGGGCGCGCCCTACGTGGAGACCGACCAGACCGCGCCGCTCTCCGCCTACGGGCGCGGCAAGCTGGCCGGCGAGGAGGCGACGCGGGCGGCCAACAAGCGCCACTTCATCGTCCGCTCGGCCTGGCTGTTCGGCGCCGGCGGGGGCAACTTCGTCGAGACGATGCTGCGGCTCGCCGCCGACCACGGCGAGGTGCTGGTCGTGCGCGACCAGGTCGGATCGCCCACCTACACCTGGCATCTCGCCTACGGGATCGTGCGCCTGATCGAGGGGGTCGAGTACGGCATCCACCACATGGCCGCCGCCGGCGCCTGCTCCTGGTACGAATTCGCGCGTGAGATCTTCGAGCAGGCGAACGTCGAGTGCAAGGTGATGTCGGCGACCACCGAGATGCTGGGCCGCCCGGCCCCGCGCCCCGCCTACTCGGCGCTGGCGAGCCAGCGTGAGCACCCGATCGAGCTGCCCTCCTGGCAGGACGGCCTCGCCGCCTATCTGGCGCAGCGCCGCTCCGAGAGCGAGGCGCCCGCATGAGGATCCTGGTCACCGGCGCCGCCGGCTTCATCGGCTCGACCTACGTGCGCCTGGTCGGCGACGAGCACGAGGTGCGCGTGCTCGACAAGCTCACCTACGCGGGGCGGCGCGAGAACCTGCCCGAGGGGACGGAGCTGGTGGTCGGCGGGATCGAGGACCCGGCGGTCGCGCGCGAGGCGATGCAGGGCTGCGACGCGGTCGTCAACTTCGCCGCCGAGTCGCACGTCGACCGCTCGATCGACGACCAGGACGCCTTCGCCCGCACGCACGTGATCGGCACCGGCACGCTGCTCGACGCGGCGCGCGAGCTCGGCGTCGAGCGCTACCTGCAGGTCTCGACCGACGAGGTCTACGGCTCGATCGAGTCCGGCTCGTTCACCGAGCGCTCGCCGCTCGACCCCTCCTCGCCCTACTCGGCGACCAAGGCCGCCGGCGACCTGCTCGTCTCCGCCCACGTCCACACCTACGGCGCCGACGCCTCGATCGTCCGCGGGTCGAACAACTACGGGCCGCGCCAGTACCCGGAGAAGCTGATCCCGCTGATGATCCTGAACGCGCTGCACGGCGACCCGCTGCCGGTGTACGGCGACGGCCGGCAGGTGCGCAACTGGCTCTACGTCGAGGACTTCTGCCGCGGCATCCACACCGTGCTGGCGAAGGGCCGGGCCGGCGAGGCCTACAACGTCGGCGGCCCGGACGAGTGCGAGAACATCGAGGTCGTGCGCCGGGTGATCGAGCTGACCGGGGCGGAGGAGTCGCAGATCGAGCACGTGACCGACCGGCCCGGCCACGACCGCCGCTACTCGCTCTCCTCGCAGAAGCTGACGAGCGAGCTCGGCTGGCAGGCGCAGGTGCACTTCGCCGAGGGGCTCGAGCGCACGGTCGAGTGGTACCGCGAGAACGAGCAGTGGTGGGGGCCGATCCGCTCCGGCGAGTATCGCGAGTACTACGAGAAGCAGTACGGCAAAGCGCTCGGCTGATGCCGCGCCGCCTGGAGACGAGGCTCGAGGGCGTCGTCCTGCTCGAGCCCGAGGTGCACGGGGACGCGCGCGGCTTCATGGTCGAGACCTACCGCCGCGACACCTGGGCCGAGTTGGGCGTGGACGTCGAGTTCGTCCAGCACAACCACTCGCGCTCGTCGCGGGGGACGCTGCGCGGCCTGCACTTCCAGACCGAGCCCGGGCAGGCGAAGCTGGTGCGCTGCCCCCGCGGGCGGATCTTCGACGTCGCCGTCGACCTGCGCCGCGGCTCGCCGACCCACGGCCGGTGGGAGGGCCACGAGCTCGACGACGAGCGCCACCGCCAGCTCTTCGTCCCCGCCGGCTGCGCCCACGGCTTCGCCGTGCTCAGCGACGAGGCCGACGTCGCCTACCTGCTCTCCAGCCTCTACGACCCCGCGACCGAGTCCGGCATCGCCTGGGACGACCCCGAGGTAGGCGTCGAGTGGCCGGTCTCCGAGCCGCTGCTCAGCGACCGCGACAAGTCCGCCCCGCGCTTGGCCGAGGTCGCCGACGCGCTGCCGTTCTGACGGCCGACCTGGCGGTTCCCGCAGGGCCGCGTCACGCCGCTTCGGCGAGCGCCTTCTTGGTCCTTCGCCTGCGGGGCTTGCTCGCCGGCTCGTCCAGCAGGCCGCGGATGTCGTCCGCGGTGATGCCGCCGGCGAACAGGTCGCCGTCGTCCATCACGCCGCTGAACAGCTTCGCCTTGCGTCGCGCCAGGGCGACGACCTTCTCCTCGATCGTGTCGCGGGCGATCGTGCGGTAGACGATCACCGGGCTGGTCTGGCCGATCCGGTGGGTGCGGTCGACCGCCTGCGCCTCGGTCGCCGGGTTCCACCACGGGTCGAGCAGGAAGCAGTAGTCCGCCTCGGTCAGGTTGAGCCCGAAGCCGCCCGCCTTGAGGCTGATCAGGAAGACCGGGTCGTCGCCCTGCTTGAAGCGCTCGATCGCCCGCTCGCGCTTGCGCGTGCTGCCGTCGAGGTAGCAGTAGCCGATCGACTCCTCGTCGAGGCGCTCCCGCACCTTGGCGAGGAAGCCCGTGAACTGGCTGAAGACGAGCGCCCGGTGGCCGCCGCCGATCACGTCCTCGAGCTGCTCGACCAGCGCGCCGAGCTTCGCGCAGGGGATGTCGTCGCGACCCTCCTCGACCAGGGCCGGGTGGATGCTGAGCTGGCGCAGCAGGGTGATCGAGCGCAGGATCGTGAACCGGTTGCGGTCGAAGTCGTCGATCAGGCCGAGGATCTTCTGCCGCTCGCGCTGCAGCCTCGTGTCGTAGAGCTTGCGGTGGCGCGGGTGCAGCTCGACCTGCAGCGTCTGTTCCTGTTTGGGCGGCAGGTCGGCGGCGACGAGCTCCTTGCTGCGCCGCTTGACGAGCGGCTTGATCCGCCGCCGCAGGCGCGCCAGCCGCTCCATGTCGCCTTCGCGCTCGATCGGCCGCGCGTACTGCTCGGCGAATCGCCTCGGGTCCGGGAACAGGCCCGGGGCGGTGATCGAGAGCAGCGCCCAGAGCTCGCCCAGGTTGTTCTCCATCGGCGTCCCGGTGAGGGCGAGCTTCAGCGGGGTCGCCAGCTCGCGCACGCATTTGTAGGTCTTCGACTGGTGGTTCTTCACCGCCTGCGCCTCGTCGAGGACGAGGCCGGCCCACTCCACGCCGTTGTAGGCGTCGGCGTCGAGCCGGAACAGCGTGTAGGTGGTGACGACGACGTCGGCGGCCGCGATCTCCTCGATCGAGCGGCCGGACTTGCGCAGCGTGTCGGTGACCGCCTCGACCGCCAGCCCGGGGGCGAACCGCGCCGCCTCGCCGACCCAGTTGGAGACGACGCTGGTCGGGGCGACGATCAGGAAGGGGCCGAGGCCGGGGTCGCGTTCGCGCGCGTGGCAGAGCAGCGCCAGCGTCTGCAGCGTCTTGCCGAGGCCCATGTCGTCGGCGAGCACGCCGCCCAGCCCCATCTCCCACAGCGAAGCAAGCCAGCCGAACCCCTCGCGCTGGTAGGGGCGCAGCTCGGCATCCAGCGCCGCGGGCGGGTCGTGGTCGGGGATCTCCGCCAGGCCGAGCAGGGCGCCGACCTGGCGCTGCCAGGACTCGGCCTGCTCGGTGACCACGCCGAGCGCCGCCAGCTCGTCCCACAGCCCGGCCTGGTAGCGGCTGATCCGCAGCGACTCGGACGGGGTGTCGGTGAGCGCCCGCGCCTCTGCGATCAGCTGTCGCAGGGATTCGAGCCGGGCGTCTTCGAGCGAGACGTGGGCGCCGTCGTCGAGCAGCAGGCGCGGCTCGCCGCGCGCCAGGGCGGCGAAGACGTCGGCCAGCGGCAGCTCGCGCTCCTCGACGGCGATCGACACGCCGAGGTCGAACCAGTCGCTCTCGCCGGCGATCTCGGCGGTCGAGACGCCGATCGTCAGCGAGTCGGTGAGGTCGCGATACTCGGCCGGCTCGCCGGCGATCTCGACCGCGACCCCGCGCTCCTCCAGGGCCGGCAACAGCTCGGTCGTCGCGCGCATCGTCTCGAGGCCTCCCAGCGGGTCTCCCGGCGCTGCCGACGGCCGCCCCTCCGCGTCGAGCAGGTCGAGCCGCTCGAGGCCCGTTCCGGCGAGATCGGTAGCGGCGAGGATCGCCCGCTCGGCGTCGCGGTCGCGGAAGCCGGGCTCCGCCGGGCCGCCCGCCAGCGGCGCGTGCCGGGTCTGCGAGCCGATCCCGTAGGCCCACGACCAGTCGAGCGCGAGCGTGTGCTCGGGGCCGTAGCTCGCCCGCAGCACGAGCTCCGGCTCGGAGATCTCCGGCGGCGTGAACGAGCCGTCCGAGGAGGACACCGTGGCGATCTGGCGCAGGGCGGGATAGATCTCGGCGCCGAAGCGGTCGAGCTCGTCCGCCGGGATCTCCAGGCGTTCGCCGTCGAGCAGCATGCGCTGCAGCGGCAGCGGCGCCGGCCGCGCGAGGCGCACGAGGCGCAGCCGCAGGTACTCGAGGGCCGGTCGGCCGCCGTCCTGCTCGCGCTCGGCGCAGACCAGGCCGTGGCCGTTCGCGCCCAGGAAGAGGAGCGGCTCCAGCCCCGTCCCGTCGCCGTCCTCGCCGAGGCGAAGCGCCGGGCTCACCCGGGCGCCGCGCCCGCCGCCGTCGCTGACGTCGATCGACAGCTCGCCGCGCTCGTAGGGCGCCAGCTCGCCGAGCCCGGGCGCCGCGTGGATCAAGCGCAGCCCCGTTCGCGCCGCCTCGTCGAGCAGCGACCACAGCTGCGGGCTGTCGCAGTCGCTCAGGTCGAGCGTCCGGTCGCTGTCGTAGCCGTAGTAGTAGCTCGGGCGCCGCCCGCGGGCGCGATGGATCGCGTACAGCTCGCGCGTCAGCTCCAGGTGGTCGGCTCGGTATCCGCCCTGCTGGACGTGCCAGGAGTCGAGCCCGCCCCAGGAGAGCTGGCCGTTGACCCAGCCGCCGCGCGCGCCCGGGCGCATCAGCCGCGCCATCAGCCGCGGCTCGCCCCGCTCCACCCGCAGGGAGAGCTCGATCGCCAGCGGCCGTTCGCCCACCGGCGCCGCCGCGGCGTCGATCAGCCCCTGCAGGGACCGCTCCCAGGCGGCGGCCCGGTCGACCGCCGCGGATTCCGCGGTCCGCCCCGTCCCGGCGCCCGCGCCTTCCTCGACCGCGGCGATCGCGAGCGCCGCGACGTGCTTGCAGTTGTACCCGACCGGGCAGGTGCAGTCCCCGTCGTCGAACGCGAGGCCCCCGTCCGCTTGCTCGAAGTACGCGTAGGTGGTGTAGAGGTCGGTCCCCGCCACGAGCCCGCTCAGCATCCGGTCGTCCTCGTCCCATTCGACGCTCATCACCCGCCCCTCGCGCGCGTAGCCGCGTCCCCGGTCCCACGACTTCGTCCCGACCGCGGCGCGGACCTCCGCGAGGTCGATCTCCCCCAGCTCTGCGGCCGCGTCATGCATGGCGCGACACACTAACCGCGGAAAGGGACTCGATCCGCACCGGCAAACAGCGCAATTTGGCGCTTCCCACTCGCCGAAGAGCATTCAGATCGAGCAGGGCGTCATCCCCCACGAGGGTGGCGAGCGACCTGTCGGGCGGTCCGCTGCGCGGCGCTCAGCGCGAGGCTGACGAGGAGTTTCGCCGCTATTCCCAGGTTGACCGCGGCGTTGACAAGCGGGTTGTGGCGGGGGGCGTCGAAGCGGCGGTAGAAGCGGGCCATCCCGCGGTGGAAGGCGACCTCCTGGCGGAAGGCGCGTCGAGAGCCGCTCGAGCCTCCCTTGACGTGGAGCGCCGTGCCCGCCGGCTCGTAGAAGACCTTCCAGCCGGCGTCCCAGAAGCGGTGGCACCAGTCGAGGTCCTCCATGTAGAGCCAGTAGCCCTCGTCGAGCAGGCCGACCTCGCGCACGGCGTCGGCGCGGCAGAGCATGAAGGCGCCGTTGACCGCATCGACCTCGCCGGGCTCGTCGTCGCCCAGGTCGGTCGCGCGGTACTGGCTGAGGCGAGCGGACGCGTCGGCGTTCCGGCCGATGCCCGTGAAGTGCGCGAGGGCCGAGAGCGGGGTGGGGAAGGAGCGCTTGCAGGCGTGGTCGAGCTCACCGCTCTCGGTGATGAGCTTCACGCCGACCATGCCGATTCGCTCCTCGCTCCAGAGGCGCGCCAGCGCAGCGTCCAGCGTGCCCTCGTAGACCTCGGTGTCGGGATTGAGCAGCAGCACCACGTCCGCCTCGCTCTCGCGCAGCGCCAGGTTGTTGGCGGCGGAGAAGCCGATGTTCGCCGCGCGGAGGAGCCTCACCCCGGGAAACTCCCGCTCGACCATGTCCGGCGTCCCGTCCGGGCTGCCGCTGTCGACGACGACGACCGACATCCCGCCGCTCGGCGGATGCTCTTCGAGCGACCGCAGGCAGCGCCGCAGCAGCGCTTCCGCCCCATGGCTGATGACGATCGTCTCGACTCGGGCGAGCGCAGGCACGGGCGGCATCGTAGACGTCGCAGCCGGAGAAGTCCGCAAGTTGCGGGCTCTGCCGACGGTAAGGGGGGAGAGATTCTCGGGCTGAAGCCTTGGTAGCTCGAGATGCACGCATGCCCCCGATCGGCGATACGCGGCTCATCCGCCGCCGAAACGTTTGAGGTGCAACAATGCCAGTGATGCTGGAGCGCTGGAACGACGACGAGATGGACGCCCTCGCTGCGAAGGTCGACGAGCACGGCACGCAGCTGAGCGAGATCCGATCCGAGCTGCGCGAACAGCGCAAAGAGACGAGGGACGGCCTCGACGAGTTGGCAGAGGCGCTGCGCGAAGAGCGCAGGGAGACAAAGGCCGGCTTCGAGAAGATCGACGGACGCTTCGAACGGATCGACGGACGCTTCGAACGGATCGACGGACGCTTCGAACGGATCGACGGACGCTTCGAAAAGCTCGGTGATCGCCTCGACCGGATGCAGCGCATGATGGTCTGGGCAGCGGTGATGATCAGCGTCGCCCTGCTCGGCTCAGGCTCCGCGATCATCGCCGCCCTCCTCAACTCGTCGCATCCGTAAGAGTCCATCCGGTTTCGGCGGGTCTTGCCGCTTCAGGTCAACGCTTCGGCGCGCACGGCACCGCGAGCCCGCCCTTCAGGACGGTCTGCGAAGGCACGCCCGGAGCATGCGCTTCGTTGACGAAGGTGAGTTTCGGAACGTTCACGCGAAACAGCCCGTTGGGACACCGGGCCGACAGGTAGCTGTGGCGCCGGCCCGACGCCGCAAAGCCTCGCCGGATCTCGAGTCGGAATCCCAGCAGCGACCCGTCGCCGTCGAGGATCCGCGGCAGCCGCCAGGTCGCCTCGAGCCCCTTATCCCGACGCCGAATCCTTGCGACCGCGACCAGCGGACCGCCTACCGCCTCGCCTGAGCTGTAGGCGAAGAGCCTCGTCACCCCGCCCGAAGCGCCGCCGTTGTAGAGCGTCAGACGCAAGCTGAACACCCTGTCGGACGAGGCGAGGCCCAGCCGGGCAACGCCGTGGCCGACGATCGCGCTTCGGCAGGCACGCCGCGCCGCCGCCGCGCCCAGCCGCTCCAGCCGCCGCCGAGCGCAGATGCTCAGCCCGTCCGTGTCGAGCCTGATTTCCCTGTCGACCGCAACGCTCGCCTCGCGCAGGGCCGAGGGATGTCCACCCCCTTCGGTGGCGATGGTCCCGTGGGCCGTCGCCGCAACGGGCGCAAGTCCCTGTGCCGGCAACTGCCGCGGCCTCAGTGCCGCACCGAACTCGACTTTGAGCCGCCCCGCGCCACAGCCACCCGGAAGGGGAGCCACGCGAAGGCAGGTGCTGACGTACCTCTGCAGGCCATGCCCGCTGGCCGGCATCGCGACCAGGACGACGAGCGAGGCAGCCGCTATCAGGGGCGCCTTCCATCGCATGCGAGCAGTCTAGTAAATTCGGTCTAATTCCTCGTACGTCGTAAGCCGAGACCCAAGAATCGTGCTCGACCAGGTGGTTTACGGTGTTCTCCCCGGCCGCAAATACCGATCTCGCAATGGGTGGAAACACATTGGGCGGTTGGCTAGCATCGCGGGATCGGATCAACCCTCGGCTTGCAGGCTGTGTCGCACGGACTTGACGCAACCGCGCCACGGCCAGCGCTGCCGCCGGGGCCGTACCTGGTCGTCGGTCTCGGGCGCGCCGGCATGGCGGCCGCGCGAGCGCTCGCGGCGCGGGGGAACGGTGAGGTTCGGGTCTGGGACGAGAACGCCGACCCACCTCTGCCCGAACGGGCGGCTGAGCTGCGGCAGATCGGCGTCGACGTGTGGCTCGGTGGCGACGGCGCCGAGATGCTCGGCGATGCCCGCGCTCTGGTCAAGAGCCCCGGGGCGCCGCCCGAGATCCCGCCGGTCGCGGAGGCGGCGCGGCGCGGCCTGCCGGTAATCGACGAGCTCGAGATCGGCTGGCGCCTGACGCCCGCTCCGACGGTCGCGGTCACCGGCACCAACGGGAAGTCGACCGTCTCGGCTCTGTGCGTGGCGGTGCTCGCCGCCCACGGGTTGGAGCCGACGCTCGTTGGCAACACCGAGTTCGGCCCCCCGTTCAGCGAGCTCAGCGGGGGCGATCCACCCCGGTCGATCGTCGCCGAGGTCTCCAGCTACCAGGCGGAATGCAGCCCGGCCCTGGCCGTGGACGCCGCGGTCTTCACCACCCTGACGCCCGATCACCTCAACCGGCACCGGACCATGGAGGCGTACGCCGCCGCCAAGCGAAACCTCTTCGTGCGCGGCGATTGGGCGGCGCCCCTCGCCGCGGTCAACGTCGACGACGGATTCGGGCGCAAGCTCGCCGACGAGATCGACGAAAGGGGGTCTCGTGCCCTGCGCTTCGGGTCGGGACCCGACGCCGCATACCGCATCGCCGAATGCCGCTGGGACCTACGCGATGCCGAGCTGGTCGTGGAGGCGCCGGGCGGGACGGTTCGGCTGCGCACGCGGCTCCCCGGCGCCCACAACGCCGCCAATGTCGCCGCCGTCCTGGCGCTCGCCGACGGGCTCGGCCTGCCGCGCGAGGCAACGCTGGCGGCGCTTGCGATCGCCGCGCCGGTGCCGGGCCGATTCGAGGTCGTCGATGTGGCCGCGCCCTTCGACGTCGTCGTCGATTTCAGCTATACGGCCGACAGCGTCGCCAAGGCCCTGACCGCCGCTCGCGCCGTGGTGGCGCCACGCGGCGGCCGACTGCTCACCGTCGCCGCGATCATGGGCCGCGCCGGGACGCTGCTGGGACGGGAAGTCGGCCCTGTGGCGCGCCGGCTCAGCGATCACCTGATCCTCTCGGGGGCGAGCTATCGCGGCGAGCCGCGCCTGCCGACGCTCGCCGCGCTGGCCGGCAGCGCGCGGGCGGCCGACGGCGCCACGCTCGAGGTGGTGATCGATCGCCGCGCGGCGATCAGCCGCGCGATGGAAGTTGCGCGGCCAGGCGATCTGGTGGCCCTGCTCGGCCGTGGCCCCGCCGCGCGGGAAGCGACCGACAGCCGCGGCGGCTTCGTCCCGCTCGACGACCGCCAGGTAGCACGCGAGCTGGCCTGAGCGATGCGGATCCTGATCACGCTTTCGCAGTTCCTGCTCGGAGGGACCGAGACGTACTCGGTGACGGTCGCCGAGCAGCTCGAGCGACTCGGCCACCCCACCCTGATCCACGCCCCGACCGCTACCGGGCTGGGCCGGGAGCTGGTGGCTTCGAGGGGATTGAGGCTCGCCGCCGGGGACCTCTCGGCGGCGCTCGACGAGCTCGGCGGGGCCGACGCGGTGCTCGCCCAGGACTCGGCCGCCGCCTACGAGCTCGCCGGCCATGTGGACGGCGCCCGCCAGGTCTTCGTCGTCCACGGGCTCGCCGGCTTCGAGCATCCACCCGCTGCGCTCCGCCCGGCCCCGCGGGTCGTCGTCCTCAACGATCGGATCGGCGCCCGTATCGCCGCGCTCGCCTCGTCTCCGGAGCTGGTCCGCCTGCGCCAGCCGATCGACATCGAGCGGTACCGGCCTCGCGGCGCGAGCCGCCGCCGGGCGCGGCGCGTGCTCGCCTTCAGCAACTACCTCGAGGCGGACAGGCTGCGCCTCCTCGAAGGGGCCTGTGCGGATCTCGGCCTCGAGCTGACCCGCGTGGGGGCTCAAAAGGGACCGGAAGTCGATACGCAGCAGGCGATCGCCGATGCCGACGTCGTCGTCGGCTACGGGCGCTCAGTGCTCGAGGCGATGGCGATGGGGCGCGCCGCTTACGTATGGGATCGGGGTGGCGGCGACGGGTGGGTGACCCCCGAGTCCTACTCCGCTCTGGAGGCGGACGGGTTCAGCGGCGGCGCCACCGAACCCGTCGTCGACGCCGACCGCCTGCGTGCGGATCTCGCGGCCTACCGTCCCGAGCTCGGCACGCTCGGCTTCGACCTGGTTCGGACGCACCACTCGGCGACCAAGCACGCGGAGGCATTGGTCGATCTGCTCAGGCGCGCCGACGTTCCGTCCTCGGGAGGGGGCGCTCCGGATGCGCTTGCCCTGCTGGTGCGCGCGGAGACGCGGGCGACCCGGCACGCGGCCGGGCTCGAGTTCGAGGCTAAGAGCCTGAGGAAGCAGCTCGACGCGTTGCAGGAGGCGACCGACGCTGCGCAGCGGGAAGCCGCCACCGCGCGAGAGGCCGAGGCCGCCGAGCGGACGCGGCGCATCGGCGCCGAAAACCTGATCGACACCGCCCTGAGCTCGCGGTCGTGGCGGTTGACGGAGCCCCTGCGCCGCCTTGGCTCGTGGGTGCGGGCCCTCCGCCCGTGACTCGGCGGGCGCTTGCCTGCCAGAATGTCCGCAAGTTGCGGTCTTTGTCGACGGCCAGGGGGGAGAGATCTGGTCGCCGGAGCCTTGGTAGGGCGAGATGCAGGCACGTGAACGACTCAGCGATCCCCGGCGCCCAGCTGCCGAAACGTTTGAGGTGCAACAATGGCCATGATGCTGGAGCGCTGGAACGACGACAGGATGGACGCCCTCGACGCGAAGGTCGACGGCCTCGACACCAAGGTCATCGCCCTCGAGGAGAAGGTCGACGGCCTCGACTCCAAGGTTACCGACATGGATGTCAGGCTGACTCGCGTGGAGGTCAGAGTCGACGACGGATTCAAGAAGGTCGACGGCGAGCTGCTCGAGCAGCGGCGCGAGATGAAAGCCGGATTCGAGACGCTGAATGAGCGCTTCGACCGGATGCAGCGCACGATGCTTTGGGCGGCCGTGACGATCATCGTCGCCCTGCTCGCCTCCGGCTCCGGAATCGTCGCCGCGCTGATCGGTTAGGCCCTCACCATCGCCACGCGCTCACGCTCGTGGTGGTTGACGAACGTCGCTGCGACGGGTCGGCGCGCGGGCGGACGTCGATTCGCCGGTAACCCTGACCGACCGGCTACGACCGAGATCCGGCTGGCTCGCATCGAAACCAAGAGTCAACGAGCGACAGCGCTGAGAAGCGCGCAATCCGTTCGTGAGTCTGGAAGATCGCGAACCACGACCCGCTCAGTCACGCCAAACCCGTTCGCCTCCAACTCGACGGTCAGCGCGTCGAGATCCCCGTGATCACGGCCGGGATCCACCAGCTGCCCCTCCGCTAGCTCCCACAGCCGATTTGTTCCCGGCGTAAGGTCCACGGTGAGCAGCAGGAGACCTTGGTCGGCGAGCCAGTCCCTGACTCGCGGCCACAGCGCCTGCCGCACGTTCACCGGCATGTGCTCGACAACGCTCATAGAATAGATGGCGGCAAATGCGGCCACGGCAAAATCTGCTTCTAGTACGTTCAGATTGTGAGACTCGATCCGCTCATCGACTTGGGCGTAATCCAAGAACCCCCAGTCATTCCACTGCCGCGGGTCTGCGCTGAGGTCACGTATCGTTGAGTGACTGTCAACAGTGACCACGTCGGCGCCGCCATTCGCCAGCAGCAACGGCAGGGGGGAAACCCCGGCTCCAACATCGAGGATACGCCGGCCGGGCAGGGCGCCGAGCTGTCTTACTATCCAGGGACCCTCGAAAGCGCGGGTAACAGTCTGGGAATACCATCCGAAGGTATCCCGGCTGAGATCGACGAGCCGCTCGAGCAGGGAAGGGTCGTCCGAGCTCTCAATCGCCCACGCGAGCATGTCGGGACCGATGTCGAAGGGCCCGAGAGCGCCCGAGTCATGCCGCTGAGAGTTCAAAATAGCGCCCTGTTTGAGGTCTGCTGGAGCCGCTCATCGATCAGTGCATTGACCTGTGAGATGCGAGCGTCAACCGAGGTTACGCCAGTGGGATGAAGCAACCCATGTAGATCCGACCTGTGGTGAAAGTGCAGCACGACCGGGTCTATTCCCTCCAGCCGCGGCAGGTGGTCCAGAAGGTGCGTCGGCAGATTGAGGCGATTGGGCAGGAGGTCTATGTCGAGTTCCTCGGCGATGCAGGCCAGGGCAAACGACACCTGGTCCGCATGGTAGTGATGCTCGCCCAGTAGCTCGGGCCGGTCTTGAAGCCAACGGTGCCAGCGTGGCCAGCTTTCCATGAGCACGGCGAAGGCACGGCTGGGCAAGACCAGGAGCCCCCCGTTGCAATATGCAGTAATGGTTAGCCCGTTGTCGAGGGTCATCGCGGTGGGTAGGGGAAAGTCGCCGCTCGTCGGGTCGCTGCACAGTCCGCTCGCCGTTAGGATGCGCCTCCAGTCATCCAGGTTGAACACGGCGCAATCGACGAGTTTGGCTCGTATGCGATCACCCGCTATCCAGGGCGAAAAGTCTCCACAGAACGCCAGATCGCAGTCGCAAAGCACATAGTGGTCGGCACCGGTGAGGAGGGGGCTGGCGAGTTGGGCGAGCTTGTTCGATGGAGGGTGCTCGACGTCATAGCGGTCGACCGAGGTCGTGTGCATGCCGCGCGCGTCGAAGTGCCGGCGAAGCCCGGGCGCGCAGTCGTCGACAAAATGAATCGCCAGGGAGGACGGCGATTGGCCGCCATACGCAGTCAACGTGGTGGCCCAAATCCACGCCGCGTATTCGATTTGAGGGTGAGCATCCACGACACAGGAAAAGACCGCCGACCCGGGGCGGGCGGTGACGGGAGACGAGGGTCGTGGAGCCACCGGGGCACGGTATAGCAGCGCTTCATGTGGCGCCCGGGCTGCGCGGTGGGCGCGTCAGGCTGCATGGTGGCCTCGGGTGGCTCGCGAGCCTGGGAGCCGTGCAAGAATCCCGGCCCCATGGAGCATCCGGACGCGAATTCGGCGGGAGACGCCAGCTCTTCGAGCGCCTCCGGTGCAAGTGGGGTGGTGGTTCTGGGAACGAGCCGGAGTGGGACGAGCGCCATAGCTCGGGCCTTGGTGCTGGCAGGGTTCTTCGCCGGCGCCGAGGAGCAGTTGCTCGGCCCTATGCCGTCGAATCTGATGGGACATTTCGAGGCGCTTTCAGTCCTCGAGTTGAACGAAGAGATACTTCGGCGTTTCGACAGTTCCTGGTGGGCTCTGGGCCCGCCGGCTGCGGTACAGCTCCAACACGAGACCGACTGCCTGCCGCGGATTCGTCTCATTCTCGACTCCCTGCAATCACAGGCTGAGGGTCGGCCGATTCTGGTCAAGGAGCCGCGGATCAGCTCGTTGCTGCCGATCTGGCGTTCGGCGATCGATGGGCGCCTCCACGCCGTTCTTGCGGTGCGGAGCCCCATTGAGGTCGCTCTGTCCCTCTTCGAACGCGACGGCACCCCGCTTCAAGCCGGGCTCGCCGCATGGGAGGTGCACATGACCAACCTCCTTGGCTATCTCAATGGCACGGAGGTGACGGTGGCGCCATTTGAGGAGATCACCAATGTCCCGGTAGGCGTTCACGGGGTGTCGCCAGCCTGAGCAGGAGTCCCTTCCGGCGAATGGAAACTCTTTTGCATGCAGCGCGAGGAGGCGGAGGCGGTCGCGCTTGCCGGCGGGGAGCCGGCACGAGAACTCG
>Ga0210095_1000057_pt1 | contig 46592 bp, 49 predicted proteins | sample China_Galinas_PW_FD_184861 | JGI IMG/M metagenome (GOLD analysis project Ga0210095, IMG submission 184861) | Wetland microbial communities from San Francisco Bay, California, USA, that impact long-term carbon sequestration - China_Galinas_PWA_D1... | ecosystem: Environmental > Aquatic > Marine >...
TTAGAACGTCCTGCGAACAGAAACCTGTATCAGATAAAGATATCTGCTCCGGCCAAACCTGCACCGCTTTGAGGCCCGCGAGCCCATTGACCCTTAGAGGAGCCGGAGTGCGCATACATAGAGGGCCCGGAGATAGCGTCTCCACTGCAAGGCCGAATATACAAACGCGTCTGAACTCTGATTAACGGCTTCTGTTTGCTAGACTGGAGGAGTCCATATACAAAGCGGACTATCGCGAGATTGGCCATACGAAGCGATGCGCGCAATACACGCAATTTGTTTTGCTGTAATTTCATCGATATTTGTCTCCGCACAATCATCGGGCCAGGGACGAGAGATCGAGGGATGCGAAGTAGCTATTCGAGAATTGGTAGTAAACATGGAGCTGGAGGGGAAGTTCGAGTCCTTATCTCCTGTCCACGGGCTCCCAGGCAATTCGGCCCAATACTCGGATTGTTTTGTAGAGCCCGACGGCCGTTACGTATTTGAAGTATTTGCTTATCACGTATTCCGGAAGGACGATAATGTGACAGTGTTTGTGTTGCGCCAAGCAAAAAATGGTAATAGTTGGAGAATGTACGGACCGTTTCATTCCGCGTACAGAAAGTAGATCAATCTGAGTTTGTCCACTCGTGAATGACTGTCCGCATTTGGCCGCAAACAGCCTCTCAACTTTCCTCCAGGTTCGTCGTTCGAGTGACCGGTAATGGCAAGAGCGGACGTTCAACTCAGGAGTTTCCGCGGAAACATCAATTCCGTACTGGAATAGACCGCCGACCGCGATATCCCAGTTCATTCGGTCGCGGGCGTACCACACGGCGCCGCAGGGCTCCGGGTCCACACCGGGCTCGAACAGTTGCCTGTTCAGCCAGGCATCGGGGACGTCGGGTCGACCAGCGGCAACAGCCCGCACGCGGATAACGGTTCGTCGCGCCGTATCGCGGCCGACGCCGCTCCTACGGATGCTGCGCGGCCACGGCGCCTGAATAGCATCGGCGGGAGCGGTTTTGGCCCCGATTCAGGAATTGCTGTGCACGGCGTTCTTGCGACAGGTCGCAGATAACGGGGCTAGCGCCTTCCATGGCAGTCTCCAGTGCGTTATACATTCACTCAATGCCTATGAAAAATTTGTAACACACTGTATTACTGAGGAAAAGTTCTATATCCCGGCAAATCGTTCGGTTATTCTTGGTCGGCCGATATTCGGTCCGAATCCCGGTCGGCGGCTTGCCCTCGCGATGAGAATTGCGCCGGCTCGGCGGACACGGATTTCGTTGTGTCGGTGAGGTCGATCTGTTAACGTTTAATACCGTCTTTTATCCAACGACGGCGCGGGTTTCCAAGGGTTGGAGAAGAGCACTGAACCTTCGGGTGCTTGGTATCCAGCCCTTCGTCATTTGTGCCGGGGAAACGAACGGGCAATGACCTCGTATGTATTCATAACCGGCGGTGTGGTGTCGTCTCTCGGCAAGGGCATCACGTCGGCGGGCCTCGGTGCGATTCTCGAAGCGCGCGGGCTCAGCATCAGCATGATCAAGCTGGACCCGTATCTCAACGTCGATCCGGGCACGATGAGCCCGTTCCAGCACGGTGAGGTCTTCGTCACCCACGACGGTACTGAGACCGACCTCGATCTCGGGCATTACGAGCGCTTCGTCCGAACGACCACCGGTCGCGATAGCAATTTCACGACGGGACGGATCTACGAGAGCGTGATCGGCAAGGAACGCCGCGGCGATTACCTCGGCGCGACCGTGCAGGTGATCCCGCATATCACCGACGAGATCAAGGCCGACGTCATCAAGGGCGCCGGGGATGCGGACGTATGCCTGGTCGAGATCGGCGGCACGGTCGGCGACATCGAGTCGCTGCCGTTCCTCGAGGCGATCCGGCAGATGCGGGTCGATCTCGGCCAAGACCGCGTCGTCTACATGCACCTGACCCTCGTGCCCTATATCGCGACCTCGCACGAGATCAAGACCAAGCCGACGCAGCACTCGGTCAAGGAGCTGCGCTCGATCGGTATCCAGCCGGACGTCCTCGTCTGCCGTTCCGAGGCACCCCTGCCGACCGAACAGCGGGACAAGATCGCGCTGTTCACCAACGTGCCCAAAGAAGCGGTGATCTCTGCGTACGACGTCGACGACTTGTACAAGATCCCGGCGATGTTGCACGCGCAGGGGCTGGACGAGATCGTCGTCCGGCATATGCGTCTCGCGCCACCGCAGGCAGACCTCTCCGAGTGGCAGGCGATCGTCGAGGCGAAACGGAACCCGACCAGCGAAGTCGATATCGCGATGGTCGGCAAGTACATGGACCTCAAGGATTCGTATATCTCGTTGTCGGAAGCGCTGCTGCACGGCGGCATCCACACGCGGACGCGCGTCAACATCCATTACATCGAATCGAGCGACATCGAGGAGCAGGGCGTCGACGCGCTGCGGGGCATGGATGGCATCGTCGTGCCCGGCGGCTTCGGCGATCGGGGCATCGAGGGCAAGATCGCCGCCGTGAGGTTCGCGCGGGAGTCCGGCGTGCCGTACCTCGGGATCTGTCTCGGCATGCAGGTGGCCGTGATCGAAGCGGCGCGTAACCTTGCCGGTCTCGAAGGCGCCATGAGCACGGAATTCGACCGGCAGACGCCGCATCCCGTGATCGCACTGATCACCGAATGGCAGACCGAGACCGGCGATCTGGAGCAGCGCAACGAGGCTTCGGACCTCGGCGGCACGATGCGCCTCGGCGGCCAGCAGGTGACGCTGACCGAAGGCTCGCTCGCGGCGCGCAGCTACGGCCGCACCCACATCGTCGAACGGCACCGGCATCGCTACGAGGTGAACAACAACTACATCGACCGGCTGGAGAAAGCCGGGATGCGGTTCTCCGGGCGCTCGGTCGACGATCTCGTGGAGATGGTCGAGATCCCGGATCACCCGTGGTTCCTGGCCAGCCAGTTCCATCCGGAGTTCACCTCGAATCCGCGTGATGGCCATCCGCTGTTCAAGGGCTTCATCACCGCGGCGCGCGAGCACCATGACGGCGTGCTGCCGAGGGTTGCCGAGGCATGAACCTCTGCGGCATCGATGCCGGCAACGACAAGCCCTTCTTCCTGATCGCCGGAACCTGCGTCGTCGAGAGCGAGGCGATGTCGATCGAGACGGCGGGCGCGTTAAAGGAGATCTGCGCCGGGCTCGGCATCGGCTTCATCTACAAGTCGTCGTTCGACAAGGCGAACCGCAGTTCCGCCGGGAGCTTTCGCGGCCCGGGGATGGAAGAGGGGCTCAGGATCCTCGGCGAGGTGAAACGGCAGCTCAACGTGCCGGTGCTGACCGACGTGCACGAGGATACGGCGATGGACGAGGTCGCCGCGGTCGTCGACGTGCTGCAGACGCCCGCGTTCCTGTGCCGGCAGACCAACTTTATCCTGCGCGCGGCCGGCGCCGGCAAGCCCGTGAACATCAAGAAGGGCCAGTTCCTGTCGCCGTGGGAGATGCAGAACGTCGTCGACAAGGCGCGTTCGACGGGTAATACGGACATCCTCGTATGTGAGCGGGGTTTCTCGTTCGGGTATAACAACCTCGTCTCCGACATGCGCAGCCTGCCCGTGCTGCGGCAGACGGGCTGCCCCGTGGTGTTCGATGCCACGCACTCGGTCCAGCTGCCGGGCGGGCGGGGTTCCTCGTCCGGAGGGCAGCGGCAGTTCATCCCCGTGCTGGCGCGTGCGGCGACCGCGGCCGGCGTGGCCGGCCTGTTCATGGAGACGCATCCGGATCCGGACAAGGCGCTCTCGGACGGCCCGAACGCCTGGCCGCTGGACCGGATGCAGGCGCTGCTCGGCACGCTCGTCGAAATCGACAGGACCGTCAAGACACACGACTACCAGGAAGACCAATGATCAAGATCAAGGAAATTCAGGGCCGCGAGATCCTCGATTCCCGCGGCAACCCGACCGTCGAGGCCGATGTCACGCTCGATAACGGCAGCAAGGGACGTGCCGCGGTGCCGTCGGGCGCCTCGACGGGTACTCGCGAGGCGGTCGAGCTGCGCGACGGCGACAAATCCCGCTACCTCGGCAAGGGCGTGCGTAACGCCGTCGGCAACGTCAACGGCGTGCTGCGCGAGGCGCTCATCGGCGTGGAATTCGAGGACCAGCGCGCGCTCGACACGCGCATGATCGGGCTCGACGGCACGGACAACAAGGGACGCCTCGGCGCGAACGCGATACTTGCCATCTCGCTGGCGACGGCCAAGGCCGAAGCGGCAGCCCGGGGCTTGTCGTTGTTCCGGCACCTCGGTTCGAGCACACAGATGCCGGTCCCGATGATGAACATCATCAACGGCGGCGCACACGCCGACAACAACGTCGACATCCAGGAGTTCATGATCCTGCCTTTCGGTGCGCCGGATTTTGCCGAAGCGCTGCGCTACGGGTCGGAGACCTTCCACGCTCTGAAGAGCGTGCTGCGCGGCAAGGGGCTCAACACCGCCGTCGGCGACGAGGGCGGTTTCGCGCCCGATCTGCCGTCCAACCGGGCGGCGCTCGATACCATCATGACCGCGATCGAAACGGCAGGCTTCAAGGCCGGTGAGGACATCCTGCTCGGTCTCGACGCGGCGAGCTCCGAGTTCTACGTCGACGGCAAGTACAAGCTGGGATCGGAGAACAAGAGCTACGACGCCGCCGGGTTCACCGAATATCTCGCGGAACTGGTGGACGCCTACCCGATCATCCTGATAGAGGACGGCATGGAAGAGAGCGACTGGGAGGGCTGGAGGCTGCTCACCGATGCGCTGGGCGCCAGGATCGAGCTCATCGGCGACGACATCTTCGTCACCAATACGAAAATCATCCAGCGCGCCATCGACGAGAAGATCGCCAATTCAGTCTTGATAAAACCCAACCAAATCGGTACCTTATCGGAAACTCTTGATGCAATTACTATGTCGACGGAGGCAGGCTACGCGGCCGTGATCTCGCATCGCTCCGGCGAAACCTCGGACAGCACCATTGCGGACATCGCCGTGGGCACGCAGGCGAGAAAGATCAAGACCGGCTCGCTGTCGAGGTCGGACAGGATCTCCAAGTACAACCAGCTGTTGCGCATCGAAGAGGAACTGGCCGGCGAGGCGAGCTACGCCGGACGTGAGGCATTTTCGGTCAAGGTGCCCTGACGGAATTCAGGATTTGAGCGGGTGAATTCACGATATCTGTTGGCAATACTGGGGATCGTCGCGCTGCTGCTGCAGGCCGAACTCTGGTTTGCGCCGGACGGATTCCGCAAGACGCGCAATCTGCGGACCGCGGTCGCCGAGCAACAGGCGGAGAACGAGCGCCTGCGGCAGCGCAACGAGGCGCTCGATGCCGAGGTCGTGAACCTGAAACACAGCCGCGAGGCCGCCGAGGAACGTGCGCGCACGGACCTCGGCATGATCGGTCCCGGAGAGACCTTCTACGAGGTCGTGCCCGCCACCGACACGAAACCCTGACTCGGGCAACGCACGAACCGTCGGTACTCGCGCGGGCGCTGGGTCCTGCGCTGTTCGACGCCACGCTCCGCAGCACGCCGGAAGATTTCGTCGTCACCGAGCTGCTCGCCGTGGACTTCGCGGGAGACGGGGAGCACGACTGGTTGCGGGTGGAAAAGACCGCCGCCAATACCCAGTGGACCGCGGAGCAACTCGCCCGCCACGCGCGGGTCAAGCCGAACGACGTGGGGTACGCGGGCATGAAGGACCGGCACGCGATCTCGCGACAATGGTTCAGCGTGCGGCGTCCGAATCGCGGCGGCACGGATTGGGACACCTTCGAGGCCACCGGCGTGCGCATCCTCGAGCGCCACGTCCATGGCCGCAAGCTCAGGCGCGGGACGCACACGGGCAATGCCTTCCGCATCGCGCTGCGCGCTGCAGGGCTGGGCGCGCACGAGGCCGCGATCGCGGAGCGCATCGCCGGAATCGACGCACTCGGGGTCCCGAATTACTTCGGCGCCCAGCGCTTCGGACACGGCGGCCGCAACGTCGAGACGGGCCGGGCGGCGCTGGCGGGACGACGGATGTCGAGGCACCGCCGAGGCATCGGCATCTCCGCCGTTCGCTCGTCACTCTTCAACGCTCAGCTCGACGCACGTGTGCGCGACGGCACCTGGAACAGGCTGCTCCCCGGCGAACTTGCCAACCTCGACGGTTCTGCCAGCGTGTTCGCCGTCGATACGGTGACCCCGGAACTTGCCGGGCGTTGTCGCGCGTTCGATATCCATCCGAGCGGAGGCCTGCCCGGTGACGGCGGTCCGAGGCCGAGCGGCGAGGCGGCGAAAGTCGAGGAGGCGATCCTGGCGCAGCATGCCGATCTCGTCGCGGGCCTCGTCGCGGCCCGCGTGGAGGCGGCGCGCCGCCCCTTGCGCCTGCCGGTGCGCAAACTGCGTATGGAACTCGAAGCGGACTGCCTGTGGCTCGAATTCGAACTCGGCACCGGCGGCTACGCGACGTCCGTCCTGCGCGAAATCGCTTCGTCGTAGCAGCGCTGCTTGCGGCGCGACCGGTCGCGGCGGCAAGCGCCGCTGCTATGGTTTGCGGAGCAGGACGTAGACGGCGCCGGTGCCGCCGGCGACCTGCGGCGTCGAGACGAAGGCCAGCACGGCGTCCCATCGCCGCAGCCATTTGTCGACGCTGCGCTTCAGTACTGGGCCGCGTTCGCCGGAGCCGCGCCCCTTGCCGTGCACGACCCGCACGCACAGGCGGCCTTGCCTGACGCAGTCCTCCAGGAACCCGGCGAGGCGCGGCTTGGCCTCCGCGACGGTCATGCCGTGCAGGTCGATCTCTGCCTGCACGCTGAATTTGCCCCGTGCCAGGCGCCGCATCGTGCGGCGGCTCACCGAGGGGCGCCGGAAGTGCAGTCCGTCGCCGTTGGCGGCTTCGATCGTGTCGACGTCCGCGAGCAGACTCTCGCGCAGCACCTGCTTTTGTTCGGCACGCGCAAAGCGGGCCCGCGGGCCGGGTTTCTTCGGCGTGGGGTGGACGCGATCCGGCTGTCGCAGCGGTTTTGCATCCGCCATCTCACGGCGGAAAAGCTTGGAATCGTGGTCCTTCACTGCGACATACTCAGGCTATGGTGGGCGCTCCACATTGAGTATAGTGAGCGCCTCCCGAGCCGCCAAACCCCCGTACCAGTATGAGGATCCTCGTAAGCAACGACGATGGCTATCAGGCGACCGGGATCAACGTGCTGGCAGATGCCCTCGCCGAAATCGCCGACATCGTCGTCGTCGCGCCGGATCGAAACCGGTCTGCGGCGAGCCATTCCCTGACTCTCGAGGATCCGTTACGCATCCGGCAGGTCGGGGACAACCGGTATTGCGTCAACGGCACGCCGTCAGACTGCGTCCACCTGGCATTGACGGGATTCCTGGAGGAAGAGCCCGATCTCGTGGTGTCCGGGATAAACCACGGCGCCAACCTCGGCGACGACGTCATCTACTCCGGTACCGTGGCCGCTGCGATGGAGGGGCGTTTCCTCGGACTGCCGACGATCGCGGTATCGCTGGTGGGCCAGCAGCTGACGCACTTCGAGACCGCGGCACGCATTGCGACCGAATTCGTGCAGCGGCTGCACAGGCATTCGCTGCCGTCGGAGATCATTTTCAACGTCAACGTTCCCGATCGGCCCTACGCGGAATTGACGGGCATACAGGCGGTTCGACTCGGCTTTCGCCACAAGTCAGAGCCGGTCGTCAAGGCACAGGACGCGCACGGCAGGACGATCTACTGGGTCGGCCCTGCGGGCGGGGGGCAGGACACGGGCGACGGCACGGATTTTCAGGCCATCGAGGAGGGCGCCGTCGCGGTGACGCCTCTGAAGATCGATCTCACGCGGCACGAGGCCTTGCCGAGCGTGGCGGAATGGCTGCGTAGTGGCTGAGCCACGCCCCGGGTTGCTGGGTATCGGCATGACGTCGGCGCGTACGCGCGACCGTCTGGTGCAGCGCCTCGTCGAGCAGGGAATCCGCTCGGAGGCCGTACTCGACCGGATTCGGAACGTCCCGCGCCATCTGTTCGTCGACGAGGCGCTGGCGAGCCGTGCGTACGAAGACACGGCGCTGCCCATCGGGCTGGGCCAGACGATCAGCCAGCCGTATGTCGTAGCGCGCATGACCGAAGCCCTGCTCGATGGCTTCGAGGGCGAGACGGTGCTCGAGATCGGCACCGGCTGCGGCTATCAGACCGCGGTATTGGCCTCGCTGGTGCGCAGGATCTACACGGTCGAGCGCCTTCCGGAACTGCTGCGGCGCGCGCGGCGCCTGCTGCGCGAGCTGGATCTCTACAACGTCCAGTTTCGGCCCGGTGACGGCTGGGAAGGCTGGCGCAAATACGCCCCCTATGACGGCATCATCGTCACGGCGGCGGCACCGGAGACGCCCGAGAAACTCCTGCAACAACTGGCGCCCGGCGGGCGCATGGTGATACCCGTCGGACCTGCCGGTTGCCAGGACCTGCTGCTCGTCACTCGCCGATCCGACCACTTCGAGCAACGATCGCTCGGCGCGGTCAGCTTCGTGCCGCTGGTACAGGGCGGATGAGCTATTTCGGGCACCCGTGTCAGCGCGTCTTCGCGCTGGCTGCGGTGGCGCTGATGCTGTCCGCCTGCAGCGCCCGGCAGGGCTGGCAAGAGGACCAGCACATCGTGCGACACGGCGAGACCCTGTATTCGATCGCGTTTCGATACGGCAAGGATCCGGCCGACCTCGCGCGCTGGAATCGACTCGGAGACGGATCGCTGATCTATCCGGGCCAGGTCATCCTGTTGGCGCCGCCGACGGGCGGGACGGTGCGGGTGTCGAACCGTTCACCGGCGCCGAAGCCGCTGCCGAAGATCCCGTCGCAACCGCCGCCGCCCTGGGCCTGGCCGACGAACGGCCGGGTGAGTGTCGAGTTCGGCGGCCGTCCGGGTACCGGTACGGGCATCCTGATCGACGGCAAGCTCGGGCAGCCGATTCTGGCCGCCGCGGCCGGGCGGGTGGTCTATGCCGGAAGTGGACTCATCGGCTACGGTCAGCTTATTATCCTGAAGCACAACGACACCTACCTGAGTGCCTACGGGTACAACGCGTCGCTGCTGGTCGCGGAAGGCGAGACGATCAAGAGAGGCCAGCGAATAGCAACGATGGGGGAAGGGCCGGAACGCAAGGCGCGACTGCACTTCGAGATCCGGCGCAACGGCAAGCCGGTGAACCCGCGCCAGTATCTGCCCGCCCGATGAACCCCGCCGACGCGTGACCCGCGGTGCCGAGAGTGGACTGTGGGCCGGACGTACAAACACGATCACACGGCACAACCCCACGATCCGACGCGCCTGTATCTGAGCGAGATCGGCGTATCGCCGCTGCTCAGTGCCGAAGAAGAGAAGCACTACGCGCGCGAGGCTCTGCGCGGCGATCACGCCGCGCGACAGCGCATGATCGAATCCAATCTGCGGCTCGTGGTGAAGATCGCGCGTCGTTATCTCAATCGCGGTCTGCCGCTCCTCGACCTGATCGAGGAAGGCAACCTGGGGCTGATCCACGCGGTGAAGAAGTTCGATCCGGAGCGCGGCTTCCGATTCTCGACGTATGCGACCTGGTGGATACGACAGACGATCGAGCGCGCGATCATGAACCAGTCCGGGACGGTGCGTCTGCCGATCCACATTGTCAAGGACATCAACTCCTGCCTGCGAGCGGCGCGCAAGATCCGGGAAAGGCAGGATACGCCGCCCACGACGGCCGAAATCGCCGAATACGTCGATCGCGGCGTCGACGAGATCGAACGCCTGATGGAGCTGCACAATCGGGTGACCATCCGCGCCAGTGGCTCCGAAGAGGAGAGCGGCCCGATCGATCGTCTCGAAGCGCAGCCTGACGCCGAACCGCCGAGTTGCGCACAGCAGGGCGACGTGCAGGACGTCGTGGACCGGTGGGTATGCGAGCTGACCGACAAGCAGCGCGAAGTCGTCGAGCGGCGATTCGGGTTGCACGGTTACCGGCGTTCGACGCTGGAGCAGATCGGCGAGGAGATCGGTGTCACCCGGGAGCGCGTGCGCCAGATTCAGCTCGATGCGCTCAGGAATCTCCGCAGCATGATGGAGAGCCACGGCATATCGGGGGACGTGATCCTCGATTAAGCGGCTTCGACCGCGTTATCGGGCAGAGCGGGCAGATTCCGGCGATCGCGTCACGGGCGCTTCCAGCACGGGCAGCTCGCGTCCTGCCGGCACCGACGGATGCCGGCCGATGAGGTGGAATCCGAGCCGGCGGTAGAAGCCCTCCGCATTCGGATCCGCGATGACCTTGAGCGCGCGCGCCTGCAATTGCGCGGCAACGTCGATCGCTTTCGTGACCAGTCGACGGCCTGTCCCCTTGCCCGCGGCTTCGGGCAGGACCCAGCAATAGTCCAGCCAGAACTCGCCGTCCTGCTCGGCGACCGCGCACCAACCGACGATCCGTTCGCCGTCCATCGCGGCAAACACGCGGTTCGCTGTCACGTAGTCGGCGTCGATCCGCAGGTCGTCGGCCCACAGCCGGATCCAGGACTCCGGGTAATCCCAGTGGCGCTTGGCCGTGAACGCGATATCCGTGAGTTGCGCGGCATCCGCGCGGGAGGCCGCACGGATGCGGACCGTCACGGCCGGCGGGCGTCGTGAGCGAGGACGCGTTCGATGCGGCGGTCGGGCACCAGCCAGATCAGCGCGACGAGGACGTATATCGCCATCGAGATCCACGGCGCCGCGAAGGCGACGATCACGGCCGCCAGGTAGAGCACGGGCGATACCTTTCCCTTCCAGTCGCCGCCAACTGCCTTTTTCAGCAGCGAATCCTTGCCCTGGGCGGCAATGATGCGCTGCTGAAGGATGAAATAGGCGATGGCCGCCATGAGCAGCACGAAGCCGTAGACCGCCGCCGGCAGTCTCGCGAAGTGGTTCTCGCCCATCCATGCGGTCGTGAACGGTACCAGCGAAAGCCAGAACAGGAGATGCAGGTTCGCCCACAAAATGGACCCGGTCACTTCGCGGGTCGTGTGCAGCATGTGGTGGTGATTGTTCCAGTAGATGCCGAGATAGACGAAGCTGAGTATGTAACTCAGGACGACCGGCACCAGCGGATACAGCGTGCGGATGCTGTCGCCGTGCGGCACCTTCATCTCGAGTACCATGATGGTAATGATGATGGCGAGCACGCCATCGAAGAAAGTCTCCAGCCGGTTCGTTCCCATCGGTCGCGAAGCCTCCCGGGTCAAATGTACAGTACCGCCACGACGTGTCGACCATCTCCGACAAGGACGTTGAACGTCCTGGCCGCGGCAGCCGTGTCCATAACCTCGAGACCGATGCCGCGCCGGGCCAGCGAGAACACGAGTTGCCGAGGCGGGAACACGTTCGACGAGCCGGTACCCAGGACGATGAGTTCGGGCCCGGCCTCGAGAAGATCGGCGAAATCCTCCTCGGCAAGATCCGCGACCGGCTTCGTGCTCCACTCGTCGAAGACTGCGTCAGCCGTGAGCGCGATCGTGCTTCGATAGTGCGCCTCGCCAATAACGATCCCATCTTCCGAGATGCTGCGTATCATCAGCGAGTTCGTGTATTCGCGTGTGAATTTCATCTGGCGTTTCCGTTACCATCGCCGGTCGGAATGACCATGATACAAAGCCCGCCTGCTTGAGCAACGTTTGAGCGTTCCTTACGACACATCCGGAGCCGTCGTGGCCTTGCCGGTTGACATCGCGGAGGCGACGCGGAGCTTCGCTGTCAGGCGCTGGCTCGCGCGCGCCGACCTCGGCAGGGACACGCTGCGGCACGATCCGCTACGGCGAATTCTCGGCGCACTGAAGCTGCCGTGTCCCGAGGCAGGCCTGGGCGCACTGCGTCTCTGGGGCCAGACGGGCGATCGCCCGGGCGTGTGGATCGCGGCGGCCGACCCCGTGTATCTCGAACCGCGCCTCGATCATCTGCGACTCCATGCATTGCAGAATTCAGTGGCCGCGTCCGAACTCGGGGCGCTGGTGGATCATCTGCAGCAGACGCTGGTCGACGACGGGGACTACGGCTTCGCACGGGTCGGGCCTTGCGTGTACTTGCGCGCCGAGCGGCCCGTCGCGACGGCGGACGTTGCGCCGACCGTGATCGACGGACGGGCGCCGGACGCCTTCATGCCGGCCGGGGCCGACGTCGCGGACTATCTGCGGCTGTGCTCCGAGGTGGAGATGGCATTGCACGGTCACGAGGTCAACGAACGCCGTGAGGCTCGGGGCCTGCCGCCGGTGAACGGCCTGTGGCTGTGGGGCGGCGGCGTTGCCCCGCAGGCCCAGACGATCCCGCATCCGCCGCTGTTCGGCGGCGACCCGCTGCTCAGGGGCCACTGGTACAGCAGGACCGCGGTCGTCATCGACTGGCCGGGCAGCATCGCCGCGTGCCTCGAGCAGTCGCTCGTCGACCCTGTCGGCTTCGTCGCCGTCGTACCGGAGGACGAGGCCGACAGGGTCGACGAGCGGTTGCTCGAACTCCGGCAATGCCTTTCCGAAGGGCGCGTCAGCCGGATCACGTTACAATTCGCGGACGGCGTCGAAGCCCGGCTGACGCGGTCGCAGGCGTGGCGGATCTGGCGCCGCTCGATCCGCGTGCCGGCCTGATGCGACTCCCGGCACAGCGACCGGTCGTCGTGCGGCGCGCGGGCGGCGCCGACATCCCCGCGGGCCTCAGGGGCATCGATCCGCTGCTGGCGCGCCTGTACGCCAGCCGCGGTGTCGTGGCCGCGGACGAACTCGACTACGGCCTTGCGCATATCGCGCCGGTCGGCGCGCTCGAGAACGTGGACGCAGCGGTGGACCTTCTGCTCGCCATGCGATCCGGCAAGATCATCGTCATCGGCGACTTCGACGTCGACGGGGCGACCAGCACCGCGCTCATGCTGCGCTCGCTGAAGGCGTTCGGCTTCGGCGATGTGGATTACCTGGTGCCGAACCGGTTCCACTTCGGCTACGGGTTGACGCCGGACATCGTCCGGGTGGCGGCGCAGCGCGGGCCGTCGCTCATCGTCACGGTCGACAACGGCATATCGAGCGCGGCGGGAGTGCGCGAAGCGAAAAACTCCGGTATCGCCGTGCTGATCACCGACCATCACCTGCCGGGCCCCGACGTACCGGACGCGGACGTGATCGTCAATCCCAACCTGCCCGGCAGCTGCTTCCCCAGCCGCAGCCTCGCCGGCGTGGGCGTCGCCTTCTACGTCATGGCGGCCCTGGGCCGGCGCCTTGAGCAGGACGGCATGGCGGGTGCCGCAAAGCTGCCGGCCCGCTTCCTCGACCTCGTCGCCCTCGGCACCGTAGCCGACGTCGTCCCGCTCGACTACAACAATCGCATACTCGTCAAACAGGGGATCGATCGCATCCGCGCCGGACGTACCGTTGCCGGAATACGGGCCTTGCTCGAATGCGCGGGTCGGGAGACTTCGCGCACCGTCAGCGGCGACCTCGGTTTCGCCGTCGGGCCGCGGCTGAACGCGGCGGGGCGGCTGGAGGACATGGCGCTCGGGATCGACTGCCTGCTCACCGACGACCCGGCGGTGGCGGCGCGGCATGCGCAGGTGCTCGACGACATCAACCGGGAACGCCGGGAGATCGAATCGACGATGCGCGAGCAGGCTTTCGCGTACGTCGACTCGATGCATCGACGTGACTGGCCGCCCTGCGTCTGTGTCTTCGATCCGGACTGGCACCAGGGCATCGTGGGTCTGATCGCCGCGCGTGTGCGAGAACGCTGCCATCGGCCCGTCGTCGCTTTCGCGCCGGATTCGGACGGCCTGCTGAAGGGCTCGATGCGCTCCGTGCCCGGCATCCACGCGCGCGACCTGATCGAAGCCGTGTCCGGGACCCACCCCGGCCTCGTGGTGCGCTTCGGCGGGCATGCGATGGCGGCGGGATTGACCATCGCGACGCGGGACCACGAGGTCTTCGCCGGCGCGATCGCGGCCCAGGTCGGCCGGCTCTACCCGGAGGCCGATTTCTCCGGCGCGATCGTGGCGGACGGCGTGTTGACGGCGGAGGCGGTCGACCGCTTCGGAGGCTTCCTGCCGCTGGCGAAGGGGCTCCGCGATGCCGGACCCTGGGGATCCGGCTTCCCGGAACCGGTCTGGGTCGGCGACTTCCAGGTGCTCGAGCAACGCACCGTCGGCCAGGGCCACGCAAAGCTGAGGGTGAGGGCGCTGGACGGCGGTGTACCGGTCGATGCGATCGCCTTCAATCAGTCCACTCCGAGGCAACGCGGCCCGGTGCAGCTCGCCTTCCGCCTCGATGTGAATCGCTACGCCGGCAGTGAAAGTGCACAGCTGGTCGTGGAGCAGATCGCGGGCGTGACCGCGGACGGCACGTGATACTATCCGGCCGCGCCACTCGAGAGGATTGCAGGACTCAGGCATGGAAACGACGCATATCCGGCAGACGATCACGGATCTCGCCGAACGCAGCTCCGCGTTGAGGAGGTATCTTTGACTACGACGGCAAAGCCGAGCGACTCGCCGAAGTCCGCCGTGAGCTCGAACAGCCCGACGTGTGGAGCAAGCCCGAGCGCGCCCAGGCGCTGGGCCGGGAGCGATCCGAACTCGAGAAAGTCGTCAAGGTCCTCGATGCGCTGACGACGGGCCTGTCCGAAGCCAGCGAATTGCTGGCGCTCGCCGTGGAAGAAGATGACGCCGGCACGGCCGAGGAGGTCGGCCACGACCTCGACGGTCTGGAGCAACAACTGGCCGCGCTGGAGTTCCGGCGGATGTTCTCGGGCGAGATGGATGCCAGCAATGCGTATCTGGATATCCAGTCCGGGGCGGGCGGCACCGAGGCGCAGGACTGGGCCGAGATGCTGCTCAGGATGTACCTGCGCTGGGCCGAGGCCCACGAATTCCGGACCGAGATCATCGAGGCCTCGGCCGGGGAAGTGGCCGGGATCAAGAGCGCGACGGTGCACGTGGCGGGTGAGTATGCCTACGGCTGGTTGCGCACCGAGACCGGGGTGCACCGGCTCGTCCGCAAGTCCCCCTTCGATTCGGGCAACCGCCGTCATACCTCGTTCGCGTCGGTGTTCGTTGCGCCGGAAGTGGATGACGAGATCGACATCGATATCGATCCCTCCGACCTGCGCATCGATGTCTATCGCGCCAGCGGCGCCGGCGGTCAGCACGTGAACCGGACCGAGTCGGCCGTGCGCATTACGCACCTGCCGACCAACATCGTCGTGCAGTGCCAGAACGACCGATCCCAGCACAAGAACAAGGCGCAGGCCATGAATCAGCTACGTGCCAAGCTATATGAGTTCGAGATGCAGAAACGCCGGGCGGAAGCGTCGGCCGTCGAGGAGAGCAAGGCGGACGTCGGATGGGGGAGCCAGATCCGCTCCTACGTACTCGATCAGAGCCGGATCAAGGATTTGCGAACCGGCGTGGAAACCGGTAACACTCAGGCGGTACTGGATGGCGACCTCGACGAATTCATCGAGGCCAGCCTCAAGCAGGGACTTTAGGTCAGGCAGGGAATGTAGGCACGTGACGGACGACCCCCGACAGGACGAAGGCAAACTCATCGCGGAACGGCGCCGCAAGCTCGATGCGCTGCGCGAGCGGGGCAACGCCTATCCCAACGACTTTCGCCGCAATGCCACGGCGGACGAACTGCACAAGACCTTCGAGGATCACGACGACGACACGCTGCGCGAGGAAAACGTGGTCGTCGCGGTCGTCGGTCGCATGATGGCCAAGCGAGTCATGGGCAAGGCGAGCTTCATCAAGCTGCAGGACCGCAGCGGGCAGATCCAGGTGCGACTCGAGCGCGACCGTCTTGCGGACGGCGTCTACCAGGAGTTCAAAAAGTGGGACGTCGGCGACATCGTTGCCGCCAGCGGCAGCCTGTTCCGCACCAAAACCGGCGAGCTCACGGTGATGGCCACCGAGATCCGCCTGCTCACGAAGTCGCTGCGTCCGCTGCCGGAGAAGTTCCACGGCCTGGCAGACCAGGAGACGCGTTATCGCCAGCGCTACGTCGATCTGATCATGAACGACGACTCGCGCAGGATATTCCGCACACGCACCGCGATCGTCGCGTACATCCGTGCTTTCCTCGACGCCCAGGACTATCTGGAAGTCGAAACGCCGATGATGCAGTCGACCCCGGGCGGCGCGATCGCGCGGCCGTTTACGACGCACCACAACGCGCTCGACATGCAGCTCTATCTGCGTATCGCGCCGGAACTCAATCTCAAGCGACTGATTGTCGGCGGCCTCGAACGGGTCTACGAGATCAATCGGAATTTCCGCAACGAGGGCGTGTCGACGCAACACAATCCCGAATTCACCATGCTCGAGCTGTATCGCGCGTACGCCGATTACGAAGACCTGATGGACATGGTCGAAGCCCTGATGCACGGCATGGCGGATGCCGTGCTCGGCAGCAGCGCCGTCCGATACCAGGGCGAGGAATACGACTTCGGCCGGCGTTTCCCGCGGCTCACGGTCGAGGAACTCGTGCTGACGCACAACCCGGAGATCGACCGCGAGCGGCTCCGCGACCGCGACTACCTCGCCGGAGTCTGCGATCGGCTCGGCATTCCGGTCGAAGACGGCTTCGGCGCAGGCAAACTGCAGATCGAACTGTTCGAGAAGACCTGCGAGGAGAAGCTGCGCGAGCCCGTTTTCGTCACGCAATATCCCACCGAGGTCTCGCCGCTGTCACGCTGTAACGACGACGACCCGTTCGTCACCGATCGCTTCGAGTTTTTCGTGGCCGGCCGGGAGATCGCCAACGGCTTCTCAGAGCTCAACGATCCCGAGGAGCAGGCTGCCCGGTTCCGCTCGCAGGCGGCGAATCGCGATGCGGGCGACCAGGAAGCCATGGCCTTCGACCACGACTACATTCGCGCGCTCGAATACGGCATGCCGCCGACCGCGGGCATCGGCGTGGGCATCGATCGCGTGGTGATGCTGTTCACCGATTCGGCGTCGATCCGCGATGTGCTGCTGTTCCCGCACATGCGGCCCGAGGTATTCGACTGAATCTGACCGGTCGTGGCCGGCTCCACTGTTCCGTGTGCCGATGGCGGTTGAAGCCACTCCTACGACAGGGAATACGGCAGCGGCTTTTCCGTGAGCGTGGCGCCGTTGACCTTGAGGCTGCCGGCGTCGGCGGCGACGGGCACGACGGCGAGCAGTTCGTTGCCGATCGCGTTGACGACCTCGCCGACGTCGCGCGTCCCGTCGGAGATCTTGTCGCCGGCCGCGGCCGGCGTCCGCGACTGGAAGCGCCGCAACCGGCGCTTGCTGGCGCCGCGGTAATGCGTGCGCGAGACGATCTCCTGGCCGGGATAGCAGCCCTTGCTGATGCTGACCGCACCGAGCCGGTCCAGGTTCAGCATGTGGGGGGTGAACATCTCGGACTGCGGCCCGGAAATTTCCGCGATTCCGGCGCGGAGATTATCCAGTCGCCATTGATCCTGTGGTCCGGCGATGCCGAGTTGCTCGGCGGTCGCCGGGCCCTGCTCGAAGCGGATTTTGGCGCGGAAGCGGAACATCGCAAGCCGGCGGCCGACTTCGTCGACGAGGTCGGCGGGTAACGCCAGTGTATAGCCGCCTTCGGTTCGTGCGACCCGCATGATGCAGATCACGCGCCCCTTGGGATTGCACCACGCCGACAGGAGCGGGCCGTCGTCGGTCTCGAGTGTCCGCAGGTCCGCGGCGAGTTGTGCCTGCAGGAAATCGAACGCGTCAGGGCCGCTGACGGATATGGAGGCATAATCGGCTGTCGGCATGCTGCCTACATTGTACGCACTCGCGCGGCACACATTGCGGTCCATGCGATCGGCGGCAGGCTCTGGCATACTCTCGCCTTGCGAACGCGGCCCGGGCTCGGCGACGCATCGGATCTTGTACATGGAAAGTATTATTTAACAAGAAGTTATGAGCGATTCTGAAAGGCCTTTATCACCCTATTTGACGGTCTATCGCTGGCCGGTCACGATGACCGTCTCGATTCTGCACCGGATCAGCGGCGTGACCCTGTCGATCGGACTCGTCCTGCTGGCCGGCTGGCTCGTGCGGGCGGCCGCGGGCCCCGAACAGTTCCAGGGCATCCGCGTCGCACTGGGTTCGCTGCCGGGACGGCTGCTGCTGGTGCTCATCAGCCTGGCGTTCTTCCTGCACCTGGCAAACGGCATCCGGCACCTGGTCTGGGACCTCGGCTACGGCTTCGAGAAGCAGCAGGCGAACGCATCGGCGTGGTTCGTCGTCGTGCTCGCGGCAGCCCTGACCATCCTGTTCTGGGTTTTCGCATCATGAGTCTGCGCACCCCGCTGGGGCGCGTGCTGGGACTGGGCTCGGCGCGCGACGGCACTCGACATTTCATGGCGCAACGCGTGTCCGCCGTCGCACTCGCGCTGCTCGGCCCGTGGTTTGCGATCTCCCTGGCGCGGCTCGACAGCATGACCTATCTCGATGTGACGCGTTTCATCGCGCGGCCCATGAACGGTGTGTTGATGATGCTCCTGTGTGTGACGCTGGCGCTGCACTCGCAGCTCGGCGTGCAGGTCGTCATCGAGGACTACGTGCACACGGACGGCCGCAAGCTGTTCTATCTCGTGCTATCGAGATTCATTCACGTGCTGGTCGCCGTGGCCGCGGTCTATGCCGTGCTCAGGATCGGGATCGGCCGGTGAGCGCGCTCGAGTTCATCGATCACAGCTACGACGTCATCGTCGTCGGGGCCGGGGGTGCCGGGCTGCGCGCTACCTTCGGGCTCGCCCAAGCCGGTTTCAAGACCGCCTGCGTCAGCAAGGTGTTCCCGACACGCAGCCACACGGTCGCCGCGCAGGGCGGGATCAGCGCCGCGCTCGGCAACATGGGGGAGGACGACTGGCGCTGGCACATGTACGACACGGTGAAGGGGTCGGACTGGCTCGGTGACCAGGATGCGATCGAGTACATGTGCAAGGAGGCGCCCGACGCCGTCCTCGAACTCGAGCACTACGGCCTGCCGTTCTCGCGCACCCCGGAGGGGCGCATCTACCAGCGCCCGTTCGGCGGGATGACGACCAATTTCGGGGAAGGCACCGCCCAGCGTACTTGTGCAGCCGCGGATCGCACCGGCCACGCGATGTTGCACACGCTGTATCAGCAATCGCTGAAACACCATGCCGAATTCTTCATCGAATTCTTCGCGATCGACCTGATCATGGAAGACGGTGGCTGCCGGGGCCTCGTGGCGCTGGAACTGGCCACCGGCAGGCTGCATCGCTTTCGCGCGCACCAGACCGTGCTGGCCACCGGCGGCTACGGCCGTGCCTATTTCTCATGCACTTCCGCGCATACCTGCACGGGTGACGGCGGCGGGATGGTGTTGCGGGCGGGCCTGCCGCTTTCGGACATGGAATTCGTGCAGTTCCATCCGACCGGGATTTACGGGGCCGGCTGCCTCATCACCGAAGGCGTGCGCGGCGAAGGCGGCTATCTGACCAATTCGGACGGCGAGCGCTTCATGGAGCGGTACGCGCCGAATGCGAAGGATCTCGCCTCCCGCGACGTCGTGAGCCGGTCGATGACGATCGAAATTCGCGAGGGTCGCGGTGTCGGGCCCGACAAGGATCACATCCATCTGCATCTCGAACACCTGGGACCGGAAGTCATCCACGAACGCCTGCCGGGTATCGCCGAGTCGGCGCGGATTTTCGCCGGTGTGGACGTGACCAGGGAGCCGATCCCGGTGCTGCCGACGGTGCATTACAACATGGGCGGTATTCCGGCGAACATCCATGGCCAGGTCATGACGAGTCGCGACGGCGATCCCGAGGCGGTCGTGCCGGGCCTCATGGCGATCGGCGAGGGTGCCTGCGTGTCCGTACACGGTGCGAACCGGCTCGGGTCCAATTCGCTGCTCGACCTCGTCGTGTTCGGGCGCGCCGTCGCCCATTTCTGCGCGGACACGATGACGCCCGGAACCCGGCATCGGCCGCTCGCCAGCGATGCCGGCAAGGCAAGCGTGGACCGGATCGAGCGCCTGCTGCATGCGGACGGTTCGCGTCCGACGGCGTCGATCCGCCTCGAGATGCAGAAGGTCATGCAGGGCCATGCCGCCGTGTTCCGGACGGGCGAAACGCTGGCCGAGGGCGTGGACCTGCTCCGCAAGGCGCACTCCGCGCTCGGGGACGTACGGCTCTCGGATCGCTCGCTGATCTGGAATACCGACCTCGTCGAGACGATGGAGCTCGAGAATCTCATGCTGAACGCGATCGCGACGATCCGTTCCGCGGCGAACCGGAAGGAGACTCGCGGTGCGCACGCCAGGGAAGACTACCCGGAGCGTGACGACTCGAACTGGCTGAAGCACACCCTGGCATGGGTCGACGCCGACGGCGAAGTGCGTTTCGACTATCGGCCGGTGCACCTCAAGACCCTGACCGATGAGGTCGAAACCATCCCACCCAAAGCGCGCGTGTACTAGGAGGTCCCGTCTTGGCCGATTTACGTTTGCCGGCACATTCCAGAATCGAGAAGGGCAGGCATCATGCCGCCGCGGAGGGCGCCGGGAGGCCGCGCGTCTTTGCCGTGTATCGATACGATCCCGACAGCGGCGACAGGCCGCGCGTCGATACCTACGAACTGGATCTCGATCGTTGCGGGCCGATGGTGCTCGACGCCCTGATCGCGATCAAGAACGAGATCGATCCGACCCTGACGTTTCGCCGCTCCTGTCGCGAGGGGATCTGCGGATCGTGTGCGATGAACATCGACGGCGGGAACACGCTGGCCTGTACGCGAGCCATCGATGACGTCAAGGGCGAGGTCAGGATCTATCCGCTGCCGCACATGCCGGTGATCAAGGACCTGGTGCCGGACTTCACGAACTTCTATGCGCAGTACGCATCCGTCGGCCCCTGGCTCAAGACACGCACTCCGGCACCTCCGGACCGCGAGCGTCTGCAGACCAAGGACGAACAGGAGCAGATCAACGAGCCGGCCGCCTGCATCCTGTGTGCCTGCTGCTCGACCGCCTGTCCCAGCTACTGGTGGAACAGCGACAGGTATCTCGGTCCCGCGGCGTTGCTCGCCGCCTATCGCTGGCTCGTGGACAGCCGCGACGAAGCGACCGGCGAGCGCCTCGACGAACTCGAGGACCCGTTCCGGCTGTATCGGTGCCACACGATCATGAACTGTACCCAGACCTGCCCCAAGAACCTCAATCCGGCCAGGGCGATCGCGGAGACGAAAAAGATGCTTGCGGAGCGCCGTTTCTAGCAGGCCGTTGAAAAACCGATGAGCGAGGCGGTGTCGAGATTGCGCTGGCAATGCCGGCGGGGCACGCGGGAACTCGATGTATTGCTGCTCCGTTATCTTGAAAACAGGTATCCCGGAGTGGGGGAGTCCGAAAAGGCCGGGTTCCGGGCGCTTTTGAAACTTCAGGATCCCGAGCTCATCGGCTATCTGTTGCAGGGTCTTCCTCCCGCGCCGGAATTTGCCGATGTCGTCCACGCCATACTCGTTGCGGCTCGTCCCTGAACGCGGCCTGCGACGCCTCGTCATCGCGAGCGGCGTGCTGGCGGCCGGGTTCGGCACGACGGTGATCGCGGGGCTCGAATTGCCTGGCTCCGCGCGGTTGCTGGCGGCAGTCCTCTGGCTCGCCGTGAGCCTCGGCGAGACGTGGCTCCTCGGCCGGGCTTACGGTCGCCTGCGGGCCATCCGGCTGTACGCCGGCGGCAAGGCCGAACTGACCTGCCGGGATGGCCGCAGCGCGCGCGGGTCGTTGCTCGGCGGCAGCGTCGTGCTCGGGCGCCTCGCGTGGCTGCGGTTCCGCACGGAAGACGGCCGTCGGTATGCCGAACTGTTGCGTCCGAACGCGGCTTCGATCGAGGCCTGGCGCCGCCTGCGGGTGCTCTCGAGGCACTTGGGAGCGGCTCGGTGAAGCTGCTACCATGCCCCGGCTTTGAATCGAGTCACATAATGCCCATCGCAGCCATTGATCCGAGAGAACTTTCGGGACCCCGGCCGGTCTATCCGGAGGTCGGGCAATTGCGTCTCGCAGCGGCTAAGGCGCGACCGCATGTCGAATGAATCGACAGACTGGGAACTGGTCAAGCGGGTCCAGAAGGGCGACAAAGGCGCATTCGACCTTTTGGTGCTCAAGTACGAGCACAAGATAGTCAATCTGGTGATGCGTTATGTGCGTGATCCGGAACAGGCATTGGACATCAGCCAGGAGGCTTTCATCAAAGCTTACCGGGCATTGCCGAGGTTTCGCGGCGAGAGTGCTTTCTACACGTGGCTGTATCGTATCGCCGTCAATACTGCGAAGAATTACCTGGCGGCGCAGAGGAGACGGCCGACGGATGTCGAACTGGATTTGCAGGATTCCGAACAGTACAACCTTCATGCCAAGTTGAAGGAGACGGATACTCCGGAAGGAGTGACGTTGAGTCAGGAATTGCAGAAGACTCTCGAGCGAGCGATCGAGGCATTGCCGGACGACCTGAGGACGGCGATTATCTTGCGCGAACTCGACGGGATGAGTTATGAAGAGATCGCACAGACGATGGATTGTCCTGTCGGAACCGTGCGGTCGCGGATTTTCAGGGCTCGCGACGCCATAGGCAAGAAGGTCGGAGCGCTGATGCGGTGAAAAGGCGGGGAACTATGAACGACGCAATCAAGATGCAGATTTCGGCTTTCGTCGACGGCGAGTTGCCGGAGAACGAGGCCCAGTTGTTGCTGCGCCGGATGAGTCAGGACAGGCAGCTCCGGCAGCAGGCGGCCGCGTACCTCATGATCGGACGTTCGCTACGGGGCGAGCGCAGCGTTGCCGGGATGACGTCGTTGCGCGAACGCATCGCCGCCGCGATAGACGACAACGCGGCAGCAGAGGATCCCGCGGCCACGGGCGCGGAGTCGCCACGCTACCTGCGACCGTTGCTCGGTCTCGCCATCGCCGCGAGCGTGGCGCTCGTCGCGATCGTCGGTTTGCAGCGGACATCGCATGTCCCCGCATCCCAGCCGCCCGCCGGCGCGGTGGCCGACACCGGCTATACCGTGCCCGAACTCCCGGACGACCAGCTGCGCGAGTACTATCTGCGGCACAGCGCCAGCTCGTCGCTGTTCGGCACGAGCAGTATCAACACCCGGCTCGTGACGCTGCAGCTGCGCGAAGGCGTGCTCGTCGAGTCGGACGCCGGCGATAACGAACCTGCAGACGCCGAACCGAAGGACGAGGCGAACGTCGAGCCCCGGAGTCCGTAACGAGTCATGGAGCCCGCCAGCATGCGACGCACCGCGATGGCATGGGCGCTGAGCGCGACCCTCGCCGCCGGAATTGCACAAGCTGCCCCGGGCCCGCACGAATGGCTGGACCGCATGGCGGCCGCCGTCCAGGGGACGAACTACGAAGGCACCGTCATCCGGATGCAGAATGGCACGGTGGAAGCACTCAAGGTCGTGCACGTGGTCACGGACGGCGTGGTCCACGAGAAGGTCATCGTTCAGGAAGGGAATGGCCTCGAGATAATCCGCAACGGCAACGAAGTTCAATGCATCCTCCCCGACGAGAAGTCGGTACTCGTGGAGGAATGGAACGATCAGAGCGCGCTGTTTGCCAGCCTGCCCTCGAGCGATATCCGATTCGGCAGCGAATACGACGTATCGATTGTCCGTACCGAACGTGTGGCAGGACGCAAGACGGTGCTGCTTGCGATCAGGCCGCATGACGGTTACCGGTTCGGGCATCGGATCTGGCTCGATACCGAGACCGGCTTCCCGCTGCAGACGAAATTGATCGCGGACGACGGCACGGCCATCGGCCACGTGAAATTTGCAGACATCAGTCTCGATAAGGACATCCAGCCCAGCGCACTGGCGCCATCGATCAGCACGGAGAATTTCCGCTGGTTCACTAACCCGAAGCGTAACGTAGTCCCGGACGTCGAGACCCACTGGGTCTGCGACGCATTGCCGCCGGGCTTCCGGGTCATCTCGTCACACCAGGAGGAACTGCCTGGCAACGACGCACCCGTGACACATATCCTGTACAGCGACGGCCTCGCCAATGTCTCCGTGTTTATCGCCCGCTCGAAGGAGACGGCGCTGGCGCATCCTTCCCGCGTGGGCGCCTCTAACTCATTCAGCAGTCAGGTCGACGACTATCAGGTGACGGCGGTCGGCGAGGTGCCGGCCGAGACCGTCAAGCAGATCGCGACCTCCATGCGGCGAAGCGACTAGACCGGACCGCATGGATCACCCCCGGGGCACAGTGGTGTTGCTCGAGCGCGGCGACACGGAAGCCGTGCGAGCGTTCGTCGACGTGGATCGGTCGGTTGCGTGTCCGCGTTGCGCGGCGGGCAAGGGCTGTGGCGCCGGCATCCTGGACGCAGGAAGCAGCACGCGACGTGTCGAGGCGTCGGTCCCGGAGGGCATGGTGCTCGCCGTCGGCGACCGCGTCGCCGTGTCCCTGTTGCCGGAGAACCTGCTGGCAGCCGCGTCTATAGCGTACGGCTTGCCGCTCGCCGGGGCGGTCCTCGGCGCGGCAGGGGGGCTGTATCTGGCGGCGGGTGACGTCCCGGCGGCGCTCGCCGCCTCGGTCGGCCTGGCTGGCGGCATCCTTGCCGCACGCCAGCGGCTGAGTCGCCGCGCCTGTCTGCGACGTTTCGTGCCTGTCGTAAGCGCCCGGGTCCCGACGGTCGACCAGGGCCGTCAGTGAGGCAGGTCGTTGTCTACACTCGCAGGGGGTGCCACCTCTGCGAGCTACTGCTGGAAGAACTGCTGCCCGCGGTCCGCGGCCGCCTCGCGGTCGAACTGCGCGATATCGACAGCCGCGACGACTGGAGGCGGGACTACGACGACAAAGTGCCGGTCGTCGAGTATGACGGCAAGGTCATCTGCCAGTATCATCTCGACCGAGACGCGCTCAAACGGATCCTGGGCGATAACCCGGCATGAACCAAATCCGCAATTTCTCGATCATCGCCCACATCGATCACGGCAAGTCGACCCTCGCCGACCGCTTCATACAGCATTGCGGGGGGCTGGCGGATCGCGAGATGGCGGAACAGGTGCTGGACTCGATGGACCTCGAGCGCGAGCGCGGCATCACGATCAAGGCACAGTGCGTGACGCTGAATTTCGAGTCGAGGGACGGCAGGATCTACGAACTCAATTTCATCGACACGCCGGGACACGTGGATTTCTCCTACGAAGTGTCCCGATCGCTCGCCGCCTGTGAGGGTGCGTTGCTCGTCGTCGACGCGGCACAGGGCGTCGAGGCCCAGAGCGTCGCGAACTGCACGACCGCGATCGACCAGGGCCTCGAGGTGCTGCCGGTGCTCAACAAGATCGACCTGCCATCGGCGGATCCCGCTCGCGCCAGGTCCGAGATCGAGGACATCATCGGCGTGGATGCCCAGCAGGCGATGGAGGTGAGCGCCAAGACGGGGCAGGGCGTGCCGGAACTGCTCGAGGCGATCGTCGCGCGCATCCCTCCGCCTGCGGGCGATCCCGAGGCGCCGCTGCAGGCACTGATCATCGATTCCTGGTTCGACAACTACGTTGGCGTCGTCTCGCTGGTACGCGTCGTCAACGGTTCGCTCGAGCAGCGCAGCAAGTTCACGGTGATGTCGACCGGCGATACCTACATCGCGGATCGGGTCGGCTGTTTCACCCCGAAGATGGCGGACCGCGACTCGCTCCAGACCGGAGAGGTAGGATTCGTGATCGCCGCCATCAAAGACATCGACGGCGCACCCGTCGGCGACACGCTGACTTCGGCCCGGCGGCCGTGTTCCCGACCGCTACCGGGATTCAAGAAAGTCCAGCCGCGCGTCTTCGCGGGGCTGTTCCCGATCCGCTCGGAGGACTACGAAGACTTCCGCGACGCGCTGCAGAAACTCCGCCTCAACGATGCGGCGCTGCATTTCGAGCCCGAAACTTCCGTGGCCCTGGGTTTCGGGTTCCGTTGCGGATTCCTGGGCATGCTGCATATGGAGATCGTGCAGGAAAGGCTGGAGAGAGAATACGACCTCGAACTGATTACGACGGCCCCCACCGTGATCTTCGAGATCGTGGATCTTTCCGGGAACCTGATGTACGTCGACAATCCGGCCAGGCTGCCGCCGGCAAACGAGATCGCGGAACTTCGTGAACCGATCATCACGGCGAATATCCTCGTGCCGGACCAGCACGTCGGTGCGGTGATCCGTCTCTGCATCGACAAGCGCGGTGTACAAAAGCACATCCGCTATACCGGCATGCAGGTAGCCCTGGAATACGAGATGCCGCTTGCCGAAGTCGTCCTCGATTTCTTCGACCGACTGAAGTCGGTGAGTCGGGGTTACGCCTCCTTCGATTATCACTTCGAGCGATTCGAGCCGGCCAATCTCGTCCGGCTCGATGTCCTGATAAACAAGGAACGCGTGGATGCATTGTCGGTCATAGTGCATCGTGACAGCGCCCAGAGGCGCGGCCGCGAACTCGTCGAGCGAATGCGCGAATTGATTCCACGGCAGATGTTCGACGTCGCAATCCAGGCTGCCATCGGCGGACAAATCGTCGCCCGCAGCACGGTCAAGGCTCTGCGCAAGAACGTGACGGCAAAATGTTACGGCGGCGACGTGACGCGCAAGCGGAAATTGCTCGAGAAACAAAAGGCCGGCAAGCGGCGCATGAAACAGGTAGGATCGGTCGAGATCCCTCAGGAAGCATTCCTCGCTGTATTGAGGGTGGAGAAGTGAGAGTAGAAAATTGAGTATTAACCTTGCATTGATACTGACAGTCCTGACGCTCATCGCGGGGATAGTCGTCGTCATCGACCGACTGTTCTGGCGAAGCGAGGGCGCGGAAGGCAACGTCTCGCGCGGCCGGGATACGCTGGTCGAATATTCGCGGTCGTTCTTTCCGGTCCTGCTGTTCGTTCTCGTCATTCGTTCTTTCGTATTCGAGCCTTTCCGCATCCCGTCCGGCTCCATGATGCCGACGCTGCAGAAGGGCGATTTCATCTTCGTCGAGAAGTATTCCTACGGGTTGCGTCTGCCTGTCACCGAAACCAAGGTGCTCGACACGGGCGAACCGGAGCGAGGCGACGTCATCGTCTTCCGGTTGCCGCAGGACCCGAGCATTAATTACATCAAGCGAGTGGTCGGACTGCCCGGCGACGAGATCGTCTACGAGCGGCATCGGCTGACGATCAACGGCGAGCAAGTCTCCCTGGAGCCGGACCCGGACGCCACAGCGCAGGACCCGGAGTTCGTCGAACAGCTCGGCGAGCACCGGCACGACATCCTGATCTCGAGCGCATCCAACATACTCCGTGACGGTACCTATCACGTCCCCGAGGGGCACTATTTCGTCATGGGCGACAACCGCGACAACAGTCGTGACAGCCGCTATATCGGCTTCATACCGGAGGCCAACCTGGTGGGGAAGGCCGTACGGATCTGGATGAACATGGACGGCTTGAGCTGGCCGCGCTGGGAACGGATCGGCGAAAAAATCCAATAATGTGGTGCAAGTCACTGAACCGGCCGGTAAAATCGCGGTAGCTTTTGTCGATCAGCGAGCGGAGGTGGCGTCCTCATTGGGACGCCGGAGTGTACAGATGCAGGGCAGATCAGCGCCAGTATACGGGCCGACCGTGCGCCAGCGCGGCGTTACGACGCTCGGATTCATCATCCTCATCGTATTCGTCGGTCTGTTCGCGTTCGCGTTCATACGCCTTGCGCCCGTTTACCTCAATTACATGAAGGTCGCCGGCGTCATCAACGGCGTTTATGAAGAATTCGACGGTGAAAATGCCAGCCGGGCCGATATCCGCAAGTCGATCTCGCGGCGCTTCGATGTCGAGAGTGTCAGTCGTCTGACGGCGCGCGATATCTCCGTAACGGCCGTCGACGGCGGTTACGAGGTGAAGGCGGAGTACGACGACAAGACGCCGTTCATCGCGAATGTGTCGTTTTCGGTTCACTTCAACAAGACAGCCCTGGTGCGCCGCTAGTCCTAGAACCCGCATGGCGGGCTGTGCGCCCGGGACGACGAGCGATAGAGTTTGGAAAAGGCCGAGACCTGGCTCAGCAAAGCGCTGAATTACCGATTCAAGGACGTCCGCCTGCTTGAACAGGCGCTGACGCATCGGAGTGCCACCGGTGCGAACAACGAGCGCCTCGAATTCCTGGGCGACGCTGTCCTCGACGTCGTCGTCTCCGAAGCCGTCTATCGCGCCCGATCCGATGCGACCGAGGGGGATCTGAGCCGCCTGCGGGCCTCGCTCGTGAAGGACGAGAGCCTGGCAGCGCTGGCGGTGGATCTCGGGTTGGGGCCGCATCTCATCCTGGGCGGGGGCGAACGAAAGTCGGGTGGCCATCGCCGCGAGTCGATACTCGCGGACGCGGTCGAAGCGATCTTCGGTGCGGTCTATCTGGACGCCGGTTTCGACGCTGCCCGCGAAGTCATCGAACGGGCCTTCGGCAAGCGCCTCGAGGAATTCCCGCCGATCGAGGAGCTCCGCGATCCGAAGACCCGCTTGCAGGAATGGCTGCAGGCCAGGGGGCGCGGGCTGCCGCAATACGAACTCGTTGCCGAGACGGGCGAGGCGCACCGGCGGCGTTTCGAGGTCAGCTGCAGCATCGAGGGCGATGCCGACCCGACGCGCGGCGAAGGCACGACGCGGCGTGCGGCCGAACAGACTTCCGCGCAGAGGATGCTGGTCCGCCTCGAGCGAAACGACCCCGTATGAGCGCTATGCACTGCGGTTTTGCTGCCGTGATCGGACGGCCGAACGTCGGCAAGTCGACGCTGATCAATTCGATCGTGGGCAGCAAGGTCAGTATCGTCACCGCCAAGCCGCAGACGACGCGGCACCGCATCCTTGCCATTCACAATGCGGCAGACGCGCAGATCGTGTTCGTGGATACCCCCGGCCTGCATGACCAGGGCGGGAAGAAGGCCGTAAACCGCCTGATGAACCGCACGGCGGTGACGGCGCTTCGCGACGCCGACGTGGTGCTGTTCGTTACCGAGGCCGGCCACTGGACGCACCAGGACGCCACGGTGCTTGCCCGTATCCAGAACTGCAGCGCGCCCGTCATTGCGGTGCTCAACAAAGCCGACCTCGTCACGCCCCGGGAACGGCTCCTCGAAGCCATTGCGGCGACGGCAGAGCGCCACGATTTCGCTGACATCGTACCGGTGTCGGCCCGGCGCCACGACAATCTCGACGCGTTGCTCGGCCTGGTCGCCGGCTACCTGCCCGAATCGCAGCCGATGTTCCCTGCCGGGATGCGCACGGACAGGAGCGCCGAATTCCATGCCGCCGAAATCATCCGGGAGAAGCTGATGCTGACGCTTCACAAGGAGGTTCCGTACGGCTTGACGGTACAGATCGAGCGCTACGAGGCGGCGGACGACAGGGTGAGCATCCATGCGATCGTCTGGGTCGAGCGCGAGAGCCAGAAGGGGATCGTGGTCGGCAAGGGCGGCAGCGTGCTCAAGCGCGTGGGCAGGGCGGCGCGACTGGAGCTGCGGCAGCTCCTCGGCCGCCCGGTGCACATCGAGCTGTGGGCGAAGGTAAAGGCGAACTGGGCCGACAACGAGCAGGACTTGCTCCGGCTCGGCTTCGATTCGCCCTGAGTCCGCGCCCGTCCCGCGATGTCACAGCGCCGCGTACACGCCGAGCCCGCATTCGTCCTGCATCATCGACCCTTCCGTGACTCCAGCCAGATCATCGAGGTGCTCAGCCGCGATCAGGGGACGCTCGCACTCGTCGCGCGCGGCAGCCGGTCGACTCGCTCGAAGCTCCGCGGGCTGCTGCGGCCATTCCTGCCGCTGTCCCTGTCCTGGGTGGCCAGGTCCGATCTCGGCACGCTGACCGGGGCGGAGGCGGCCGGCCCGCCGCTGCGTCTCGAGGGCGATGCGTTGTTGTCGGCCTACTACGTCAACGAGCTCATCCTCCGCTTCCTGCATCGCCACGACCCGCAGCCGGAGATCTTCCGCGCCTACGCGGGCGTCGTGAGCGCGCTCGCCGGGGCAGACAACGTGGCGGCCTGTCTGCGAGATTTCGAGATCGATTTCCTGGGCCAGATCGGCTATGCGCTGAACCTCGAGTCCGAGGCGGAATCGCAGCAAGCCCTCGATCCCGCTGTCAGCTATCGGTACCGGATCGATCACGGTCCGGTCGTCGTGGCCCGGGGCGGAGGGCGGCTCGTGTTCTCGGGTGCCGAATTGTCCGCCATAGGCCGCCGCGAATTCGAACGCCCGGAAGTCCTGCGTGCCGCGAACCGCCTGCTGCGGGAGGTCATCGATTTCCATCTCGGCGGCCGGGAGCTGAATAGCCGGAAGGTGCTCGTCGAGCTGCACCGAACAAAGCTAGAATAGGTGCGCATGACGACAGCAGCGCTGCATCTCGGAGTCAATATCGATCACGTCGCGACCTTGCGCCAGGCGCGCGGAACGTCGTATCCCGAGCCCGCGCGTGCCGTCGTGCTGGCGGAGGAGGCCGGCGCGGACAGCATTACCGTGCATCTGCGGGAGGACCGCCGCCATATCCAGGATGCGGACCTCGTCGCAATCCGGCACGTGATGCGCACGCACATGAATCTCGAAATGGCCGTCACACCGGAGATGCTGGGCATCGCCGCGGACGCCAGGCCCAGCGACTGTTGCTTCGTACCGGAACGGCGCGAGGAACTGACGACGGAGGGCGGACTCGACGTCGCCTCCCAGGCGGATAAGATCGGCGCTGCCTGCGCGCGTCTGGCCGAAGCCGGCATCCGCGTGTCCCTGTTCATCGACCCCGAACCGGCGCAACTCGAGGCCGCCGTCGCGGCCGGCGCCCCGGTCGTCGAGCTGCACACCGGCCGCTACGCAGATGCCGGCGACGTGGGCAAAGCTGCCGAACTACGGCGTATTGTCGACGCCGCCCGCTACGGTTCGGAACTCGGTCTGACCATCCACGCGGGCCACGGCCTGCATTACGGCAACGTGGCGGCCATCGCCCGCATCCCCGAGATCGTCGAGTTGAACATCGGCCATGCGATCGTCGCGCAGGCCGTGTTCGACGGGCTGTCGACGGCGGTCGGCGAGATGAAGCGGTTGATGACGGAGGCAAGGTCCGGATGAGTGCGCCATGATTTTCGGCGTCGGTACGGACGTCGTCGAGCTGTCGCGCATCCAGGCCAGTTTCGATCGGTTCGGGCAGCATTTCGTGCGCCGAATCCTGATGGACGAAGAACTCGAGCTGTTCGCGAAGACGCGCTGGCCGGTGCGCTTCCTGGGCATGCGCTTCGCCGGCAAGGAGGCGACCGTGAAAGCGATGGGTACCGGCTTCCGGCACGGCGTCTGGCTTCGCGACGTCGGCATTATGCAGAATGCGTGGGGCAGGCCGCTCGTGATCTGGTCCGAGCGGGGGCGACGAGTCTGTGCCGACCTCGGGATCGGTCGCGGCCATGTCAGCCTGACGGACGACGCGGGGCTTATCGTCGCGATGGCCGTCGTCGAGGCGGCGGACTGAGGCTGCGGGGCGCACATCGGCGATGAACTGCTTCTCCTTCGATATCGAGACCGTCCCCGACGTGGAGTTCGGCCGGCGCCTGCTGGGGCTCGACGGCATCAACGACGAGGACGTGGCCTCGGCGATGACGTTCAGGCATCTGCAAAAGACGGGCAGCGATTTCCTGCCCTTGCATCAGCACCGCGTCGTCGCCATCTCCGTCGCGCTGCGGTCGGGCGACAGCTTCCGCGTCTGGAGTCTCGGTGACGCTGATGCCGGCGAGGCGGAGCTCGTGGCGCGTTTCTTCGACGGCATCGAACGCTACACGCCGGATCTCGTGTCCTGGAACGGCAGCGGTTTCGATCTGCCGGTGCTGCATTACCGCGCGCTGAAGCACAAGGTCCGCGCAGCCCGGTACTGGGAGACCGGTGACGGCGATCAGAGTTTCCGCTGGAACAATTACCTCAACCGCTTCCACTCGCGCCACACCGACCTGATGGACGTGCTATCGGGCTACCAGTCGCGCGGCCGTGTCAGTCTCGAGGAGATGGCGCTGATGCTCGGTTTCCCCGGCAAGCTCGGCATGGCAGGCGAGAAGGTCTGGGACAAATTCCGGGAGGGGGCGATCGGCGAGATCCGCGATTATTGCGAGACCGACGTGCTCAATACCTGGCTCGTGTTCCTGCGCTACGAGCAGATGCGCGGCAACCTGGACGCGGCCGGGCTCGAACGCGAATGCCAGCTCGTTCGCGACACGCTGGCCGCCATGCAGAAGCCGCACCTGGACCGCTTCCTCGCCGCCTGGCCGGCGGCCTGAAGAAGAGCCCTTGGTCCGCAAGCGTCGCGAACCGGAGACGGGCCGAATCCTGTCGGTGACGCACGACGGCCGCGGTATTGCTGACACGCCCGGCAAGAAGGTGTTCGTCGCCGGCGCCCTCACGGCCGAGCGGGTCCGCTTCCTCCGGCGTGCCTCGCGCCGCAAGTTCGACGAGGCCGAACTGCTCGAGGTGATCGAGCCCTCGCCGGAGCGCATCGAGGCGCGCTGTGCGGCATTCGGTCGCTGCGGCGGCTGCGCGCTGCAGCACGTCACGACGCAGCAGCAGCGGCGGATCAAATCGCAGGTACTCGCTGACAGCCTGCAGCGCATCGGCCGGGTCGAACCCGGGCGCTGGCTGGACGCGATCGCGGGGCCGGACTGGAATTACCGGCGCCGCGCGCGCCTCGCGATCAAGGACGTTCATGCCAAGGGCCGGATCCTGGTCGGATTCCGGGAGCGGCACGCGCCGTACGTGACGGACATGCATCGTTGCGAGGTACTGGCAGTGCCGCTCGACGGCATGCTCGACCCGCTCGCCGAGCTGATCGGGGATCTGTCGGTGCGCGCGCGGCTGCCGCAGATCGAAGTCGCGGTCGCGGACAACGCGACGGCACTCGTGTTCCGTGTGCTCGAGCAGCCATCGGCCGACGACGTCCAGCGGCTGCGGGATTTCGGCAACCGCTACGATATCCGTATCCACCTGCAGCCGGGCGGCCCGGATTCGGTAGAGCTGTTGTGGCCCGATCCGCCGGTCGAGCCCCTGTACTACGAAATGCCGGAGTTCGACCTGCACGTGGAGTTCGAGCCGGCCGGATTCGTGCAGGTGAACGGCGCGGTCAATCGCCGCCTGGTCGCCACGGCCGTCGAACTCCTCGACCCGCAGCCCGCCGACCGTGTCCTAGATCTCTACTGCGGCATCGGCAATTTTTCGTTGCCGCTGGCCCGGCGCTGCGCGACGGTGCTCGGCGTGGAGGGCGACGAGAAGCTGGTGGCGGGCGCCCGGCGCAACGCCGCACGCAATGCCATCGAGACCGCCAGCTTCCGGCGCGCGGACCTCGGCGAGGTCGACGGCCGCGAAGGATGGTTGGCCGGCGGCTGGGACCGGGTGCTGCTGGATCCGGCGCGCAACGGCGCGGCCGAGGTCGTCGCGGCCATGGAGCGGCTCGGTCCGCAGCGTATCGTATACGTGTCCTGCCACCCGGGTACGCTGGCGCGGGACGCGGGCACCCTCGTCCATGGCGGCGGGTATCGTCTTGCGGCCGCCGGAATCGTGGACATGTTCCCTCATACCGCACACGTCGAAGCCATCGCCGTTTTCGATAAATAGCCGAAAATCCATGGAGTTATAATGCGACCATGTCCCTCGGACCGGTGATGCTCGATTTCGAAGGCGCAGGCCTTACGCCGGCGGACCGCAGCCTGCTGCGCGAGCCTGCCGTCGGCGGCGTGATCCTGTTCGCGCGCAACTACGAGTCGCCGGAGCAGATCGACGGGCTCGTCGCCGAAATCCGCAGCCTGCGCAGCCCGCCGCTGCTGACCGCGGTCGATCACGAGGGCGGTCGCGTGCAACGGTTCCGGGACGGTTTCACCCGGATACCTGCCATGCGCAAGATCGGGCACCTCTATGACCGCGATCCGGAACAAGGGCTGGAGCTCGCCCGGACGACCGGCTGGCTGATCGCCGCAGAACTTCGCGCGGCCGGCATCGATCTCTGCTTTGCGCCGTGCGTCGATCTCGACTGGGGCGCCAGCGACGTCATCGGCGACCGTGCATTCCACAGCGATGCGGATGCGGTAGGTGCGCTCGCCGCCGAATTCTCCCGCGGCCTCCGCGATGCCGGCATGGCAGCCGTCGCCAAGCACTTCCCGGGTCACGGCGCGGTGGTCGCCGATTCGCACCTTCAGCTGCCCGTCGACCGCCGCGAATACGGCGACGTGCTGGATGACATCCGCCCCTACGAAAAACTGATCGGCAATGGGCTCATCGCGGCCGTCATGCTCTCTCACGTCGTGTACCGTGAGATGGACGACCTGCCCGCGGGTTTCTCCCGTTACTGGATCCAGGACGAATTACGCTCGAAGCTGGGCTTCGGCGGTGCGGTATTCTGCGACGACCTCAGTATGCAGGCGACCGCCGCCTACGGATCCATGCCGCGGCGGGCGAACCGCGCCCTGGCGGCCGGCTGCGACATGGTACTGATCTGCAACGACCGTCCCGCTGCGGAACAAGCCGTCGAAGCGCTCGGCGGCTGGTCCAATCCGTTGTCGCTGGTCCGCCTGGCACGTCTGCACGGCACGCGGCACAGCGCGCGAAATGCGCTGCGGGCGAGTGATCAGTGGCAACGCGCAAGCGACGCACTCGGACAGTGGAGCGAGCGCCCGCAACTGAGTCTCGATGCCTGAGCGTGCGGGTGACGGCATGAGCGGACAGTTCGCGATTATCACCGGCAGTGGCTTCGCAGATTTCGCCACGGCGGGCGAGCCACAACGTGTCGCGACGCGATTCGGCGCGCCGTCGGCACCGCTGCGCAGCGCCAGGATCGGCGGGTCGCGGGTGCTGACGCTGCCGAGACACGGCGAGGACCACACCCTGCCGCCGCACGCGATCAACTACCCTGCGAATCTGCTCGCATTGCGCGAGGCTGGTGCCGCTTCGGTCATCGCCCTGAACACGGTCGGCGTCATCTCGCGGGTACGCACGCCGGGTCAGCTGGCAGTTCCGGATCAGATCGTGGACTACACGTGGGGCCGCCGACACACGATCCACGACGGGGCAGAGCCGGCATTCGAACACATCGATTTTACCCGGCCGTTCGCCGAGGATCTGCGGCAGGCCCTGTTGGCGGCGGCCGGAGCGGCCGGCGTCGACTGTTACGATGGCGGCGTCTACGCCGTGACGCAGGGCCCGCGCCTGGAAACGGCCGCCGAGATCGATCGTCTCGAACGCGACGGCGCGGACTACGTGGGCATGACGGCGATGCCGGAGGCGAGCCTCGCACGCGAGATCGGTCTCGGCTACGCCTGCCTGTGCCTGGTGGTGAACGCGGCTGCCGGCCGCGGCGAAAAGGCGATACACGAGGACGTGGAATCCAGTACCCTGTCTGCCGAGTCGCAGGCGCTCAGGGTACTCGAGCGGTTCTTCCTGTAGCGATTCACAAGTGGCCATGGACGAAATCGGGCGCGAAATATTGCAACAGGTGATCGAGGCTTCGGCCGAGCCGCTGGTCATCGTGCGTGTCGATCATCCCGATTGGCCCGTCGTGCTCGGCAACGGCGCATTCGACGCGATCAGCGGCAAGGCGTCGAAGGGTCAGCCGTTCGCGGACGTGATCGAGCATCTCGTCGGCCGCGATCTCGCGCTGGAAATTTCCGAGACGGTCCGCGGCGGACAGGAGACGAGTATCCCCGTGGACCTGGGCGGCCGCGACTACCTGCTGTCGCTGAAGCCGCTGCCGAGCGCGGCGAAGGATGACTCGAAGTTCTATGTCGCGTTCTGGCGCGCCGGCGCCGGCGCGGTCGCCAGCAACGACACGCATCATGCATTGCTCAAGGCGAAGCGGCGCATGCGGGACCTGACACGCGACGACCCGGTAACCGGACTCATGAACGACAGGGCGTTCCGTGACGTGCTGGAGCACGACTGGGCCGTCGCGGCGCGCGAGAAGAGCAATCTCGCGCTCGTGCAGTTCACGGTGCAGGACTTCCAGGCCTATGTCGACGTATTTGGCCGCCACGCGGCCGACACCTGCCTGCGCCGTGTCGGCCAGGCCGTGCGTCGCTGCCTGCGGCGCGCCAGCGACGTCGTCGGCCGCCTCGAAGGCGCCCGCGTCATCGTGCTGTCGCATGCGGCGGAGGAAGACGGCGTGCGGGAGTTCGCGACGCGCATCGCGACGGCGGTGCGGGAACTCGGACTGCATCATCCGCGCTCGACGGCCGCGAAATTTGTGACGGTGTCGTACCGGGTCGCATTCGTCGGGCCGGCACGCGAGGAGCGCACGCCCGTGCAGGTCATCGAGGAACTACTGGCCGACGAGGAAGGCTAGCGACTGCGGTCCGTCGGCGTGGGCCGACTTCTCGTCGGCGTCGTCGACGCGCGTGACCTTTGCCACCACCCCGAATTTCGGATGATCGAAGTAGCGGATGTCGCCGTTCTTGACGATCCGGTTCTCCTGGATGCGGTAATGCACCGGCAGCTGCGCTTGCTCCGGGCCGGTCCTCTCGCGATCGTCGCCGAAACCGGCGACCGGCTGACCGGTCGGGGTGGCAGCCGTGTCGGCCTCGAGCGACAGATCGACGACGAGATGCAGGAAGCGGCTCAGGTACAGCGTGAAATTGCCGTCCAGGCCCGCGGGCGGATCTCCGAAAGCGCGCAGCTCGATCGGCGTCGTTTCGTCGCGGGACAATGCCGGCTGGGTCCAGCCGAAGTGCATGACGGTCCGATAGACGTCCAGCCGATGCAGCCGGTCCAGGATGTCCTGCATCGTGTATTCGTCGCGCGTGAGTACGTGGAAGGCGAAAACCGGAGTTTCATCGCCCGTTGCTGCCGCGTCCGGCACGGCCGTATCGGGCGGCGCGCCGGCGCCGGTCTCGTCGCCCGCCGCCTGCCCGGTCTCCTCGTCCGGCAAGGCAGCGGGTTCCGGCGCATCGGGCGGGAATATCTCCGTCCCGACGCCGACGGGTTCGGCGTAGGTGAAGATGACGACCTCGACGGTGTAGCTCTTTGGCTCCTCGGGTGCGGCTTGCTCGTCCGCGCCCGGTTGTTGCGCGACGGCGAACGTCGCGGGCAACAGGGTCAGCACCAGGGCAGCAATGGTCTTCATCGATTCCACTCGTAGCGGCGGCATCAGGCCGACATCGCACTTTCGCTTCCGGCCGTAAGCGTGTCGAGCAGTTCCTCGACGGCCGAGAACCGGGTTTCGAGTCTGCTCAGGTCCGCCCGAAACTGCAAGCGATGCGAGCCCTGCAACCGGTAGCCGCGGCTCGCATCCTGCACGAGTCCGACGAGCGCCACGGGATCGGCACGGCTCTCCTCGCCGAATACCAGGAATCCACCCTCGGCGGCGGCATCGAGCTTGTCGATACCCAGCGCCCGCGCTCGTTGCTTGATGCCGGCGATGCGCAGCAGGTTCCGGGCCGGGGGCGGCAGCAGCCCGAAGCGGTCGATCAACTCGACCTGCAATTCGCGCAACTCCTCGTCCGTCCTGGCGGAAGCGATGCGCTTGTAGAGTATCAGGCGCAGGTGCACATCCGGCACATAGTCTTCGGGCAGCAGGGCGGGGACGTGGAGATTGATGTCCACGCTGCCTTCCAGCGGAGCGTCTAGGTCCGGTTCGCGGCCCGCGCGCAGAGACTCGACGGCACGGCCGAGCAATTCCATGTAAAGCGCGAAACCGATCTCCTGGATCTGGCCGCTCTGCACGTCCCCCAGCAACTCGCCGGCGCCCCGGATCTCCAGGTCGTGAGTCGCGAGAATGAATCCCGAGCCGAGATCTTCCAGCGAATCGATCGCCTCGAGGCGCTTGACCGCGTCCGCCGTCATCGCGGCCTTCGGCGGAGCGAGCAGGTATGCGTATGCCCGGTGGTGAGACCGGCCGACGCGGCCGCGGAGCTGATGGAGCTGCGCGAGCCCGAAGCGATCCGCGCGATTGATCACGATCGTGTTGGCGGTCGGCACGTCGATGCCGCTCTCGATGATCGTCGTGCACAGGAGCACATTGAAACGGCGATGGTAAAAATCCAGCATTACCTGTTCGAGTTCGCGCTCGGGCAGCTGCCCGTGGCCGATACGAAGCGTCGCCTCCGGCACGAGCGAGCGCAAGCGTTCGCCGACGCGCTCGATGTCTTCGACCCGGTTGTGGATGAAATAGACCTGGCCGCCGCGCTTGATCTCCCGCAGGCAGGCTTCGCGGATCAGTACATCGTTCCATTGGGTGACGAATGTCTTGACGGCCAGGCGATCTTCGGGGGGCGTCGTGATCAGGGACATGTCGCGGAGGCCTCCGAGCGCCATGTTGAGGGTGCGCGGTATCGGCGTGGCGGTGAGCGTGAGCATGTCGACGCGGCTGCGCAGGGTCTTGATCGCCTCCTTGTGGCGAACGCCGAAACGATGTTCCTCATCGACGATCACGAGCCCGACATCCTTGAGCTCGCGTATGTATTGCAGCAGCCTGTGCGTACCGATGACGACGTCCACGCTTCCCGCGCGGAGACCGTCGACGATCGACTTGACGGCGCCCGCCGTCTGGAAGCGCGACAGCACCTCGATACGCACCGGCCAGTCGGCGAACCGGTCCCCGAAACTCGCGCCGTGTTGTTGCGCAAGCAGCGTCGTCGGCACCAGGATCGCCACCTGTTTGCCGCCGTGTACCGCTGCGAAAGTCGCCCGCAACGCGACCTCGGTCTTGCCGAAACCGACATCGCCGCAGACGATGCGGTCCATCGGTTCCGGCGATGCGAGATCCGCGAGGACCTCGTCGATCGTCCGCGCCTGATCTTCCGTGAGCTCGAACGGGAAACCGGCTTCGAACGCACGATAGTCCGCCTCGGGCCAGCGGAAGGCGTGACCGGGCCGTGCTGCCCTGCGTGCGTAGACGTCCAGCAACTCGGCGGCGACGTCGCGGATCTTGCCGGTCGCGCGTTGCCGGGCCCGGGCCCATTGCTCCGAGCCGAGCCGATGCAGGGGCGCATGCTCCGCAGAGACGCCCGTGTAGCGCGAGATCAGCTCGAGCGCGTGCACCGGGACATAGAGGCGGTCGCCATCGGCATATTCGAGTTCGAGAAATTCGCCGGACGTTCCGCCGGCTTCGAGCACGCTCAGCCCGCGATAACGGCCGACGCCGTACTCGGAATGCACGACGGGGGAGCCGGGTTCGAGATCGTTGAGCTGCCGGATGACCGCCACGGGATCCCGGTCGCTCCTGCGGCGGCGGCTGGCAGGGCGTGCACGTTCGCCGAACAATTGTTCTTCGCTGATGATCGCGAGCCGGGCGTCGGGCAGCAGCACGCCGTTTTCGAGCGGCGCGAGGCACACGGCGGCGCGCTGCGACCCTGCCAGGAAATCCTCCCAGCTCCCGACGCGAGCGAGATCGATGCCGCGTGCCGAGAGCAGTTCCGCGATCTGCTCGCGAAGCCCCGGCGATCGAGTCGTGAACAGGACCCTGCCGGCGTAGGCGTCGAGAAATTGCATCAGCGCGGCCGCCGCATCGTCGTAACGCGCCTCGATGCGCACCGCGGGCGGCAGCCGCGTGGACAGATCGTGCCCGCCGCTGGCGCTCAGCGACTGCGCGGAGTAGGTGACCGCCGGCAAAGCCTGCAGCCGCGAGTTCACGTCCGCGGGAGCGAAGAACGTCTCTGCGGGACCGAGTATCGGCCGCTCGGGATCGAGGCTGCAGAGTTCGAAGCGTTCCTCGATCTCGGCCCAGGCCGTCCCGAGCAGGGAACGCAGTCCGTCGGGCACGAACGCCAGGCAGGTATCGGGGAGATAGTCGAGGAGGTTCGCCGTCGCCTCGAAGAACAGCGGCAGATAGTATTCGATGCCGCCATGCGCGATGCCGTCGGATACCTCGCGATACACCCTGGAGCGCCCGGGCTGACCTTCGAAGCGGGCCCGGTACCGGTGCCGGAAGTTCTGGATGGATTCGGCGTCGAGGGGAACCTCGCGTGCAGGCAGGATTTGCACCGTGTCGACGGCCTCCGCCGAGAGCTGGTCGTCCGGCGAGAAGTAGCGCAGCGACTCCACGTCATCGTCGAAGAAATCCACGCGGATCGGCCGTTCGCTGCCCATCGGAAATACGTCGATCAGCGACCCGCGCACGGCGAATTCACCGTGTTCGCCGACCTGCGATACGCGGGAATAGCCGGCGCCCGTCAGTCCGTCGACGAACGGTTCGCGGGGCAGCCGCTGGCCCCTGGCGAGCGACAGAGAGCGCATCGCGACGTAATCGAGCGGCGGCAGCCGTTGCAGCAGGGCGGGCGCGGATGCGACGACGAGGCCCGACTCGAGACCGCGCAGCGCCGCGAGGACCGAGAGCCGTTGCGAGATGATGTCCTGGTAAGGTGAGAAGCTGTCCCAGGGCAGCGTCTCCCATTCGACGAAGTGGTGCACGGCCATCGAGGCGCCGAACCAGCGGAGCTCTTCCTCGAGCTGGTCGGCGTGGCGCGGATTTTCGGCCAGGACGAGCACGGGTCGCCCGATCCTGGTGGCCAGCTCGATCGCGGCCAGCGCCGCGCTGGCGCCGATCAGGCGCCCGCAGCGGAGGCGTTCACCCGGTTGCGACGGGATTCGGGTCTGGGATTGGAGCAGGATGTCGTCTGGCACGAACGCGTGTAACGGTGACGGGGCCCGCGATTATTGCATATCGCGGCTGCGAACCCGTTCCTGCGGGACCAGATCGCCGGGACGCGCGGCGCCCGGGCGTTTCGATCGACTCGGGTGGAATCAGCTGGGCTGGTGGTGCTTGACGACCGCATGGATGACGCGGTCGTACTCGAAATAGACGACGAAATTCTTGTATTCCCAGCTCGAGATCGGCGGGTCACCGACCGGCGCCTTGCGCGATTCGGGCTCACCGAACTTGGCTTCGACGCTCTTGGCCGTCATTCCACGCGTCGGACGGGACATGTCGGATTTCGCCATGTCCTGCATCTGCAGCTCGTCGGCCGTGGCGAGGCCGAAGGCACCGCACAGCAGGGCTATCATCGCCAGAATACGCAGCTTGACCATCACGGCTCTCCCAGGATTCATGTGACTATATCACTCCAGCTCTTGTCACAAAACATATGATTTCCAAGGCTTTTGGTCCATCCCCAAAACTGTGATTCCCGTCACGAATCCGGCCATGGGGCGGCATCGCCGGCCGCTGCGGAGCGAGATACGCGAAGCGCGCGGCACGGGGGTCTGTGGTTTAATGCGTGGCGATGATCAACCCGGTCGAACTGTTCGTCGGGCTCCGCTATCTGCGAGCGAAACGACGCACCCGCTTCGTCTCCTTCATTTCCCTGATCTCGCTGCTCGGGATCGGGTTGGGGGTGGCGGCGCTGATCGTCATCCTGTCCGTCATGAACGGCTTCGAGGGAGAGCTGCGCACGCGGCTGCTGAGCATGTCCGCGCACGGCTACGTGACGACGTCGGAAGGCGTAACCAAGGACTGGCGTTCGCTGTTGCAGGAGGTGGCGGCCGAGCCGGGCGTCAAAGCGGCGGCGCCGCTCGTGCAGATGGAAGGCATGATCGAATCGGGACGGGAACTGCACGCGGTGCTCGTCGACGGGGTCGATCCGAAGTACGAACAACTCATGTCGGGCGCGATGATCCATTTCGTCGAAGGCGACCTGGATGCGCTGCAGCCGGGTTCGCGCGGCATCCTCGTCGGCAGTCTGCTGGCCAACGAGCTCGGCGTACGCGTCGGCGATCCGGTGATCCTGTTGATCCCTCGTCCCGCCGGCGACGGCACGCTCGAACCGGTCCTGGAACGCTTCGTCCTGCGCGGCGTTTTCGAAGCCGGACTGCAGGAGCATGACGCGTCGCTTGCGCTCGTCAATGCCAATGATGCCGCGTCGATCCTCGAGATCGGGGACGAGGCGACGGCGATACGCTTCCGCGCGGACGACGTCATGCAGGCGCCCGCGATCGCGCACCGGCTTGCCGCACGCCTCGGCGACGGCTACGTCACCAGCGACTGGACCGTCGAGAATGCCAGCTATTTTCACGCGATCCGGCTCGAAAAGATGATGATGTCGCTGTTGCTGTCGCTGATCATCGGCGTCGCCGCGTTCAACATCGTGGCGAGTCTTGTCATGGTGGTCACTGACAAGACCAACGATATCGCGATCCTGCGCACTCTCGGAATGCAGCCGGGCGGGGTGGTACGGGTCTTCTTCTTCCAGGGCGCAATGATCGGCTGGGCGGGCGTTTTCATCGGCGTGATCCTCGGCGTCGTCGTCGCGCTCAACGTGCCGACGATCGTGCCGGTGCTGGAGCGGATCTTCGGATTCCAGATCATGCCCGGCGACGTCTACTACGTGACCCGGATACCGTCGATCCTCGAAGCCTCGGACGTGATCACCATATCGGTCGTGGCCTTCGTGTTGACGTCGTTGGCGACCTTGTATCCGGCACGCCGGGCGGCGGGCGTGAATCCGGCCGTGGCGTTGCGCTACGAGTGATGCCATGAGCGCCCCGTACGAGTTCTGGATCGGCAGGCGCTACGTTCGTTCGCGGAGCAGCAACCGCTTCGTGTCGCTGATTTCCACGATCTCGATGCTCGGGATCGCCATCGCCGTCGCCGTGCTCATCATCGTCCTGTCGGTGGTCAATGGCTTCGAGAGGGAATTGCGGGATCGCCTGCTGGCGATGTCGGCGCATGCGACCATCGAAGGTCTCGACGGCCGCATCGAGGGGTGGTCGGGTCTCGAAGCGGCTGCGGCGAAAAACCCCCGGGTCCGGGCCGCGGCACCGTATGTCGACGGCCAGGCGCTGCTGGTGTCCTCGGCGCACCTCAGCGGCGCGGAATTGCGGGGCGTGGATCCGGTCGCCGAGGACGCGGTCACCGGCATCGGGGCCACGATGGTCGCAGGCCGCCTCGACGGCCTCGCACCCGACAGCTTCCACATCGTGCTGGGCGTCGAGCTCGCAAAAGCGCTCCACGTCGGCGTCGGCGACAAGGTCACCGTGACGCTCGCGCAGGGTATCGTGACGCCGGCGGGCGTCATGCCGCGCAGCAAGCGCTTCGTCGTCAGCGGACTGTACCGCGTCGGCATGTACGAATTCGACCGCCGGCTCGCGTTCATCAATATCCAGGACGCACAACGCCTGTTCCGGATGCGCGGCGCGGTCACCGGGATACGTCTCGCCGTCACGGAACTGTTCCAGGCTTACGCCATCGTTCGCGAGGTCGCCAACGACTACGGCAAAGCGGTGCTGGTCAGCGACTGGACGCGTCGGCACGTCAATTTCTTCCGCTCGATCCAGATTACCAAGTCGATCCTGTTCGTGATCCTCCTGCTCGTCGTCGCCGTGGCGGCGTTCAATATCGTCTCCACGCTGGTCATGGTCGTGAAAGACAAGCAGTCGGACATCGCGATCCTGCGCACCGTCGGCGCGCGGCCGTCCGGCATACTGAGGATATTCGTAACGCAGGGCAGCGTGATAGGACTCGTCGGGACGCTGGTCGGCGTGCTGGTCGGCGTACTGCTGGCCGTCAATCTGGAGAGCATCGTGTCCGTCGTAGAATCGGTATTCCACGTCAAGCTGCTGGCGCCCGACGTGTACTTCATCAGCGACCTGCCATCCGAGCTCAGGCTCGGCGACGTCATCAGGATCGCATCCATTGCGCTCATCCTTGCGCTCGCATCCACGGTGTACCCCGCCTGGGTCGCGGCACGCACGGCGCCGGCCGAGGCATTGCGATATGAGTGATCCCGGATCCATCGTCCTTGACTGCCGGGGCGTCGTGCGGCGGTTCCGTGAAGGCGGTACCGTGCTCGAAGTGTTGCGCGGAGCCGACCTGTCGGTGCGCGAGGCCGAGCGCGTCGCGATCATCGGCGCCTCGGGATCCGGCAAGACCACCCTGCTGCAGATCCTCGGCGGCCTGGACGATCCGGACGAGGGGCAGGTCGTCGTAGACGGGCAGCCGGTACACGGCGGCAGCGAAGCAGCGCGCGGCGAGCTGCGCAACCGCTATCTCGGCTTCGTCTACCAGTTCCATCACCTCCTGCCGGAATTCACCGCCCGGGAAAACGTCGCGATGCCGCTCCTGATCCGGCGGGAGTCCAAGGCCGCGGCATTCGGGAAGGCGGCCGAATTGCTGGCGCGGGTGGGCCTCGGCGAGCGCCTCAATCACAAGCCCGGCGAGCTCTCGGGCGGCGAGCGGCAACGCGCGGCCGTCGCCCGTGCGCTGATCACGCGGCCGCAGCTCGTGCTGGCCGACGAGCCGACCGGCAATCTCGACGCCGGCAACGGCGAGCACGTCCTGAACCTGATGCTGGAGCTGAATCGTGAGCTTCGTACCAGCCTCGTGATCGTGACCCACGACCACGAGATCGCGAACCGCATGGACCGCGTCCTCGTCCTCGAAGATGGACGCCTTCACCCGCCTGCGTAGGAGCGCTGCTTGACAGCGCGACAGGTCGCGGCGGCCAGCGCCGCTCCTACAGGCGTTGGTTGCGCTTCCTGGATTTGTACCTGCCGACCGAATAACGCCACAGTGCATCGACGATGACGTAGCCGAGCACAGCGGCGACCGAGCCGACGATGAAGCCGCCGAGCAACATGGGCTTCCAGATCGCGACGAAGGTGTGCGTGATCCAGTCCAGGCTGAATTCGAACCGGGGTTGGCCCGGCGGCACGGAGAGCAAGCGTGCACCGACCAGGTACGAAAAGCGGAACAACGGATACATCGTCAGCGGATTGACGATGAACGTGGTCAATGCCGCGACCGGGATGTTGATGCGGAACATCAGCGCGCACAAAGCGGCGAACATGAAGTGTCCGGGGAACGGCAGGAACGAGATAAACAGCCCCAGCGCGAAGGCCGGCACCACGGTGCGGCGGCGCATGCTCCAGAGCCGGTGATCGTGGAGCAGGTGCTGGAACGGCGACATGAACCAGCGCTCGCTGATCTGCTTGCGTTTGCGGCTGAATTTTCGAAAAAAGCGCCTTGGCATTTGCCGCCGGATTCGATGTCCTAGAGGTATCGCTGTGGCCTTCGGAGGCCCGGATGTTCCGCGCCTGCCTCTTCCTGCTGGCGGGCGAGTATGCGCTCCAGCTTAGCAGCTTTGTTGCCCATTCCGACCTCATCACCGTCGCATTGGTTTCAGTCTTGCTGCTGCCGATCGTCCGCAGGCTGCCGACGCTGGTCGCGTTCCTCGTCGGCATCACGCTGTTCGCGCTGGCCGCAGCGACCGTCGTCGATTCCCGCCTGCCGGCGCGCTTCGCAGGCGACAGCGTCGTTGCGCGGATCAGGGTCGCCGATTTTCCCCGCCGGCGCGGGCGCACGATGAGTTTCATGGCCGAATCGCTCGAATCCGATTACCTCCCGGCCCGGATCCGGCTCAGCTGGTATGAGCCGGCAGCGGACGTGCATCTCGGAGACGTCTGGGAACTCGAGGTGCGACTGCGGCGGCCGCGCGGCAACCGGAATCCGGGCACGTTCGATTTCGAATCCTGGGCGTTCCGGGAGCGACTGGGCGCAGTCGGCTACGTGGTCGACGGCCGGCGCAATCGCCTGCTGCGCAGCGGCGACCTCGGCGTCATCGATCGTCTGCGCCGGCGCTTCGTCGACCGGGTGACGGCCCTGTTCCCCGAGGGCAGCGCGGCGGGGGTGCTGGCAGCCGTGTGCGTCGGAGCCCGCCATCTGATCCGTGCCGGTCAATGGGAACGCTACGGCCGGACCGGGACCAGCCACCTGATGGCGATCTCGGGCCTGCACATCGCTCTGGCCGCCGGCGGCGGCTATTTGCTCGCCTCTGTCGCGAGCGGTCTCGCTCTGCGGCGAGGCAACCACCACGTGCGGGCAACCGTCGTCGCGTTGCTCGTCGTGACGACCTACGCGATGGTCTCCGGCCTGGCCGTGCCCGCACAACGAGCCGGCCTGATGGTCTGCCTGGCCGCGGTCTGCCTGCTCAGGAGGCGCCGGCCGCAACCCTTGCGGGTCGTCGCAACGGCCTGTCTGGTGATGGCGGCGCTGCGACCGCTTGCCACGATGGCGGCGGGCTTCAAGCTGTCGTTCGCGGCCGTGGTGGTCCTGCTTTGGCTCGCGAGCCGCACGCCCGGGCCCGTGCAACGCGGTTTGCGCGATCGGCTCGCTGCATCCGCCTGGCGGCTCGGTCGGGTCCAGGTCCTGTTGCTGCTGGCGCTCATGCCGCTGACGGTGCTGGAATTCCACCGTGTCTCGTTCGTGGCGCCGCTCGTCAATCTGGTTGCGGTACCGGTATTCAGCCTCGTCACGGTGCCGTTCGGGCTGGCCGGGATGGTCCTCGACGGCCCGCTGCGCGTGCTCGGCGACCCCATGCTGATGGTCGCGGCGAAGAGCGTCGATGGCGTGGAATCCCTGATCGCCGTGGCGGCCGGCTGGCCCTTTGCCGCGACCACCGTGCCCGGCATCACCGGCATGCTGCGTACCTGGCTGTTGCTGCCGCTCGTACTGGTGCTGCTGCCGCCCGGCTGGCCGGGCCGCTCGCTGGCATGGATCGGGGTCGCCGGCCTGGCGTTTTGTCCGCCTCTGCGGCCGCCGCGGGCCTGCGCCGACGTCGACGTACTCGACGTCGGCCAGGG
>Ga0210095_1000058_pt1 | contig 45344 bp, 38 predicted proteins | sample China_Galinas_PW_FD_184861 | JGI IMG/M metagenome (GOLD analysis project Ga0210095, IMG submission 184861) | Wetland microbial communities from San Francisco Bay, California, USA, that impact long-term carbon sequestration - China_Galinas_PWA_D1... | ecosystem: Environmental > Aquatic > Marine >...
ATCGGGGGAGTTTTTCTTAATTTGGTAAGTTCCTCCAGAGCTTTAGCTTCTACCTCTTTTGGCATTTTCGCTTTTTTAATCTGATTCCTGATCTTAATAAATTCCGGGGAGGTGTCTTCATCTTCGCCTAATTCATCCTGCAGGATTTTTATCTGTTCCTGTATAATGAATTTTCTCTGAGTCTTTGCAATATTTTCCTGAACTTTGCTGTCGATCTCTTTTTCAATTTTCAGGATATCAATTTCAGAATTTAAAATTTTAATAATTTCATAAAACTGATCTTTAAGTTCATATTTTTGAAGAATTCCCTGTTTTATATCAATCGATTGATTAATGTTTGCAGCAACGTAGAATAACTTTCTGTCTGGTTCTTCAATATTTTCAAACGCACCAACAGCCTCGTTAGGAATATTTCTGCTGATTTTGACGTACTCTTTGAAAAGCTGGGTCATCTGGCGTGTCATCGCATTCATTTCGTGATCATTTTTGTAGCTCGGAACAATGATCTCAACTTTTGCTTCAAAAAAATCTTTCTTTTTTGTGTATTCCTTTATTCTTCCCTGCAAAAGTCCATCGACCAGGATTTTCATCAATCCATTGGGCAATTTTAAAATTTGTACAATTTTGGCAACAGTTCCTTCAAGATAAATATCATCTTTCTTGGGATCTTCAATATTTGATCTTTTCTGCGTTGCAAGGAAAATATACTTCGTGTTTTCAAGGGCATAATTTGCTGCCCTGATTGATTGTTCGCGTCCGACAAGTACCGGAAAAATCATATAAGGGAATATTACAATGTCTCTAAGTGGCAGTACCGGCAATACTTCTGGTACGGTGTCAACTACAGTTGTGTTGTCGGCTTGATTAAACTCTACTTTATCGGTTTGGCTCAAATTATCTCCGTTTTTCAAAATATTTTACATCAAAAAGCAAATATACCAAAATAGGCATGGGCTATCAAGGAATGAAAGATGGGTAAATATTTGATTACGTGTAATTATCAAATTATTTAAGTGAAAATACCCTGTATTGTGTTTTTGTTATATTTGAAGCTAAAAACTGGATGAATAATGATAAATGACCTCATAAATATTGCGAATGAAGCCGGAGAACTAATCAGGAATGGTTTTGGCAGGAATAACAAAATTGAATTTAAAACTAACGAAACAAATCTTGTTACTGAAATAGACAAAGCTGCGGAAAAGTTAATAACTGATTTTATTAAGAAAAAATTTCCATCTCACGGAATACTTGCAGAGGAAAGCGGGGAAATGAAATCAGGCACAGATTATTTATGGGTTATTGATCCGCTGGACGGAACTACAAATTTTGCACACGGACTACCTGTCTTTTCAGTTTCGATTGCGCTTCAGAAAAATGATGTTACAGTTGCCGGAGTTGTTTATGACGTTATTAACAAGATTGCATTTTCTGCTGAAAAGGGAAGCGGGGCATTTGCCAATGATACAAAAATGAATGTTAGTACAAACGATATTTTACGTAGAAGCGTTCTTGCTTCCGGATTTCCATATAATATAATTGAAAATCCGGATAACCTGCTGGAAAAATTTACAGAAATGACAAAACTTGCACGCGGTATCAGAAGACTTGGATCAGCTGCAATGGACCTTGCATATACGGCAAAAGGGGTTTTTGATGGTTATTGGGAAATGAATCTGAATCCCTGGGATATTTGTGCCGGGATGCTGCTTGTTGAAGAAGCGGGTGGGGTTGTGTCAGATTTTAACAACAACCCTATTGATATGTATGCAAAAAGAATACTTGCAACAAACGGACAGGTTCACAAAAAAATGATGGAAGTTCTCACTAAAGATTATTAGTAAGAAATTTATTTATCGTACATCTCTTCAATAAGATTGCGATATCTTTCTTCAACAAATTTTCTTTTAATCTTCATACTTGGAGTGATTTCACCCGTCTCAATTGAGAAAGGTTTTTCCAGTAAAACAAATTTTCTTACTTTTTCATAGTTGGCAAGTTGTTTCTGGAATTTCGTCATATCTTTTTCAATCAGCTTATAAATCTCTGAATTTTTTGCCAAATCTTCGTTTGTTGTGTATTGAATTTTATGTGAATCAGCATATTCTCTGACTGATTCAAAATCAGGAACAATTAGCGCACTAAGAAACATTCTGCTATCGCCGATAAGAACGAATTGCTCGATAAATTTACTCGATACAAACAGATTTTCAATTGGGGTTGGTGCAATATATTTACCGGCAGTTGTTTTAAATAAATGTTTTTTACGATCAGTGATAACCAAAAATCCATCAGCATCAAAAACTCCGATATCACCCGTGTGAAGCCATCCATCTTTTAATACTGCGTCTGTTTCTTTTTTGTTCTTATAATATCCCTGCATAATGTTTGGTCCACGTGCAAGAATCTCTCCGTCAGGTGCAATTTTAACTTCCACTCCGGGCATAACTTTTCCAACAGAACCGAATTTAAAATCATCAAGTCTGTTTGCAGTAATTACGGGAGAAGATTCAGTAAGTCCGTAGCCTTCAATAATTATAATGCCTAACGCTTCAAAAAATTCTCCGAGTTCTCTTGCAAGGGCAGCTCCACCGGAAATAAAGAATCTTAAATTTCCTCCTGTTTTTTCCCTGATTTTTTGAAGGACGAGTTTATTTGCAAGTTTATATTGAACTGATAAAGCTGCAGAAACTTTTTCTGATTTTTGGGCCTGTGCATAATTTTTACCGACGTTAAGAGCCCAGTAAAATATTTTTTGCTTTGAGGATGACTGGCTTTCAACATTTCTAATAACTTTAGAATAAATTCTTTCAAACAATCTTGGAACTGAGGTCATAAGAGTTGGCTTCACTTCCATAAGATTTGTTGCTACAGCCTCAATTCCTTCTGCATAGCACATCGTTCCGCCTGAAGCAAACCCCGTGTAATATCCTCCCATTCTTTCAAAAATATGGCAAAGAGGTAGGAATGAAAGCCAGACATCAGTTTCGTGAATTGGAAGAATTTCAAGTGCAGCTTTTGAATTAGAGAGAATATTCCAGTGTGTTAGCATTACTCCTTTTGGTTCGCCCGTAGTCCCTGATGTATATATGATTGTACAGAGATCATCTTTTTTAACTTTGTGTCTGGAGTTTTTAAAATAAGACGGATCGTCCTGTTTTAGTTTGTCGCCCTTTCTTTGAGTTTCTTTGAAGGAAATAATTTTAGGATTTTCTTTAATAGCGTCCTTTTCATTCAAGACAATTACGTGTTTAAGCTTTGGACATTTGCTCTGGATTTTCAAAACTTTGTTAAGCTGAAATTTATTCGAAACAATTATTGCTTTTGATTCAGAGTTATTAAGAATGAATTCAATTGAGTCTGATGTAAGGGATGGATATAAAGGAACATCTATTGCTCCGAGACCAAGAATTGCCATATCTGAATAAACCCATTCCGGACGGTTCTCTGAAATAATGGCAACCTTATCCTGCTTTGTAATTCCAAGGGTAGCAAGTCCGTATGCCAGATTATCTGTTTCCTCTTTAAACTTTTCATAAGTAATTCCCTGGTACTTACCATCCACCTTATGCATCATAACAAAAGATTTTGTTTGCTTTGCATAATCTTCTGTCAGAAATTCAAAGAGTTCCGGGATTGTTTCACAGACTTTTAAAATAGGCATATAAATTTCTCCCTATAATTTTCAATTTGCCTCGGGTTAGAATCTTGTTACTTAAGTTACTCAGGTAGACGGAATATATAAAGTAGGTATCTCTTAATATTTACATGTATTAAAAAATTTTTCAAATATGGTGCGTGTTAAAATAACATCTCTCTGGTTAATTTCCACAATAAAATAATTATATAGCCTTTAATTGGTCAAAATTCCTTTTTACGAAACTACGTTTAAATTGCTTATCTAGGCTAAAAACCGTATTTTTCTTAATACTTTAAAATAAAATTGTGAAAAAAGACAATTAAAACAGGATAATGCAATGAAAATTCACGAATATCAGGCAAAAGAGATTTTAAGACAATACAACGTTGCTGTTCCAAAAGGGAAAGTAGCATTTTCAACTGATGAAGTTGTAGATATAGCAAAAAATGAAATTGGAGGAGATGTTTGGGTTGTAAAAGCTCAGATTCATGCCGGCGGAAGAGGAAAAGGCGGCGGTGTAAAAGTTGCTAAAAGTTTGCAGGAAGTTCAGGACTACTCAAACCAGATTATGGGCATGACTCTTGTCACTCACCAGACCGGACCCGAAGGTAAAGTTGTTAAAAGATTATTGATTGAACAGGGAGTTAATATTGACAGAGAACTTTACGTCGGCATTACTCTTGACCGAGCAATTTCTAAGAATGTTATTATGGTTTCGACAGAAGGCGGAATGGAAATTGAAAAAGTTGCGGCTGAAACTCCTGAAAAAATTATTAAAGAAGCTGTTGACCCTGAAGTCGGACTTCAGGCTTATCAGGCACGTAAGCTGGGATTTGCACTCGGCCTTGGAGGTGCTCAACTGAAAAATGCTGTAAAGTTTTTAATGGGATTATATAAAGCTTATGAAAAATCGGATTGCTCACTTGCAGAAATTAATCCCCTTGTTATTACAAAAGAAGGTGATGTAATTGCTCTTGATGCTAAAATGAATTTTGATGATAATGCGCTTTTCAGACATCCTGATATTCTCGAATTCAGAGATCTGGATGAAGAAGATCCTCTTGAAATCGAAGCCTCAAAATATAGTCTGAATTATATTAAGCTTGATGGTAATGTTGGCTGTATGGTTAATGGAGCCGGACTTGCAATGGCAACAATGGATATCATCAAACTAGCAGGCGGCGAGCCGGCAAATTTTCTTGATGTAGGCGGCGGAGCAAATAAAACTACTGTTGCAAACGGGTTTAAAATTATTTTATCCGATCCTAATGTTAAAGCTATATTGATCAATATTTTTGGCGGTATTGTAAGATGTGATCGTGTTGCTCAGGGTGTAATTGATGCAGCAAAAGAAATGGATATAAATGTACCTATAGTTGTAAGACTTGAGGGAACAAATGCTAAAGAAGCTGGTGTGCTGCTCGGAAATTCCGGTCTTAATTTTGAAGTTGCCGGAAGTCTTAAAGACGCAGCCGAAAAAGTAACATCAGTACTTAATAAATAAAATTTGCTTTAAAACTAAATTGCCGTGTTCAATAAATTTGGACACGGCTTTTTTGTTAATTTGAGACCGGCTTTAACCGGACTTAAAACATCTATAATTCTCATGAAATAAACAAGTTGCTTTTATGTTTTAATAGCAATACATTTTTATGAGAGAATAAAACCATCTGGAGAAAATTTTAATGTCATATTTCGATTCTGATTTTAGTAATGACGAAAATTTTGAAGAAAAAGAGAAAAATTTAGATAATGATATAAAAACCTGTAAAAAGTTATTATCGGAAGGCAGGGTATATGAAGCAATTGAAGACATTGAAGAGATTATTCAGCTTTGTATAGAAAATGAACGATTTGATGAAGGGCTTGAAATAGTAGAAAACCTCGTTGAAATCTCTCCTTATAATTCAGAATATTGGTTAAAAAAAGGTAGCTTGTTAAACGGGCTTTTTAAATTTAATGATGCTATTGAAGCATTAAACAAAGCATTATCATTAAATCCAGGTGATACTGATATTTATCTTGAAAAAGCGGCTGCAGAGGAGAATGTGGGTGATATTTCTGAAGCCAAGAATAGTCTGGAAATTGCAATTTCAAATGATCCACAAAACCCGGAATCATATTTCAGTATGGGGCTCATTTTACAGAGAGAAAGCAAATTCAGAGATGCTATAGAATACTTGCTAAAAGCCATTGAACTTGATGAGGAATTTGAAGAAGCATATTATGAACTCGGTTACTGCTATGAAAATTCAGAAAACCTAAATAAAGCATTGAGATATTACGAAAAATTTATTGATTTTCAGCCTTATAGTGCCAGCGGCTGGTATAACCGAGGAGTTGTGCTGGCTAAACAGAATAATCTTGAAAAAGCAATTGATAGCTATGATCTTGCTGTTGCGGTAAAACCTAATTTTGCAAGCGCCTGGTTCAACAGGGGAAATGCGCTGGCAGACTTAGGACGTTTGCAACTTGCACTTGAAAGTTTCAAAGAATCTTTCACAATAGATCCTACTGATGAAGCCTCCTGTTATAATATTGCAAATATTTATGAAGAACTCGGTGAAATTAATATCGCAATAAAATATTATACGGATGCAATAAAAATTAATGGCCGTTATTATGAAGCATTTCTTGCCCGCGGTTATTGTTATGATTCAGCCGGGAAATATCAATTAGCGCTAAGAGATTTTAACAATGCAGTATTGGCTTCTCAGGATAATGCTGAAGCGTGGTATGCTATCGGTGATCTGCAATATTCCCTTGGCAAATTACAGGAAGCAACTAAAAGTTACAGGGAAGCATTGAAAAAAATACCTGAGAACTATGAAGTTTGGCAAAATCTTTCACAAACATATTTTGAAATGGGCAACTGGCTGGAAGCTATTGAATGTTACGAGCATTGTATAAGAATAAATCCACTTGATGCCTCTTCATTTTACGAGAAAGCAAAAATTAATTTCATACTTAAAAGAACAAAAGAAGCTGTGGATTGTCTCAAAGCTGCATTTCTAATTGATCCGGGATTTAAGAATGAATTTGAAAAGGAGTACCCCGATATAAAATCTTCTAAATTATTTAAGAAGATTTTAGGGGAATTTTAGTTCTTCAATTAAATATAAATAATTGACAAATTGATACTGTTTGCTTTAACTTGAGGCAAACAGTTTTTTTATTGTCTGACTATTTGAAATAATTTTATGAAAGACCTGACCCATTTAAATACTAAGCTGCTTGCATTGATAGGGCATCCGATAAAACAATCGTATTCACCATTTATTCATAACGCAGCATTCGAATTTCAAAAACTTGATTACCTTTATCTTCCATTTGACATTACAAAATCAAATTTAAAAAGTGCTGTAAAAGGCCTGATGTTACTTGGAGTCCGGGGATTTAATGTAACTATTCCTCATAAAGAAAATATTCTTGATCTTCTTACAAATGTTTCTGATGAAGCATTAATAGTCGGAGCAGTTAATACAGTTGTAAATGAGCATGGCGATTTAAATGGTTACAATACAGATGTTTATGGTGTTACAGAAAGCCTGATGCCATATAAAAAAGAAATTTCGGGGTCAACGGTTTCAGTAGTTGGTGCGGGCGGAGCTGCGCGCGCTGTTATTTATTCTCTTATTAAGAACTTTAAGCCTAAGAAAATTTTTATAATAAATAGAAATGAACCGAAGGCCGAAGCATTGAAGACTTACTTCAGTGATAAGATGAAATTTGATGCGATAAAAACCAAAGAATTATTCCCACCTGATATTGTAGATATTTTTAATGACTCGGCTTTAATCGTAAATGCAACATCAGTAGGAATGTTCCCTGAAAACTATGATGCAATAACCAGCCTCGAAAATTCTTTTAAAAAAGGACAGATCGTTTTTGATGTGGTATACAATCCTGTAAAAACACAATTACTAAAGCTGGCGGAAAAAGAGGGGGCTATAACAGTGGATGGTTTATCAATGCTTGTTTACCAGGCGGCAAAATCTTTTGAGCTCTGGACAGGTGAAGAAATGCCCGTTGAGCAGGTGAGGACAGCACTTAAACATTTCTTAGAAAATTAGTTTTGTTAACCTCTCAAGTGTGCCAGAGCTTCCTTTAATCTTCTTGTACCTTCGATTATATTTTCCATAGAAGTTGCATAAGAAATTCTGAGGCAGCCTTCTGCTCCAAATGCACTTCCCGGTACTACTGCTATTTTTGCCTCTGTAAGCAGGAACATTGCAAAATCGAAAGAGTTTTCTATTTTTACTTTATCTGTAGCCTTTCCAAAAAACGATGAAATATTAGGAAATAAAAAGAATGCTCCTTCCGGCTTGTAACATGTTATTCCATCAATTGATACAATTTGATTGTAAAAATACTCCCGGCGTTTTTTAAATTCAGATAGCATCTCGCCTATAGCGTACTGGGGACCTGCAAGTGCTTCCAGCGCAGCAAATTGTGAAACTGAAGATGCATGTGATGTTGAATGACTCTGGATTTTATTCATTCCTGAAATAACATCACCCGGTCCGGCTGTATAACCTATTCTCCATCCTGTCATTGAATAAGATTTTGAAATTCCGTTAACAAGAATCGTTCTTTTTTTTATCTCGGGACTCAATGAAGCAAAACTAACAAACTCAAAGTCATCGTAGATAAGTTTTTCATAAATCTCATCAGAGATTATATAAAAATCATATTTTAAACAAACTTCAGCTATTGCTTCCAGTTCTTTCTTTGAATAAGCGGAGCCGGTTGGGTTTGAAGGATTACAAAGTATTATTGCTTTTGTTTTAGGCGTAATAGCACTTTCAAGTTGTTCGGGAGTTATTCTAAATCCATTTTTCTCATCTGTGTTTACAAAAACAGATTTACCTTCTGCCATACTGACCATAGAAGGATATGAAACCCAGTACGGTGCCGGAATAATTACTTCATCGTCTTTGTTTACAGTAGCAAATATTGCGTTAAAAACACTTTGCTTTGCTCCACTTGTAACAATTATATCACTGATTTCATATTCAAGTCCGTTATCTCTTTTAAGTTTTTGCGCGATGGCTTTTCTTAATTCAACCGTACCTGCATTGATTGTATATTTTGTATGATTTTCATCAATACCGGTTTTTGCTGCATCTTTTATATTGTGGGGAGTAGGGAAATCCGGTTCACCAACACTAAAATCAAGAACATTAATTCCTTCGGCTCTCATTCTTTTTGCTTCTGCGGCGACCTGCATTGTAGGTGAGACATTTATCTTTTTCACTCTTTCTGCTACCAAGGCATACTCCTTTAAAGGTAAAATTAAATAAAATTATTCGGGCAATTATAGAGAAATTTTTTGGCTACTGTAGACTGTAATAGAAATTCAGCAAATGAATTGCGATAATATAATATTAGTAAAAGTAAGTTTAAAGGATAGTTTGTGTGGGGCTATGAAAATCCCGCAGAATAGATTTTCTGCGGGATTTTGCTAAGTCTTATTTTTTCAATCTGGTCGGACCGGCAGCATTTACCTCTTTTGAGGAACCTTTTTCGAAAAGTTTGAAGTTTTCGATAAAACGGGCAGCCAGTGCATCGTATTTTTTCCAGTATTCGTCCTTATTTCCCCATGAATTTGAAGGCTCAAGAACGTCTTCCGGAACATCGGGGCAGGAGAGTGGCACTTCAAATCCGAAGAGTTTATCCTTTCTGTATTTAACTTTATCGAGCCGGCCATCTAGTGCTGCATCGAGTAGGTTTCTTGTGTGACGAATACTTATACGCTTACCTACTCCAAATCTTCCGCCAACCCAGCCGGTATTTACAAGCCATACGTTTGTATTGTGCTTTAACATTCTTTGTTTCAGCATTGCGGCATATTCAAACGGATGTCTGACCATAAACGGAGCTCCAAAACAAGCACTGAAAGTTATTTGTGGCTCGATGCCCAGGCCGATCTCAGTACCCGCAATTTTTGAAGTGTAACCGCTAATAAAATGATACTGAGCTTGTTCGGGATTTAACTTCGCGATAGGAGGCATAACACCCGAAGCATCGCAGGTAAGAAATATGATATTCTTTGGATGTGAATGAGCATATCCTTCTGGAACTATGTTCGGGATAAATTCAAGCGGATAAGATGCGCGAGTGTTTTCTGTGATTGAATCATCTTCAAGATCAATGTGCCTGGAAACCGGGTCGAATACAACATTTTCGAGTATGGTTCCGAAACGTTTTGTCGTTGCATGAATTTCCGGTTCGTGATCTTCTGAAAGCCTTATGACTTTTGCATAACAGCCGCCTTCAAAATTAAATATTCCTTTTGCACTCCACCCGTGTTCATCATCACCAATCAGTCTTCGTTTTGGATCAGCGGAAAGAGTTGTTTTTCCTGTACCGCTTAATCCGAAGAACAATGCCGCATCTCCTTTTTTGCCTACGTTTGCAGAACAATGCATCGGCAAAACATCTTTGAAAGTAAGGAGAAAATTAAGAACGGTAAAAATTGATTTTTTAATTTCGCCGCCGTAAAGTGAATTAGCGATAATACAGGTACGTGCTTCAAAATTCAGAATAATTCCTGTATCGGTCCTGGTTCCGTCAATTTTAGGATCAACTTTAAAACCCGGTGCTGCAATAACTGTAAAGTCAGGAATAAATTTTTTCAGTTCGTCTTTGTCTTCAGTTGTTATGAACATATTCCTGGCAAAGAGGCTGTGCCATGCTTTCTCGGTAATAATTCTTACCGGCATTCTATATTCCGGATCAGCTCCGGCGTAGCAATCCTGCACAAAAAATTCCTCACCCTGGGCATATGCCTGTATGCGAGCCATAAGAGCATTAAATTTTTCAGGACTGAAAGGACGGTTATAAACGCCCCACCAGATTTTGTTCTCTGTTCCTTCTTCTTTAACTACAAACTTATCAGCTGCTGCCCTCGCGGTATGTTTTCCTGTATTTACAATTATTGGTCCGCCGTTAGACATTTTGCCTTCATTCCTGAAAACAATTTCTTCACACAATGCTGAATCAGGAAGATTCCAGTACACCTGGTCGAGGTGAACCAGACCATGATTATCAAGTTTGTAATCAGCGGCTAATTCTTTTGCCTGTTTTGTAGCGGGGGTGTTAAATTCAAGATATTTCATGACCAATCCCTCACTAATTTTCTGTCGCCAATGTAGAGTTCATTTGGTGAATTAGGATCGAGAGCCCATTTAATTCTTTCGATTCCATCTGTAATATCTTTTACAGATCCGCAGTAGCTCAATCTTAAATATCCATCAAGACCGAATTCTTTTCCCGGTACTGTAAGAACCTGGACTTTATCTATTAAAAATTCAGAAAGTTTATTTGAATTTTTGTTGTAATAACTAAAATCAGCGAAACAGTAAAATGTACCATCGGGATTAGTAACTTTTACGCCTTCAAATGAATTTAACAGGTCCATCATAATATTCCTGTTATTTTCCAGAGTGAGGCGAAGACTTTCAACACCGGATTGTATTCCGTTCAAAGCACCGACGGCCGCTTTCTGCAATAATATTGAAGGGCCGGAAGTCTGGTGTCCCTGAATGTTGGTCATTGCTTCAATTAATTTTTTGTTTGCAATCGCCCAGCCAATTCTGAATCCCGTCATTGCGTATTGCTTTGAAACTCCGTTGATCACAACCAGTTTGGATCTTTCATCAAGTTTTTTTGCGTACTTGTAACAGTTGATTGGTTTCTTTCCGTCGAAAATTAATCTGTGATAAATATCATCCATTATCAGGTAGATATCTTTCTTTTCACAGAACTCAACAATATCAGCAATAAATTCTTCAGGGTACATTGCGCCGGTCGGGTTGTTCGGACTGTTAACAATTATTGCTCTTGTATAAGTAGAAACCCTCTGTTCAATGTCCTGAATCCTCGGATAAAAAGTTCCGTCTTCCGGAAGTACAGGAACGCCAATTGCTCCGCAAAGTTTTGCCATTTCCGGGTAACTTACCCAGTAAGGAGCGGGATAAAGAACTTCTTCCTGTGGGTTTAATATTGCCTGCAAAGCAACCATTAATGCCTGTTTTGCTCCACCGGAAGCTATTATATTTTCCGGTGCAACTTTTCTGTCATAAAACTCTTCAGTATATCTTATAATTGCCTTTTTAAGGGCAGGAATGCCGTCTGCAGGCGCATATCGAACTTCACCCGAGTTCAGGTGTGAAGCAGTTGTAAGAATAGCATCCAGCGGTACCTGGCTCTTCGGCTCACCGCCGCCAAGGTGAATTACAGGATCGCCTTTTTCTCTTAGAATTGCAGCTTTTTCATTTAATTTTAAAGTGGGTGAGGCACTGATCGATTTTGCGATTTGACTTAAGCTCATATTTGTTTTCCCCTCTTTTCCCCTATAAGTGAGAATAAATTTATATATCTAAATTATCGTGAACTGGGTACATAATCAAGAAACTTTTACCTATGAGGATTAACTTTCTTTTTATTTTCCTGTTCTTTTATTGTTGTATCGCTATGGTTCAATTTGTATTCCAGAACCATATTTATATATTTTTTTGCATTCTCTGCAGTGTAATTTAACCTGCCATTCGGCATCATCTGGTTTAATTCATCGAGCTTTTCTTTTGATGCCCAGAGCATAAAATTTTTGGAAAAATTTTGAATTTTCAACCCGGTTTCATTTGTTGTTGATCCCGCCATTTTTGTAATCTTTCCGCCTTCAATAGTAAATATCATAGAATATTTTGCTGTATCAATTCCTATTGTTTTGAAGAGATCATTTGTTAGTGACATTACAAACATTGTGTTATTATCACTTGTTGCAATATCACTTATTTTAATCTGTGTATTCATTACGCTGTCATATTCTGCATAATTTCTTAAATCTTCTTTACCTTTTAACTTTGATAATATGCTAAGATCAAGAACAACATCATTGCTGTAAAACGACACAATTTTGGAAACATCATGCTTGTTGTAAGCCTGTTCATATTCGGTTAATATTTTTTTAGGCGGTTTTCCGCAAGAAGAAAGAATAAGTGAGCTGATAATTATTACAGTAAAAAATAGTCCGGAATTTCTTTTCATAACTTTATAATACTCTTTTGTTAAAATAATCAGGTGTAAATTTATGGAATTAGGATCATACTTGAAATGTAATTAGGGAAAGTGGATAAAATTTAGTTTGATTCGGATTTCCTTTTTAAAAATCCATAAACCAGGAATAAGAGTGCGGGGGAGAGTAGTCCGTAAACAAACCAGTTTACTCCAAATAGAAATGAAAAAACAACAACAGAAAATATTGAAATCAAGCTTCCGGCAATCTCTTTTTTCCAGGCAATAATCAGCCCGGCAACAAGTCCGACCGGGAATAGAATAAAAGCAAACAATTCTTTAACAGTTAGTTCAAAAAGTTTTAATCCTTCTCCGAAAAAAAATAACAGAATTAAACCAATACTGAGTATGCTCCAGAATCTTGCAACACTTTTAATTGCAGCGGTAATTGTCATGTTTTTGTTTGAAGCCATTACTTTTACTTTCCGTTGAATTTTTCCTTTAATGCTTTATTCACATTAGGAGGCACAAAATCATTTACGTCGCTGTGAAAGCTGGCAAGATTTCTTACGATAGAAGAATTCAGGTAGGTGTATTTTTCGTGTGGCATTAAAAACACTGTTGATATTTTTCCGGCAAGTTTCCTGTTCATAAGGGCCATCTGGAATTCATATTCAAAATCACTTACCGCGCGCAGTCCGCGGATTATACTTGCGGCGCCTACATTCTTTGCGTGATCCACAACCAGTCCGTCAAAAGAATCAACAGAAACATTATCAAAATCTTTCAGGCACTCTTTTAACATTTCTACTCTTTCCTGAGTAGTGAACAAAGGATTTTTGCCGGTATTTATTGCAACTGTTACAACAATAGAGTCAAAAATCTCCCTGGCTCTTTTAATTATGTCTATGTGTCCGTTTGTAACTGGATCAAATGTTCCGGGATATATTGCTTTCGCCATAAAAACTCAAAAGTTAAAAATCAAAAAAATTATTTACCGGTTATTTCATACAAACAGGAATCACCGATAATTTTAAACGGTTCTACTTTAAAATTATCGATATCTTTTTCCTTTGTTTGAATAGAACGCTCAATTATCATAAAACCGTCTTCAGCAAAGTATTTATTAATTACCAGATTCTCAACTACTTTGTAAATATCATCTTTAAAAAAGGGGGGATCGGCAATAATAAGATCGTAATCCAGGTTTTCAAACATTTGTGAATATTTAACGGCTTCCATCTTGTAAATTTTGCAATTTTCAGCAGCATTCAGCGAATTGATATTTTCCTGCAGGTTTTTATAAATCTGGAAGTTTCTTTCAACAAAATGAATTTCTGAGGCGCCTCGGCTGAGGCATTCCAGTCCCAGTGAACCGGAGCCGGCGTAAATATCAAGCACCTTCCGGTTTTCAAAATCAATTCTGTTATTTAACAGGTTAAAGAGAGTTTCCCTTACACGGTCAGTGGTCGGGCGTATAAATTTTGAATCAGGTACGTTTATCCTGCGGCCTTTAAATTCTCCGGAAATAATTCGCATTTTCATAGAATGAATAATAATAATTAAATCCGAAAGTTAGTAATTAAGGAGAAATTGTTATTACTAAAAAGGAATTATGCTATGCGGTATGCTATTCCCGCAGCAGGAGCAAATGAGTTGAATTGTTCTGAGTAAAATTTATTATCCAGCAATTTAGGTTGTGCTTTTAATTTTTCAAAGGGATTGAACTGGATAAAGTCAATGTCTAATGTATCAGATAAGGTTTGTACAACAGAATTAGAAAGTCCGTCACCAGTAATAAAAGCAGAAGCAATTTTTTCTTTTTTAATATTAAAGTTTTCTTTCGGTGTAATTGCCTGCACAATGTGTCCCGGAATTTCACTGGCATCGTTCAGTGGAATTGTGCTGAAGTGTACCGGCTTTCCATTATGTGAAAATATTATGGAAAGATATTTGTTAAAGATATAAACGCTGAGTACAAGTCCTGCAGTTGCAGCAGGGGAGTTTAGTTCAAGTGCTTTTTCAGCGGCGAAATGAATATTATCTACAAACTTAAGTTTTAATTTATTCTGGACGCAGAAATTATTTAATACCTGTAAATATTTCCTTTGCAGGCCTATCACCAGTGCAGAGTTGTAAGGAATAATCTCATTCTTTTCAATTTCGATATACTGAATCACCATATTTTTTGTGGACACAAATGGATAAAGAACTGAAAGTTCCCATCTAAATTCTTCTATCAAATCCTGGTGAAGAAGTGTGTTATCAAAAGGTAATTGTGCAGTATGAAATAATTCAAACGGAAGTGTGAATGAAATTGAATTTGCCCTGAGAGGTTTTCTTAAAATAATTTCATTAAAAGCGCCCTGCAAAAGGGCGCTTATTTTTGTCTCTTTATCTTTTTCAAAATTTAGTGTTTCGTTAAAATATGCTTCGTCAACATTTTCCAGGTAAAACTGGTCTTCGTGATTGTTGATCTCAACTACCTGGAGTTTTGATCCGGATATAGTAAAGCCCGCATGGTTTTCATATCCTGTCATCTGTATTAAATTACTCCCACGAAGCTGTATTTTTCAAAGCGTCATTATCAAGGCTTCCTATTGAGCCATAGCCATCGGGATCTTCAAGATAATATTTTGTACCAACAACAGAGTGCTTTTCAATTCTTACAATCCGTCCTCTTCTGTTCGTAACAGTATCTGCTGTTTCACTGCTGTCAATTTTCAGTGTATATGGCTGCTGCGATTTAGGTGCCCTTAAAAGGCTGTCCGGAGTAAACTGTCCGTCTGATAACGAAACAAAAGGATTGGCTGGTCTTCTGGAAAGTGAATCGTAAGCATTCATCACGCTGTCAACCATTGGGTCAGTTTTAACAAACTCTATAAGTGAATCAAGATTTCCTGAATACTGGTTGTATTTTTTCTGGTAAAGAATTTCAGCTTCTTTAATATTCTTCATTCTTAGCCGAGTCTCATTCTTATAATAATTTTCCTGTTCAACGGTATTTTTTGGATCGATAATCGCAACTTTTACAAGAATTATAATCAATATTACAATAACCGCGTACAATGAAGCATGGATGTACCAGGGTTCGGATTTAGAAGTCATTGTTCCTCCGGAGCTTAATAGATTAATTTTTACTACTCAATATATAAATACTTTTTGATTTTACTAAATTTCACTTTACCGATTCCTTTCACTTTTAGTAATTCATCCAGTGAAGTGAACTTACCTTTTAGTTTTCGGTAATTGATAATTTTTTCAGCAGTTTTAGGGCCAATTCCCGGCAGTCTCATAAGACTTTTCATATTTGCCGTATTCAAATTTATACTTTTTTCAGCGGGAATTTCTACAGATTTACGCGCTGTAAAATCAGGTTTCCTAAAATCTAAAACTTCCTGCTTATAATCAACATTTTTGTGGGTATCAGGTGCAGTAATTTTGTCTTTTATTTCCGGTTTGCCGGCATTCAAAAAGAGGCTGTCCTGTGCAGAATAATCGAAATTCTTATATTCTGAAGAATCCGGGCGTAATATTAATTTCAGGCCGGCTCCGCAAATAAATACAATTAAAAGAAATAACAGGACTTTTATCTCAAGCTGGGTAAATCCCGTTTTTTCTGAAATTTTCTCAAACCCCAATTTTTTTGATTTTCTTATGAATGGATACTTTGTCAATATAATAAGTCAAATGTCAAAATTCAAAAGGAATGGATAAGAAAGATTTATTACTTAATCCAGGAACACGGCATCCGATTTCCACGCTCAAAAGTCAATTCTACATTATACATTGTAAATTCTACATTATTTTTACCGTTAACTCAATGAAACATACCGTATACTAATTAGTAGTTGATTTAAGTTAAAACTTTCTCTATTTTCAACCGCTTTTTGATTAATTTATTAACCAGGGGAAATATGAGAAAGTTATTAATCATCCTGTCAGTTGCTTTTTTAAGCTGCAATATTTTTTCACAGGCTTCCACTTCCAATATCCTGATACTGCCTCAGGGTGACCCACTCGGTGAACTTAACGGGCTTGGTAGTTCGGGGCTCGTCAACAAAACATCAAACATCGGTTTCATTAACCCAGCCGCTTTGAGCAATTTCAACAAAATTTCTTTGGGCTTTTCTTACGAATTCGAGAATAAGCTTGCTGATACCTGGATTGCACCTGATATTGGACTTAAAAGAGATGCAAGCTTTATTCCACAAAGTGTGGGTTTCATATATCCAATTGGTAATTTCAGAGCTGGACTGGCAATGGCGCAGGGCTATAACGGTGGATATGACCTCGGTTTAGTTTCAGTTACGAATGCACAAAACCCTAATGGCACCGGCGAGTATGTAGACCAGACTGAAAAGAAAATACTCTATAAATATTCAGTCATCGCATCTTATTCGTTTGGTGACATAATTGAGGGAAGTAGGCTATCAATTGGCGGCAGGTTTAATATCAACAGAATGACCGATAAACTTGCTCCTATTGAAATGATTTTCGGCGGCAACAACTGGGCTGCGGGGCTAACATTCAGAAAAAACCTGGACGAAAATAAATATTTCCAGGCCGGGCTGTTCTTTGTGAAAAATGCCTCACTCGATCTTAAAGAAACTAAAGGGCCCGGATTGTTAGTAACGCCTACTCAGGGAGATAGCTCCAGGCCGCCAAGCTATTACACGGTAACCACTAATTATAAAGCAGAATTTCCGTCGAAGTTGAGACTTGATTTTGATCTCAGTTTGTTATCAAATGTAAAGATTCTTGGTAGTGTCGCTGAAGTTTTCTGGTACAGTGTAGATCCGGTAAATAGCGATCAAATGGAATTCGCAGGCAGTGTGGTTTACAAATTCAGTGAAATAATTTCATCTTCAGTCGGATTTATTACATCACAAAAAAAATATGATGAGTCTCAAATATATTATGCGTCCTACAAGACCAACGATAACCTCAGGGCGTTATTTCTGACTCTGGGTGCCGAAGTAAATATCAGCAATTTTGTGGTTGATGTTTCTCTTGCGGACGGCCACCTTTTTTCCGGTGATTGGAGAAAGCAGACTATTGGCAAAATAGGGGTGGGGTATTCATTGTAATAATATTCTGGAGCCCGGTATATGGTACCCTGTATATAGTGACTGTTAACTCCATGAAACCTAATTCTAAATAAATTGTTTTGGAAAATTATTATGATAAAATCCATTGGTATTGATTATTAAATTATTATAGCCATAATAATTTTAATATTGTAATTAAAAATTATGAACCAAGAGAGAATATCAAATAAATATAACCAGTGACTCTTCAGATTCAACGTTCTGAGAAAAATTAACAATAAGGCCTTTATTTGTACTAAATGTAAAAACAATATTGGGTTAATTATGAAAAAAATAATTCCATTACTTGTAATCATTATTTTGTTTGCACAAGGCTGTAGCAAGGATGATAATCCGACTCAACCATCATATTCACCACCTTCAATTGAAGATCAGATAAATGCTCAACGGCCGCTTAATTCCGTAGTTGTTTACTATGGAGATCCGAGGACCACTCAAAGTAAAGATGTATTTCTCCGTCAGAATCCGTGGGACAAGGATTTATTAGAAGCAAATGTGCATAATGGTTACTTAACTGTCAAATCGTCTTTTGGCATATGGAATTATGACCTTTCACAGGCCAATTATATCCGGCTAGCAACTAATTCAGTAGAATTAGATTACTAAACCTAAACTCAACGACCAAACAGAATATTTAAAACTAAAAACCTCCGGCTTTTCCACCGGAGGTTATAAATAGTAATTATTCCTGTCTAAAAATTAAAGCCCGAATCTCTTAAAGAAATTCTTTTCATCGGAGTGTGCGGACTTTTTTATGTTTGGCTGCCCGGCAAGTTCTTTCATCAATTCTTTTTCTTTTGAGTTCAGCTTTTTCGGAACTTCAATATTTATTCTTACTATCTGGTTACCTCTGCCGCCGTGGTTAAGGTGTTTTATTCCTTTATCACGCATCTTCAAAAGTTTTCCGTTCTGTGTACCGGCATCAGTTTTTAATTTAGCTTTGCCTGTAAGTGTAGGAACTTCAACTTCTGAACCAAGAGCCGCATCGGGGTAAGAGATAAATAAATCGTAAATAATATCGTCTCCTTCCCGGTTGAAATATTCGTGCGGAATTTCCTGGAAGACAACAATTAAATCGCCTGAGTGTCCGCCGCGTTTCCCGGCATTTCCTTCTCCGCGCATTGTCATATAATTCCCTTCGCTTACGCCGGCGGGTGCGTCAACTTTAACAGTAACATCTTCAACGATTCTTCCGTCGCCCATACATTTTTTGCAGGGGTTATCAACAACAACGCCGTCGCCATCACAATTATTACACGGCTGAATATTCACAAACTGCCCGAACACGGAACGCGACACGGTTTTAACTTCTCCCGAACCCTGGCAGACAGAACAAGTCTTGGTAGATTTTCCGCCTTCTGAACCGTTGCCGTTACAGGAATCACATTTAACCTGTTTTTTCAATTTGATTTGTTTTGTTACACCTTCTGCAATTTCCTCGAGCTTTAGTTTTAAAGTCACGCGCAGGTCTGAGCCGGGAATACCTGTTCCTCTTTTTCTTCCCCTTCCTCTCTGCGAAGTTCCTCCGAAGAAGTCATCGAAAATTGAGCCCCCTCCGAAAATATCCGAAAAGTGGGAGAAAATATCGTTTACGTCCGAAAATCCCTGCGAACCGAAACCGTTTCCTTTAACACCATCATGCCCGAACCTGTCATATCTGGCTCGTCTATCGTCATCGTTCAGTATTTCGTATGCTTCGGCAGCCTCTTTAAATTTTTCTTCGGCTTCTGAATCATCCGGGTTCCTGTCCGGGTGATACTGCATTGCAAGTTTACGGTAAGATTTTTTCAGTTCTTCTTTTGTAGCGTTGCGCTCAACACCTAATATCTCGTAGTAGTCTCTTTTTCCCATAAAAATTAATTATCCTTCGTTCTTAGTTTCATTTTCTGAATTTTCTTCTTTTGCCTCTGTTTCTTCAGCTGTCTCTTCGCTTACAATTACTTTTGAATGGCGGACAACTTTATCCTTGTACATATATCCTTTCTCAAGTTCGTCAAGCACTGTGTGCGGTGGAACACTTTCATCTTTTCTCTGCATCAGTGCTTCGTGGTAATCTACATCAAAAGGTTTGCCGACAGCCTCAATTTTTTTGACTCCCTGTTCATTGAGTATTTTCATCAACTTATTATATACAAGCTGCAGGCCTTCTTTAATAGATTTAACATCTTTCGCGTCATCCATATGCTGCATTGATCTTTCAAAATCATCTATTGCTGGGAGAAGTTTCATAATCAGGGTTTCGCCGGTATATTTTAGAAGATTCAGCTGATCGTTTTCTGTTCTTCTCTTATAATTTTCAAATTCAGCAGCCTTTCTTAAAATTTTGTCTTTGTTTTCTTCAACTTCTTTTTCGAGTTCCTCTACTCTTTTACTTAACTCGTCCATATCTTCCGTAGACTTATTCTTTTTTTCTTCATTCTGCTGAGCATCTTTTTCTTTAGTCTCTTTATCGTGATTCTTTTTTGTCATTAATCGTTTCTCCTTATTTGGGATTTACATTTGTTAAAACTTCAGTTAAAAATTTTGATACATAATCAACAATTGCTACTACTTTTGAATATTCCATTCTTTTAGGCCCGATAATTCCAAGAGTACCGGAAACATTTCCGATTTTGTATTCTTTACTTATCAGGCTGTAATCTTTTAATTTCTGGTCTTCATTCTCACTGCCGATTGAAATATAAACCTGGTCCATTCCCGATTCACCGCTTTTTTCAAGTATGTGAATTATCACGTCCTGGTCTTCAATCAATTCAATCACGCTCTGGAATTTTTCCGGCATATCAAATTCAGGCTGCATAATTACATCTTTAGCACCAGTAATCACAAGTTTTTCTGTATGCTTTACATCCTGGAAAATCTTATCGGCAGAATCAATGAACAAACGCATAATTGCGTCGTGGTCTTCCGGAACTTCTTTAAACCTTTCTTTAAAAGTTTCACGAATTTCTTTTAATGATAACCCGGATAATCTTTCATTTAAAAGTCTCTGAACAGATTCAAGCTGTTCGGGGTTCAATTCAGAATTTTGTTCAAGCGTAATTGTTTTTACCAGCCCGGATTTTATGCTTATCACAACTAAAATTCTTGTTGATGATAAACTAACAAGTTGAATCTTTTCCAGCGCGCCTGTATCAACTTTGGGATAAGAAACCGCGGCAAGCTGTCTTGTTATTGAGCTGAGCAGTTTTGAAGTTATTCTTAATAATTCATCTGTATCAGTAATCGCTTCTTCAAAACTTTTGGAAATAATTCCTTTTTCAGAACTGCCAATTTTCCCGAGTCCCATAAGGGAATCAACATAAGTCCGGTAACCTTTATCTGTCGGAATTCTTCCGGCCGATGTATGCGGATGATTTATGTACCCGGATTCTTCCAGATCAGACATAATATTGCGCACCGTAGCCGGAGAAATTCCAAGCTCGTATTTTTTTGCAATATTACGCGAGCCAACCGGCGCAGCGGTCAGAACAAACTGCTGTATGATATACCGCAGAATATTTTTTTCGCGTTCGTTTAAGTCTTCTTTAATCATATCTGTCTGATGTGGAAAATGTAAATTCCCTTTTAAACTTACAAATATAAGGATTTTTTAGAAAAATTTAAGGCATTTTCCGGTGCTTTTGAGTGCTTTTATCCTGATTATGAGGCTTTTCTGTTATTTTAAAATAAATATTAAAGAAACTCATCCCCTTTTATTTCCCCTTCTCTTACCAAGAGAAGGGGCCGGGGGTTGAGTTCTGTCTATAAACTTAGTTTTGTTTAATATTCTAATAAATGGTAATTTTGGCAATTAAATAAAAAATTTCCCAAAAAATCAATCGAATGAAAAAAATTAACAATACATATAAATCCGCCGGCGTGGACCTTGAGGCAGGCGACGAAACTGTAAGAAGAATAAAAGGTTACGCAAAATCTACTTTTAACAAAAATGTACTATCTGATATCGGCCTTTTCGGTGGTTTTTTTAAGCCTGATCTGAAGAAATATAAAAACCCGGTGCTTGTTTCAAGCGTTGACGGAGTGGGCACAAAACTGAAAGTCGCTTTCGGAATGGATAAACACGATACAGTCGGGCAGGATCTTGTAAATCACTGCGTTAACGATATTGCTGTTTGCGGAGCCGAGCCGGTTTTCTTTTTAGATTATTTGGCCTTTGGAAAACTCAATCCTGATGTAGCAGAAAAAATTATAAAAGGATTTTCCATTGCCTGCAAGCAAAACGGCTGTGCACTAATCGGCGGAGAAACTGCTGAAATGCCTGGACTTTATGACGATAAAGAATATGATATGTCAGGTACCATAGTCGGGATCGTGGACAAATCAAAAGTTATAAACGGAAAAAAAATAAGAAAGGGAGACGTACTAATAGGTTTTCCATCAAATGGTTTGCACACAAACGGATATTCTCTTGCAAGGAAAATTTTATTATCAAAATATTCACTAAAAGACAAGCCGGCAGGATTTTCCAGATCCATCGGCAGTGAATTGTTAAAAGTTCACAAACCATATCTGAATTTGATAAAAAAAATAAAAACAAAAATTGATGTTAAAGGATTTTCCCACATTACCGGCGGCGGAATAATCGGGAATACAAAACGCATACTTCCTAAAGGCAGGGCGCTTAAAATTGAATGGGATTCCTGGAAACTGCCGAAAATATTTTCTCTTATTCAAAAGACCGGAAATATTCCCGATGAAGAAATGAGATCAGTTTTTAATTTAGGAATCGGACTGGTTGCCGTTGTTTCGCCCAAAGACGTTGAAAAAATTATAAAAATATCGAAGACAATAAAAGAAAAAGCTATTGTAATCGGAGAAGTGATTTAAGGACTATTATGCTCATTGATACACACGCACATCTTTTCTTCCCTAATTTTGAAGAAGACCTCGACGAAGTAATAAAAAGAGCCCAGGACGAAGGTATCAAATTTATTATCGTTCCTGCGACTGATATCGAAACCGCAAAAAAAACTGTTGAGCTCACAAAAAAATACGATATGGTCTACGGAGCAGTCGGTGTTCATCCCCACGATACAAAAGACTGGGACGATTCATATATCCTGCAGATTGAAGAGCTTGCAAAAAATGATAAGATAGTCGCTATCGGAGAGATCGGTCTCGATTATTATTATGACTATTCACCGAAAGAAAAACAAATCGAAGCATTCAAAGCCCAGATTGACCTCGCATTAAAATTAAATCTGCCAATAATAGTTCACAATCGTGAATCAGATGAAGATGTGATGAATATAATCCGTTCTTATAAAGGGAGCGGGTTGCGCGGGCAATTCCATTGTTTTAACGGAACACCGGCTGATGCGAGGGAATTAATTGAACTCGGGCATTTTATTTCATTTACAGGAAACATCACTTTTAAAAAAGCAGATACGCTCAGAGAAACTTTAAAAAGTATTCCAGCAAGATATTTATTGACAGAAACGGATTCACCTTTTATGACTCCCGTACCTCACAGGGGAAAAAGAAACGAACCTGCAAATGTTAAACTTGTTGCGGAAAAGATAGGGGAGGTTCATAACATAAGGATGGAAGACGTAAACAGAATTGTTGAATATAATACTTATAACTTGTTTGGGATTGGAGAAAAGCCGCCGGTTAGTTACACTTACCTGATGAGAAATTCGCTTTATGTTAATATTACAAATCGCTGCAATGCCGCATGTATCTTTTGTGATCGTGATGGAGAAGCGGTTTTAAATGGATACAATTTAAAGATGAAAAAAAATGAGGAGCTTTCGGCCGAAAGACTCATAAATGAAATTGGTGATCCTAAACAATATGATGAAATTGTATTCTGTGGATACGGAGAGCCAACCATCAGGTGGGATGTTGTTAAAGAAATTTCAAAATATGTAAAAGCTAACGGCGGCAAAACAAGGCTTAATACAAACGGCCACGGAAATGAAATTAATAAAAAGGACATAACACCTGAAATGAAAGGACTGCTTGATTCGGTTTCCGTTAGTCTGAATGCTCTTGATGAAAATGAATATGCCCGGCTTGTAGGTGTTGATAAAAAAATGTTTCAGGAAATGCTTGACTTCACGAAAAAATCGAAACAATTTGTACCTGAGGTTGTTCTTACCATTGTAGCCGAACAGAACATAGATGCGGAAAAAGCAAGAAAAATTGCAGAAGAGGAAGTTGGTGTCAAATTCAGGGAGAGAGAGTATTTCTAAAAACGATTTTCTAATGAAAATATTTCTATCGTTAATTATATTTTTTTTCGCATCTCAGAATTTATTCCCGCAGAAAAATTTAGGAAAACTTTACAGGGATATTAATAAAGTTTTATCCGATGATTTCTTTACTTCAGCCCAGATCGGAATTGATGTTTACGATCTGACTACACAGGAATCGCTTTACAAAAAAAATGAAAAATTACTTTCCCGTCCGGCCTCTAATCTAAAGATATTAACTTCAGTCTCAGGACTCCTTTTTTTAGGTCCTGATTATAATTTTACCACTGCGCTCTATCACACCGGCTACATTGAGAATCATACTCTTTATGGTGATTTATATCTTGTTGGTGGATTCGATCCATTATTAAGTACTGCGGATCTGGATACGCTTCTGATAGGGCTCAAACAAGCCGGTGTGGAAAATATTGAAGGAAACATTTATGCTGATGTTTCTAAAAAGGATTCACTTTTCTGGGGCGCCGGATGGATGTGGGATGATGATCCTTCAACAGATGCGCCGTATCTTTCTTCGTTAAATATTAATGAAAACTCGGTAAAAATAGCTTACCAGCCTTCAATAATTGATTCTCTCATTAATGTTGAACTTATCCCGGAATCAGATTATTTAACTCTTAAAAATACTGCTGTTACAATAAAGGGAGATTCTTCTAAAGTTAAATCTAGCCGGAACTGGATTGACAGGGGAAATAAGATTTTGGTCTTCGGCTATTTAACTTATCATGCACAACCAGATACTGATGAAGTAAATATTTTTAATCCTCCGTTATATTGTCTTAATCTTTTTAAAGATTCGTTGATTAAAAATCACATTTTTTTTGATAGTATTATAGATACTGCAACTTTAAACCAGGAAGCAAATCTTATCGGGCTGCATAACCGCACGTTTGGAGATGTGATAAACAAGTTAAATAAAGACAGTGATAATCTAATAGCAGAAATGACTTTGTATGCATTGGCATATAAATATAATTTGAAACCGGTAACAGCAGAAGAAGGTGTAAAAGTAATTGACAGCCTTATTACGTTAACCGGGTTAGACCCGGAAGATTACAGAATTGTGGATGGCTCGGGTGTTTCTCATTACAACCTGATTTCACCAGAATTAATTCTCGGTGTGCTGAGTTATATCTATTATAATGAACCGGATTTATTTGACATATTTTATAAATCGCTCCCAATTGCAGGAGTGGACGGTACACTTGAAAAGAGAATGATTGACACAAAATCAGAAAATAATGTCCGCGCAAAAACGGGAACTATAAGCGGTGTAAGTTGTTTATCTGGTTATGTGAGAGCAGCAAACGGACATAATCTTGCGTTCTCTATTATGATACAAAATTTTGTTACTAAAGCACGTGTTGCAAAAAGATTTGAAGATCAGATTTGTAATATCCTTGCTGAATATAAATAACTATACTTAATATTCTATTTGAGAAAACTAATGCGAATAATTAAAAGTTTGGCCCCCGTATTTTTGTTGATTCCTCTTTTACTACTCTTATCTTCCTGCGGTGAAAAGCAGCAAAATGAGCCAACAAAACCTTTGTATGAACTAACAAAAAATAATAATATCCCAAAGTTTGATGTTGATAATGCTTACAATCAGGTTAAAGCCCAGGTTTATTACGGACCAAGAAATCCTAATTCCAGCGGACACGATAATGCACTGAATTATCTGCAAAATGAATTAAGAAAATATTGTGACGATGTTGAACTTCAATCATTTACCTACACAGGTTATGGAAATGAAAAACTGAATCTTACAAATATAATTGGCAAATTTAATCCTGAAGCAAAAAACAGAATTGTTTTATGCGCCCACTGGGATACCAGGCCGCGCGCTGAAAAAGCTGTGGATCCCAAAAGACGGGATGAACCAATACTCGGTGCAAATGACGGGGGAAGCGGGGTAGGTGTTCTTCTTGAAATTGCCAGAATTCTGAAAACCAATAAAATCAATTATGGTGTTGACCTTGTTTTGTTTGACGGGGAAGATTACGGCAAAGAAGAAGATCTTGATAATTTTTGCCTGGGATCTAAATATTATGCAGTAAATTATAGGCATACAAGCACCCCTGCTTTTTGCGTTTTACTTGATTTAGTCGGAGATAAAGATGCCGTTTTCGCGAAGGAAGGAAATTCCCTGAGATTTGCTCCGCAGGTTGTTAATATGGTCTGGGGCATTGCGAAACAAATTAAAGCCAATAAGTTTTTAAATAAAGACGGGGGATACATTTATGATGATCATATTCCTCTTGAACAGGCAGGATTAAAAGCTATCGATATAATTGACGGAGATCTTATCGGTGCCGATACTCCAGTAAAAAGAAGAAACTACTGGCACACGCATAAAGATAATATGGACAACATCGGTAAAAATACTCTGCAGCAGGTGGGAGATGTAATGACACAATTACTTTTTACACTTAAATTTAACCGTTAAAAAGGAAGCAGTTACCCGGTGAAAAATTATAAAGAATTTACAATTACGGCTGAACCATTCAATTCTGAAATATTATCCAGTGTATTATGGGAACTGGAAATTACAGGAATAAATGAAGAGGTAAATTGCCTTAAAGTTTTTGCCGATATTGATAGCAATGTTAACGTTGATGCAATTTCTGTTTTTTTAAGAAAACTTCAGGACGAAAAACTTCTCTTCAATTTTAATGTTGAAGAAAACATTCTTGAGGAGAAAAACTGGAATGAAGATTGGGAAAAAAGTGTTAACGTAATAGAAATTTCAGACAGCCTTGTTATAAAACCCACGTTCAGAGATTATCAAGAAAAACCGGGACAACTAATTATTACTATTGATCCCAAAATGTCTTTTGGAACGGGGGAGCACCAAACTACAAAATTAGTACTGCGATTTGTTGAAAAATATATAAAGGATCAGGCAAAAATTCTTGATGTTGGTTCGGGGACAGGTGTTCTGGCAATTACCGCGGTAAAACTCGGTGCAAAATCTGCTGTTGCTGTGGATAACGATGAATGGTGCCTTAACAACGGGAAAGAAAACTGTGAACTTAACAGCGTTGCTGATAAAGTTGATGTAAGACTCGGGGTTGTACAGGATATTAAAGAAAACAATTTCGATCTTGTACTTGCCAACATTCAGAAAAATATTTTAATAGAAATTTCAGAAGAATTAAAAAACAGATTATCTGAAAATGGAATTCTGATTTTATCCGGTTTACTTGCCTCAGATGAAACAGATATCAAAACTGAATACGAAAGACTTGGCCTGAAATTAATTGAAAAAGACCAGATGGGCGAGTGGATAGCTTTAGTGTTTAAATCTTAACTATAATTTTATTCTTTTCAATAAACTGCCACGGCTCGCCCGTGGCTACGTGGCTAAATTATTCAGCGTTGTAAATAATTTTTCCTCCCAAAACTGTCATACCAATTTTTACGTCTTTTATTTTAACTGGATCAATTGTCAGAATATCCTGGTTCAGAACTATTAAGTCAGCAAGTTTCCCCGGTTCTATGCTTCCTTTTTTATTTTCCTGAAATTCTGCGTAAGCACCATTTATAGTGTAACATTTTATTGCATCTTCAATAGAAATTCTTTCCTGTGGTTCCAGTCCTTTCGGGTTTTTACCATCCGATGTTCTTCTGGTTACAGCCATGTATAAACCAACCAGAGGATTTAAAGTAACAACCGGGAAGTCGGTGCCGAATGCAACTTTAACTCCTGCTTTCAGGAAAGAATTATAAGGGTGCATATATTTTAATCTTTCCTTTCCAATTCTTTTCTCAGCCCAGTTGCCATCTTCCATTAAATGTGTCGGCTGAACAGAAGCAATTACTCCAAGTTTAGCAAAGCGCTGAATATCCCCTGGATGTAAATGCTGGGAATGTTCAATGTGGAATCTCCTGTCCCAGGCCGGGTTCTCTCTTTCTATTTTTTCAACAACATCAAGAGTAGCAGAAACTGCGCGATCTCCAATTGCGTGAACGCATATTTGTAATTTGTTTTTGTCCGCGTCGAGAGCCCATTTTTCAAAATTGCCGTTTTGAAAAATATCATTCGGTAGTCCAAAAGTTGTTGTATCCTGTACATAATGATCAAAAAACCAAGCCGTGCTGGATCCAAGTGAACCATCAGCATAGGCTTTCAGCGAGCCAAGTTGTATTAAGTCATCTCCAAAATTATATTGAATCCCGGCCTTGATCAGATCCTGATAAGTGTAAATAGGCATTCTTGTGGAGACGCGAACTGTGAGTTTATCTTTCTTTTCAAGATTTTCATAAGTATTTAACTGTCTGTTAAAATTTTCTAATGTGGTATATGACATATCTTCAATACTTGTAACCCCGAAACGTTTCGCTTCATTCATTGCAGCTGTAGCAGCCTTAACATAATCTTCATCGGAATGTTCCGGAATTATGTTACCAATCAGATTCATTGCGTTATCTTTAAGGATTCCGGTAGGCTCACCCGTTTTGGGGTCTTTCACAATCAGTCCGCCTTCGGGAGAAGGTGTATCTTTAGTAATCCCTGCCAGTTCTAAAGCATAAGAATTTGCCAGTGCCATATGCCCGTCATATCTGTCTATAAAAATCGGCGTGCTTGTTGTAAATGGATCAATCATTTCTTTGGTGGGTAAATCTTTTACCTCCCAGTTTTCATGATCCCAGTTACCTCCAGTTATCCACTTTCCTTTTTTGTCCTTAATATAATCTTTTAAAATTTTAATAAACTCAGCGCGCGATTTAGCAGGATTCAAATCGAGGCCGATCAGGTAAAATCCACCACTGATAAAATGCGTGTGTGAGTCTATAAAACCGGGAAGCATTAAGCGGCCTTTTAAATCTACAATTTTAGTATCTGATGAAATATATTTTTTTGCATTTTTGTCTGAGCCGACAAAGAGAATATTATTCCCTTCAGTTACAACGGATTGAGCAAAAGGCTGTTTTTCATTGACAGTATAAATTTTCCCGTTCATAAAAGCAGTTTTGCTGAATTGAGCATTCAGAGTTCCTGATAATAATATTAAGGAAAAGAGAAGTGTAAATAATTTCATACAAGCCCCCACATATTCAGTTATTTATGAACTAAAATAACTCATATTTATGGATAAATAAATACCATACATTTATAAATGTAATGTTTCCAGTAATAATTTTACGATATTATTAGCATAGATATTAATAAATTCTTAAGTTGAACAACTAATTATCTTTCAATACAGTATTACAGATTATTATATGAATCTTGACGTACTCGTTTTTGCTGCCCACCCCGATGATGCCGAACTTTCCATGGGAGGAACCATTGCCAGGTTAAATAATTCAGGACATAAAGTAGGAATAGTAGATTTTACAAAAGGAGAGCTTGGTACAAGAGGAACCGCCGAAACAAGGCAAAAGGAAGCATTCCAGGCCGCCATTGCACTTAAAGTTGCAGTAAGAGAAAACCTTTATATCCCGGATGGTGAAATCCGTCATACAAAAGAAAATCTAATGAAAATTGTAATGGAAATAAGAAAGTACAGGCCAAAGATTATATTTGCTCCTTATTTTAATGATCGTCATCCTGATCATATTGATACAAGTCGCCTTGTTAAGAAAGCAATGTTTTCTTCGGGATTGGTAAAAATTAAAACTTTTGATAAAGAAGTTGCACAGGAAGCTTACAGACCTAAAAAACTTTTTTATTATATGCAGACTTATACTTTTGACCCGACCTTTATAGTTGATATTTCATCAACTTTTGAACAGAAGATGAAGGCTGTTAAAAGTTTTAGCACACAATTTTATGATCCCAAAAGCACAGAACCCGAAACATTTATCAGTACGCCTAAATTTATTGACTATATTGAATCAAGGTCAAAATTTTACGGATTTCAGATTGGTAAAGAATATGGAGAGCCGTTTTTCTGTGAAGAAAAAATTGAGGTGAGTCCGAACAATTTTTTATAATCTCTCAGCTTTTGCCTGAAGGAATTGTAACAGTTACTACGGTTTCAATTCCATAATTACTGCTAATGCTAAACTTACCTCCGTGTAATTCAGTCAGCTTTTTGCTGATAATCAAACCCAGCCCGGAACCCTGTTGTTCGTACTGACCTCTTTCAAACTGTGCGTATGCGCCTATACTAGATATTTGGTCCGCTTTCATACCTCTTCCGTGATCAGTAACACTAATTACAAAATTATCTTTTTCATTATAAGCACTTACATAAACTTTATCGCCCGGACTGGAAAATTTAAAGGCGTTGTCCACCACCTCTTCTATAATTGTGGTCAAATCTTCCGCTGCCATTTTAATTCTGCAGTCAGCAGTTTCTTTTAAAAAATCGTTTAGTCGCCCATATTTTTTTGCAATTCTTGTTACAATTGAATCTGTAAATTTCTGGGTTGCTTCAAATAAAGATGCTTCGATTCTGGCCTTACCTTTTGAATTATTAGACATAAGTTCCAGTTTGCTGTAAGTAATGAAATTCTGGATTAACCTGTTAAGCCTCAACCCTGAATCGCGGATCGTGCTGGCAAACTCAAAAACCTGATCGTTGTAAATTTCTTTATGTTTGTCCATTAACAATTGGGAGTAACCGAGAATAGAAATAAGCGGGGTTCTTAATTCGTGGGGGAGCGATCGTGCTATGTTTTTAGTAAGCTCACTCAATTTTAGTTGTATCTCTTCATTCTTCTTTAAGCGGGTCTCTACAGAATTTAGTAATTCAGAATTTGTAAAAGGTTTAGTTATATAATCATCTGCCCCCAAATCCATCCCTGTTCGTAAATCTTTTTTATCGACCATCGCGCTTAAAAATATGAAAGGAATAGATGAAACTGTCGGATCTTCACGAAGTGAGATCAGGACTTCGTGGCCGTTCATTTCAGGCATTTTAATATCACAAAGAATCAGATCTGGCTGATACCTTTTAGCGGCTAAAATTCCCTCACGCCCGTTTGCGGCTTCAAGGCATTTATAACCTTCTATTTCAAGGACTTCAATAATTGATTCTCTAATGAGGTCTTCATCTTCAATAACCAATATATTTTTCACTATAACTACTCCGGTTAAGTATTATTACTTAAGCAAAACATCACCTCATTAGCGTACAAAGTTAACTAAAAGTTTGACATTTACAAAAAGAGGGAGCTGTTATTAATTTCCAATTTCTGTATTTATTCTAATAAATTGATCTATTTTAAAATAATTACTCTTTTTCAATAATATTTATTTAGGCATTGCAAACAGAGAATCAGGCAGTTCCATCCCGGTTTTAATGCTTTTAATTAATTGGAATGTCCTTGAATTAGGAGTAATAACTTCAAACTTAAACGGGAAATTAACACTCCCTACTTTTTTATAATTACTAAGATATGTTTCCTTATCACCTTTTTGTTTATTGAGCTTCACAATTTTTACAATAAGATAATTTTTAGCGTCTAAAAAAACATAAGAAGAATCTGTTGGTGAAATTTTACACTTTATTTTGTAAGCATTTCTATTCAAAACTTTCTCTTTTCCCTCAAGAGTTACAGTGTGTCTTTTCTCACGGTAACAAAAAAAATATCCATCCAGATCAGCCATAAATTTTGTTTCATCCAGAGCAACTCCCGTTAATTCTTTTGGAGCTATGCCGGTAGCTTCAGGATCAATGCACCAGGCTATACGGCCATCGTAGGCGGTTACCCTGGTTTTCCCATTTTCTGTTATTTCCATTCGCATTTTATCCGGTCTTTTAAAATATGTTTTTACCGGAATTTTCCCTTTCATTTGGACAATTTCGGAAGTAATCACCATAGTCTGAATTTTATTGAATGCATCCTGTTTTACTGCATCGAAGTGGAGATCAATTATTTCACTAAGTGATTGAGGAAAGACATGGTAAGAGAATGGAATTAAAATAAAAATTACGACTATATAAATTAACCTTTTCATAGTTCCTCCCGATTTTAGAAAAATCTTTGATTAAAGATTTACAATTTCTTCAACAGGGAAGAGAGTACTGTGCTTGACAGAAATTCAAAAAAGACAAGTTGGTGCAAAAGATGTGATGCCTGGTGATTTTTGAATTGAGATTCAATACGGCACATTTGCTCCCCCACTAATAACCTGAATAAATTTATAGAAAATATATATTTTTAGCAATTTATAAATTTGGGCAGTTCTGCCTATACTTATCCACTCAACACATTTTTATTGAAATACTTGCGCTTAATTTCTAATTTGGTTGGAAAATCAATAATAACTTTACTATTCGATGATTCCAATTCTTATTCAAACCAATCTTTTCAAATAAAATCTTAAGGTGTAAGATGAAAATATTTTCCAGGGTAATGATACTTGTTCTGGCTTTTTCAGTCCTCTCATTTCCTCAGGACAAAAAGCAGGATAATAAAAAGGATCCGATGAATTCTTCAACATTCAGCGGGTTAAAATTTAGAAATATCGGTCCGGCATTTTCATCCGGAAGAATTGCTGATTTTGCTGTTAATCCAAAAGATCACAGCGAATATTATGTTGCCACTGCTAGTGGAAATATCTGGAAGACAAATAATTCCGGAACAACTTTCAAACCTATTTTTGATAAATATGGTGCATATTCAATCGGATGTATTACAATAGATCCGAATAATCCTTACGTAGTGTGGACAGGAACAGGTGAAAATAATCATCAGAGGGCTTTAGGCTACGGTGATGGAGTCTATAAATCTACTGATGCAGGAAGCACCTGGAAAAATATGGGATTGAAAGATTCCCGTCAAATTGGTGGAATTGTAATTGATCCGAGAAATTCAAATATAGTTTTTGTTGCGGCTGAAGGTTCGGCGTGGGGACCGGGTGGTGACAGAGGTTTATATAAAACCATAGATGGTGGAAAAACCTGGAAAAAAGTATTGAACATAAGCGAGAACACTGGTGTAAATAATATAACTTATGATCCGCGCAATCCGGATGTAATGTATGCAACTTCAGAACAAAGAAGACGGCACGTTTTTACAAAAATTGGTGGGGGCCCTGAATCAAAGGTTTATAAATCTACTGATGCTGGTGAAACCTGGGACAAAATAATGACCGGTCTGCCGAGTGTTGATTTAGGTGGAATGGGAATTGCGGTATCTCCGGTAAATCCTGATGTAATTTATCTGATTGTAGAAGCTGCTGAAGGTAAAAGCGGATTTTTCAGGTCTATAAATCGTGGGGCAAGCTGGCAAAAAATGAGTAGTTATGCTTCTTCCGGGCAGTATTACAATGAAATTTATTGCGATCCTCAAAATGTTGATAAAGTTTATTCAACAGAAACGAGATCAAGAGTAACACTTGATGGCGGAAAAACATGGAACGTAATAGGAAACAACGGGCGCCACGTTGATGATCATGCTTTATGGATTGATCCCGATTTTACTGATCACTTCCTGATTGGTGGCGATGGTGGAGTTTATGAAACGTTTGATGGTGGCAAAAACTTTGACTTCAAAGAGAACCTTCCCATCACACAATTCTACAGGGTGGTTGCCGATAACACCGAGCCGTTCTATTATGTTTACGGAGGAACACAGGATAATAACAGTGTCGGTGGACCTTCTGCCACAATTAGCCGGGATGGAATTGTTAACAGCGATTGGTTCGTAACAAATGGCGGCGATGGTTTCTGGAGTGCAGTTGATCCCGTTGACCCAAATATTGTTTATGCTGAAGCACAATATGGAAATATGGTTCGTTACGATAAAGCAAGCGGAGAAGCTGTTGATATCAGGCCGGAACCCCTGAAAGGAGAACTAACTTTCAGATGGAACTGGGATACCCCGTTGCTGATTAGTCCACACAATCATATGAGATTATACGTTGCGGCAAACAAAGTATTCAGGAGTGATGACAGGGGAAACAGCTGGAAGGAAATTAGCGGAGATCTTACCACAGGAACGGACAGAAATACCTGGCCTGTTATGGGGAAATATTGGAGTGCTGATGCAGTTGCAAAAGATAAATCCACATCGCTTTGGGGAACCATAATTTCACTTAGCGAATCACCTATAAAAGAAAATTTAATATATGCGGGTACAGATGACGGACTAATTCAGGTTTCTGAAGATGCAAAAACATGGAGAAAAATTTCAGAATTTCCTGATGTTCCGAAGTATACTTATGTAAGCGATATACTCCCTTCTAAATTTGATGCTAATGTTGTTTTTGCAACTTTTAGTAATTTGAAACGAGATGATTTTACTCCTTACGTTTTGAAAAGCACGGACAAGGGAAAATCGTGGAAATCAATTTCAAATAATCTCCCTAAGAATGGATCTGTTCATACTATTCAGCAGGATTATAAAAATCCTGATTTATTATTCGTGGGAACAGAATTTGGTGTTTACTTCTCTGTTGATGGTGGAGAAAAATGGGTTCAGATGAAAAGTGGTATTCCTACAATTTCAGTAAAAGATATCGCAATTCAAAAAAGAGAAAGTGATCTCGTTCTTGCAACATTCGGAAGAGGATTTTATATACTTGATAATTATGAACCACTAAGAGAAATTAATAAAGAATTACTGAATAAGGATTCTTATTTGTTTCCTGTTAAAGATGCACTTTTGTATGTGCAGAAATCAGGTAAATATGGACAGGGATCAACCTACTTTAAAGCTCCAAATCCTGATTACGGTGCTGAATTTACTTACTACATAAAGGAAGTACCCAGAACTTTAAAGCAAATCAGGCACGAAAAAGAAAAAGAACTATTTAAAGAAGGAGAACGTATTCCTCAACCCGATGAAAAACAAATGCGTGCCGAAAAAGAGGAAATTACACCTTATCTTGTTTTCACTATTACAGATGCTGCAGGTAATGTAGTAAGGAAGATTACAAAGAAAGCAGGGAAGGGCGTTCAAAGAGAAAACTGGGATCTTCGTTTCGAAAGTACAAGTCCGGTTAGAGCAACAAAAAACAAGTTTAATCCACTGGCAAAAGAAAATGGCAGTACACTAGTAATGCCGGGAAATTATAAAGTCTCAATTGCTATGATTACAAGGAATGGAAGTAAACCCGTGGGAAGTCCTTTTAGTTTTAATGTTAAACCATTAAATAATACTACACTGCCTGCTGCAAAAAGAAGCGATGTTGTAGCTTTCCAGGAAAAAGCGAATAAAGTTGTACGCACGGTAAGAGGGACTTACAATTTCCTCGAGGATATGATGGACAAAGTTGCTGATATTAAACAGGCAATTTTAAATACTCCGGATGCACCTGAAACATTAATGGCCGAGGCAGATAAACTATCAGGTGAATTGCAGGATATCTGGTTGAAATTTGACAGGGACGCAGATCATCCGAGCGCTGAAGAAACTCCGCCATCTCCTGTAACTTTCAATGAAAGACTCGGAACGCTTGCTTACACACATTGGCGTTCAACATCTGATATTACACAGAAGGAAAAAGATGCTTTTAATATTCTATCAGAAGAATTTCCACCTGTGCTAAATCAGATTAAAAAACTTTATAATTTTGATTTGAAAAACCTGCAAGCAGAGCTTGAAAAATACAATGCTCCGTGGACACCGGGAAGAATTCCTGATTGGAATATAAAGTAGTGCAATTATTCTGCAGGGACGGGCATGCCCGTCTCTACAATTTATTAATAATTCTTATATCTAAAATAAGTCTCTTTATCCAACTCTTTTATCTCTACTGTCATACTTAATTTTAATTTTTCATGGGAAAGTGGAAATGATTTCTTAAGTATTTCCAGGCAATCTTTTGAAATCATTTTCTTAACACTTTCATCTTTCCCGCTAAGGAAAGAAACTGTCAGGGCTACAAAAGCTCGTTCAGGATTTCCATCACCGACTAAATAATCATGATGTATAATGGCCCGACTTTTAATATCATTTAATGAAAATAATTTTGTAGCAGTTAAAATGTCGTGAATGTTTTTTAAAATTGCCGGGTTGTCGGTTTTATCTATTATGTTACCGGAATATTCTAAGATACAGTGGGGCATAATTTTTACTTGTTAGAAATATTAAAATCCTGATGATCATTATTAATTAATGAATAGAGAAATTCATCGCACCATTTGCCCCTGCGCCAGGAATGTTCTTTGTAATGTGCTTCCTTCTTCATCCCGAGCTTTTCCATAATTTTATATGAAGGGATATTTTCAGCGTCACAAATGGCAACCAGCTTATGAATCTTTAATTCCTTAAATATTTTGTCCACAAGGGCTACTGAAGCTTCTGTTGCATATCCTTTTCTATGAAAATTCCTGTTAAAACGATATCCGAATTCACCAAGTGCATTTTTTTTATCGAGATAACGAAATCCAACTTCCCCGATCAACTTTTTATTCTCTTTTAATTCAACTCCTAGTGAGAGCCATTTGTTTTCTTCCTGCGACCATGGCTGGATTCTTTCATCAAAGACTTTTCTGATTTCTTCTTCAGTCATATCGAAAATATATTGGCTGTTTTCGATGTCGGCTCTGTGCTCAAATGTATCTTCCCAATCATTTTGAGTGAGCGGACGAAGAAGCAATCTTTCAGTTTCAATTTTAAACATTTTAGTTCTTCTTTTCGGAGCCCTGCTGCCAGTCAATTAAAACTGAATTTTTGAAAAAATAAATTATGTCGCCATAATAATATTGAGTAAAAACACCCCAGGAATGTTTGTCTGTATGAATTTTCTTTGGTTTTCCCCAGACATCTCTCATCATTTCCTCAGTCATTCCTTTCCAGATTCGTCCTTCAAAAACACGTAGCCCGTTTGTTCTACCATATTTTTTTATGAATAACTTCTTTTTCAGTTCAGCTAATTCTTTTTCATTTTTGTTTAACACATTATCGAGTGCATTTATATAATTAGCAAGACTGTCGGTATAAGCGTTGAGCTGATCTTTTTGAGAAGTAAGGGATTTCTTTAATGCCAAAAGGCTGTCCTTTTCAGTCTGGTAGGATTGTGAATATAATGGGGAAGTGAATAAAAATATCAAAAATAGTACAAATACTTTGTTTTTCATCAGTAAATGAATAATTAATGGAAAAATTTGGAATCCAATTATAAAAGAAAATTTGGGCTAATACAAATTGCAGAAATTCTGTCGGGTTAGTTTATATCATTTAGCAATTTATCATCCAATACATAGTTATATCTTCCATCTTCAGGACCATTCTCAAGGCGTAAAACACCGCGCGGACAAACAGCCGCACAAACTCCGCATCCCACACAGGAAGAACGAATGATATTTTGTTTTCTTTGAGCGTATGATCTTACATCAATTCCCATTTCACAATAGGTCGAACAGTTTCCACAGGAAATACACTGTCCGCCGTTGGTTGTAATTCTGAATTTTGATTTGAATTTCTGGAACATCCCTAACACCGAGGCAAGCGGACAGCCAAACCTGCACCAGACCCTGCTTCCCATTAATGGATAAAAACCAACTCCAACTATACCGGAAAAAACTGCACCTATTAAAAATCCGTAAGCAGATGAAAAAGTGTGTGAAAGACTTCCGAGTGTTTTCCCATCAGTTGCCGAATTTATCCAGACAAGAGCAGTTGTAATAATGACAAACACAAGTACAGAATGAATTGACCATCTTTCAATTTTCCAGGCTTTGAGAGATTTATCAGAGAGATGGCGGAAAGGATCACCGGCAGTCTCCGCAAGGCCGCCGCATCCACAGACCCACGAGCAGTACCATCGTTTGCCAAAGAAATACGAAAGAACCGGCACCGCTATAAAAGTCATTGCCGCTCCCCAGAACACCATAAAATATCCCAGCGCCCCGGAAGTGTTTACCAGATAATGCACGCTGTTTGGAAATAAATATTGATATTTAAGAGGCCAGAAGTAAGTGAAATAATGTTCGGGCTTGTTGAACATAATCAATAAAGCCGGAATCAGATAAGCAAAACCAAGCTGGAAAAACATAACAGAAATTGTTCTGATAAATTGATACCTATTGTGCCTGTACTTTATGATCATTTTCATGCCCATAAAAAGTACGGCAAGTGTATAGAACGTCCCGTACAAAAACCAGCGGTCAGCTTTTTCACCACGTAAAAAATAGCTTAATGGATCGACCAGACGAATCCAGTTTTCAATTGTGGAAGGGAACCAGTATAGGAATACGTAAAATAAGGTTATGATTATTCCAGCAATCCAGGCGATTATTCCCCTTGAGGTAAAATTATTGAAAAATATCTTGTTGTTCTTTATCCCGGCTGGTGTTTCCCAAATTACGGGCAAACAATAAATTATTGTCCCGATAACAGGAAGTCCGAAACTCAAAAAAAGGAAGAGCCGGGGCATTTGCATCGCGGCGCCGGTGAGGCTGACAAGCAGAAAGAAAATACCTGTAAGAAAAATTCCAAGTCCTGTTTTTTTAATTTGTTCCAGTTTTGGATTATGCTTATAAATTTTAAATGGTTCTATTTGAATTGGTGTCATATTTTATATTATAATAATTTTAATACTTGAAGTTTCAAATTATGTACTTGTCATTTCTACCAGAGGGAGAAATCTTATTCTTCGAATTAATTAGATTTCTCATCCGGCGAATGCCGAATTCGAAATGACAACTATACAGTAATACCGAACAATCCTCTTCTGGAATTTAATCTCAAAGTTGCTTCAGGATTTTGCCTGTTAAACTCAGCAATAATTTCTTCCTCGTGCCTTTCAAAAAATTCGGGATCAAAATTTGCTCTCGATAAATTTTCCAGAACAAACTCAATAGTTTTGTTCTTGCTTATCCATTGTTCAAATAGTTCGTGCCTGTATCTAATTCCAAAGGAATTCATACCAACAAGAGAATGATCATCGTTTCTATAAACAAATCTAACGGCTTTTTTGCCTGATTTATGCTCCCAGTAAAAATTTGTTTCACCTTCGCGCGGCTTAGCGGATACAAAACCATAGGTCTGATATTCAATATCCAGGAATTTAGCGGAGTTGAACCAGACGCCTCTTTCATATTTTGTCCTTTGTCCGCAGATTGTCCGCGCCAGTGTTTCGCCGTGCATTCTTCCGGTATACCAAAGTTGTTCAAATCGGAATCTTCCGGTTTCTCTTTCTTTAAATTCAACACAGTCACCCGCAGCATAAACATCCGGAATATTTGTTTCTAGATAATTATTTACTAAAACGCCACGGTCTGTTTCAACTTCTGAGTTTTTGACTAATTCAATATTAGGATGAACACCGGGAGTTAACCCAACCAACTGACAGTCAATATTTTCTCCTGTATCAGTAATAATTGATTTAACTCTTCCATTTTCACCGGGAAGAATTTCTTTTAATTGTACGCCAAACTTCAGATCGAATCCGTGCTCCAGTATGTGGCGGGAAATTAAAGTTGAGTCTTCTTTTGGAAGAATGTTGTTCCAGTAAAGATCTTCTCTGACTAAAAGAGTTACTTGAATATTTCTTGAGTGGAGCATTTCAGCAAATTCAATTCCAATAAGTCCGCCTCCTACTATTACAGCGCGGGAAATATTTTCCGTGTTCTTTTCGAGTAGTTCAACATCCTGCCATCTGTAAAGTCCTTGCACACCGGGCAAATCCTGTCCGGGCCAGCCGAATTTATTTGTCTTTGATCCTGTCGCAAAAACAAGTTTATCATATTCTATCGTTGATCCGTTATCGAGAGATATTTTTTTGTTATTTGTATCAACCGAATTAACGTTGGCATTTACAAGATCAATTTTATTCTTTGTCCAGAACCAGTCCTCGTATGGTTTAATTTCTTTGAATCTCATATGCCCCATGTAAGCATACATCAACGCTGTACGAGAGAAAAAGTATTTAGTCTCGCTGGAAATAATAGTGATTTTCATGTCACTCATTTTCCTGACATGTCGCGCAGTTGTAATTCCGGCGATTCCATTGCCAATGATTACGAGGTGTTGCATATATTTTCCCTGACAGTCTTAAAAAGGTATAGTTAAATTAGTATGATCGAAAAAATAATTTGTCAATTACCTTACATTATGATATGTAAATAAGTGAAATTATATCACGAAAGTGTGTCAATTAGATTAAAAAATCATTTCTACCCAATTTTAGAAGATGTAAGCAAGTTATAAGAAATGTCCAAGACTTCAAACGGAATAATTGTTGTTATTGCAGAATAAGATAATTATTACCCAATAATTTAATTTTTTGATTATTTATTCAGATTAGCCAGTACTATTTCTTGAACGCCAGCAAACAAAATTCTAATTTTACATAGCCTAAAATTGTACATTAATTCCATACCAGATATCTAAATGAAATTTGATCGCAAAGACTATTCAAACGAAAAACTTATAGAACTATATATAGCTCTGCTAACGCCGAGAATTATTGAACAGAAAATGATAAACCTTATCCGGCAGGGAAAAATATCAAAATGGTTTTCGGGAATTGGGCAGGAAGCTATTTCTGTTGGATGCGGATATGCGCTTGCAGGAGATGAATTTATACTAACGATGCATCGTAATCTTGGCGTGTTTTCAGTGAAAAATATTCCTTTGAATAAATTGTTTTCACAATTCCAGGGAAAAGCAAAGGGGTTTACAAACGGTCGTGATCGTTCATTTCATTTTGGATCACTGAAACATCATATAATCGGAATGATTTCTCATCTGGGCCCGCAGTTTGGAGTTGCCGACGGCATTGCTTTGTGGAACAAGATTCATAAAGAGAATAATGTTACACTGGTATTTTCAGGAGAAGGCGGAACAAGCGAAGGAGATTTCCACGAAGCTGTAAATGTTGCTGCCGTCTGGGATCTGCCCGTGATATTTCTTGTGGAAAATAATGGTTACGGTCTTTCAACTCCTACCAGTGAACAATTTAAATGTAAAAGCCTTGCTGATAAGGCAATTGGTTACGGTATTGAAGTCAGAACCATTGAAGGAAATAATATTCTGGAAGTCTATTCTAACATAAAAGAAATTGCGGAAGAAATGAGAAAAAATCAGCGCCCTTTTTTGGTAATAGCAAATACTTTCAGAATGAACGGACACGAGGAAGCCTCAGGTACAAAACATATTCCAAAGGAATTATTCTCTGAGTGGACTAAAAAAGATCCAATAATCTGTTATGAAGACTTTTTGATCGGTGAAAAAGTTTTAACAGAAGGAATGAAAGAATCATTCAATGAAAAAATCCGTAAAGAGGTTGACGAAGAATGGGAGAAGGCGGTCAGTGAAGATCAAATATCGGTAAATACTTCAAAAGAAATCAGCGATGTTTATGCACCATTCGAACAAAAAATAAAGCATGCTTTATCTGAAAAGAAAAATAAAAAAAGATTTGTTGATGCTGTAAGTGAGGCTCTTTACCAGAGTATGGAAAAATATAAAGACCTTATAATAATGGGACAGGATATCGCGGAATATGGAGGTGTATTCAAGGTGACGGATGGTTTTGTAAAGAAATTCGGAAAGGATAGAGTAAGAAATACACCACTTTGTGAGTCAGCAATTATTGGTACAGGACTTGGTTATTCTATTTGTGGTGGTAAGTCTGTTGTTGAAATGCAATTTGCAGATTTTGTTTCATCAGGTTTTACTCAGGTAATAAATAATCTCGCAAAAATACATTATCGATGGGGACAAAATGCAGATGTTGTCATTCGGATGCCCACTGGTGCGGGAGTTAACGCGGGACCATTTCATTCACAATCGAATGAAACGTGGTTTACCCACACGCCGGGGCTAAAAGTTATTTATCCTGCTACTCCCTACGACGCAAAGGGATTGCTAAATGCCTCAATAGAAGATCCAAACCCGGTAATGTACTTTGAACATAAGGCACTTTACAGGTCTGTTAGGGAAGAAATTCCTGATGATTATTACACTGTCGAGATCGGAAAAGCAAATTTGATAAGAGAAGGAAGTGAACTTTCAATTATCACTTATGGTATGGGCGTTCATTGGGCAATTGAAGCTTTAAAAGAATATTCTGAATTATCTACCGATTTAATTGACCTCAGAACTTTGTTACCCTGGGACAAAGAAGCTGTGAAAAATTCTGTTAGAAAAACGGGGAAAGTAATTATTCTGCATGAAGATTGTATTACAGGTGGAATAGGCGGTGAAATTTCAGCCTGGATTAGTGAGAATTGTTTCGAATATCTCGATGCTCCAGTGATGCGATGTGGGAGTCTTGATACTCCAGTACCATTTGATAAAAAGCTCGAGGATAATTTTCTTCCTGCCCAAAGATTTAAAGATAAATTGAAAAATTTGTGGAATTATTAATCTGACTTTTGCCCGGAGTGAGTTTTTAAATTATTCTACCACCTGGAAGACAGAATCAAGCACGGTACCATCAACCCATTTAATAACAGCAACAACTTTCTTCTTGTTCAACCTTGGTTTTTCAGGCACACCGCAGATTGAATCAACTTCTGCTTTTAATTCTTTTATAGTCTTTACAGGTAAAGAAGATTTTTTAACAGTGTTTAATAAATCTTTTCTCCCGGGATTAATTGCAATTCCTCTTTCCGTAATAATTACATCAATTAATCCTCCCGGTCCGCAAAGAGTAGTTACTTCGTCAACTATTACAGGAATCCTGTCCCTGAATGATGGGATTGCGAGAATTGTACATTTTGAATAAAGACAATTCTGCCAGCCACCTATACCGTGAAGTAGATATCCGTCTGAATGAGTCACAACGTTAGCATTGAAATTTAAATCAACTTCGGTTGCACCGAGAACTGCAACATCAACTATTGATGCGAAATTTCCTTTGCCGTGAAAATTATAACTTGTAAATGGGCTTGTGTTTAAGTGGTTCGGGTTTTCTCTCATGCTTCGCACGCCTTCAAGATCGAAGGTCTGCCCGTCGAGAATATAATCAGTCAAACCTTCTTCCAGCATTTGTACGAGATATTTTGTACTTCCGCCACGTACGAATCTTGCCTTAACATTTTTAGCTTTCATTTTTTCTTTCAAAAAAAGAACAAATGCCAGGTTTGTTCCGCCTGCTCCTGCCTGGAAAGAAAACCCATTTTTCATTATACCGGCTTCTTCAATAAACTGCGCAACATATTCAGCAATCAACAGCCTGTCAGGTGATTTTGTAACTTCGGTTGTTCCTGAAACAATTTTTGCGGAATCCCCAAGTGAATCAATTTTTACGACTGTGTCTACATTGTTTCCCTGTATCTGCCACGGAATGCAAGGGAAGGGAACAAGGTTGTCGGTAACAACAATTACGTTTTCGGCATATTCAGAATCTCCAAGAGCAAAACCAATCAATCCGCTTGCCGATTGGCCATTTACCCCATTCGCGTTTCCGAATTCATCAGAGGTGGGAGCGGCGATTACTGCTATGTCTATTTTTACATCTCCATCCTGGAGTGCCTGGTATCTTCCACCGTGAGAACGAAGAACTCCGATACCTTTCATCTTTCCGAGTGAAGTAAACCTGCCAAGTGGACCATTCATACTTCCTTCAATGTGGTGAATTGTTCCATCTTCCAGGTATTTTATTAAATGTTTGTGGACAGGGAAGGAAGCGGTAGGGAACCATCGTATATTCTTAATCCCCATTTGTTTGATTGTATCGAAAAGAATATTGGTTAAAGCATCACCATTTCGTAAATGATGGTGAGTGGAAATTGTCATCCCGTTTTTTAGCCCGGCTTTCTTTAATGCTTCTTTTAAAGTCTTAACAATTTTATTTCCGTTTGCAGGATAATCAATACAGGATTTTATCGGAGGTTTTGCTTTCCCCCCTGTCGGTTTGTATTTATTTACACCTTTAAAAGGAATCTGTTTTTGTCCATTAATTTCTGTCGGGACTAATCTTCCAGCACTATTTTTTATTAGTTTCATTTTTCCAGTTCTTTCTAATTTTCTTATTGAGTAATGCCAGTTCTATGGTTTTGTGAGCACGTTTAACTACCGGCGCATCTATCATTTTACTGCCGAGAGATACAACCCCGAGACCTTTCTTTTCCGCTTCTTCAAAAGCAAGCACAATTTTTTTAGCTTTTTCAATCTCTTCGTTTCCGGGAGCAAAAGTTTCGTGAACAACCTGGATCTGCCTTGGATGTATACAACCTTTCCCTTCGAAACCAAGAGATTTTGCCTCCATTATGCTTTCTCTTAATGCGTCCATATCATTTATATCTGAAAAAACCGAATCTATTGCCTGTACACCTGCCGCTTTTGCAGCATTAACTATAATTGATCTTGCAAACAGACTTTCCTTTCCTTCAAAAGTTCTTTGAGTACCTAAATCTGCAGTATAGTCTTCCAATCCTATAGTTAAAGCACAAACATCCTGAGATGCTGAAGCAATTTCATAGGTGTTGATAACTCCAAGAGCGCTTTCAATAATCGGCATTACGTAAATTTCGTTTTTAATATTATTTGTTGTCTTTATTCTTTTGATTTCCTGCACTGTCTTAAAAACCTGCTCACCGGTTTCGCATTTAGGAATAAGGATTACGTTTACGTTGTGAGGGATTAGATATTTCAGATCATCAAGTCCCTTTGGAAGCTGGTTAATTCTTACCATCCTTTCGCAGCCATAAAAATCTACAGCGCGGAGTGCATTACGGACAATAAATCTCGCAGAATCTTTTTCTGAATGTGATACACTGTCTTCCAGATCCAAAATTATTCCGTCCGGTTTGTGAAGTCCTGCATTTGGAAAAAATTTCGGTTCGTTTCCCGGTAAATATAACCTGCTTCTTCTGAGTTTATCTTTTGAGGTTTTTTTAAGATTGGATTTAAGCATTGGCGGAAGAAATTCCTTTACTTCAGCCGGATTTAATCTTTTTACAGCTGCTTCAAACCTGGCAGCAATTACAAATGGAAGCGCTCCATTATCTTCAATTATAATTTGAACGTTTTTCAGGTTGAAAAATGCGCACATCTCAGTGATTTGTTTTTTAATTGATATGCCGAACATCGGTTTCACTTTGCTGGCGATGTCTATTTTTAATCCGCCAGATTTTTTGGGAATAATTTCTATATAGCAATCCGAGCGAACTTTATTTCCGCGTTTTCCGGCAAATCCCTTTTTTAACTTAGAACTCATATTAATCTCATTTTTTAATAACCAGGCTTTTCATAAAATCGCTGGTTTTCATTTTTTCACATTTAAAAATCATATCTTTTATTTTTTGTTGTTTCTTTTTCGTCAATAGTTTTGCCGAAAGAGCATTAAATTTATTCTCAATATCTTCTAATGTCATCGGTTCACGCGGATCACCTTTGGGATATTCAAGATATTCTGAATATTCATTCTCGTCTTTCGTTTTTATTACTACTTTGGATGGCTGTTTTGCTGGGAACATCTTTTCGAATTCTACAGATGCCTCGCCTTTAATTTTGTCTATTACTTCCCAAATCTTCGGGTCTTTCATCTTTTTATCA